>Ga0207646_10003734_pt1 | contig 16980 bp, 9 predicted proteins | sample KBSK5502metaG_FD_184343 | JGI IMG/M metagenome (GOLD analysis project Ga0207646, IMG submission 184343) | Corn, switchgrass and miscanthus rhizosphere microbial communities from Kellogg Biological Station, Michigan, USA - KBS K5-50-2 metaG... | ecosystem: Host-associated > Plants > Roots >... | reverse complement strand
CTGACCGGCTGCTGCGGTTGCCTGCTCCTTGTCTTCATCGGCGTCGGCCTGATCGGCGGCGCTGCCTTCTGGATGACGGGCGACGCGGTGGCGGTGGTGCGCCGCCAGCTCCAGGAGCTGAAGGGCGGCGACATAAACGGCGCCTACGCGCGCCTCAGCGGCAGCGCCCAGGCGAGGATGTCGCGGCCGGCCTTCGAGGCCTTCGTCGGGCGCCACCCGGGCCTGCGCGAGAACACCGACTCGACCTTCTGGAGCCGCTCGGTCAAGAACGACACGGCGACCCTGTCCGGCCTGCTCACCTCCGCTTCCGGCACCCGCGAGCGGGTGACCTACGAGCTGGTGAAGGAAGGCGGCACGTGGAGGGTCTCCAGCATCGAGGTCGAGGGCGACACCGGCGGGGCGGGCTCGGCGGGAGGAGGGGGAAGCGGGGGAGCCGGTGACGGCGGCGGGGACGGGCTCAGCCTGGAAACGACCGGGGTCGAGAAAGGGGCCGTCACCGGCGGCACGGCGGTGACCATCAGGACCCAGGTCAGTGGCTTCAAGGTCCGTCCCGAGGGTGGCGCGTATGCCATGGACCTGGTGGAGGACGTGATCACGATCGGCCCCACCGGAGAGGCGGTGCCCGGCCTCCAGCAAAAGGAGGTCGAACGCCTCCGTACCCCCACCACGATGGAACAGGGCGCGATCGCGAACTTCACCACGAAGCTGACGCTGTCCGGAGAGAGCGCGCCCGGCCGCTACACCGTCCGCCTCACGATCCGGGACCAGGTGGGCGGCGCGGCCAAGACGCACGAGGTCGCATTCGAGCTGCCGTGAGTGCCGTTCCCCCCTACCCCGAACCCCTCGAAGTCAGACACGAAAAAGGAGCCCGCCGCCTGGTCGTGTCCTGGGACGACGGCCACACTTCCACCTATCCCCTCGACTATCTGCGGAGCTGGTGTCCTTGCGCGGGGTGCCAGGGCCACGCCCCGACCGCGCGCTATCTCGAGATGACGGGGCAGGAGCTGGTCCACCTCGAGCCCGTCGGCAACTACGCGCTGGCGCCGACGTGGGCCGACGGCCACAACACCGGCATCTACAGCTTCCGCTACCTGCGCGGGCTCTGCCCCTGCGAGGACTGCGGGGGCGAGAGGCGCTGACTCACTTCATCCGCGCGCCCTGCTCCTCGGTGGCGAAGATCCAGCCGACCACCTTGCCGGGCTGGATGACGCCCTCTTCGCCCCAGAACTGCCGGTCGCGGAGGAAGCGCGACGAGGTGTCGCGCGGCGGGATCGCGTCCATCTCGGCGCGGATGCGCGCGAAGCGCTCCTTCCAGCGCCCCATGTTGGCCTCGCGCAGGTCCACCCAGCCCGCCCACGCCCAGGCCTCGACGCGCTCGGCGCTCACCTCGTAGGTCTCGGTCCCCGCGACGACGGGCGGGATCTTCGACTCGGGGCCGCGCAGCACTCGGCCGTCGGGAAGCAGGATGGGGATGCCGATGGAGACGATCTCGCGCCGGCGCACGGCATCGCGCGCGACCTCTTCCGCGACCCGCCGCGACATCTCCGCCGGGTCGCCGTTGCGCACGCTCTCCATGGTGCCGTACGTCCGCCGCAGGAGGTCGGCCTCGTGGAGGAGCTTCGAGAGCCGGGGCGGGCCCAGGTTCTCGAAGGCCACGCTCTTGACCGCGTGCTGCTCCTCGAGCGCGCGCAGCTTCTCCAGGACCCAGTGGCGCATCAGCCCCGCGCGGTACGTCGGGCCCATGACCGCGTTGTCGAGGGCGTTGATGACGTCGTGGCCGGTGTTGCCGCCCATGATCTCCCGCGCGACGACGTCGGCGATCTCCTCCGGCGTGACGAACTCCATCGACTCGCCGGTGGTGATGGCGCTGAACTCCTCGAGCGAGAAGATGCCGTTCTCCCCCGTGTCGATGAAGACGCTCTTCAGCGTCTCGCCGGTGGGCCGGCCGCGGGCGGGATCGAGGGGACGGAAAGACGCGCCGGGGACGAGCGCCTCGGGCTCGCCGGGATCGTGCAAGGCGACGCGGCGGCCCGCGCGCAGGATCTCGCCGAAGCCGATGCGCTTCCACGCGATGGCCGCCGCGGGTTTGATCTCCTTGGTGATGGGGCCGCCGGGAGTGCGGGCCATCAGGAAGAGCAGCAGCGTGTGGGCGCCCGCGAGCGCGCTCTTGGAGAGGAGCACTCGCGACGGCTTCTCCTCGGAGTGCGTGTAGGGGATGTTGAGCCCCATGCCGCCCGTGCCCGAGGTCCCGATCTTCACGTAGACCCCGGTCCCCGCCTTCACCATCGCCAGGTAGAGCACCTGGACGTGCCGGATGAGCTGGGGCACGTAGTCGGTGAGCAGCATCGTCTCCAGGCTCTCGCGCAGGTCGGCCCCCTGCTGCAGCGCCTGGTAGGCGAGGCGGCTCGTCTTGTAGATGTCCTGGTAGGCGATGCCGGTGGCGGTGTTGATCGAGTCCACGATGACGTCGGGCCGCTCGGCCGTGACGAGCTGATAGAGGAAGTACCGCGCGGCCGCCGCCTCCGAGAGCGGCTCGACGACGCTCTCGATGAGCCGGGCGCGCAGCGCGGGATCGGCGTAGACCTCCCGGCGCGGCCGGTCCTTCACCTCGGCGAAGGCGAAGACGTCTCCCCACGCCGGCTCCAGCGCGACGCCGCCCGCCTCGGGGGCGAGCGCCGCGACGGCCTCTTCGGCCTCCTCGCGCTTGAGCGAGAGCAGGATCAGCCGGCGGGGCGTTTCCCGCACCAGGCGGCGGGCCACGGCCTGTCCCACCAGGCCGTAGCCACCCAGGATCAGGACGTCCTTGCCGCCAATGTCCAGCTAGTGCCGTTCCAACTTGTCGCGTCCGAAACGGACGCGGGGTGAGATCACCGTTCCCGACCGCATCGAGAGACACCTCGGTGACGGAAGTTGGAACGGCACTAGGCCTCTTGCTCCCGCACGAGATCGAGCTTCCCGAAACCCTGGAAGAGCGACATCGTGGCCGCATACAGGAAGCCGGCCTGGAACAGGAAGATGAACGGCAGCGGACCGAGGATGGCGTTGCTGGCCGCGTAGTAGGCCATGAGGCTGAAGTAGGCCCCGAGCGTCAGCTCCACGAAGGGCACGAAGCTCGCGGTGCCGCGATAGCGCTTCTGCTTCCAGTCGTCCCCCGCTCCCTCCACCCGGTACTTGGGCGTGCGGGTGAACTCGGAGTCGTGGCCGATGACCGCCTCCAGCACCGCCTTCGCGTTGTTGACCGAGAGGCCGATGCCCACCGCGAGCACGGCCGGCAGGTACTTGATGCGGGAGAGCCAGTCGTCGCCGAAGACCTCGCGCTGGCTCATCAGGTAGAAGGAGCACACGCTGAGCGTGGCCCCGATGAAGAGGGGGACGTCGACGACCATCATCTCGTACCAGCCCATGTTGTAGCGGATGACCATCGCCGGGAACATCAGCAGCGAGAGGAGGATCATGAGCGGGTAGGCGAAGTTCGCCGTGAGGTGGAAGGCGGCCTCGACCTTGATCGCGAGCGGAAGGTCGGACGCGAGGATCCTCGGCAGCAGCTTGCGGCACACCTGGATGGAGCCCTTGGCCCACCGGTGCTGCTGGCTCTTGAAGGCGTTCATCTCGACCGGGATCTCGGCCGAGGACACCACGTCCTGCAGGAACACGAACCGCCAGCCCTTCATCTGCGCCCGGTAGGACAGGTCCAGGTCCTCGGTCAGCGTGTCGTGCTGCCATCCCCCGGCGTCGGTGATCGCCTGGCGCCGCCACACGCCCGCGGTGCCGTTGAAGTTGAAGAAGCGGCCGGAGCGGTTGCGCCCGCCGTGCTCGAGGATGAAGTGTCCGTCGAGCAGCACCGACTGCACCTGGGTGAGCAGCGAGTAGTCGCGGTTGATGTGGCCCCACCGCACCTGGACCATGCCCACCCCCGGCTCGTCGAAGTGGCCGAGGGTGGCCTCGAGGATCTCGGGCGGGGCGACGAAGTCGGCGTCGAAGATGAGGACGAACTCGCCGGTGGCCGTCTGGAGGCCGTCGTCGAGCGCGCCCGCCTTGAAGCCGTGCCGGTCGTCGCGGTGGAGGTAGTGGATGTCGAATCCCGCCGCCCGTTGCCGTTCGACGGCCGCCTGGGCGATCGCGCAGGTCTCGTCGGTGGAGTCGTCGAGAACCTGGATCTCGAGCAGCTCCTTCGGGTAGCGGATCCGGGTCACCGAGTCGACGAGCCGGTCCACGACGTACATCTCGTTGTAGAGCGGGAGCTGAACGGTCACCCGGGGCAGGTGCTCGGGCAGCGGGAGGGGCCGCGCCCGTCGCCCCTCGTTGCGGTAGTAGAGGTAGACCATGATGTAGCGGTGCAAGCCGAAGACCGCGAGGATCACCAGGGTCAAGAAGTAGAGGCCAAGGACCGCTGCTTCGAGTGGGCTCATGTTCTGTTCTGGTCCGCCTCCTCCGCTGTCACGACTGCAAAGATGACGCCCTCGGCCGCATCGTCCGGCCGGACGCCGCCACGTCCGCTTCTCTAAGCCCTTGGGAACCCGCGGCCGCGAGCGTCGCAGCCGCTCGCGAGCCCCGCCGACGTCGGGGGGGCGGTTGTGCCGCGAGGGCACAAACTCTATCATCTATCGCAGGTTCGCCCCTCGTCAACGGGGCACCCACTTTTACAAACATGGATCCCCGGGACGTCAAGGCGCTGATGCGGGCGGTCCGGGACGGGCGCGTGACGCCCGAAGAGGCGGCCGATCGCCTGAAGAGCCTCCCCTACGAGGATCTGGGCTTCGCCAAGGTGGACCATCACCGCGCGCTGCGCCGCGGGTTCCCCGAGGTCGTCTTCGGTGCCGGCAAGACCCCCGAGCAGATCCTGGCCATCGCGGAGAAGATCACGGGCCGCGGCCAGAACCTCCTCATCACGCGGACCGTCGCCGAGGTGCACACGCTTGTCGCCGCGCGCCATCCCACGGCGCGCTGGCACGAGGCGGCGCGCTCGGTGAGCATCGTGACGTCGCCCCCGCCGGCGCTTCCCGGCCGCGTGGCCGTCGTTTGCGCCGGGACCTCCGACGTGCCCGTCGCCGAGGAGGCCGCGGTCACCGCGGAGTTCCACGGGGCCGAGGTCGACCGGATCTATGACGTGGGCGTGGCCGGGCTCCATCGACTGCTCGACCGGGCGGAGGCGATCCGCCGCGCCCGCGTCGTCGTGGTGGCGGCCGGGATGGAGGGGGCGCTGCCGTCGGTCGTGGGCGGGCTCGTCGAGGCGCCCGTGATCGCCGTGCCGACCAGCGTCGGCTACGGGGCTTCCTTCCAGGGGCTCGCCGCGCTCCTCGCGATGCTGAACTCGTGCGCCTCGGGCGTGGCGGTCGTCAACATCGACAACGGCTTCGGCGCGGGTTACATGGCCTGCGCCATCCTCCGGAGCGCCGCGAGCGGGGCATCGGTCCCCGAAGCCGAGATCGCCAGCCAAGCGAAGCCCTAAGCCCCCGCCGCGTGCCCCCGTTCCCCGGTCGCGGAGCTTGACAAAACCGTTGATTCTTCTCATCTTGTACTCAGTCCTGTCCTGGCTCCCGCGGGGGACGGTGAAGAGGGGGACGGAGCGGACGGGCAGGGCCCCTGCATGTTGTGCTTCAAGCCCTCAAACGTAAGAGCGGCAGATATTTGCGGTAGTGAACGGTAATACTTTCCGAACTCTGGAATTCGAGACGATTCGCGCGCTCGTGCTGAGCCATGCCGGCTCGGCACCCGGCCGCTCGAGAATTTCCGGCCTCCATCCGCTCACCGAGGGAGCGGAGGTCCGGCAGGCCCTCGCCCGCACGACCGAAGGGGTGGCCCTCCTTCGGCGGGTGGGCCGCCAGCCCTATCACGACCTGCCGGACATCCTGGGGCTGCTCCCCACCGCCCGCGTGGAGGGAATGCACCTCGAGCCGCGGGAACTCGCCGACATCGCCTCGTTCATTGAAGGTGGGATGGAGATCGCCTCTCGCGTCGCACGGGTCGAGGAGGCCCCCGGCCTCGCCGGGCAGGCGTCGCGCGTCGCCGACGCCACCCCGCTCGCCGCGGCCATCCGGCGCGCCATCCTGCCCTCGGGCGAAGTGGCCGACGACGCCTCGCCGAAGCTGGCCGAGACGCGGCGCGGGCTCGTCCGCCTGAAGGCGCAGCTCCAGTCGGTGATGGAGTCGTTCCTCAAGGGCAAGGACGCCGAGCGACTGCTGCAGGACCGGCTCGTCACCACGCGCAACGACCGCTACGTGCTTCTCCTGAAGGCCGAGCACCGCGGGGCGATCCCCGGGATCATCCACGGCGGCTCGGGCTCCGGAGCGAGCCTGTTCGTCGAGCCGATGCCGGCGGTGGAGCTGAACAACGACATCGTGTCGCTGCAGGACGAGGAGCGGCGCGAGGTGGTGCGGATCCTGGGCGAGCTGACCTCGCGGGTGGGCGAGCGGGCCGAGGAGCTGGCCCGCGCGGCCGAGATCCTGGGCGAGCTCGACGCCGTTCAAGCCATGGCGCTCGCCGGGAAGGACATGGGTGCGACCGCGCCCGACGTATCGGATGACGGCGAGCTGGAGCTTCTCGACGCGCGCCATCCGTTGCTGATCCCGGCCCTGAGCGAGCGGCTCGGCATTCCGCGCCGCTCGAGCCGCGACCCGGTCCCGGTGACGTTGCGGGTCGGAGGGAGCGACAGCGTCCTCGTGATCAGCGGGCCCAACACGGGCGGGAAGACGGTGGCCTTGAAGACGGTAGGTCTCCTGAGCCTCATGGCGCAGTGCGGCCTCCACGTCCCCGCCGCGTCCGGGAGCCGGCTCCCGGTCTTCCGGAAGATCTACGCCGACATCGGCGACGAGCAGTCGATCGCCGCCGACCTCTCGACCTTCTCCGCGCACCTGGCGTCTATCGTAGAGATGACGCGCGACCTCGACCGCCCCGCCCTCGTGCTGCTCGACGAGGTGGGCGCCGGCACCGACCCCACCGAAGGGGGCGCGCTCGGCGTCGCGATCGTCGACCACTTCCGCGCGCGCGGCGCGACGGTGATGGCCACGACGCACCACGGGCTGCTGAAGGCCTACGCGCAGTCGACGCCGGGTGTCGCCTGCGCGTCGTTCGGCTACGACCCGCAGACCTACGAGCCGACGTACCGGCTCGCGCTCGGGACCGCGGGACGCAGCCTCGCGCTGGAGATGGCCGAGCGGCTGGGCCTGCCCGCCGCCGTCGTGAAGGACGCACGCGCGCGGCTCGACCGCAAGGAGGCCCAGGCCGAGGCGCTCCTCAAGAAGCTGGAGGAGGGCGAGGAGAAGCTCCGCCGGGACTCGGCGTGGATCGACGACGAGCGGCGCGCGGTCGAGGCGGCCCGCGGCGAGCTGCGGGCGGCGGAAGCCGAGGCCGAGCGGCGCAAGCGCTCCGAGCTGGAGGCCTTCCGGCGCGAGCTGCTGAAGCGGGGCGAGGAGGCGGCCCGGCGGGCGGCCGATGCCATCCAGAAGGCGGTGCAGAAGGTCGAGACGAGCCGCCGCGCCGCCACCGCCGCGGGCACGAAGGCACGCACGGAGGCGCTCGCCGACATTCGCGCCGCGCAGAACGAGGCGCTGAGCGCCCCCGCGCTGGGTCTGGCGCCCGAGCCCGAGCCGGCCGCCGCGGTGCTGGCCGTCGGCGGCCGCGCGCGGGTGCGCGAGCTCGGGGTCGTGGGCGAGGTCACGAGCCTCAACGGTGACGAGGTGGAGCTGGCGGTCGGCGGCAAGCGCTTGCGCGTGCCGCGGGCGGAGCTGGTCGGTGTCGCCGGCCCCCCGCCGGCGCGCGGCGCGGTGAGGATCCCGACCGTCGCGCCCGGCCGCGAAGGAGGAGCCGGCTCCTCCGAGGTGAACCTCGTCGGCCTGACCGTGGACGAGGCGCTGCCGCGCGTGGACAAGGCGCTCGACGAGGCGCTCCTCGCCGACCGCCACGAGGTCCGCGTGATCCACGGCTTCGGCGAAGGGAAGCTGCGGAAGGCGGTCGCCGTTTTTCTGGAAGGGCACCCGCACGTGGCCGGCGTCCGCCTGGGAGCGGAAGGGCGCGGCGGCGTAACGGTCGTGGAGCTGAAGGAGTAGCGGTGGCGTTTCCCGACAGCTTCGTGGAAGAGGTGAGGCGGACGGCGGACATCGTCCGCTACATCTCCGACCACGTTTCGCTGCGCAAGACGGGGGCGTCGTGGAAGGGCCTGTGTCCCTTCCATCAGGAGAAGACGCCGTCGTTCAACGTCCGCGCGGAGCCGCCGCTCTTCCACTGCTTCGGCTGCGGCGAGGGCGGCGACGTCTTCAAGTTCGCCATGCTCCACGAGCGCGTCGCGTTCCCGGAGGCGGTGGAGATGATCGCCCGCCGCTTCGGGGTGACGGTCCCCGAGAACCGCTTCGACGGCGGCCCCGACCGCAAGGCGCGCGAAGAGCTGCTGGCGCTGCTCGAGGCGGCCGCCCAGCACTTCTCCCACAACTTCTGGACCGCGCCGGGGACGCGGGCGCGGGAGTACCTCCTGGGCCGCGGCTTCAAGAAGGAGACGCTGGAGAGGATCCGGGCCGGCGCCGCTCCCGATTCGTGGGACGACCTCCTGGGCTCGCTGCGGAAGAAGTTCGCGCCGGCGCTGCTGCTGACCGCGGGCCTCGTCCTCGAGCGCCAGGACAAGAGCGGGCACTACGACCGCTTCCGCAACCGCGCGATCTTCCCGATCCTCAACGAGGGGGGCAAGGTGGTCGCCTTCGGGGCCCGGGCCCTGGACGGAAGCGAGCCCAAGTACTTGAACTCGCCCGAGACGCCCGTCTACCAGAAGGGACGCACGCTCTACGGCCTGAGCTGGGCGAAGGACGCCGTCCGCCGCGAGGGGCGCATCGTGCTCGTGGAGGGCTATCTCGACGTGGCCCGCGCCATCGAGTCCGGCGTCGCCGAGGTGGCGGCGACCTGCGGCACCGCGCTGACGACGAACCATGCGCGGCTGCTGCGGCGGTTCACCGAGAACGTCGTGATGAACTTCGACCAGGACGAGGCGGGCCAGAAGGCCTCGACCCGCAGCGCGGAGGCGCTCCTCGAAGAGTCGCTGCAGGTGCGGGTGGTGGAGCTGCCGGCCGGCGAGGACCCGGACAGCTACTTGAAGACGGCGGGTCCGGAGGCGTACCGGCAGCGGCTCGGGGCCGCGCCCGTCTACATGGAGTGGCTCGTGCGGCGGGCGGCGGGCGAGAACGAAGTGGGAACCCCGCAGGGCAAGGCGGCGTACCTCAACGCGCTGCTGCCGGCGCTCCTCCGGATCGAGAGCGCGGTGGAGCGGGCGGCCTGGCTGCCGCTGATCGTGGCCTCGGGCGGCCTGGACGAGCGGGCGACGGAGCAGGAGCTGCGCCGGGCGGTGGCGGCCCGACGCGCGTCGGTGAGCGTGGCCAGCGCCGCCCCCGAAGCCCCCGCCCAGGCGCGGGCGGGTCTGCTTCCGGCCGAGAAATGGCTCCTGGCCCTGATGCTGGAGGGGCGCGCGGGGGTCGAAGACGCGCTCGACACGCTGCACGACGCGGATCTGCAGGGGCTGCGCTCCGAGGAGGTGCTGCGGGCGGCGAAGGGCCTCTCCGCCGGCGGACGGGCGGTGGCCCCGGAGGCGCTGGCGGACACGGTGGGCGAGGAGTCCCGCCGGATGTTGAGGGAGATCGCGGTCGACGGCCCCCTCACGACGGGGGTGACGCCGGGGGACTGCGCGCGGGAGCTGAGGTGCCGCCCGCTGAAGGCGCGGATGGCGGAGATCCAGCGCGACCTCGGGCGGGCATCGGGGCCCGACCTGGAGGCGCTCCTGGAGGAGAAGCTCCAGCTCAAGCGTCAGATGGCCGGCCTGTGACTGTAACGTTTCGGGCCCGGCCGCGTCCAAGTGTGATGGGTGTCCCTGCGGGGGCGCCTGAAAGGAAGTAGCGATTGGCTCTGTCGATTGAGGAAAAGTACGACGAGGTCCGGCAGCTCATCACCATGGGCAAGGAGAAGGGTTACCTCCTCTACGAGGAGGTCAACGACATGCTCCCGTCCGAGATCAGCTCCTCGGACGAGCTGGACGACATCTTCTCCATGTTCGGCTCCATGGGCATCGAGGTGGTGGACTCGGAGCAGAAGTACCGGGAGAAGGCGGAGGGCGAGGAGGGGGCCGAGCTGGACCTCACCCCGGGGGCGCTCGACAAGACGAACGACCCCGTGCGCATGTACCTCCGCGAGATGGGGACGGTGCCCCTCCTCACCCGCGAGGGCGAGGTGGAGATCGCCAAGCGGATCGAGCGCGGCAAGAAGGCGGTGATGAAGGTCATCACCCGCACCCCGATGTCCGCCCAGGTCGTGGCCCAGCTGGCCGACCGCCTGCAGAAGAGCGAGATCACCGTCCGCGACGTGGTCGTGTTCAACGAGGAAGAGGTCACCGAGGAGAAGCTGGAGGCCAAGATCCGCGAGACGCTGAAGCTCGCGGACAAGGTGGCCCAGGCCCATCGGGACTACCTCGGGTACCGGAAGAAGTTCGTCGAGCTGTCGAAGCGCTCGCCCCGCTACCCGCGGGCGCGCTGGAAGCTCGGCCGGCTGCGCATCAAGGTGTCGCAGTCCATCCGGCGCATCGAGTTCTCCGAGGCGGTCAAGCGCCGGCTCGTCGAGCGCGTGCGGGAGGCGGTGGAGCGCGTGCGCGACGCCGACGACAAGATCTCGAAGCTCGATCCCAAGCTCCGGCACAAGGTGTCCGACGACTACAAGAAGGTCATCCGCAAGCAGATCCACGAGCAGCGCGAGTTCGTGCGCTCGATCGAGGACGAGTTCGACACCCGCGCCGAGGAGCTGAAGCGCACGCTCGTCACCGTGATCGAGGGCGAGCGGCAGGCCGAGAAGGCCAAGAAGGAGCTGGTGGAGGCCAACCTCCGCCTGGTCGTCTCCATCGCGAAGAAGTACACCAACCGCGGCCTGCAGTTCCTGGACCTGATCCAGGAGGGCAACATCGGCCTGATGAAGGCGGTGGACAAGTTCGAGTACAAGCGCGGCTACAAGTTCTCGACCTACGCCACGTGGTGGATCCGCCAGGCCATCACCCGCGCCATCGCCGACCAGGCCCGCACCATCCGCATCCCGGTCCACATGATCGAGACGATCAACAAGCTCATCCGCACGTCGCGCGCGCTGGTGCAGGAGCTGGGCCGCGAGCCGACCTCGGAGGAGATCGCCAAGCGGATGGACATCCCCGTCTCCAAGGTGCGCAAGGTCCTGAAGATCGCGCAGGAGCCCATCTCGCTGGAGACGCCCATCGGCGAGGAGGAGGACTCGCATCTGGGGGACTTCATCGAGGACCGCAACGTGGTGTCGCCTTCGGAGGCGGTCATCAACATCAACCTGAAGGAGCAGACCGAGGCGCTCTTGAAGACGCTCACCCCCCGCGAGGAGAAGGTCATCAAGATGCGCTTCGGCCTGGGCGACGGCTCGGAGCACACGCTGGAGGAGGTGGGCCAGAACTTCGCCGTCACCCGCGAGCGCATCCGCCAGATCGAGGCGAAGGCCTTGCGCAAGCTGCGTCATCCGAGCCGCAGCCGCAAGCTGAAGGCCTTCCTCGAAGGCTCGCGCATCTAGCTGTTTGCCGTAGGCCGGCGCAGCTTGCGCCGTGCACGTGCACGTGACCCGATAACGGCCGTGAGCCACGAAGGCTCACGGCCGTCGCTGTTTCAGGCCGATGCCAACCCTCTCCCCCGTGAGGGGGATCGCACTCCCCCGCGCGAGCCGGATCCAGATGAAATGCCTCGTTGCTTTTCGCTTGTCGAGCTAACTTAACTCGGCCCAGAAAGCACTCGACGTCTGCATCGGTGACGAAGTCCTGGTGATTCCCGGCGGTGCGCGGAGTTATGATTTCCAAATGGGCGCTCGAACGACAAACGGAGTAGCGATCGGCGCAACAATTGTCGTGGCCCTCTTCGGCGGGCTAAACGCGATTTCTGCGCGTCAGGCTCCTGTCGTGCAACCTGTCGATGAAAAGGCCCTTCGTGAGTACACGGGCGTCTATCAGTGGGGACCCAAAGCGTTCTTGTACTTGCAGATGTGGGAGGAATTCAGCGGATTCGGCAAGCCCCGGCTCGTTGCCTTCGATGAATCGGGCGATGTGCGGCCGCTTTATCGAACCGACGAAGACAGGTTCTTCGCCGGCCCCGGCGTGGCCATGGCGGAATCTGTCGAGTCGCGCATTGCGTTTCAACGCGACCGAGCTGGCAAGATCGTCTCACTCACCTGGCAGCGTGGGAGTGCGCCTGCGCGCACCGCGCGTCGCGTCGAGATCGAAAAGCGTGAAGACGTGCGGTTCTCGAATCGCGACATTCAGTTGGCCGGGACGCTGATCGCGCCGTCGACTGGTGGCAAACATCCCGCGATTGTGCTCGTCCATGGGTCGGGTGCCGAGAATCGCGAGCACGTGCTGCCGTTCGCGCGATTTCTGATTCGCCACGGCATCGCGGTGCTCGGCTACGACAAACGCGGTGTCGGCGAATCGACTGGCGATTGGAACATCGCCACGTTCGAGGATTTGGCGGGCGATGCGGTCGCCGCGGTCGGGTACCTGAAGACACGGCGCGATGTCGACGCTTCTCAGATTGGATTGTTGGGCTGGAGTCAGGCCGGGTGGATCATGCCGCTCGCAGCTGTCCGCGCGAAAGACATCGCGTTTCTGATCAGCATCTCAGGGGCAGGTGTCCCGGGGGCCGAGACGACAATCGATCAGGCGCGGAACGAGATGACGACGAACGGCATGCCGCCGCAGACCGTCGACCAGATTGTCGGCCTCCTGAAGCTCCAGTACGAATTCGCGCGTACGGGCAAGGGATGGGACGAGTACGCCGCGACGCGGGAAAAGGTGGTCGCGAAGATGGGAGCGGCGCCGGACACGATCCCGGGTACTCCGGACCATCCGTACTGGCAGTTCATTCGTCGGTTGTACTTCTACGATCCTGCACCGACGCTCCGTCAGCTCAAGGCGCCGACGCTCGCGCTATGGGGCGAGTTGGATAACAACATCGTGGCCGACAAGAACAAGCCGGCGTGGGACGCGGCGCTCAAAGCCGCCGGCAATCGCGACTACACGCTGGTCGTCGTCCCGAAGGCAAACCACGACATGCTCGAGGCGAAAGGCGGAAGCAACGCGGAGATAAAGTCGCTCCAGCGATTCGTGCCGTCGTATTTCACGACGATCGAAGACTGGCTCGCGAAGCGGATTCGAGACTTCCACTGACGTTGCCGAGGATGCCGGCTGGTGCGGCACCGCTGCTAGCGGCGCGGCAGACGGCTCTCGATGGTGAATCCCTCGTCGAGAGGCGCGGCGCCACGCTCGACGAATGCGATGCCGTGCTCGACGCGGACACGGCGGACGATGCCCGGATCGGAGCCGGCGAGCCTGACGAGCTCGAGGACGAGGGGCGACAGGGGCGGCGCCGACCGCAGCTCCTCGGGATGTTCGCGGCCGAGCCCGAGATCCCAGCTCCAGTCTTCGATCGCGTACCACCCACAGGGGCGGATGAGCGGAAACAGCAACTCGAACGCACGCTTGGTGTGCGAGTACGCGTGCGAGGCGTCGTCGATCACGAGGTCGATCACGCCCTCCAGCTCGGACCGCACGATGTCTCGCAAGGCGGGTCCGTCGGTCTGGTCGACCCCCCAGTAGAATTTCAGACCGGTTTCGAGCTTCCGATCACGTAGATACCCACGAAGGTTGGCGAGGTGGTCCTCGCCCATCCTGTCCTCAGGGGCGACGTCGACGGCTACGAGCTTGTCCGGACGCAGGAGCTCGGCCCAGAGCACGGCGCTGCCCCCGGACCAGACTCCCAGCTCGACGATGCGAAGCGGGAGAAAGGCGGGCGCGCCGGCCCAGAACTCCGCGAACTCCTCGATGAGAGCGGAATTCTTGTAGATCAGGAAATGACGGCCGTCCACGGCCTCTGCCCGTTCGATGTCCTGCAGGTAGGTCTGGGTTCGGAAGTGCAGGTCGCCCAGACGAAACCCCCGATCGGCCCAGACGATGCGGGAGAAATCCGGCGGGCTCACGGCGCCGATTATGCCATCGGTCGATCGCTTGCTCGGCGATGGAGCACGGCGCGTGCTGCAGGGAGCAGGCCCAGTGCTGACCTAGGCCACCAGCACCATCTCTTGCGTTCTCAGCTCGCCGTGTAGGCGACGACGCCGGCAACGCCTAAGAGCTGGTGATGACCAATTCAGCCGCCCTCAAGGCGCCGGAGGCCGCGAGGGCCTTCGCCGCCTCACCCTGCGGCTTGCGCGTGAGCGCCCTCGCCTTGTGGCCGCGAGAGAGCAGTTGCCGCGCCACCGCGCCCTGCTGGCCGCGTAGAACTGGGTGACCGCGATCACCGCGCCGGGCCGCCCGGCCAAGTAGTCTCCCGAGACAGTTTCTCCCGTACAGACAAAGAGGCCAATCATGAACAGCACTTCAGGACGGTTGTCGGTGCTCTGCGCGGTGACGCTCGCGCTCTTCGGTTGCGGCGGGGACAGACAGTCGAGCCCGACCGCGCCCGTCCAGACCGCAACCGCAGTCCAGACTGCGACCGCAGACGATGGCGATGGAAGCGTCACGTCACAGGCGGCGGTTCCCAAGGTGACCATCTGCCATGTTCCGCCCGGGAACCCCGCCAACGCTCATACCATTACCATCGGCGCTCCCGCGGTTCCGGCTCACCTGGCCAACCACCCCGGCGACGCAATCGGTCCCTGTCCTACGCCCACTCCGTCTCCCACGCCCACTCCGGGCGGCTAGGCGGCCGGTGGTGGTCACGGGGCCCCCGGGCGGGGCTCCGTGACCTTCAGTTCGCCGGGAGCCGGTGGCATTAAGATGGGCCCGCTCGGAGTCACACATGCCCAACCACCGGCGAAACGGCAAGAAGCCGCGGCGTGAGTTCGTCAAGCAGTCGGTGGCGGCGCTGGGCGCGATGGGCACGCTCGGCGGTGCGGCGGCGCCGGCCGACGCCGTCCAAAAGGCCGCTCCGCGTCCGACCGAGGAGCCCGCACGGCGGGCCTTCAACGGGCCCTACACCGGCGAGCACCTCCGCCACGTGGCATTTCCCCTCGGCGGCATCGGCGCCGGTATGGTCTGCCTCGAGGGAACGGGCGCGCTCTCCCACGTGTCGCTGCGCCACCGGCCCGACGTGTACAACGAGCCGGCCGTGTTCGCGGCGGTGTGCCTGAAAGGCGCCACCGGCAACGTCGCCCGCGTGCTCGAAGGCCCGGTGCCACGGTGGAAGCTCTACGAGTCGCGCGCGGCCGCCAACGGCGGCGAGCACCGGACTTGGGGCCTGCCGCGCTTCCGGGAGGCGAGCTTCGAGGCACGCTTCCCGTTCGGCACGGTGCGCCTGCAGGACGACAAGCTGCCGGTCGACGTCGAGCTCACCGGCTGGAGCCCCTTCGAGCCGGGTGACGCCGACAACTCGAGCCTGCCCGTGGCCGCGCTCGAGTACACGTTCTCCAACCGTAGCCGCCAGCCCCTCGAGGCCGTCTTCTCGTTCCACGCGCGCAACTTCATGGCCGTGGGCACGGAGCACAACAACGGCGTTCGTCCCGTGCCCGGCGGGTTCGTGCTTTGGCAGGCCGCCTCAGCGGCGACGCCGGAAGACGAGGGCGCGTTCGCGGCCTTCGTCGACGACGCCAACGTCCGTGTCGACCACGCCTGGTTCCGCGGCGGGTGGTGGGACCCGCTCACGATGGCGTGGAAAGCGGTCGAGCAGGGCACGGCCGAGGACCGGCCCTCGATCACCGAAGGCGATCCGTCACCGGGGGGCAGCCTCTTCGTCCCGTTCACGCTCGCCGCCGGTGCGAAGCGCACGATCACGCTCCTCCTGGCCTGGTACGTGGGCCGCAGCTCGCTGAGCGCCGGCAAGACCCCGGTCGAGGAAGCCACCACCTACCGTCCCTGGTATGCGGGACGCTTCGCGGGCATCGACGACGTGGTCGCCCACTGGCGCCGCGCGTATCCCGACCGGCGCGCGGGGGCGGCACGCTTCCGCGACTGCTTCTACGACACCACGCTGCCGCCGGAGGTGGTGGAAGCGGTGGCGGCGAACCTCGCGATCCTGAAGACGCCGACGGTCCTGCGCCAGCAGGACGGACGGCTCTGGTCGTGGGAGGGCTGCTCCGACGCGTCCGGCTGCTGCCACGGCTCCTGCACGCACGTCTGGAACTACGCGCAGGCCATCCCCCACCTCTTTCCCGCGCTCGAGCGCACGTTGCGCGAGACCGAGTTCAACGTCTCGCAGGACGCGGCCGGCCACCAGACGTTCCGCACGCCGCTGCCCATCCGCGTCCCCGTGCACGAGGTGCAGGCCGCCGCCGACGGCCAGCTCGGCGGGATCATGAAGGTCTACCGCGAGTGGCGCATCAGCGGGGACACCGGCTGGCTGCGCGCCCTGTGGCCGCGCGTGCGCGTGAGCCTCGACTACTGCATGGCCACCTGGGACCCGCGGGGCAAGGGCGTCATCGAGGAGCCGCACCACAACACGTACGACATCGAGTTCTGGGGCCCGGACGGCATGTGCACCAGCTTCTACCTCGGCGCGCTGGCGGCGGCGATCGCCATGGGCCAGGAGCTGGGGCAGGACGTCTCGACGTACCGCGAGCGGCTCACGGCCGGCATGCGCGTGCTCGACCAGGACCTCTTCAACGGCGAGTACTTCTACCAGAAGGTCGAGTGGCGCGGCCTGAGCGCCCCCAGCCCGCTCGAGCTCAAACCCGCGGTCGGCGAGAGCACCTACTCTCCCGAGGCACGCCTTCTGCTGGAGAAGGAAGGACCCAAGTACCAGTACGGCACGGGCTGCCTGTCGGACGGCGTCCTGGGCGCGTGGATGGCGGAGGTCTGCGGCGTTCCGGTGCCGGTGGAGCCGGCCAAGGTCGCCTCGCACCTCGAGGCCGTGCACCGTTACAACTTCCGCGCGGACCTGAGCGACCACGCCAACCCGCAGCGGCCGACCTACGCCTGCGGAAACGAGGGCGGCCTGCTCCTGTGCACGTGGCCCCACGGCCGAAAGCCCT
>Ga0207646_10003733_pt1 | contig 16980 bp, 11 predicted proteins | sample KBSK5502metaG_FD_184343 | JGI IMG/M metagenome (GOLD analysis project Ga0207646, IMG submission 184343) | Corn, switchgrass and miscanthus rhizosphere microbial communities from Kellogg Biological Station, Michigan, USA - KBS K5-50-2 metaG... | ecosystem: Host-associated > Plants > Roots >... | reverse complement strand
CATCGTCGCGAAGTCCTCGAAAAAAATCTGCGCGTGCATTATCCAGCTTTGCGCGTTGCCGATTCGCTCTTCGCCGAATTCGACTCGCACAATTTCGGAGCGATCGAACACCGCGGCTACAAGCAGGTATTGCGGCAAATGCAGGCATTACAAAACCGACTCTTCGATTGCACGAAATTCGAAACGCTAATTCGCTACCACTGCGCCAATTTGTTTTTTCTCGTCTTGCCTAACGAATTGTTTCGCGAACCCGAAATTCCGATCGGTTGGGGCGCGTTGGTTGAGTCGAACGGCGAGCTGATCCTGGCCCGCAAACCGGCGTGGCATGAAACGGAACCCGAAAGTCAGATGCACTTTTTGCAGCGGATCGCGGCCGCCGGCACACGCGCGTTGAACCAGACGCTGAACATCACGTTCGACGACGTCGCAACCGCACGTTGTCGATCTTAGAGATGTCGATCCTATCCGCGCTTGACCAGTAAGTTGCGCCCGGTCATTTCTTTGGGTTTTTTCATTCCGAGCAAAAACAAAAGCGTGGGCGCAACGTCAGCCAAAATTCCGTCTTCGCTTTGGAATTGCCCAGCATCCTTAGCAACGTAAATGAAATGAACAAGGTTTGTGGTGTGCGCAGTGTTCGGCGAACCGTCGGAATTTCGCATTTGCTCGCAATTACCGTGGTCGGCCGTGACGATACACTTGCCGTCGAGCTCGAGCAGCTTCGGAATAATTCGACTGCAACATTCATCAACTGTCTCGACCGCCTTGATTCCGGCTTTTACAACGCCGGTGTGACCAACCATGTCAGGATTGGCAAAATTCAGGATGATCAGGTCAAATTTGCTCAAGCGCGTAAGAAGCTCGTCCGTCACCTCAAACGCGCTCATTTCCGGCTTCAAATCGTAAGTGGCGACTTTTGGCGATGGGATTAGCTTCCGCTCTTCGCCCGGAAAGGGCTTTTCGACCCCGCCATTAAAGAAATAGGTCACGTGCGCGTACTTTTCCGTTTCAGCGATGCGCAACTGCGATTTGCCGGCGGCGCTAACGAGTTCGCCGAGAATGTTTTTGAGGTTTTCCGGAGGGAAGATGAACGGCGATGGAAAGCGAACGTCATACTCTGTCAGCGATGTAAATTTAATTTGCGGCCACACCTCGCGGTCGAAGCAATCGAAATCCTTGAACAGAAAGGCTTGCGATAATTGGCGCGCGCGATCAGCCCGGAAGTTGAAAAACAAAACGACATCGCCATCGCGAACACGTTGCTCGTTTGCCTGAGCAAAAATCAGCGGCGGCATAAACTCATCCGTCTTGTCCACACGATATTGTCGATCCGAAGCGTTCGAGGGTGATTCTTTGCAAATCTCGCCACGCCCGAGAACGACTGCGTCCCAAGCTTTCTTGGTGCGATCCCAACGACGATCACGGTCCATGGCGAAATAGCGTCCAACGACGGTCACGATTTGCGCGCCGCTTTCGCGAAGTTGTTGTTCGCAGGTTTTCAAGTATTCGCGTCCACCGGTCGGCGACGAGTCACGCCCGTCAGTGAAGGCATGCACAAAAATCTCGTTGACTCCCGCGGATTTCGCCGCGTTCGCGAGCGCGATCATGTGCTTGTAATGGCTGTGAACGCCACCATCGGACACCAGGCCTAACAAATGGAGCCGATGCCCGCGCGCGGCCGCGAAAGTTTCTTGCGCGACTGGATTCCGCTTCAGTTCTCCAGCGGCAATCGCCTTGTTGATGCGAGTGAGATCCTGAAGAACGATGCGGCCCGCGCCCAAATTGAGATGCCCCACTTCCGAGTTGCCCATTTGCCCTTCCGGTAAACCGACATCGGAACCGCTGGCGCTGAGTTTACTTCCCGGATAATCGCGATAGAGCTGGTCGTGAAAGGGTGTACTGGCAAGAAGGGTGGCGTCGCCATTTTGTTCGCGCGATTCCTTGCCGCCGGGATTAATGCCCCAGCCATCACGAATGATGAGCATTACGGGGCCGGCCATATGCGCGCACTTTGCCGACGATTATGAAGTCGGACAAGTGGTTTCCCGCGCCTGCGGGATTGACAATAGAACTCGCGCGCAGCTACATCGCGCTCGTGAAGTGGCGCAATCAACTGCTTGCCCTTTTGTGTCTCGCCGTCTTTGCCGGACTCGGGGTGCTGTATTTTCAGCATTGGGTCGTACAGAAGCCGTTTGGGATAATTCTTATTATCGGCGAAGGGCTCGCGCCGGAGCGCGTCGCGCTGACCCGCGTTTATCTCGGGGGATCCGATACACGTCTGGCTCTGGACGGAATGCCACATGTCGCCCTGGTAACTAACCACTCCAGAGATTTCGCGGTCTCGGATCAGGCAGCAGCCGCGAGCGCTCTGGCCACCGGAGTTAAAGTCAGCAATCGCTCCCTGTCAGTCGACCCTAGCGGCAAACCGCTCGCAAGCATTATCGAGTTAGCGCGCAGCCGTGGGCGCGCGACCGGTTTGGTGACAAATGGATCGCTGACGAATCCAACATGCGCGGCCTTTTATGCGCATGCGAGTAACACGAACGACATCGATCAAGTCGCGCGTCAGCTTGTTGAAGGTAGTAAGATCGATATTTGCTTGGGAATGAGCGCGTCCGAATTTCTTCCGGAAGCAAAACAGGGACAACGACAGGACAACCGCGATCTACTGTTAGAATTACGCCAAAACGGCTTTGATGTCGTCCGGAGCCGAGCAGAGTTGGAATCCATTCCGGTTTGGAGCCGGCCGAAACTTTTCGGAGCATTTGCAGACAGAGATAGCGACAGCCACCAGGGCCAAGCTTGGAGTGACGAACCGGCTTTGTCCGATATGGTGCGACGCGCCATTGAACTGTTGGAATACAATCAGCGCGGTTACTTGCTCATTGTCGACGCCGCCCGCATGCGAAAAGCAGCCGAAACAAATAACGCGGAAAAAACGCTGACCGAAACCGCCGAACTCGATCGGACGCTGTCGACGGCACAGCGTTACGCCGGAGCAAAATCGACAATCATTGTGTGCGGCGACACAGCCATTGGCGGTTTGCACCTGAACGGTTTTCCATTTCGCAAGGACAGCGGAATTGCGTTAGTCGGATTGAATCCGTCCGGCGAACCATGGATGACTTGGGCGACAGGTCCAAAAGGAATGCAATCATACGGCGCTGCGAAGATTCCGGAAAAGGAAACGCCCGGAGATTCAAACGGAGGCGTCTCGAAGGAGCAAACCGAACCGGCCGCATTTTATGCCAAGTCGGCATTGAACACAGTAGAGGATGCAGTCTCATTCGGAACCGGGCCAGGTACCGAAGCGCTACACGGCACGATCGACAATACCCAGATTTTTAAAATTCTTCGGGATGAACTCTAAGATTGGACCAATATCAAGAAAACAAAAAAGGCCCATCCTTTATGGATGGGTCTTTTTGTTAAATTGAGACGCGGTTCGCTTAGGGGCTGACCTCAGGAACAAATACAAACGGCGGCGGATCAGGAAGATTTGGCGGCGGTCCTTCCTCTGGTGGTCCTTCCGCAACTTCCTTGGCCTCCTTACCTCCAGCAAAATCCTTTGCGTCTTTGCCATCAACAGCACCTTCGCCATTACCGACCAAAGCCGTATTGGCAACCATTAGGCTGGCCGTTGAATAAACTGCGAGGTCAGCGATGCGGCCTGATTTGGCAACATTGAAAGAAAACTTCACATACTTTGCCTCAGTTGGGCCCACCTTTATCTTTGTAATTTTCGCGGTCAGATCTTGTTTCGCGATCTGGTGCCATTGCGGGCTACCGACGGCCAATTTCGAATTGGACGTTGCAACAGTCACTGTGCCGGTTGCGCCGTTGTTTAGAAACGAGACGATGTCAATGTTCTCAATCTTGGAAAGCGACAGCACCAAATCTGTCCGCCCATCAGTAAGAGAGTAGCCAACGGTCGGATGATCGGAGATCAACGCCGCTTCTGCGATTTTGTCATCCACTCGGGCGCCCAAGCTAAAGCGCGCGACGTTCTGGGCGTAAGCTGGCGATTGTTCGACGGAGATAACCTCACCGCCGAAAAGCTGCAATCCGCCAGCGAGAAGGAAACCACATGTGAAAGTACCGATACGGGAAAAGCGAGAGAAATACACGCTCATAATTTCCATAGCCACAAAAAACGATAATAGGTCGAACGGACACCCTTTAGCAATATAAATCTTTTGCCCAGTCCAAGATTTTCCCGCATTGGAGAATATCCGCGACCCGGCAGGAGCCCGATTTTCCAGCGTTTCGTCCCGAGTGGCTCGGAGAAAGCAGAAATCTCGAGCTCTCCCCGCGAATCGATCTGCGTGATTAACTAGAGCCCGCTCGCGACTCGCCGCCCAGCCAGAAATTGATTCTTGGCGTAAAGCATCGATGTCGTCGCAGCCCGAAACTTTTGCCCGTCTGCATAGGCGTAAAGTGGAATGTAGGAGCTTCTGCCGAGACGGTCCGCGCGACATGCAGCCCAATTGATGGTCGGATCGAGGACATATGTGCCGCCGGTTGTACTCCACTCTAGCCAGGCGTGGGTCTTTCGACTCGTTGGAAGACGCTTGCCAATGACGAGCCGCACATTTTGCGCTCCGCGCGAGTGCATAGCGTTATAGAGTGCGACTGCTTTGCCCTTGCAATCGGCAAATGCACCAGTCTGGACCTCTTCTGGTGTTTTCCATTCCATGGAAAACCCGTACGGAATTGCACGTAGATCTCCGATCCAGTGATTTACTAGTGCAAATGAAAGGTTTTGCTCTCTGTGCCCGGCGGCGGATGCAAGAATCGGACGTATCCGGGCCATCTGCCGGTCGTACGGCGTGGAATTAACGCTGATGTAAGTTGACTGGGCAAAGATGGAAAGACAGGAAAGGCAAAAGAGGGTCAAACCGACGAAGCCGACTTTGCGCGTGGTGTAAGGGCGGATACTTATGGTAACCATAATGATTATAATCACCACAAGCACGGCCCGTGCCATAGTTCGAAACCCAAAGTCGCCTTGGCAATGCCACTGAATCCGCCAAACTCACGTTGCCTTAGCCAACCCTCGTGAATCCCAAACAAGCCCGTCACCAAAACGTTTTCCGCTTTGCGTCATGGCTTTTATTCGGCGCGACGTTGGTGGCCGTGGTCTGTGCTAGAATTCGCCTGCTTGGTTTGCCGCTGGAGCGGGACGAGGGCGAGTACGCCTACGCCGGGCAATTACTCTTGCACGGCATTCCGCCTTACAAGCTCGCGTACAGCATGAAATTCCCAGGGACTTCCGCTGCCTACGCTCTCTTGATGTCGATTTTTGGCGATTCAAATAACGGTATTCACCTCGGCCTAGTCCTAGTCAATCTTGTTACTACAGGATTAATTCTTTATCTCGGCCGAAACCTGCTTGGCGAGGTGGCCGGAATAGTGGCCGCGGCCGCGTATTCTGTTCTCTCGCTAATGCCCTACGTGCTCGGGTTGGCAGCCCACGCGACTCATTTTGTAGTTGTATTTGCTGTCGCCGGCGCTCTGCTGTTGACTTGTGCGTTGGATCGACAATCCAGGGCCTTGATCTTCGCGAGTGGTTGTCTGTTCGGATTCGCGTTACTGATGAAGCAGCCGGGACTGCTTTTTATACTCTTTGGCTCAGCTTATCTCTTCAGCCGCGACTGGCGTGCCCAGCTCAACGCTCGGGAGATCGTCTCCCGCAACTTGCTGTTCGCTTCAGGCGCAGTGGCCCCACTCCTTGTTGTATGCTTAGCTTTGTGGAAGGCCGGCGTCTTCGAGAAATTCTGGTTCTGGACGATTAAATATGCCAGTCAATACGGAAGGCAGGTTCCAATCTGGGAAGGGATTCGGATTTTTGCCGACCATTTTTGGACAGCGCTCGGAACAGCGTGGCCAATCTGGGCGGCGGCGGCAATTGGGTTTGTTATGTGCGTCGTCAGCCCGACCCTCCGCGCTCGGGCTGGCTTTCTCTTAACCTTCGCATTCTTTTCAACGCTTGCCGTTTGTCCAGGATTCTATTTTCGCCCGCACTATTTTATTCTTCTTCTGCCGGCTGTCTCGCTGCTGGCGGGGGCGGCATTAGTTGGTGCCGTCGACACCTTGCGCATCGGCGCCCACAACCTTCGCTTTCTTGGACTAATCCTCTTCGCCCTCTGCTTCGCATGGCCATTGTGGTCAGAAGCCGACTTTTTCTTCGAGCGGCCGCTGGTGGAAGCCAACCGAATGGTTAATGGAACAAATCCGTTTCCAGAATCGGTCAAGATTGGCGAATACATCCGCGCACAATCGATTCCATCGGATACGATCGCAGTGCTGGGTTCTGAGCCGCAAATCTACTTCTATTCTAAACGGCATTCCGCCACCGGGTATATTTACACTTACGGATTGATGGAGCCGCAGCCTTACGCTCATCAAATGCAGCAAGAGATGATCCGTGAAATCGAAACGGCGCGCCCAAAGTTTCTTGTCTTGGTGGTCGTAAGCAAGTCCTGGCTCGCCGGCCGCGATTCAGACCAAACTATTTTTAGATGGGCGGACAGGTATTGTGATACGAACTACGAGGAAGTTGGGCTAGTCAACATTTCTGATCGAGGCACTGACTATTACTTTTCAGGGAGACCAGCTAATGTGACACCAAGCGCCGAACACATTTTGATTTATCGGCGAAAGACATAAGCGCATCGAGTGTCGCCACGCGAACTTGGGGGAAATCACAATCGTGTTGTGATGACTTACTCCAAACGTAGATAACGGTCGCGTTGTTTTCGTTTGTCGGCAAAAAGCTGGAAAGAGTCGCACCAGTCCGGGAAAGCCTCTAGGAAAAATCAATTGGTCTAACGACTAAGCAGGAAGTTCTGGGTGGCCCCTATTTTCTGGCGACGGCCAACAAAGCGACTCCGAATGGTAGGGAAATGGTTCGGAGCAGGCGCAGCTCGAGCGCCATGATTTGCGCAAGCACACCCTGTGAGAATGACCCTTCTGCCCGGTCGAAATCACGTCCCATTTTTGATCCGCCAAGCGTCCGAGCCGCCACCGCAAGTGGAAATAGAAACGTTGTCCAATAACTCAGGCGCCGAATTTTAAAATTCTGTTCCAGGAGCAGCTGTCGAATCTCTGCTTTCCTAAATCGTCGCGCCGTCATAACCGCTTCGTCGTGCGGGCTGTGCAAAAATGGAAACGCGGGGACGTTTACGAGCAGGACCCCGCCAGGTCGAAGCACTCGATGCATCTCACGGACCGCGCCAGCAATGTCGGCGACCCATTGATGGTAGAGAACGCTCGAACAAATTATCGCGTCGAACGACGCGTCAGCAAATGGCAACGCGCCAATGTCGCCTTGTCGAACATTGTTAAGACCACGTTCTCGACAGAATGAAATTGCCTCTGGCGCCAAATCGATTCCAACATTTTTTTCCGGATTTCCGAGCTGTTTTAGAATTGCACCCGTGCCGCAGCCAACATCCAGAACTGTTTCTTCACGCCAATCCGGCAATTCGCTTTCCAAGGTCTGAAAAATCAGGCGACGTAATGCCCCATACCACCAGTGCGTTTCTTCAACGCGAAACATGGTTTCATATTCACTGGGTTGCATCGGGTCGCGGGTTCGCACGCCGGATGTAGCGGACGACGTATTGCGGCGTGCCGGTATGATCAAGATAAAGCCGACCGAGATATTCACCGACCAAACCGAGAATCATGAGTTGAATGCCGGAAAAAAACACGACGCTGCCCAAAACCGTGGGAATCCCGACGGTCAGGTTTGGAGTGATCCAAAGTTTGTCGATTAGAATGGCAACGAGCGCGACGATGCTGAGGCACGAAGCAAACAAGCCGACGTAAACCGAGATGCGAAGCGGCTTGATGGAAAAATTCAGAAACATATTCAGCCACAGGCGCACCAGTCTGCGCAAGGTGTAGCGCGACGGTCCGCTCAAACTGGCGCGATGCTCGACCGGAATTTGGCCGATGTTTCGGGTCACACGGTAAATCAAGCCATCGGTATACGGATATGGACCGCGATATTTAATAATTTCGTTGACCAGAAAACGGTTCATAACCTTAAAGCTCGAGAGATAAAGATCCTTCGGTTTGTGCAGCATTAACGTCGCGATCAGATTATTGAACCGGCTCCCTGCATTTCGGAACCACGAATGTTTCTTCTCGATGTAATGGCCGTAAACGACGTCGAATTTCCCGCGTTTTAATTCATCCAACATTCGCACGACTTCCTCCGGCGGATTCTGGCCATCGTCGTCCAGAACGGCGATATAGCGTCCGCGCGCGTGCGTGAATCCGGCGAGGACGGCGCTGTGCTCGCCGAAATTTCGGCTCAAATGCACAAAGGTCACGGTGTCGGGAAACTTTTCCGCGAGCTGAGCACACACCGTTTCGCTGTCATCTTCGGAGCCGTCATTGACCAAAACGATCTCGAAGGATGTCGATCCAAAAATCTTTGTGGTGTGCTCAACCAGCGCACCGATGGTCCGGCTGCCGTTGTAAACGGGAATCACCAGCGATAACTCGGGAGCGGTCGCCATTGCAGTCTGATGGATTTGTGGCAAAACTGCCTGATTCTGCCAAAAAAAGCGCGAAAAGTTATAGAAAATCTTTTTGCCTGCGACCTACAATTCGCCTGTGCCCTGGGATTATAAGATTTTTGCCGGCTCCGACGTCCTTGTCACGGGCGGCCTCGGCTTTATCGGTTCCGCCCTCGCTCGGCGTTTGGTCGAGCTCGGCGCAAAGGTGACCCTGGTCGACAGCTTGATTCCAGAGTACGGGGGCAACCTTTTTAATATCCATGACATCCGCGATCGCGTGACCGTCGATCTTACCGATGTGCGCGACGCCGCCGCGATGTCGTCGCTGATCAAGAAACGCCAGTTTCTTTTTAACCTCGCCGGCCAGACAAGCCATCTCGACTCGATGACCGATCCGATGACCGATTTGAATATCAACGCCGCGGCCCAGCTCCACATTTTAGAAGCGTGCCGGCTGCACAACCGCGATCTAAAAATTATTTTCGCCAGCACGCGACAAGTCTACGGACGGCCGGAATATCTGCCGGTCGATGAAAAACACCCGATCTGTCCAATTGACGTAAATGGAATTAACAAACTCGCGGGCGAGTGGTACCACCTGCTTTACAACGACGCGTATCAAATTCGCGCGTGCGCGTTGCGGCTGACCAACACTTATGGACCCGGGATGCGAGTTAAAGACGCGCGCCAGACGTTTCTCGGGATTTGGATCCGCCGGTTAATTGAAGGAAAGCGGATTCAGATCTTCGGCGACGGGAAACAGCAGCGCGATTTCAATTTCGTTACGGATGTGGTGGAAGCTCTCCTGTGTGCCGCGGCGAGTCGCGATGCAGACGGTCAGGTCTTTAACCTTGGCCACCACGAACACATCAGTCTGCGAGAATTGGGGGCGCTTATCGTGCGCCTAAACGGCGGCGGAGAATTCGAGCTGGTTCCGTTTCCGGACGAGCGTAAAGCCATCGATATCGGAGATTACTACGCCGACTTTCGTAAGATCGACAAATTGCTCGGCTGGTCTCCCAAAATCTCGCTGGACGATGGGTTGAAGCAAACGCTGGAATATTATCGAAAGCACCACGCGCATTACTGGGACTAGACAGACACCGTCGGTTCAATCACGGCTGACGATGCCGTCCCAACTCCAGAGCCTTTTCATACTCCTGAGCAGCTCGTTCTACGTCACCCTTCTGCTTTAGCGCAGTGCCCAAATTATAATGCGCGTTGGAATCGTCAGGACGAAGGTGCAGGGCCTGCACATATTGGGCGATTGCTCGATCGACATCTTGCTTGGCCATGAACGCGTTTCCGAGCACAATGTGTGCGTCGGGTTCATTCGGCTGAAGTTTCAGAGCTTCCTCGCATTGCCGTATTGCTTCGTCGATTTTTCCTTCGTGCAATAAAGCACCGCCCAAGTTGTAACGCGCTTCCGGATAATCAGGATGGAGGCGAAGCGATTGTTCGTACTTGGCGATTGCGTCATCGATGTTGCCTTTTTCGAATTGGACGACACCGAGATTGTTGTAGGCCATCCAACAACCTGGATTTCTGGCGATTGTTGTTCGCCAAAGCGTTTCCATGTCGCGATAAGTCGCGCTTTGCCGCCAAGTCAACCAGCTCAGACAAGCCAGCACCGCCAAACCGCCAGCAAAGACAAACGGTCGTGCGTTTTTGATCGACCTGCCCAATGTCGCGAGACCGGCGGAAGCGAGGGCGATAGGCCCGATGCTGGCCAGGTACTGGTAATGATCGGCCACGAATGTGTAGCGAAAAGTGTAAAGCATGATGAAACCGAGCAGCGGGCTCAGCGTCGTCACAAAAAATAAGGCGGCGACTTCAACGCTTCGACCGAAGAAGCGTCGACCGAAATAGATGATCGCGACAAAGGCGACGCCCGCGATCAGCCAAGAGTAAGCGACCGGGTCCGCGGGGTTAATTTGCCATTGTGGATAAATAAAGGTCAGGTCCGACGGCCAAAAGATTTTGCTGAGATAAAACCAAACAGCGCGGCTTGCGACCAGCAAGCGTTCAAGTGGTCCGAGCGAAACCAGGACACGTGTTCCTTGGTGATATTTTTCCCACCAGACGGCCACCAAACCGATCCCCAGCGCGAGAACGACGAATGGGATGATTTCCAAAAGCGCTCTGCGGCCGATCGGCTTCTCTTTCAGCCAGAGAATCAAAAGCAACGCCACGGGTAATGTGCAGGCGGTGGATTTAGCAGAGAGCGCCAGCAAATAAAAAACGAGCGCGACAACGTAAAAGATCGGGCGATGTGCACCGGTTGAATCGACATATTGGATCCAAGCCAGCAGCGTGAGCAAGAAAAAGAATCCCATCAGGAGATTTTTCAGCTCCGAAATCCAAGCGACCGATTCAACTTGAACAGGGTGGAGCGCGAAGATTGCCGCGGCGAGCGACGCGCCCGGGACTTTCAGACGCGCAAGCAGAAACCAAACCAGTATCGTGTTTGCGATGTGAAGCGAGAAATTAAGCCAATGATAACCGTCCGCGTTCAACCCCCAGAGAGAGCGAGCGATCCGCAACACGGTGTAGGTTAAGGGAAAGTATTGCGATGGCGCATCGAGTGAGAACCAAATCCGTCGCAATCCATCCGATGCCGTCAGCAAAGCGTTGTTCGTAACGTAGCGGTCATCGTCCCACACGAAGCCGCCATGCCAGACCGGCCGATAGGTCATAACCGTTGCCAGGCAGAGAAATAGCACCAACAAAGAGATCTGGACGCGCCGCCCCGTTACACAAAGTATCATTGCTGCGATATTATTTGAGCCGATCGAGACTGCCAAAAGGATTTGTAGAACGTGGCAATCTGAGGTGGCTGATTCAGGTCGAGTGCTGCCGGTTCTGCGACAGAACAACGCACGACGCAGGAGGTGGAAGCGACTATCGGAGAATAAGCAGGCCCTGATTGCGATCTGTCTCGCACTTCATCCCGAGCCGCGCAGACGGCAAGGCATCTCACAAGCTCGTCGAAAACGCAACGTGGCCCAGGAACCAATGTGAGATCCCTCCCGCCTTCGCTAAAGCTTCGGCGCGGCAAGCACCTCGTTCGGGGTGACCAACATCAGAAGATCTCGCGCCGTAAACAAAAAGGAAACGGCCGGGTCCCCTCTTGGAACCCGGCCGCTGAATCTTTAGTTATTTTGAGAAGAACCGCTAGAACCTTTTCTTGAGCGCAACGAACCAAATGCGGCCTTTGCCATTGACTTGCGCTTGATCAAAGCCCTGCGTGTCGGCAAATGCGTCTCCCGCAGCGAAAGGCGGCTCCGAGTCGAACACATTATCCATGCCCAGGGTAATAGTCATGTTATTGAGCCACGCTCTCCACCCGCACGGATTGTATTCCGCCGTCGAGACAGGCAGCACGTTCTTCTCTTTCCCGTCTTTCATCTTTACGTTCTTACCGCCATCCTTGGCGTAACCGGCCACTTCATTCTGCGCGGCCGGCGGCGGCAGATTAAACGTATAGTTGATGATAAGGTCCAGGGTGGTCCACTCGCGGATTTTGCGATCCGTAGTTTGACCCTGATTTACTACGAGGTTAGCCACCCCCGGGTGGGGCCCCTTACGGCCGTCGCAGGTTGTATTTTCGCAGCCATCCACGCCGAGAGTCGTGGCTGTTTCGAAATCCCAGTACTGGCTGACGTAATGGACTACCGCACCGGCGTCGATTCCCTGCGCCCAGGTTCCAGATGGACCATCGTAAAAGAGGCTGATATACCCCTTATCGCGCGGGAAGCTGGAGAGGCCGCTGACTCCCTGGAAGCCGCCGCCGAGCTGGCCGGCGATGGTGCGCCTCTTCCCGTTAGGAATGAGTTGGACATCAGCATCCTGCAGATACGTCCAGTTCAAGGTCTCGGTCAAGGTGCCCCAATCGCCGTGACCAAGCCGGCTGGTATCCAGGATATAAACCTCCTCGAAATCCCAGGTTGAGATAACAAACCTGCCCAGATTTGTTAACGGATCGTTGACTTCTTCGATTAATCCTGGTGCCAATGGCGTACCTGCTCGGAAGACCCAGAGTTGGTTTATCGGGCCCGGCGCTCCGAAGAAGGTGGGAAGTCTGCCCTTGTTCTCCAAATTTACCAGCGCCTGGGGATCCAGAGCCGCGGCAAATTGACGGAGATCGATGTGGACATAGTCCGCACTTAGTGTCAGACCCTGCAACGGGCTCCACCATTTACCCGGGGTAAGCACACCGCCATAGGTCAATTCATAGGCAATTTCGGGCTTTAAGGCCGGATTGGACCTGAAGAATACCTCAGGCTGGTTTTCACCAGCCGCAATACTGATCGGGTCGGAAATTGGGGTGAAGCTTTGGCTGGCTCCGCCAAAAAGCTCGTTCACACCGGGCGCGTGATACGCCTCCGCGTAAGCCGCGCGCAAGGTTAGGGATTCATCGATCGGCTGCCAGCGGACGTCCAGCTTCGGCCGTTCCACCGGGTCAGCGAAACCGTCGTATTTCTCGAAACGTTCGGCGTAACCCAACTCCAAGCTATGCGCGCCGGGGAAGTTCCAGGTCGGACCCGTTACGGGAACGCGGGTCTCCCAGAACATGGCCCATATGTCGCGACTCCCTTTGGTCGGCTGGAATGCTACGAAGCCGAGCGCCTGGTTCTGGACTATGATCGTGTCCGGCTGGTCGGCAAGGTGGTCAGTCTCATGCACGCCGCCGACGGCGAACGAGATTGGACCGCCGGGGAGATCGAACAAATCGCCTCGAAGAGTCACGTCCTCGGTTAGAAGCGACCCCTTGGTCTGATCAAGAAGGCGCGTGTAGACGAAATTTTTCGCGGCGGCGGTATTGTGACCGACACCGAAGGGATCGAACGCGGTTGCAGGGTTAGTATCGAGTAAGGCAATGCGCAGATTGTAGTTGTTAGGAACTTTTCCGAAGTTCGTAATCTCATCAATCTCATTCCACCGAATACCTGTCTCCCATTCCCATGTCTTGAGCTTGTCCCAGGCGTTAGCAAACTCTCCCAGATTTCCTTTTAGACCTCCGGTGAACTCATAGTTATCGTATGTGTTTTTACTGTCACGCCGGCCGATGTCGTGGAGGCCACGGAATTTCACCCCGGTCGTGAACGCAATCCCTGGGGCCGCAGCGCTCGCCTCGGTGCCCGGGATGTCGGGATTGAATCCGCCCACCGAGGTGTAATCGGCGACCGTGAATGGGTTGAACGCGTTTTGAGTGGGCACACTAATGCCAACAGTGCTGATGAAAGTGGGGTGTGCGGAGTCCACCCATGGATCAGGTACAAAGGGCGAGGCCGCCAATTGGCCATCCCAGAAAGTGCGTTGGTATCGGAAGTCGGCAAACACGGTCAGGTATTTGTCACAAATATCGCGGTCGAACGAACCGTACAAATACTCACGATCGGTGGCAGCCACGCTTGAGGTAAAATCGCCGAAGTTAAAGAACCGCCGTTCCGGCGGTATCGACCCGGTGTTCGTAAACTGGGTATTGTCAAACTGGTTGGCCGAAGAGTGCGGAGTTGGTGTCTTCAGCACTGGAGCCCCTTCCCAAGTAGGCGGAAAAACGCTTTTGAAAAACCGGGTGCTCGCGCCGGCGATCCTGCCCGGAAGGTTGCTGCTACGGTTATCAAAGCCGCCCCACAAGTCCCAATTGGTATCGTGTGCGAGATTTAGATCAGCGGATTGAATTGACGCCTGATTGAACAGCCCGGCATAGACCACGATGTTGGTCTTGTCGTCACCCGTTCCGGCGAGCAGGTAAGCTTGTTCATTGCCCGAGTCGTTGGCAAACCCAAGATTGGTGTTGCCATAGCTGGCATACAACTCCAAACCACGAAACCGATGGATCAGGAAAACGTTCACCACACCGGCCACGGCGTCGGTGCCGTAAACCGGCGAAGCGCCGTCCTTCAGAATATCGATATGATCGATCAAGCCCAACGGAAACACGTTGAAATCAACGAAGCCGCCGAAGAAAGGCACGATGCGGCGGCCATCCTGGAGAACCAGAGTTTCCTTCGGATCGATGCCGCGCAAGTTGACTTGCGTAACGCCGGCACCGCCGTTGGTGAAGTTCTCATTAAGTTGAGAACCGGTTATAGCGGGAATTCTGTTGACGAGATCGGTGGGAGTGCGCACGCCTAAACGGGTGATGTCGTCGCGACGATAAGTATCGACCGGGTTCGGGCCGACTTCTTCAGCGGTCGGAATGTTCGAACCGGTGACGATGACGCGTTCTGCGGTCGCCTCGGTTCCAGCTGGTCCCGGCCGTGCGGGCGCAGGCGCAGCAGCAGCCGGCTCTTGAGCGCGCGCGCTCATCGCGATGATTAATGGAAATGCGACGGCGGCTACAAGAGCGACGCGAATTCCCAACGTTTTTTGCACGTTTCTAGTCATTGGTTTCTCCATGGGTTTGGTTAGGTTTGCGCTAGGGATTATTGAAGATTCGTCAAGCTGACAAGGTTTTTTTTCAGTTTTTTGAAATTTTTTTGAACGGGCGAACCGAGTCAATTGTCCGGGCCGCTCTCCGTTTTGGGGCGTTCTATCGGATTTCCAGGCTGCTGCCTAGAAAAAAATTAAATTTTTTTTGGGGGGGGATTTGGGACTTTCCTCGGCCCCACATCGCGACAGCGCGATGGGGGGCTGGGCGGCCGAAATCGCCAACCGCTTTTGCTACGTCATTCCAAGCGAAGCGAGGGATCTCGCAACCGGAGTAGGGAACAGACGAAGGACACAGCGCGATTAACGGACTTGTGTGAGATCCTTCACTTCGTTCAGGATGACAGCGCGCGCTTGGCTCTGAGGTCATCACGCACAGATCCCCATCCTCGCATTCCAAATTCAATGCGAAGCCTGTGTGCCGGCTCACCGCGCCGAATCTTGAAATCAACAGCCCCGCGAAGAATTGCGCGAAGTCCTTTGTTTGAACTGCGGAACCTCAGCCGGGTTCGCAGAAAAGAGTGCCTTGGAACGAACAATTCGCCCACCAAGATTAAGAAAACAGTCGCGCAGCGCCGGTGTGAAAAATGGCGAATCGTCACGACGCGGATTAAATTGAAGAAATAGGCGGCCACTCGGATTCAAGAATCGGGTGCGAATATCGTTGACAAAAAATTCCCAGTCAGCTTCGCGCCATTCGTCTCCGGGCAAATGTTGCGGCCATCCTTTGAAATGAAAGCAAACGCGTGTTGCCGCGACCAAATCGAATTTTCGGTCGAGATCCGGGAGTGGGACCTGTGCCTCAATACGGGAAACCACCCGCGGCACATTTAAGACGGCGAGTGTCTCTCGATAGAGAGGCTCGACGTCCGTGTCCAGCCCGATCCCGTCGTGGCCAAACAATCTGCAAATGTAAATGAAATAACCTGAGCCGCAGCCAAGATCCAGAATTTGCAATGGCGGACTACGGTCGAGCCACAAATCCTGTATGATCTCAATAAACTTCCGGACCCTTCGCGGGTTTGGCCGATACTGATGACGCGACCGAACATGCCCAAAGTCCAGGCTGTTAAGATTCGCCAAAATGCGTCGGCTGTTTACTGGATGGGCCCAGCGCCTGGCGTGCTCCCAAGCGCTTATCAATCCGCTGGAACCGAATAGCTTTTGCAATTTGCGCGAGATTTCCATGACGGCCGATCAAAGAAGCAGTGTCGATGTTCGGTTGAAAATTTCCAGTCAACTCGCACCCTTTGCCGGAATTCCCATGTGATTAGCCTCATCAATTTGATCGAAGGTCAACCCCCACTTGTGCAAAATTTTGGTCCGCCTCTTGGGTGGATCTAGTTCTTCGACACGACGCCAGTTCGGACGGCGAAGCTGTTCCTACCAGGGCGTTCGCAGAATGCGCGTTCCACCCAAATCTAATGTGAAACCTGCGTGATATGCAGCGGTTCGCCGCGGCGAAACAAATCGGCGCAATGGTGCAAGCTCTCGGCCATCGCTACGTCTCCTTGTTTCCTGGCCAGGCTCTCGCCGCGTTCCGCCGTCGCCACCGCCTGTGCAAATTGATTGTTTTCGGCCTGCGCTGCCGCGAGGGCCCGAAGGGTGAATGGATTTTCACCACCGAAGCGAATCGCGCGTTGCGCCAGCGCGAGTGCTTCCTGGCCGTTGCGCAAATCGGCATCGGCGGCGGTGGCGAGGACCCACGCGAGATCATTCGCGGCGACCGGATCATCTGCATCAAACGTTAGCGTCCGCCGCCAAGCGGCAATTGCACTCACAATCTCACCTTTGCTCGCGAACATCACGCCCAGCTCGTTACTTGCGGTGATGTAATCGGGTTGGATCTCCAATGCTTTTTCAAAATGAAAAATTGCTTCATCGGTTTTTTGTTTTGCGGCGAGCCCTTTGCCCAAACCATAATGCGCCCCCACGTTGCCATCGCGCAGCCGCAGCGCGCGCCGATAACATTCGATCGCTTCATCAATCTCTCCGCGCACGAACAAAATCCCGCCCA
>Ga0207646_10003732_pt1 | contig 16981 bp, 12 predicted proteins | sample KBSK5502metaG_FD_184343 | JGI IMG/M metagenome (GOLD analysis project Ga0207646, IMG submission 184343) | Corn, switchgrass and miscanthus rhizosphere microbial communities from Kellogg Biological Station, Michigan, USA - KBS K5-50-2 metaG... | ecosystem: Host-associated > Plants > Roots >... | reverse complement strand
GGCGCTGCGGGTCGCCCTTCGGTGGCGCGACGGCCGAGGTCGTATCAACGCCGTGACGCGCTGGATGAAGCCGGGGTGGTACACGGTGATTCTGGGCTCGGAATCCGTGGAGCGCTGAAACATGACTACAGCCATGAGATGGTCCGGAGGAAAGAGACTGGGCGGGCTGCGGCGATTCGCAGTGGCCATCACCGTTCTGAACGTGCTCGGCCACACCGTGCTGGGCTTCGAGCAATCCTGGGCCCAGCCCCTGGTCGCTCTCCTGGCCGCCTACGGCACTGAGCTGCTGATCGAGACCGTGGACGCCCATGCGAAATCCCGTCCACTCCGTTTCGCCGCCGCACGCTGGGCGTTCGTCGACTTCCTACTCTCCGCGCACATCTCAGGCCTCGCCGTGAGCATGCTGCTCTATGCCAACGAGCGTCTCGCCGTGGTCGCCTTTGCCGCCGCCACCGCCATCGCCTCCAAGGCCGTCCTTCGGGCGCCGGTGGGTACCGGTGGGTCGATTCACTTCCTGAATCCCTCGAACTTCGGCATCAGCGCGTCCCTCCTGCTCTTCCCCTGGGTCGGGATCGCGCCACCGTACCAATTCACAGAGAACCTGCATGGCGTCGGAGACTGGATCCTCCCGGGCATCATCGTCGTCTCCGGGACCTTCCTGAATACGCGCTTCACGGGGCGTCTGCCCCTGATCGGAGCATGGCTGGTCACCTTCGCATTGCAGGCGGCGGTGCGGAGCGTGGTGTTCGGCTCCCCGATGGCCGCGGCACTGCTCCCGATGACGGGAGCCACCTTCATCCTCTACACGTTCTACATGATCACGGATCCCGCGACGACCCCCTCTTCGACGAGCGGCCAGCTCCTCTTCGGCTCGGCGGTCGCGGTGACCTACGGCGCCCTGATGATCCTGCACGTCGTCTTCGGACTCTTCTTCGCCCTCAGTATCGTCACCATACTTCGCGGCCTCGTCCTCTTCGCCCAGGCCGCGGTGAGGGCGCGCGAGGAGGCAGGGGTCGAGGCCTCCCAGGTCGGCGCCTGGGCCGGTCGCGCTGCGCCATGAGCACCGCCATCGCTGTCGTCGGGATGGCCTGCCGGTTTCCCGACGCGAGCTCTCCGGAACAGCTCTGGGAGAACGTGCTGGCGCAGCGGCGCGCCTTTCGGCGCCTCCCTCCGGAGCGCCTTCACCTGGGCGACTATCTCTCCGCCGATCCCCACGCTGCGGACGCGGTGTACGCGGCGGAAGCCGCGTTGCTCGAAGGCTATGAGTTCGACCGAACGAGGTTCAAGGTCGCCGGATCGATCTTCCGGGCCGTGGATCACACTCATTGGCTCGCCCTCGACGTCGCCGACCAAGCCCTTCGAGATGCCGGCTACCCGGAGGGCCGAGACCTCCCGAGAGAGAGCACGGGCGTCCTGGTCGGCAATACACTGACCGGCGAGTTCTCACGCGCCGCCATGATGCGCGTGCGGTGGCCCTACGTCCGCCGGGTCGTCGAGGACCGGCTCGCCGCGGAAGGCTGGGAACACGAGCGCCGCCGCGGATTCCTGAAGGGCCTCGAGGACCTCTACAAGAGGCCTTTCCCTCCGGTGGACGAAGAGACGCTGGCCGGGGGCCTCTCGAACACGATTGCCGGTCGGATCTGCAATCACTTCCATCTCGGCGGCGGGGGCTACACGCTCGACGGAGCGTGTAGCTCGTCGCTCCTGGCCGTGGCGCGCGCGTGCTCGGCCCTGGAGGCGGGCGAGATCGATGCCGCTCTCGTCGGCGGCGTCGACCTGAGCCTGGATCCATTCGAGCTGGTGGGATTCTCCAAGGCCGGGGCCCTCGCCCGTGGGGACATGAAGGTGTATGACCAGGAATCCACGGGCTTTCTCCCCGGGGAAGGCTGTGGATTCGTGCTCCTGCTGCGCGCGGAGGATGCCCGGCAAACGGACCGACGGTGCTATGGCCTGATAAGTGGCTGGGGCATCTCTTCCGACGGCGGTGGCAGCATCACGCGGCCCGAGGCCCGTGGCCAGCAGCTCGCCGTCATTCGCGCACATCGGCGCGCCGGATACGGACCGGACAGCGTGAGCCTGTTCGAAGGCCACGGCACCGGGACCCCGGTCGGGGATGAGGTCGAGTTGGAGGCCCTCTCCGCCGCGCGGCGGATGGCGGCGACACAGACGGCCGCGATGGCCGCCTCACCGGCCGTGATCGGCTCGGTGAAGGCCAATATCGGCCATACCAAGGCCGCGGCGGGGATCGCTGGCCTCATCAAGGCGACGCTCGCCGTCCATCACCAGGTCCTCCCGCCGACCACGGGGGTTCGCACGCCGCGGCCGGAGCTCGAGGGAAAGGACGCGGTGTTGCGCGTGCTGAAGGAGGGGCAGCCGTGGATCACTGAACGTAGGCGCGCAGGAGTGAGCTCTTTCGGTTTCGGTGGCATCAACGTTCACGTCACCATGGAGGGAAGCGGCCCTCCACGGACCACGGTACTCTCCGCCCGCGAGCGGAGATTGCTTGCCTCGGCCCAGGACGCCGAGGTCTTTCTGTTCCAGGCGGACGATCCCACCGACCTCGCCCTGCAGCTCGAGCGGCTCGCCTGGTGGGCGCCTCGGCTCTCACGCGCCGAGATGGCCGACGTGGCGGCCGCCCTCGTCCATCGTCGTGGGCGCGGCCCCGTCCGGGCCGGCATCGTAGCCTCGACGCGGGACGAGCTGGAGCGGGCGCTCGGAATCGTCGCCGCGCAACTGGCCGGCGGAGCTTCTCGTTTTCTGGATCGGGCTGCGGGCGTATTCCTTGGCGCCGGATGTGCGGCGCGCGTCGCGCTGCTGTTTCCCGGCCAGGGCTCTCCCGTGCACCTCGACGGAGGCATCTTGGCGCGGCGGTTCGCAGTCGTGCGGGACCTCTACGTACGGGCCGCGTTGCCGGTCTCCGGAGACCTGCGCTCCACGGCCCTGGCTCAGCCCGCCCTCGCCACGGCGATGCTCGCCGGGTCGCGACTCCTGGAAGCCCTCGGGATACGCGCCGAGCAGGCCCTCGGCCATAGCCTCGGCGAGCTGGCCGCCCTCGCCTGGTCCGGTGCGTTTGACGACGGGACCCTTCTCGAACTCGCGACCGTCCGTGGCCGCCTGATGTCTGATGTCCCGGGCCCGCCGGGCGGCATGGCAACCCTTGGTGCGGGATCGGCGATGGTCCGAGAACTGGTCGCCGAGGCCAAGGAGGTGGCGATCGCGTGCCTCAACTCTCCCCGCCAGACCGTCGTCTCCGGGGAACGCGAGAGCGTGCTTCGCGTGGCCTCGAAGGCTCGAGCACGTGGATGGCCGGTTCATGTTCTCCCCACCTCTCACGCCTTCCACTCTCCGCTCATGCTCCCCGCCCAGGAGCCTTTCCACCGGGAGCTCCGCGCGCGCGCCTTCGGCACCCTGGGCCGGAGAGTGGTTTCCACCGTAACGGCGCGACCGCTGGATGGCGCCATCGATCTGCCCGACCTGCTGACGCGCCAGCTCACCGAGCCGGTGCGTTTCGAGGAAAGCGTGGCCCAGCTGCTCGGGACCACGGACCTATGCCTGGAGGTGGGCTCCGGCGAGATCCTGAGTCACATGGTCGCGGAAATAGCCGACGTGCCCGTGATCTCACTCGATGTGGGAGGAGCATCGATGCGCGGTGTGCTCGAGGCCGCCGCCGCCGTCTTCGCGCTTGGTGGCCAGATCCGCGTGGAGACCTTGTTCGACGACCGCTTCAGCCGTCCGTTCGACCTCGATCGGCAGCCGCGCTTCCTGGTCAATCCTTGTGAGCGAGCGCCGCGACTCGAACCGGGCGCCGCCAACGTGCCCAAGGCGGAGCCCCGACCCGAGCTCGCTCCCGCCGGGTCGATCTCATCGACGTCCGCGGTGGAGAACCCTCTGGAGTGGATCAGGGAATTAGTCGCTCGACGCGTCGAGCTCCCCCTGGCTGCGGTCAGGGATGAAAGTCGCCTGCTCCAGGACCTCCATCTCAACTCGCTCGCGGCATCGGAATTGGTTGCGGCCGCGGCCCGCCATCTGAGAGTACCGCCGCCCGCCGCTCCGTTGAGCTTTGCCGATGCAACGGTCGCCGAGGTTGCGCGGTCGCTCGAGCGACTGCAGGCCGCTGGCGTGGGCTTGGACTCCGGGGGGGACGCCGCTCCCCCCGGGGTCGATCGTTGGGTGCGGGCGTTCGCCGCTCGTCGGACCCGGGCGCGGGGGCACGGTCCGCGGCGGCAGGGCCCTGGATCCTGGCGGGTCTGCAGCGCTCCCGGTCATCCGTTGGCAGAAGCGTTCCGCGAGCGCGCCTCCGACTGGCCCGGTCGAGGCGTTCTCGTGTGCCTCTCCGCCGGCCGCGTCGAGGATCAGGTCCCCCTGCTGCTCGAAGGTGCCGGCGCCATTCTCCGCGCAGAGGGCCCCGACCGTTGCCTGTCGGTATTCCAGCCGGAAGCAGTGGCCGGCTCCTTTGCGAGAACCCTGCACCTGGAAAACCCGGAGATCACGACTTGTGTCATCGAGGCACCGATGGAGGCGCACGCGCTCGACTGGGTGGAAGAGGAGGTGCGCCGGGCCAGCGGGCATTCCGAAAGCTTCTACGACGAGGCGGGACGCCGTCAGGAATTGGGCATCGAGCTTCTCTGCCTTGGCGACGAGGAGCGCGAGCGCTTCCCACTCGAGCCGGGTGAGGTCGTCCTCGTGAGCGGTGGGGGAAAGGGGATCTCGGCCGAGTGCGCGCGCGAGCTGGCGAGGCAACGCGGCGTCACCCTCGCGCTGCTGGGCCGCTCCCTCCCGGAACAAGACGACGAGCTCTCGCGCAACCTGCGACGCCTGTCGGACGAAGGAGTCCACTTCCGCTACTTCCCTGTCGATGTCACACACGGCGAAGCAGTCGGGGAGGCCGTCTCTGCGGTGGAGACGGAGTTGGGCCCGGTCGTGGCGATCCTCCACGGCGCCGGATCCAACCGCCCGGCCCTCCTTCGCAACCTGAGCCAGGCCGATTTCGAGCGTACGCTGGCGCCCAAGCTTCAGGGATTCCGCAACCTCGTGGCGGCGGCGGATCCCGAGGGGCTCCGCCTGCTCGTCACCTTCGGCTCCGTGATCGGACGGATTGGCATGCACGGGGAAGCGGACTACGCCCTCGCGAACTCCGCCCTGACGCTGCTCTGCCGCGAATACCAGGCCTCCCATCCTCTCTGTCGCTGCGTGGCCCTGGAATCGTCGGTGTGGGCGGACGTTGGGATGGGCGAGCGCCTGGGACGCATCGATGCCCTCCGTCATCAGGGCATCACGGCCATCACACCCGAGGAGGGCACGTCGCTGTTCCTGCGTTTGATCGCCCGCGAGCATCGTGCGCAGCCCGTCATCGTGGCCGGCCGTCTCGGCGCGACCTCGCCCCTCCCGCTCCCGGCCGCGTCTCTACCCCTGTTTCGCTTCCTGGAGAAGCCACGTGTCCACTACCCGGGTATCGAACTCGTCATAGAAGCCGAGGTTTCGACGGCCACGGATCCTTACCTCATGGAGCACGTCTTCGAGGGCCAGCCCCTGCTGCCGGCGGTCATCGGTCTGGAGGCGATGGTCCAAGTGGCCATGGCCGTCCTGGAGGAGACGACGATCCCCACCCTCGAACACGTGCGCTTCGACCACCCGATCGTCGTCGACGCCGACTCTGCCGTCACCCTCCGCTTGGCCGCCCTCGTGCGCGAGCCTGGCCGAGTGGACGTCACGGTGCGAAGCTCCAAGACGGGTTTCCACGTCGATCACTTCAGTTGCGAATGCCGCTTCGCGCCCCGGGCGGATGCTCACGCTGGCCCGCCGGCCTTGCCCGGCCCCAGCCGCGTTCCCCTCGATCCCCAGCAGGACCTCTACGGGCCTCTGCTCTTCCAGGGCGGGCGTTTCCAGCGCGTGGCTGGATACCGGCATCTGACCGCCAGCTACTCGTGCGCAGAGATCGCATCCGCTCCCGAGCAAGGCTGGTTCAGCCAATACCTCCCGGGCGCGCGCATCCTCGGCGACCCGGCCGCCCGCGATGCCGCGCTCCACTCCATCCAAGCCTGTGTGCCTCATGCGGTTCTGCTTCCCGTCGGCGTCGACCGCATGTCACCGGTACGGCTCTCGGACGGCGAGGCTCACGTGGCCTACGCGCGCGAACGCTGGCGCGAGGGCGACAGCTACGTCTACGACCTGGAGCTGTGCGCGAGCGACGGACGTTTGCTCGAGCGCTGGGAGGGAGTGCACCTGCGGCGAGTCGCGGACGCCACCCCACGTGCGTGGCCGGATGCCCTGCTGGGGCCCTTCGTCGAGTGGAAGCTCCGCGACCTGGTCCCGGGTTCCCGCGTGCTTGTCGCGCTCGAGAGAAGCCCCGTCAGCTCCCCCCGCGTACGGAGCGACCGCGTCATCCAGAAGGCCCTGGGCTCGGAGCGGACCGTACTCAGGCGACACGACGGCAGGCCCTGGGTGGACGGACAACTTGAGGTGTCCGCGTCGCATGCCGAGGAGATCACCCTGGCCGTGGCCGCGGCCACCGGCGTCACGTGCGACGTCGAACCGGTGCGCGGACGCGGAGCGTCACGATGGCAGGAACTGCTCGGCTCCGATCGCTGGGGTCTGGCCCAGGAGATCGCGCGTCAGGCCGGTGAGAACCTGGACCAGGCCGCCACCCGCGTGTGGGTCGGCCTGGAATGCGTGAAGAAGGCCGACGCTCCCTGGAACGCGCCCCTGCTCGTGCTCACCGTGCGCGCCGATGGCTGGGTCTGCCTGGGTACTCCCGGCGGAATCGTCGCCACCTACGTGGCGACGCTCCAGGAGCACGACGGTCCGCTCGTCCTGGGAGTGCTCGTGAGTCAGGTGACATGCGCTGCTACGAATACCGTCACCGCGTAAGTCTCGAGGACACGAACGTGGTCGGCAACGTCTACTTCGTCAACCACGTCCGCTGGCAGGGACGCTGCCGCGAGATGTTCCTGCACGATCACGCCCCGAAGGTCTTGAGCGAGCTGGCGCGAGGGCTGACGCTCGCGACCACGCGGGTCTCCTGCGCGTACTACCGGGAGTTGACCGCCTTCGACGAGGTGCTTGTCCGGATGAGCGCCGGCCCCGTCCAGCCAAGCCGCCTCACGATGCTGTTCGACTACCTCCGCGTCCTTCCCGACGGCAAGGAGGAGCTCGTGGCGCGGGGGGAGCAGGAGATCGTTTGCTTGCGTCGGGAAGGTTCGCGAACGACGGCCGTGCCGTTGCCCGAGTCCTTGTGCGAGGCGCTGGCCCCGTTCGTTGGAACGCCGATCCGGTAGGAAGACCGGCCCCGATGATCGGGCGGGGACGGCGCGTTAAGGAGAGGGCGTTGGGTCAAGAGGAGGTCGCATCGACGGGCCTGCGAAGCTCCCGCGGCCAGCGCGCGGACACCGCCACCTTCCATCACCGCGCGGTGGAGAGGGTCATTGTCGCCATGCGTGAGTGCTTGGACGACGAGTTCTCGCTCACGGACATGGCCGACCTCGCCGGGATGAGCACGTATCACTTCAACCGCACCTTCCGCGAGCTGACGGGTATCCCACCCTGTCGGTTCCTGAGCGCGGTGCGCCTCGAGACGGCGAAGCGCCTCCTGGTGGAGACGGAAAGGAGCGTGACCGACGTCTGCTTCGACGTCGGGTACAACAGCCTGGGAACCTTCATCCGGCGCTTCACGGAGCTGGTCGGAGTGTCGCCCCAGCGACTTCGGGCACTCGCCAAGGCGCCGCTCGACCGCGTCGTCGAGCGGCTCCCGCGGCGGCACAAAGGCCCGCGGCCTTCCCGAGTCCCGGCCGTCGTCGGGCTCGTCACGGCCGAGGAACCCCGGAGAGCGGTCTTCATCGGCCTCTTTCCGAGCCCGATACCACAAGGGCGGCCCGTGGCTGGTGCGGTGACGAGCGCTCCGGGGCCCTATCGGATCCCAGGCGTCCCCAGCGGGCGCTACTGGCTCTTCGCCGCGTGCTTCGCTTCATGGAATGACCCGAAGGATCTCTATCTGTACGAAGCGGCCTGGCGCGGAGGCGGACAGGCGATCTGGCTCTCGAATGGCGTCACCCACGGACGGACCGAGGTCACCCTGCGTCCCGCGGCTCTTCTCGATCCCCCCATCCTTGTCGCGCTGCCCCTCTTGCTGGAACCAGTGCCCCCGGCGAACGGCGACCGGACGCTCTCGGCTCGGCTCACGTCGGTCCTGGAGACGGCCATCACGAGCTGAGGCTCGCCGAGCGCGGCTAGGCGCTGACGACGAGGGGCAACGATTCCAGGCCACGGAAGACGCGGTTGTGCCGGCCCAGGCCGAAGGAAAGATGCCGTACGTCGGTGCGCGTCACGTCCAATCGGTCCGGACCCGGGAACTGCGACGGGTCCCGGTTCGCGGCGCCGATGACGAGATAGACCCAGGTATCCCTCGGGATGCGATGACCGGCGATGTCGAGATCCTCGCGTGCCATCCGCGAGAAACGCTGTCCCGGAGCGTCGTACCGGAGCAGCTCTTCAATCGCGCTTGGGATCATCTGCGGATGGCGCCGCAGGAGGGCGAGCTGCTCCGGGTTCTCCAGCAGGGCCAGCGCGCCGTTTCCGATGAGGTGCGTCGTAGTCTGGTGGCGGCGAAGAGCAGCCCGAACAGTTCGAAACGAGCTCTTGCTCGTTCAGGAAGCCTCCTTGCTGCGCGGCGGCCGGACAGGTCAACGCATCCGCGCGCGGTCGCGCGCGGCGGTCGGCGAGCTGATGGCGGAAGTACGCCTCTAGGTCGACGGCCGCGCTCATCGCGTCCCGACTGCGCGCCATCGTCGCCTCGCCGCCGAAGAACGCGGCCAGTGCTCCGGTCCAGTTCTTGAGGCAAACGCTGTCTTCTGTCGGCAGGCCGAGCAGGTCACCGATCACGAGCATTGGCAGCGGCCTGGCGAGATCGGCGATCAATTCCATTTCCCCGGCGCCCTGCACTCGATCGAGAAGGGTCTCGACCAGCCCCTGGATGCGTGGCCGCATGCGCTCGACCACGTCCGGCGACACCACCTTGCGGATCGCCGCGCGGACGCGTGTGTGCGCGGGCGGTTCGATGAAACCGACGAGAGATTGGAGAAGAGATGCCACTGGCGCGAGCCCCTCGCCCGAAGAGGGGCACCCCATCAGTGCGGCCGACGCGGTCGCAGGAGAGGCGCCGATCGCGGAAGCGGTGCCGACGCCCAAGGAAGGTGCATGTTTCAGCGGGCAATGGTGAAACGTATTCGTCTTCCGGCCGCGACTAGCGGGACTTGGCGGCGAGGACTGCCTTGTGAGCGTTCAGTCGGCCGAAGCCGTATTGGCGGCTGTAACCCTTCTTGTATTTGCCCGCTTTCGCATCGACCTTGTCCGCCGTGGACTTCAGGATGGCACCGACCTGCTTCCAGGTGAGACCACCCTTTTGCGACAGTACGAGGGCCGCGATTCCGGCCGCGAGCGGAGTAGCGGACGAGGTTCCGCCGAAATCGGTCGCATACGCGCTTTTCGCCGCGTACCCGCGATTGCTGGTCGAGATGTCTGTCGTCGTGATGCTCTGGCGACCCCGATCCTCGTCGCTACTGGGCGCGGTGAAGGCGATCCCTTTCCCGTAGTTGCTGTATTTCGACCGTTTGCCACGGTCGTTCGTGGCTCCAACTCCGAAGGCCTTCGGGTGGCTCGCGGGGAAGCTGACTGAGGAAGACTCGTCGTTCCCGGTGGCACAGAAGACGAGACACCCCTTACCGCCCCGACCCGTCTTCACGACATCGCTGATCGCGGCCTCCACGTCGGCGTTACGTGGGATGCCCCAGCTGCACGAGATCACGTCCGCGTGCAGTCCGGCATAGCGAATGGCGTCCGATATGCGGTCGTTGGGCGCCAGATCGGCCCCCGCGAAGATCTTGACGGGCAGGATCCGGCAGCCGTACGCGATCCCGAGACCCCCCTTCTTGTTGTTGCCGGCGGCGGCCGCGACACCGGCGCAGCACGTACCGTGTATGTCATTCGTGCCGGTGTCGTCGTAGGGCGCCGCGAAAACCCGCGGGTTCGGATCGTTAGCGCGGCTCAGGTCAGCGAAATTCCGGCCGTGCCGATCGGGGGCGCCGCGTGTCGGGTTGGCCCAGATGTTGGCCTTGAGGTCCGGGTGGCGAATCTGCACGCCGTCATCCACGATGGCGATGACCACCTTCGAGCTGCCGCCCGGGACGACCGCCCAAGCCTGGAGGGCGCGTACGTCCTCCCCGGCCACGGCGCCGTTGGTTCCCTGGTTGTCAAGATGCCATTGTTTCCGGAACAACGGGTCGTTCGGGTTGGCCAGTTTGCGGTATTCGGTCAGGAAGTTCGGAGCGGCGTACTCCACGACGTCGTCGGCTTCGCTGAGCCGGTTGGCGAGGTCGACGGCTCGTGAACCGCTTGGCAATGACGTGGGGCGCACCACTACCTGCCTCGGGGCGAACTTGCTGGAGCGGGCCACGGCCAGGTCCAGTCCGTTCAGCAGGGCGTTCCGGCGCGACGTCGACGTACCGGGACGAAAGCGCACGCTGATCTCGTCGATGGCGACGAGCCGCAGTCCCGAATCGTCATCGACGTACACGGGATAGGTGCGGTTGGCACGCGCGACGAGGGCCTTCGGGAGGACGCTGGCCACGGTGGCGACCTGAGCCTTGCCTGCGCCCGGGATCCGGAGGAGCAGCACGTTCCCGGAGACGCGCAAGCCCGGGCGGGAAGCTGCCTTGGTCGTCGCGTGAAGCTTCCGGAATGCCTTCTTGGCAACGGTGTCGGCTTGTTTCCCGACGAAGCCCACGGCGACGTCGTCGTTGGAGAGGCGCAGCGGGATCTTCTCGCGGTTCACGGAGTAGACGAAAGCCACTTTTCCTCCTTTCCCTCAGCGTGAAACTTCCGAGACGAAGTTGGGCGTCGCGAACTCCACCTCGGCACGGGTATCGAGAGACCGGGCAACCTCGAGAACCTCCAAGCCGAAAGGATGATCGATGCGCAATACGAACTGATTGGGCACGAACTCGTTACGGCGCGCGAGGACGAGACCGGTGCGCCGCAAGAGATCCTGGAGGCGCCGGTCGGCGTCGGCGCCAGGTCGCAGGCGAACCGTGACCTCATCGGTCAGGATCTCCCGCAGCTCGCTCTCGAGGTCACGCAGGAGCGGGCTCGCCCACGCTACGACCCCCTCTTTCTGCAGCTTCTTCAAGCGCTTCCAGGCGGCCGGCCTTCGACTCGCCTCGTCGAGCTCCAGCAGGAGGATTCCAAGCGAGCCGATGGTGCGCACGGGCCCGGACTCCCGCAGGAGTTCGCGCAGACGGCGACCCAGGCGCGGCGCCCACTTCACCGCCACACGCTCCGGGACGGTCTCGACCGTAGTGCGGCCGTTGCGCTGACGCAACGAGAAGCGGCATCGCTTCCAAGGCTCCCTGCATTCCGACGGCGGAGGAGGCATTCGGCTGATCGGGCCCTCGAGGATCTACGGCACCGACGGCGCATTGTAGATGGAGGTGCCTTACCCTCGGATCGTGGAAGCGTTCGATGACCCGGCTGGGAGACATGGTCTGGGCTCCTCTCGCCGCCCCCGTAGGCGTGCGAGGCGTGAACGAGCCGTCATCCGGGGGGCGTCAGGACGGCACGGTAAACTCACTTCGCTCGCCGGAGATGCTTCGAGCTGGGCCCAATCCCATTTCCCAGCACAGCTTGGGTGCTCAGTCGCGAACGTCGGACCATCGTTCAGGAGCGCCCGTCCGTACTCTTGGCTACGGGCGCCAAGAGACGGTTGAGCAAGCCCGTAGCGAGGTCGTGAGCAGGGTGACGTCAACGGCCGACAGCGGAGATCCTATCCCCACCAAGAACGGATGAATCCATGGTTTACCAAGGTTATGCCTCGGCCTCGCCCGTTTCTTCTCCGGGATTGCGCGGTTCTCCTGGTGTCCGAGTTCGAGGAAACATCGAGCCGGTGGTTTGGGCGCCGGCATGAGCCGGCCACCACGGCAGCCACAACGCGACGCCGATCTCGTTCGTGGAGAAGCTCCTGCCGAAGGATCTCTGGGCGATGGTGTCGACCCGGCCCGTCAAGCAGTGGCCCAACATCCCGCGGGCGGCGCTCTTGACCGCGATCTCGAAGAGAACGTCGAAGCTGGCCCGCAGCGACAAGGAGTCCGACGCGCCCACGCCGGCCTTCTCGGTCAAGGGTGACTACATCGAGGCGAAGATTCCGATCGGCTGATCGCGGTGGCGGCGATCCTCGTTTCGTCACCGCCCGCGGAACGTCTCCGCCGCCCCCGGAGCCTCGAAGTCGAAGCGTCGAGCGCCGACCCGTCCCGCGACGCGATAGCGCGCCCGGAGCTGCAGGAAGTCCAGCGATCCACCGATGAAACCCGGAGCCATGCGGGTGACCACCTCGTCCTCCACCGCGAGGTCCATGGTCAGGTTGAGCGAGGGGCCGTGGCCGCGAACGAGGATGCGGCGCGGGCCGCCCGTGGCCGGATCGTTCGTCTCCGCGATGGAGACGTCCGCCGCGTAGCCGATCGGGCCGTCCGGCCCCAGCGCGGCGAGGAAGCCGGGGATCCGCTCCGGGTCCGCGGCATCGGGTGGGGGTCGCACGCGTCCGTACACGAAGGACAGCGAGTCGTGATGGACCTGCCCCCACTGCCAGGAGACACCGTCCCAGAATCCCCAGTTGTGATCGTGATACCCGCTGCCGCCCAGGGCGAGCGTGTGACCTCCGACCGCGAGCGCGCCGCCCAGCGCCCCCGACATCACGGGGACGACGTAGCCGGAGAGCCATCCTTGCCCGCCACGGATGGTCAGGGGAGGGAGCGAACGGCCGGGGACGGCGTCGAGGGTGAGCTCACCGGTCACGCGGGCGGACGCGGTGGGTGGCGTCCGCCCGCCCGGCGGATCCATGCGCGGCAGGTCGACGGCGATGGTGTATCGCAGCCCCTCGAGCCGCACCCGGCTCTTCCCGATGACGAGGTCGGGCGCGGTGGCGAGCACGGCTGCCTCGTCGACCTCGGTGGACTCTCCGTACGACGTCGTGCGTCCGCCCTCGTCGAGCTGGAGGCGCACGCCCGCCGAGCGATTGCCGCTCGCACGCGGCGGCCCCACCATGAAGGTGAGGTAGAAGCGCGCCCCTTCGGACCCTCCATTGAAGTAGAGCCACTCCGCCCACGATGAGGCGCGCGCGGGCACGTCCGGCACGGGATGGAAGCGGTCCATGCTGCGCAGCACGCCCGCGGGGTCGCCCGCCCAGGCCGCGTCGCTCGGCGCATCCACCCAGGACGCGATGTCGGCCGTTTCGCGGTCGCCCAGGGCGCGCTCCCGGCTGGGGATCCCGCCCGTGGCCATGATGGGGACGATCCGCTGACCGTGGACGAGGTAGAGGGAGGCGCGTCCCCGCGGGGAAGCGGCGGCCACGCGTCCGCTCAGCGGAGGCACGCCCAGCACGCTCGACAAGAGGAACCGCGCGGATTCGACGCGGCCGGTGGCGGAGCTGATGACCACGTCGCCCCCGCCCGCGAGGGCGGGTGAGCGCGCCTGCTCCAGGATCACCTCGCCGACGCCGAGGAGGGTGGCCATCACGGACACGCCGAGCCCGAAGCCGCAGGCCAGCATCGCGCTGCGCACGGGATGGGCGAGCACCGAGCGCAGGGCGAGGAGCAGCATCATCGCGAGGCTCCGTCGTCGATCCGCCCGTCGCGCATCGACAGCATGCGCGGGGTGCGCGCGGCGATCGCGGGATCGTGAGTGACTACCACGACCGTGGTGCCGTCCGCGTGCACCCGCTCGAAGAGGCCGACGATCTGCTGGCCCGTGGCCTGGTCGAGCTCGCCCGTCGGCTCGTCCGCCAGCAGCAGCCGCGGCCGGTTGGCGAGGGCGCGCGCGATGGCCACGCGCTGGGCCTCGCCTCCGGAAAGCTGCGAGGGCCGGTGGTGCGCGCGGTGGGCGAGGCCCACATAATCGAGCAGCGCGCTCGTACGGCGCCGTCGCTCTCCCCGCGTGACCCCCGCCTCCGCCTGAGGCAGCTCCACGTTCTCCGCCGCCGTCAGCATGGGGAGCAGGAAGAACCGCTGGAAGACGAAGCCGATCTTCGAGAGGCGGAGCGCGCTCCGCTCGGCGTCGCCGAGCGTGCTCACATCGCGGCCGTCGACGAGCAGCGCGCCGCTGCTGGGCGCGTCGACGCAGCCCAGGATGTGCAGGAGGGTGGACTTGCCGCAGCCGGAGGGCCCGCAGATCGAGACGAACTCGCCGGCGGCGATGGTGACGCTCAGGTCGCGCACGGCGACGACGGGCCCCGCGGGCATCGGGAACGTCCGGGTCACGCCGCGGGCCTCGACGACGGGCGGGCTCACGTGACCATCTCGCTGCGCAGCGTGGCCGCGATGGGCAGGCGCGACACCAGCCGCATCGGGTAGAGGGCGGCCAGCACGGCGGTGAGGGCGAGCAGCAGCGCGTGCGTCGCCAGCGCGCGCGGCTCGAAGGCGAAGAAGTGCATGGCGGCCGGAATCTCCGGCATGGCGTGCAGGATCGATTCCAGCCAGCGGGCCAGGACGACGCCGAGGGGCAGGGACAGGACGCCCCCCACGCCCACGAGGAGGACCGCCTGGGCGAGCACGTCGAGGACGACGCGCCGGCGCGTGAACCCCAGGGCGCGCAGGGCGGCAATCTCCGCGAAGCGCTGGTTCACGGAGACGGTGAGGAGCACGGTGATGAGCAGGAAGCCGAAGAAGAGCGTGATCGAGCTGAGCACGGCCGAGATCTGGCGGAAGTAGGAGAAGCCGACCTGTTGGAAGCGGGCCACGATCTCTTCGTTGCTGAACGCGTGCAGGTCCGAGCGAAGCGCGCGGATCGAGCGCACGGCGGCTTCGGGCCCACGTCCTTCCCGCGAGGCGACCAGGAAGAGGTCGGCGTCGCTCCGCTCGTCGAGGCCGCAGGTGCGCCCGAAGTCGACGAGCCGCGCGGCCGCCGTCATCGCCTTGGGGTCGTCGAAGGGGAAGGCGGCGAAGCCGGCGACCCGGAATCGCACGGGGGGAGCCGCGCTGGCCGCGCCGCGGGTGCAGTCCCCGCGCAGGGTGAGCTCGGAGCCGGGCCGGAGGCGGAGTGCCGTCGCCAGCCGTCGATTGACGATGAGCGCGGGCGGCCCGCCGGTGTCGCTCGGCCCCAGGTCGCGTCCCTCGAGGAGGATCCACGGCCGACGGCGGGTCTCCGCGTCGGCTCCGATCAAGAAGATGTCGTGCTTGCCGCCGTCCGGTCCGGTGACGGTGGCGTTGCCCAGGCGCAGGGAGACGACCTCCTCGACCTCGGGCAGGGCGCGGATGGCGGCGGCCGCGGTCTCGGCATCGGCGATCCGGGGCCGGGCGAAGGCGGGAGCGTCGGCCGCCATCACGCGCACGTCGAAGCCGGCGGAGTCCAGGAGGGCGCGGAAGGAGACGAGGAGCCCGCGGGACAGGAGCAGCATGTCGAAGAGCAGCGCGCCGACGGCGGCCACGCCCAGGATCCCCAGGATCGCGCGCCCGGGCTGGCGGGCCAGGCTGCGCAGCGCGAAGGCCCACACCTTCGCGCTCATCGGCGGGCCAGGGCCATGGCGCCGCGGCGGAGCAGGCTCCAGGACGCGGCCACGCTGGCCAGGATGCCCAGGGGGACGGCCACCGACACCGCGCGCGCGGCGATGGCGGGCGTGACGCGCACGAAGACGAGGGCGGTATCGTAACGCCACTGGAAGAACCGGTTGAACCCGCCTTCCAGCACCACCGCGAGCAGCACGCCGAAGAGCGCGCCCGCGAGCGCGATCACGAGCCCCTCCGCGAGCACCTGGATGAAGATGCGGCGGCGGCGGAGCCCGATCAGGCGCAGAATGGCCACCGTGTCCCGCCGCTCGTCCACCAGCATGACCATGAGCGCGAGCAGGAAGATCGAGCTCGCGATGACGGTGACGAGCGAGATGGCGAGGTGGAATCGGTCGAGGACGACGAAGGTGACGTCGGAGTCGTCGGACGCGGCCAGCTCGCGCAGCAGGAGGCCCGGGACGCGCGCCGTCAGGTCGCGCGTGAAGGCCGAGGCCTCCGCCGGAGAGACGAGCTTCACGCTGATCGACCGCACCGACTCGGAGGCGGCCGGATCGGCGGGATCGGCGGTCAGGGCCACGAGGTCGGGGAGGTGCAGGCGTGCCTCCAGCGGTACCAGGCCCAGGCGGGCGGGATCGGGCACCGGCTCGTACACGCCGGCGATCCGGAACTCTCGTGCCCGCGATCCTTTCGGATCGCCCGAGAGCCCGATCACGTCGCCGAGGGCGAGGTGCTCGGAGGCGAGAAGCTGGCGCGACACGAGGATCGAAGGTGGAGGCGATGGGACGGCCCCGGCGGCGAACAGGAACAAGGCGGTCAGGAGTGGCAAGCCCCTATGTTAAGCCGCGGACCTGGCAGGCGTAGACTTCGCGCCGGAGGTGCCGATGCGCCAGCGCGCGCGGCTCGCCTCCAAGGGACTGCAGTAGTCGATTCCGTCAGGAGAATCCGACGACGGGGTGCGGCACGTAGGGCTGCTCGAGGGCGGCGATCTCTTCCGGAGTGAGCCGGAGCGACAGCGCCGCCACCGCGTCGTCGAGGTGACGGGGCTTGGACACGCCCACGATGGGCGACGTGATCACCGGCTTCTGCAGCATCCAGGCCAGCGCGACCGTCGCCCGCGGGACGCCGCGCCGCTTCGCGATCTCGGCCACGCGCCCGATCACGCGACGGTCGGCCTCCACGTTCGCGGTGTACAGCGTCTTGCCGAACTCGTCCGTCCGCGTGCGCTCGCTCGTCTCGTCCCAGTCGCGCGTGAGGCGTCCGCGCGCCAGCGGGCTCCAGGGCAGGACGCCGATGCCCTCCGCCGCGCAGAGGGGCAGCATCTCCCGCTCCTCCTCGCGATGGAGCAGGTTGTAGTGGTCCTGCATGGAGATGAACCGGGTCCAGCCGTGCCGGTCGGCCAGGTAGAGCGCCTTGGCGAACTGCCAGGCGAACATCGAGGAGGC
>Ga0207646_10003731_pt1 | contig 16981 bp, 10 predicted proteins | sample KBSK5502metaG_FD_184343 | JGI IMG/M metagenome (GOLD analysis project Ga0207646, IMG submission 184343) | Corn, switchgrass and miscanthus rhizosphere microbial communities from Kellogg Biological Station, Michigan, USA - KBS K5-50-2 metaG... | ecosystem: Host-associated > Plants > Roots >... | reverse complement strand
CGAAAAAAATCCAGGAGGATATCCTGCGTTCTTTACCGCCTCGACTACCGCTTCACCCAACAGCTCGGACGTCAGGGGATGTTTTGAAGACGCCTTGACGACGACCGGACATCCTTCCCGAAACGGTTCGATCAGATCCGGCCCGACAACTCCAATTCCCCATGGAAAATTTGTAGAAGGGAAATTTACAGCGACGCCTCGCGGCACACGCAGAGATCGAACATTGATCGATTTATCGAGCGCGATCGAGATGGACGGGAACAGCCGCTTTCTCCTGCGGGTGGCCTCCGCATGGAGACGAAATTGAAAGATAGCCCGAGCTGTCTCTCCATCCGCTCGGGCCGCGGGATAGGCCAATTCGTGACAGCCCGCGGCCTTGATATCCGGCAGGCGGGCTTCAAACGCCCGTGCGACTTCCAGGAGAAGCCTTGCGTGATCGTCCGCAGTGCGCGGGGACAATACCGCCGTTTCGAAGAAAGCGCCTGCGGCGAGGTTCAGCGCGGTGCGAACCTGATCATCCGACGCGCTGGCAAACGTTCCCAGGTGTGATCCATCGATCCTGCTCCGCGATTCAAACGTTCGTCCGGCGGGTTCCGCCGCGACGCCGTTAATCAGACTGCGCCCGTGCGGCTTGTAACTGATGGTGGACATGGCGGCCCATTCTAGCATTAAGATCGTTTATATGATGATAAATCATCGCTTGACTCTGGCACTCCGGTCCTTATATACACGGCGACAGAGGAGGAGCTATGTATTTTCGGAAATTAGCAATCGGGCTTGGTTTGGCTGTCAGGTGATGACTTCGTCCACCACGAGCGGAAGATGATGAAGAAGATGCGCTTAGAGCGGCGCGCCGCCTGCTTGTGTGTCGTGCGGAAAAAGCGGCGATGCGATATTCTTCCTATACCGGGGTTCTATGGATACAGAGGTCGCGAAAAAGTTGTTCACCGTCGACGAGTATTACCGGATGGGTGAGGCCGGCATCTTTCATCCCGAGGCTCGCCTGGAACTTATCGAAGGCGAGATCATCGAGATGAGCCCGGTTGGGGATCGCCATATCGCGTGTGTGAATCGCGCGAACGCTCTCTTTACGGCTCGTCTGGCAGGAAAGGTTATGGTCAGTGTCCAGAATCCTGTTCGCCTGAGCCGATACACCGAGCCCCAGCCCGATATCCTGCTGGCGCACCCGCGCGATGATTACTACGCGGGCAAGCGTATTTGTCCTGAAGATACTCTTCTCGTTATCGAGATCTCAGACACCACGCTGCGCTACGACCGCAATCGAAAGATGCCGCTTTACGCGAAATCCCGCGTCCCTGAAATATGGATCGAGAATCTTCAGCAGGACGTGATCCTTGTTTATCGAAAGCCCGGTCCGGAAACATATTCGACATCTCTCGAATTCCACCGCGGCGAATCCATTTCGCTGGCGGCCTTCCCTGACGTTGTCTTCAAAGTGGAAGAGCTACTCGGCTGAGAAAGCTCCCGAATAGGAAAGCGCAAAAGGAGGACAGATGTCACAGAACGATTTCAGAGCTGCAATCGAGAAGGCAATTGCTGCCTGGGAAAAAGCGTTTAATGCAAAAGACGCGGCGGCAATCGCGAACTTGTATACAGATGATGCATCGCTTCTTCCGCCGGGCTCGCCGCTCATCAAGGGCCGGAAGAACATCCAGGATTTCTGGCAATCCTTCATAAATGCGGGCGGGTCGGATGGCAAACTGCACGTCGTCGAAGTCGAGGCTTCAGGCAGCACGGCTTATGAGATCGGCCGCTTCAACGCAATGCTACCCACCGGGCAAGGCGGTACCGCTCGGGCCGAGGGCAAGTACGTTGTGATTTGGAAAAGACAGTCCGATGGATCGATCAAATTGGCCGTGGATATTTTCAATGTGAACGCTTGATCCTCCCCATAGTCGATGCGTGAGTGATTGCCACCGCGTCGACGGTCTCGCCGACGCAGACGAGACTCTCGTCCCGTCCCGCGCTGCGCTGACGCACTCCCAGATATTTGCTTGACACAGAAACCCATCGCTGACAAAATTTCGCGACACAAACAATGATCGATCATCGATGATTAGAAGATCTATTAAATAGGATCTTCACAAAGGCGGAGGAATCCGAAATGTACACAACCATCCGGCTGGCGATATTGGTCGTGGTCCTCAACGTTGGCGCGTATGCGCAATCCGGTCTGGGCTCGATCACGGGAACAGTGACGGACACCAGTGAAGCCCGGTTGCCCGGCGCTACCGTGCGCCTTGTGCAACTCTCCACGAACACCGAACGCACCACCATCACAAATGAAGCAGGCCTGTTCAACATCCCGTCGCTGGTGGCGAGTGAGTATTCATTGACCATCGACCTGCCGGGGTTCAAGCAGAAAAAACTCGCAAACCTGACGCTAAACGCGTTTCAGAACCTCGCACTGGGCACGATTGCCCTGGAGGTCGAAGGCGCACCCGGCACGACAGTGGACGTCACGGCGGAAGCTCCCTTGATTCAGACCGAAAATGCCGTCCGTGCGACAGCTATCCAATCCACTCAAGTGACAGAAATGCCGGCCCAGGGGCGCAACTGGTCGACACTGTTAAAGATCATTCCTGGCGCCACGCCTGTCAGTAACCAGGGCATCGTTGGACGGGAGCTCGATTCCAACGGCTATAACGATTTCCGCGTGAATGGCAAGGGCGGCCGGCAGACCCAGATGAATCTGGACGGCGGCAGCAACGTCGATCACGGCAGCGATGGGAAGACCACGGTGACGCCCAGCCTGGAGTCGATCCAGGAAGTTTCGGTTCTCACCAACAATTTCCAGGCCGAATACGGCATTCGCGCCGGCGTGGTCGTGAACGTTGTCACGAAGTCGGGCAGCAACAAATGGCATGGCACGGCCTGGGATTATCTTCGGAACGAAATGTTCAACGCCAATTCCGCCGACAATAACTTCCTTGGGGTGCCGCGCCCCAAGTATCGTTACAACTACTTCGGCGGCAACCTGGGCGGCCCCATCAAGCGCGACAAGCTGTTCTTCTTTTTTAACCAGGAACAAACCAAGGTCTTTAATCCGTCCGTCGTGCAGCAGACTCGCGTTCCGACTGCGCTCGAGAGAATCGGCGATTTTTCACAGACATTCAATCCGGACGGCACTCGCCCCACCATTTATATGCCTGGCACGCAGGCCGCCGGCTCGCCCGTGCCGATTCCGGACATGAAGATCCCGGCGAATCTGCTGAGCCCTCTTGGTCTGGCGATTGCGAATACTTTTCCCGAGCCCAACTACGCCGGAACCAATGGCATCAACTTCCTCAACATCCTTCCGAACAAGGACCGCCGCTGGCTGAATGTCGGCAGAGTGGACTGGAACGTCGACGACAAGACACGTGCCTACGCCCGTTACAGTTACGACATTCAACGCCTGCGCAACCAGGGTCCCGGTTCCGTTGGAATGATGCCTTTCAACTTGACCGGCTGGAACCGTACAGACGTCGCTTTCACAGCCAACGTCACGCGCATCTTCTCTCCGACGCTGGTGAACGAGACCATGTTGAATTACCAGAAGGATGACGTGAATAGTGCTTTTGAGGTCGCCGCCTATCCCGACAAGCTGGACCGAACGAAAGTAGGACTGGGAGACCTTCCCCTCCCATTTAGCACACCGCTGAATATTCTGCCTCAGTTCATGAACACCGGATGGTCCGATTATGGCTTCCCCCGATTCCCCTGGCGCGCCATCGCTCCGGAGTGGCAGCTCTCGAGCAACTGGACCTGGACCCACGGAACGCACGTCGTCAAGACGGGTGTTCAGTTCATCCAGAACAAGAAGAACGAGAAAGACACCTCGAATCAGTTTGGCCTTTTCAGCTTCGGCGTGGACTCCGCGAGTAATGTGGACATGGGATACTCTCCCGCCAACCTGCTGACCGGCGCCGTTTCGCAGTTCCAGCAGGTGAACAATGAAGCGCACAAGTATTCGATATACAGGGACCTCCACTTCTTCATTCAGGACACCTGGAAAGCGACATCGAAATTGACGCTCGATTACGGCATGCGTCTCTACCACATCCCATCCGAATACAATACGAACCCGTCCAAGACGCTCGACGCGGTCTTCGTGCCGAGTCTGTACGATCCGAAGAACGCGCCGCGTTACTACATCGTGAATCCGGCGAACACGAGGACGCTGATCGATCCGGCGTTCCCGAACAATCCGCTTCCTCCGAATGTCTTTGGCGCATTGCTTTATTCGCTGGTTCCCGGATCCGGTGATCCTTTGAACGGCGTTGTGCCGCTGGGCTCGCCGGCCGCCGGCAGAGCGGGAATCCGCGATCCGAAGGCCGTGCTATTCGCTCCGCGTGGAGGCTTCGCATGGCAGGCGATTCCAAAGACCGTGTTCCGCGGTGGATTTGGCTGGTCCTACAATCGGCCGACGATCGCCCTGGCCATTAACAATTTCGAAAACGGACTGGCCGACCAGATCGACTATCGCCAGACAAGTCTGGCCACGCTTTCCAACCCCGGTGTGAAGCGCCTTTCGCCGCGCAATTTCGGTGTGCTGGATGAATCCAGCAACAAGGTGCCCACGATCTACGATTACAGCATGTCTGTGCAGCGCGAACTGCCCGGGGGCTTCGTCCTGGACGTTGCCTACATCGGAAACGTTCAGCAGCATCAGATCATCTCTTTCAACATTAACGCCGTTCCACCAGGAACCGGCTTCGATCCCAAATACATCGATCCGCGATTGGCGGGCAACAACTTCGCGGGGCCTGTGACGGCTTCAAATCCGGGACCTCTTCCCGGTACCCGGCTTGTCGACGCCAATCTAATGCGGCCCTTTCAAGGCTTCAACACCCTGACGCAGATCAGCAACGTTGGAAACAACCGCTATGACTCACTGCAGACGAACCTCACGAAGCGCATGAGCCACGGCCTTTCGCTCCAGGTGGTCCATACCTATGGCAAGCTGATCAGCGGTATTGAAAACCCGGGGCTTTGGTCCTACCGTTGGAAAGACTACACAGGGTACCAGGCGAGTAATGATCGTACTCACAACGTCACCATAAACTATGTGTACGACGTGCCCAGCTTGTCCAAACGGATGGGATGGAGCAGCGCGTTCGCCCGGCAGGCATTCGACGGCTGGAGTGTGGCCCACATCATCAGCTTCCTCAGCGGAATGCCGCTTACGCCCGTGGTCTCCGCAACCAATCCGGCGGGTTTTTCTTTGATCTACGCCAACAGCACGCAGTCCGTCGCAAACCTCAACGCGATTTTCACGGGAAGTCCGGACCTCGTGCCTCGGCTCCAGCCCACTTCGAATCCAAACACGCGTGGAGCTGACGCGTATCACATGTTCGACATCAACGCGTTCGCTCTTCCCGGGATAGGGAATCCAGGACTCGGCTCTCGCAACTACTTGTGGTCGCAGGGAACGAACTCGAACGACGTGACGCTCCGCAAGCTGTTCCCGATCCATGAATCCATGGGGTTCGAATTGCGCGCAAGCTTCTTCAATGTGTTAAATAACGTTCGACGCAGTGCTGTAGGCACGAACCTGCCCTTGAACACGGCGGTTATATATAAGATGAAGGGCGCGCAGGTCTCCGACGGCTATTCGATCTTCAATAGCCCCGAGCAGTTGCAGGCGAACCTGAAGGCGTCGAATCCGAATGCTTCAGCGGCGGAGCTCTACAATCAATACCGGCAGGGTTTCGGAAGCACGAACATCACGACCGTTCTCGATCCGCGGCGAATCGAAATCGGCATGCGGTTCAAGTTCTGAGAAAATTCGGGGACGTCCGTCCCCCGAATTTTTTACTTGCCCGTGGCCCGGATTCTGGCGGCGGTGGCGCAATCCTGGACCACGGTGAAGTAGCGCGCGACCGCCGCGGCACCAACGTCGAAGGGATTCGCTTCGCCGGCCTTGCGATTGGCTGCGGTGTGGGCTTTGAAAAAGGCATTATCGAACTCGGTGTGGTTCGACATCAGCGCTGTTGCGCGATAGTCGGCGGCGGCCTTCGCCATCTTCTTCGATGATGCGATGTAGCCGTCGTAGAATTCCGCATTGCCGTTAAACGGAATCGCCGTCCCGCCAACATAGGCGATGCGCATGGGTTTGCCGTTATCCCGGACTTCAAAGAGGAACGAGAGCGTTCCCGGAGTGTGGCCGGGCATCGTGACGAGCTGGACAGAGGCGTCGCCCACGGAGATCTTCATGCCGTCCGCGCCGACCATGTCATGCTTGGGCTTGCCGCCCGCGTGATTGGTCGACTTGTCAACTGCGTCCCAGTCTGCAGCGCCGTACACAAGGTGCACGCCCGGGATTTCATCCTGAAGTAATTTGGCCCCGCCGTCGTGATCAGCGTGGGCATGCGAGAGGATGACGTATTTCACCCGCCTGCTATCGAGGCCGAGTTTTCTCATGCCCCCGAAGATTTCGTCCTGCGCTGCATAATCGAACAGCGCTTCGAGAACAATGATTCCGTCGCTGCCGACAATGGCCCACGCACTGTGAATCTTCGTCCCCAGGAAATAAAGGTTGTCGGCAACCTTGGCTGGTTCTGCATACCACGTCTCCTTGGCCGGAGGTCCGGGAGGAGTTCCGCGCGCGCCTCCGCGTGCGGCCGCGGGAGTAGGAGCTGCGGGCGGAGGAATGCAGAGGCGAAGAAAGGTGCCCGACCAGTCCACACCAGCCGCATTCTTGGCTGCCCCAAGCAAGTCGTCGACCGTGCTGGGCCGTGTCTGAGCCGTAACCGTTAGTGTCGCCGCGATAATGGCGAGCGTGATGAACGCTATCCATACGCAAATGTTTTTCATTTGTGGTCTTCGCTCCCGTTACCCAGGGCTGAGAAGCTGTGAAGAAATTGTCATTGTTCAATGTTCAATTGTCATATGCCATCGATGGTGGCGCTTCGCGCAATTTTTTCTTAAAGATGCCGCGCCGAAGGCGCCTCCGAAAATGACAAATGACAATTGAACATTGAACAATGACAATTTCTTCACAGCTTCTCAGCCCTGGGCTATGTTATGACGCTCGCTTCGCGAGCTAATTCAGCCGCGCAGCGGCGACAGGTTTTGTCAGCGTTGCACGAGCTCGATCCGGACGCCGTCAATCCCCTCGATGAACGCGAGCCGCATCGATACACCGCTCGGAAGCGTGAGCGGCCGTGGCTCGGTCGTCACCTTGACGTTCTTCGTCTTGAGCATCGAGACGGCGTTATCGACGTTCAGCGGACGGAATCCGATGTGGTCGATCGCGTGGCCGGCGCTCGGTGTGGCTTCGCCCTTCATCGCGAGCAGCCACACGCCGCCGTAGTTGATCCCATCAAGGCGATCCTTCATTTTGCCGATGGTACCGCCGAACTTATCGACGTACCACGCCAGCGACGCGTTTGGATCCGGTCCACGCAGGTGAACGTGGTGCAGTCCGAGCTTCGCGGGGTCCTGCACGATTTCGAGGCGAGTACCGAACGGATCGACCACGACGCCGAGCTTGAACAGTCCGGCTACTTCGCGAGCGGGCGCCTCGATTTTCGCGCCGTCCGCTTCCATCGCCTTTATCGCCGCATCGACGTCCTTGACCGAGAAGCCGATGTGGTCGACCACGCTGCCCAAACTGGGCGTTGGGTTCTGGTTCCGTTGAAAAATGACGCGTGTCTCGCCGAACATCAGCCGATCGGTTCCTTCCGTCGTTGGCTGGCCGCCGAGATTCTTCCTGTACCATTCCGCGGCCTTGATCGGATCCGGAGCCGCGAGGTGCAGATGGTCGAACATGTTTGCAAAACCGGCTGGGCCGGTCTGTGCGGAGGCCTGCGTCGCAAAAGCCATGACGATGAGTGCCGCAGCGGCCATCATCCTTAGAAGTAATCGCATTTTCATTCCCCACTTAGAAGTAAAACTTGGCGGCCAGCTGGATCTGTCTTGGCCCCCCTGCGCCGGCAGCGGTGCGGACCGTGTTGAGAGCGCCGAAACCGAAACGGCCGCCGCCCGAAGTGCCAGCGAGATTGGTTATGTTGCCTGCGCTATCGAATGTCGGCGCCACATTCAGGAAACTCCAATTGGTGTGATTCCAGACATTGTAGAACTCGAACCGGAGTTGAAGATAGCGCGCTTCGCTCTCGCCGAGAGGAATATTTTTGAAGATCGACATGTCCCAATTGTTCAACCCAGGGCCGCGGATCGGTCGGATGGCGGAATCCATCCCGGTGCTCCCAACGGCTGCAGGGTGGAAGCACGACGTGTTGATATAGGCGAACAGCGTCCGGTCCCCGCCTGACAGGTTGGGATTGCAACTCAGCACTGGCCGGGGCGACCAGCCCTCGTTTCCGGTGATTCGCCGGTTCAGCGTGGCCCCGCTGACGCCCTGTACGGCATAGCTCCCAATGGCTGACGTCTGGTTTGCCGCGACGCTGCCCACAGCAGTCGGTGAGCCGGACACAAAGCTGGTTATGCCGGTCACCTGCCAATGATCGAGGAGCAACCTGACGGCCCGGTTGTCGAAGGCCGAAACTTTCTTCGAAAGGCTCGGCAGATTGTAGCTGTAGTTGAACACGAGGTCCTGTGTGCGGTCGAAGGTCAGCAGGCCATAGTCGGCTTTGCGGTGATCCAGCGGATTGCCGACGAACTGGTAGTCCGTGTCCGTGCCCATGGCCTTGGACCAGGTGTAGTTCACGCCGAACATCAGGCTGCGTGCGACACGCCGGTTGAGTCCGACCTGAAGGGCATTGTAGTTGGCGCTGGAGCCGTACGTGGAGAGGAAACCTCCCGCGCCGAGACCCGACTGTGCGACGGCGACACCGACTCCCACGTAGCCCGGATACGGCCGGTACAGATCGATGGGCAACGCGTTATCGCCCAAAACGGTTGTGGCCGTGACGGGACGCGTTGGATCCTGATTCTGCGGCAGCCATGCGGCGCCGAAGCCAGGCTCGTTGAACGGCTGGCGCGCCAACCCGTGACGCGTCTGCGTACCGACATATCCCACATCGAGCAGCATGCTGCCGGGCAACTGCTGCTGTACGGTGAAGTTGAAATTGTAAACGGTGGGCAGTTTGCCCTCGGCAGATAGCCCCGCGGCAGCCAGCGGGAATAGAGTGCCGGATGAACTGGCAATGTCGTTGAGGTTGCCGTAATAAATCTTCGGCGTCAGCAATCCGGGCGGGAAGTTGATCTGGTTGAAGATCATGTTTCCCTGAATCCGTTCGTAGAAGACGCCACCGCCCATGCGGACGACGGTCTTGCCTGTGGGACCCGCCGGCGTCCACGCCAGTCCGAACCGTGGACCATAGTGCACACCACGATCTTTGATCAGGCCGCGCGTGAGGCCGAACGCTCCGCTGTTCGCGGGTGTGACCATTCCATTGGAGACATTGCCGGACCCGGTCACGATAGCGCCGATCAGAGCTGCCGGCGCCGTCTGGCCAGTCAGTGGATTCAGGGCGAGCCGGACGCCATTGACGAGCGTCGGACGGTACAGCGTGACCTGCTGTTTGGGATCAAACGCCGCGGGCACGAAGCTGGAGATCTGATCCTGCTTTTCGTACCAGGGTTGGAGCAGCGAAAAGCGCATCCCATAGTCCAGCGTCAGATTCGTGCGGACCTTCCAGTTGTCCTGTACATACCATTCATAGCTTTTGTAGGCGTAAAGGCCCTTGCGGTACGTGTTGGACTGGTCGAAAGACTGGTAATTCCCGAGCAGCATGTTTGAGAAATCCCAACCGGTATCGCCGGAGTTGGCGGAATCGGTGCTGAAGTTCAGGCGGCCGTTGTTCACGATCGTCGCGGTCTGCCGCTTGGTGCTGGTCTCGATGAAGATCCCGGCTTTCAGCGTGTGCGTCGGAAATACCTTGGAGATATTGTCGGTGATGTTCTGGGTTGGATTCTCGTTATCGTACGGCATGCCGCTGATGAAGATCGTGGGTGCACTGGGTACTTCACTTCCGAAGCCCATGTTGGGGATGAGATTGGCGAGTTTGTCGGCGTTCGGAAAAAGTAGCGGCAGCGTGACATTCGCGTTGGAACGCAGATAGCCGCTCTTCGGATCGGGCTCGTTGGGCAGCCAGTTGCGCGTGTTGCCGTAGTTGAAGTCGTTGGTCAGCGTCGGAGTGATGATCATCGTCAGATTACCGGCTCCCGATATGGCGCCTGACGCTGCGTGAAAGGCTCCGATGCCCACCGTGTTGTTGGTATTCAGGCCGCCGGACTGGAGCAGGTCGCGCCGGTTATGCAACCAGCGGAAGAAAAACTTGAAGCGATCGGAGATGTTGTAGTCGATGCGCACCGTTTCGTCGTTGCGCCGGTCCGTACCGGAGAACTGGTACTGGTAGTTGTAACCGGGATCAACGCCCAGAAGGTTTGGCGCCGGAAAGACGTTCATCAATTGCAGCCCGTACTGGTTCCAGCGGCTCTGGGGAATCTGATTGCCGGGAAATGGAGCGTTGGTCAGCGGGTCCCGAACGACCACCGGCCGGCCGTTAGAAGTCGATTTGGAGAAATCGCCCCGGCGCTCTTCCAGAGTTGGAACCGTCAGCCTCACCAGGTTGTCGAAGACGCGCGGACGCTGGAATTCCCAGTTGGTGAAAAAGAAAACCTTCTCTTTGCTGGAATTGAACTTCCCGGGAATGTAGACCGGCCCGCCGAGATTGAAACCAAACGTGCTGTTCCGATTGCGGGCGCGCGCCAGGCCGAGATAGTTGTTGGTGAACGTATTGGCGTTCATCCACTCGTTGCGGTAGAACTCGTAGCCGACTCCGTGAAATTCTTTGCCGCCGCTCTTGGTCACAACCGTGATATTGGCGCCGGACGCTCTTCCGAATTCGGCCTGCTGGCCGTTGGTCAAGACTTTGAATTCGGCAATGATGTCGGAGTTCATGCGCCAACCGCCGGCGCTGTTGTTGCCGACATCCATTACCGACGTGCCGTCCACTGCGATCGCGTTCTGGTCCGTGCGCAATCCGTTGGCGTTATTGGTATCGACGTTGAATCCGGCCACGGTTTTCAAGAGGTCCGCGAAGTTGCGGGTATTGGAGGCGAGATCCACCATCTGGGTACCCGTGAGAACGCCGGAACGCTCCGCGCTGACGGTTTGCAGCTGCGCCACGCTGGCCTCTACGGTGATGGCTTCACCGGACGAGCCGATCTCCAGAACAATCGGCGGCAGCCCGATGCGGTCCTGCGCGAAGAGCTTGATCTCATTTTTGACGTATTTCTTGAAACCCGGCAACTCTACAGCCAGCGAATAAGTCGCAGGCGGCAGCGGGGTGATGACGAACGTGCCTTCTTCGCTCGTGGTCACTTCGCGGACAAGGACGCCTTGGGCCGTGTTTGTCAATGCCACCGTCGCGCCGGGGATCACGGCTCCCTGGCCGTCCTGAACGACGCCGCTGATGGAACCGAACGACTGCTGCGCAGACGCTGACGTGCCGCAAAGAAGCAGAGCACCGGCGAGCAGGGTCATCATTACTCCGAAATCGCGCATTGTAAGCCTCCAGGGAAGTTGCGAATGGGTGTTATGCTCGACCACTCCAGGAGATTGGTCAATGTTAAAGGGGTCAGTTGCGGTCTTAATGCCGGTAGTAACGTTTCTTCTTCTCTGCGGGCAGGCTGTTGAGGCGCAGTATTCCGCCGTCAGGGAGGGTGATGTCGTACGCCTGGCGGACAAGAAGACGGATACGGTCGTCTCCATAGCTCCCTCGATAGGCGCCGTCGTATTCGAGATGAAAATCCACGGCGCCAACATCATCTCTTTCTCACCGGCATCTCTCGATGCATTCCGCCAAAGGCCCTCCATGACGGGGATCCCCTTTCTGGGACCGTGGGCAAATCGTCTCGACGAACAGGCGTTCTATGCCAACGGGAAGCGTTTTCCCTTCAATATGGACCTCGGCAACGTCACGGGAGCGCACCCGATTCACGGATTCCTCAGTTGGGCGCCGCGCGAGATCGTGGCGATGAAGGCCGACGGAAACTCAGCGTGGCTGACGACGCGCCTGGACGTCTACCGCAATCCGGTATGGATGGCGCAGTTTCCTTTCGCGCATACCGTCGAAGTAACGCATCGGCTGCGCAATGGCGAGCTCGAGGTGTCGACGAAAGTGGAAAACCTCAGCTCGGACCCCATGCCCCTCTCAATCGGATTCCATCCTTACTTCCAGTTGACCGACTCGCCGCGTGACGAATGGACGCTGTCTGTACCGGCCCGCATCGAATACGTCCTCTCGAGCGACAAGATTCCGACGGGCGAAACGCGGCCCATCGAGCAGCTCTTTCCTACGCCTCAGTCTGTTGCACTCAGAGACTTCAACCTCGATCATGTGTTCGCCGATCTGGCCCGGGACGCTTCGGGCCAGGCCAGAATGTCGGTCGCCGGAAAGAAACAGAAGGTCGAAGTCGTGTTCGGTCCCAAATACACAGCGCTGGTCGTCTTTTCGCCCACAGGAGCCGGCCGCAATTTCGTCTGCTTTGAGCCGATGACTGGAATCACCGACGCGATGAATCTGGCGCATAAAGGGCTCTACAAAGATTTGCAGACGATCCCGCCTCACCAAACGTGGCAGGAAACCTTCTGGGTCAGGCCCTCGGGGTTCTGAGTTTTACTGTCCTGCCGTGTTTTGCATATTGATCAGTTGATAACCGCCCATCGCCAGACGGCACGAAGGGCCGGGCCCTTCGAAGCCCATCTGATGCCACGTCATGGGTGCGGCATAAAGCACATCACCTTCTTCGGCGTGGAAGTCACCGGTGTTCTCAAACTGGCCTCTGATGTGACCCACCTGCACGATCCACCACTCCGCCGGACCCGCGTGCATGTGGCCAAAAACGGAGTTTGGATTGAACGTGGCTGTCGCCGCTTCGCCACCGCGGCCGCCTCGACCGCCTCTGCCACCACCACCACCGCCGCGAGCGCCGCGCTCCCCGCATTTATTGAGCGGGTCGTTGGGATCGGCAAACCCGTAAAGAGGATTGGCAAACAGATGATCTTCATTCACCTTGGCACCAAGTTGTTCACACTTCGCAGTAGCTTCGAACAGATTCCAATGAATCTGGTTCGGTGGCGTGTACGCCGCTGGAGTGTGATTGAATGCGACTTTGACGACTTCGGCGCCGGGTACCGCCTGCGGTTGCGGATCGTCGGACGGGTACGCCGTTTTGTAGTTGTTGGGATTCACTTCCACCCAGAGTGCGTTCTGCGTGCCGGCAGTCTCATATGAAAAGACCGTGCTCTTCAGAATGTTCACGATCGATCCGCGCGTCGCCACGACCGGCTGCTGGCCTTCCATGGTGAAATGCATTTCGCCGGCGACCACCACGAAAAGAGTGTGCGTATCGGGATGCAGCCGGCGAGGGAACTTCGTGCCGGGCGCCGCGGAGTTGTACGTCGCGTCCTGTTCGGGATCCTTGATGATCTGCTCGCTCCAGTTGTTTTTGCCGGCGTACTTCGCTTTGAGCTCAGACAGCTTCCAGAGTGGACGCATCGGCGCCTGATAAACGCCGCCTTTCGTTTTGTTGACCCACCATGTCTGTCCGCCACCCTGCGAATAAAGCGGTGCAAGACAACTCACGGCTAACAATGCGCCAAATACGATCCTCACTTTGTTCGTCACGGTCGCCTCCCAAACATCATCAGTGCAATTCGATTCTTTACTGCGGCTTTGCAAAAAAGTCGTGCTTCGATGCGCCTACAGCGCTGAGGTCTTCGCTCCGCTTACCCAGGGCGTCAGAACGTGTGAATGAATTGACAGACTGTTTCAGTGCGGACACATTCCCCTCCTTTTCAAGGAGGGGAATAATGCCTGATTCCAATTCATTCACACGTTCTCAGCCCTGGGTTCAAAAAGCCGGCTCCAGCAGCCGCGCAGCGCCGAGAGAACGGCCTTTGCAAAGCCCTTTTACTACTTAAAACCAAACGCGAACACTCTGGCATCCCATGTCGTGACGTAAATGTGACCGTCCGAAACAGCGATGCCGCCGTAGTGATTCCAGCTATCCATGGTCGCGCCGCTACGGGCGGACTGGCCGTGTTCGGATAACTCCGCTTCCAGACGACGCTGCCTTTGTCGCCGTCGATCGCGTAAATCGAATTGTCATGGCTGCCAACAAAGACGAGCTTCTTCGGGCCGTCGCGAAAGGGTATGTTGTTGACCACGACGGCGTCGGTCAATGTGGAATATCGATTGACCGGATTCGGCACGGTGTCGGTCTGAAGTTTCCAGAGAAGTTGAAGCTGTGAAGCAGTCGCCCTGGAAATCTTTGTTTCACCTCGAGCCCAGCCCGTTCGTTCCGCGTCGTAGCCGAACGTAAGCCAGTCTCGAGTCACTATAGAAGCCGGTGGGTTCTGTATAAGATTGAAAAATATCATTAGAGACAACACGAAATTTCGAAGCTGAAACATACTACCCTCGTGCTTGACGCAAATCGGCGGTAATGATAAATGATCGACGCGCGAATGATAGATCATTGATCACCGTTTTCACAAGGACATTCCAATGAACATTTTCCTGGCAGCAGCGGCGGCGGTACTTTTCGCCCAACAATCCACAACGGGTGAATCGTTGTTCTTCGGCAAAGCCGGTTGTGGACAGTGTCATGAAGTGAATGGACGCGGTGGAGTCACAGGGCCGGATCTTTCGGCAGCGGGCACTCGATCGCCTGAAGCATTGCGCGAGAAAATTCTGAAACCCGGCGGCGGACCGCCGGCAGTGATTGTGAAGTTACAGGACGGGCGCGAGATCCGCGGCGTCCGCCTGAACGAAGACACATTCTCTCTTCAAATGCGGGATGCTTCCGGACAACTGCACCTGCTCGACAAAACGAAACTCGCAGAAGTGCGATACGAAAACCGTTCGCTTATGCCGGACGATTACGAGGCGCGTTTGACCGCTGAAGACTTGCAGAACCTGGTTGCGTATCTCGCCTCTCTGAAAGGGCGCGATCCGGATAAGACGGCTTCAGCCACGATTCCGGGCGGTATAACTTACGAACGCCTTCGTGACTCGGATGCCGAGCCGCAGAACTGGATGCATTACTGGGGCAACTATCAGGGAACCCATTACTCGGCCCTCGAGCAGATCACGCGAGATAACGTGTCACAGCTGCAGGCGCAATGGTCCTTTCAGTTTCAGGGTACGGGGAGACTCGAAACCGAACCTCTCGTCATCGATGGCGTCATGTACACCAGCAGCCCGCCGGGAACCGTTGTTGCGCTCGACGCGAAAACGGGCCGGCAGATCTGGCGGTTCACTCGAGAACGGAAGGTGAAAAACCCCAACGAGATCAATCCGTACAATCGCGGCGTTGCCGTGCTTGGCAATCGTGTCTTCATGGGTACGCTCGACGCCGCCCTCGTGGCTATCGACGCGCGAACGGGCCGGCTTCTGTGGGAGACGCAAGTGGCGGACTCCATGCTCGGCTACAGCATTACCTCTTCGCCTCTGGTTGTGAAAGATAAGGTCATCGCCGGCGTCTCGGGCGGCGAGTTCGGTGCGCGTGGTTTTGTAGACGCGTACGATGCAGCGACTGGAAAGCGAGTGTGGCGCTGGTACGCAGTTCCCGCGCCGGGTGAATTCGGCAACGACACGTGGGCAGGCGACAGTTGGAAAACAGGCGCTGGTCCGATGTGGCTGACCGGCTCGTACGACCCCGGACTCAACACTCTATATTGGACGGTGGGAAATCCTGGAGCGCAGATTGACCGGTCTGTTCGCGGTGATGGGGACAATCTCTTCACAGACTCCGTTGTCGCACTCGATCCCGATTCCGGCCAGCGGAAATGGCATTACCAGTTCACGCCGAACGACGGCCACGACTGGGATTCGACCGAAGACGTCATGCTCGTCGATCGAATGTGGCGTGGCCAGAACCGCAAGCTCCTTCTGCAAGCGAACCGCAATGGAATGTTCTACGTGCTCGATCGCACAAACGGAAAATTCCTTTCCGGAACTCCCTTTGTGTATCAGAACTGGAACAGAGGCTTCGATGCGAATGGCCGTCCGAATCAGATTCCTGGATCGAACTCCACTCCGGAGCCGGCTTTCGTCGTGTACCCGTCTGTCGGGGGAGCCACGAATTTTCAGGCGACTTCTTACAGTCCGATAACGGGATTGTTCTATCTCGCATACACCGAGAGCAGCGCGCTATACGCCAGCGCGCCCGCACCGTTCGAGCCAGGCCGGCAATATATCGGACGTGCCCGAGGTGGTAATCCGACTCCGAATCCGAACGATCCCCCGCCGTCGGCCGGCATCAAGGCGCTCGATCCTGAAACGGGAAGGACCATGTGGGATTTCAAGCTCTTCCAAGGATCGCTACAGAATGGCGTGATGGCGACGGCCGGCGGCGTACTGTTTGCGGCCTCGCGTGAGGGCAATCTCATTGCACTCAACGCGGCGACCGGCAAGCTCTTATGGCGATATCAGACAGGTGGGAACATGTCCGCGTCGCCGATGAGCTTTTCCGTCGATGGCCGGCAATACATCGCGGTCGCAGCAGGCGATTCGATTTATTGTTTCGCACTGCCGTCCGCGCCATGATGCACTCCGCTTGGTCACCGATACGAAGCAGAGCGCTTAGGTCCATCGAGAGAAATTGCTGGCCTGGGACTCTTTAACAACTCCATTCCGTGCTGCCGGGCGACCTGAAGGCGGGCAATCATGGACCGGTCGCCATGGTCTATGGGCACAAAAGCTCCGGCGTCAAGTACGAGGGCGCTCAATGGGCACTCCTCTTTTTCTTGACGCCAAGCTCCAATTCGGCGCGGCTTAACTTCTCCTCAGGATTTGGAACACGGAGGAGCTACTGTGGTGTCCCACGTAATCCTTGCCAAGCGCATTCCCCTCCTCAGCCGAGGAGGGGTGGCTGCGTGGTCAATAAAAAAATCGCGCAGCGACCTTATTCCGCGCAGACGGGCGCGGAGCGCAAGCGCGATAGCGCGCAGCCTTAAGAGTGGTGCTGGTCAATAGAATAATCGGTGGTTAACCAGCAC
>Ga0207646_10003730_pt1 | contig 16988 bp, 14 predicted proteins | sample KBSK5502metaG_FD_184343 | JGI IMG/M metagenome (GOLD analysis project Ga0207646, IMG submission 184343) | Corn, switchgrass and miscanthus rhizosphere microbial communities from Kellogg Biological Station, Michigan, USA - KBS K5-50-2 metaG... | ecosystem: Host-associated > Plants > Roots >... | reverse complement strand
GAATGCCGTCATCCGACGTGCGCGACCATGCCGTTGAAGCCCGCGGCCTTGAGCTTCGCGAGCGCCGTCGTTGCGGCTTCGCGCGATGCATAAGGGCCGACGCGCACGCGATGCAGCGTCGTCCCCTTATCGGTCGTCACCGCCTCGGTGTAGCCGGGAAAGCCGTCGCGCTTGAGCTTGGCGACAAGCGAGCGCGCACCATAACGATCGGAAAACGCGGCGACCTGGACGACGAACGCAGGGCCATTTTTTGCGGCATCGGTCTTCGCGGTCGCCTCGGGCGTAGCACCCGCCTCGGCTGCAGCCTTCCTGTCGACCGTGGATTCGGACCTGGGCGCGGGCGCGGACTTGACGTCGGGCGCGCCCGTCGTCGCGCCCGCCGGTTTGCGTTCGGGCGCAGCCGCCGGCGGCGCAACCGCCGGTGTCGGCAGCGCAATGGAAGTGCCCGAAGTCGGTTGCTCGGCCTCGGAGCTCTTGGGATTCGTCGCGGGCGGCACCATCGTTGGCGCATCGGCGGGCGGCGGCGCAACGACGGACGTACCGTTCTTGCCCACGGCAATGCTGCCCTTCGCTTTCGGGTCCTGTGCCTTGCCCGAGGAAAGCGGATTGATGAACTTCCCGCTGTCGATCGGCGGTATCTGGATCGACACGTCGTCGCCCAGCGGCTTGGGCTCGTTTTCCAACAGCAGCGGCAGCAGCACTGCGGCCGCGAGCGCGAGGATGATCGCGCCGACCAGCCGGCGGCGCGCACGGCGCCTCAGTTCATCGACCGCAAGATCGGGGACGTCGGGGCGGGTTGCCATCGAGGAAACTCTAAGCGCCGCTGCGACGAAACGCCTCAGGCGAGCGCCGCCGCGACGGTCAGAAATGAGCCAAATACGATAATTCTATCAGCTTCGGCAGCGATCTCCCGCGCGGCGCGATACGCCGCGCCGGCGTCATCGAATGTACGGATTGCGTCCGGAGCGATGCCCGCCTGCTCGAGGCGCCGACGCAAGAGCAGGGCCGTCGCGCCCCGCGGCGGCGGCAGCGTCGCGACCAGCCACTGGTCGACGCGCGGCTTGAGCGCCGCGATCACGGTGTCGACGTCCTTGTCGGCCATGATGCCGAAGACGGCGAGCGTCTGTGGATGAAAGCCCATTGCCGCGACGGTGTCGGCAAGCGCGCGCGCCGCTTGCACATTATGAGCGACGTCGAGCACCGTCACCGGTCGTCCCGGTAACACCTGGAACCGGCCCGGCAATTCGATGCTGACCAGCGCATCGCGCACCGCGCCCATGTCGACCGGGAGGTGCGCACGCAAGGCGTCGAGCGCGGTCAGCGCGGCCGCGGCATTGGCGAGCTGGTAGACGCCGCGAAGCGCCGGATAGGGCAGGCCGTGGCGCGCTCCGCCGGGACCGAAGTAGCGCCACTGCATCTCCCCCGCGACGAAACCGAAATCGACGCCGATTCGAAGCAGGATCGCGCCGATCGCATGCGCGTGGTCTATGAGCGCGGTCGGCGGGTCCGGATCGGCGCAGACGGCGACGCGGCCGGTGCGGAAGATGCCGGCTTTCTCGCGGCCGATGTCCTCGCGCGTGAGCCCCAGGTAGTCGGTGTGGTCGATCGCGATGGTCGTGACGACCGCCACATCGGCGTCGACGATATTGACCGCGTCCAGGCGCCCGCCGAGCCCGACTTCGAGCACCAGAGCGTCCGTTTGCACGCGCGCAAACAGCCACAGCGCCGCGAGCGTTCCAAATTCGAAATACGTGAGAGGTATGTCCTGCCGCACCGCTTCGACGGCAGCGAACGCGGCGGTGAGCTCGGCATCGGTCGCCTCCGCGCCGGCGATGCGCACGCGCTCGTTGTAGCGCAGCAGATGCGGCGAGGTATACAGTCCCACGCGATACCCGCCGGCGGAAAGCATGCGTTCGACAAAGGCGGACGTCGAGCCCTTGCCGTTGGTGCCCGTCACCGTGACTATGGGACACGCGGGCGCGAGCGCAAGTCTGTCGTGAACCGCGCGTACGCGCTCGAGGCCGAGCGAGATCGCCTTCGGGTGGAGTGTCTCGAGGTAGGCGAGCCACGCGGCAAGCGAAGTCGGGTGACTCATGCCGCGTGCGCCAGCGCCGCCTCCGACCGCAGCGCCCTCGAGGGTCGCGTCAACTCGTCGGCAGCGGCTGCCGCTGCAAAAGGGCGAGCAGGCGCGGCAGCTCGTCGCGGAGCTGCCGGCGATCGACGATCATGTCGATGGCGCCCTTTTCGAGCAGGAATTCGGCGCGTTGAAAACCGTCGGGCAACTTCTCGCGCACGGTCTGCTCGATCACGCGCGGTCCGGCGAATCCGATCAACGCGCCGGGCTCGGCGATCACGATATCGCCGATCATGGCAAAGCTCGCCGATACGCCCCCCATGGTCGGATCGGTCAGCAGCGATACGAAAGGCAGCTGCGCCTTGGTCAGTTCCTGCAACACCGCAGTCGTCTTGGCCATCTGGAACAGGGAGCTGACCCCCTCCTGCATGCGCGCGCCGCCGCTCGCGGTAATGCAGACAAAGGACACCTGGTTCTCGTACGCGACGCGCACGCCGCGCACGAAGCGCTCGCCGACGACCGACCCCATCGAGCCGCCCATGAAATCGAACTCGAACACCGCGAGCACCAGGGGCACCGATTTGATGCTTCCCTGCATGACGACGAGTGCGTCGGTTTCGCCCGTTTCCTCAAGCGCCGCCACGAGACGTTCCGGATATTTCTTCGTATCCTTGAACTTCAGGCTGTCGACCGGCACCACTTCGGAGCCGATCTCGTAGCGGGCTTCCGCGTCGAGCAACTGCTCGATGCGCTCGCGCGCGTTGATGCGGCCGTGGTGGCCGCATTTCGGGCAGACGTTGAGGTTCTTCTCCAGATCCGTGCGATACAGCACCGCTTCGCATGCCGGACACTTGACCCACAGCCCTTCGGGCATCGATTTCTTGTTAACGCCCGGCGTCGCCTTGATCCGCGGCGGTAGGAGCTTTTGCAACCAGCTCATGCGTTCCCCCTAAAGACTAGCGAGCGCGGTCAAGCCGCTCTTTTGGCGACCTTATCGACCGCGACGCGTATGGCCGCGAGCCAGGATGCGGCGCGCTCTCCCGCTTCGCTCGCCGGGCCCGCTTCGATTTCCTGAATGATGCGACTGCCGATGACGACCGCGTCGGCGTGCGCGGCGATCGCCTGCGCGCTGGCCGCGTCGCGGATGCCGAAGCCGACGCCGACAGGCAATGCGACGTGCTTGCGGATCTCGGCGAGCTTGGCGATGACCTCGCCAGTGTCGAGATGCCCCGCGCCGGTGACGCCCTTGAGCGAGACGTAATAGACGTAGCCTCGCGCCATGCGGCCGACTGCGACGATGCGCGCCTCCGGTGTCGTGGGCGAGAGGAGAAAGATCGGCGCGAGTCCGCGCGCGTCGAGCAGCGCCGCGAACTCGCCTGCTTCCTCGGGCGGATAGTCGACGACGATGACCCCGTCGACGCCGGCTTCTTGCGCACGCGTTGCAAACTCCGCCACACCCATCGCTTCGATCGGATTGGCATAGCCCATGAGCACGACCGGCGTCGCCGCATCCTTGCTCCGGAACGCGGCGACCAAGTCGAGCACGTCGCGCAAGGACACGCCCTGTGCCAGTGCGCGCTCGGAAGCACGCTGGATCACGGGGCCGTCGGCCATCGGGTCGGAGAACGGCACCCCCAGCTCGACGACGTCGGCACCGGCGGCGACGAGCGCATGCATTAACGGCACCGTTACTGCCGGCGTCGGATCGCCTGCCGTGACGTACGGAATCAATGCAACGCGCCCGGCCGCGCGCAGCGTTGCGAACGTTTTGTCGATTCGGTTCACTAGCCTGCTAGCGCCGCGAAGGATCGCAGTCCGGCCGGCAATAGAACTTGAGTCCCGAACGCTCGGCTACGGTCGCCATATCCTTGTCGCCGCGCCCGGACAGGTTGACCAGCAGTAGCGTTTCGCGCGGCAGCGTCGACGCGAGCTTCGCGGCATGCGACAGCGCGTGGCACGATTCGAGCGCGGGGATGATGCCCTCGATGCGGCAGCACTCGTTGAATGCCGCAAGCGCCTCGTCGTCGGTGATCGACACGTATTCGGCGCGGCCGCTGTCCTTGAGCCAGGCATGCTCCGGACCGACGCCCGGATAATCCAACCCGGCGGAAACGGAGTGCGTCTGCGCGATCTGCCCGTCGGCATTCTGCAGCAGATACGTCCGGTTCCCGTGCAGCACGCCCGGACGGCCTGCGAGCAATGATGCCGAGTGCCGCCCCGTGGCGATGCCCTCGCCCGCCGCCTCCACGCCGACGAGCTTGACCGCTCGATGCGCCAGGTACGGATAGAAGATACCCATCGCGTTCGAGCCGCCGCCGACGCAGGCGATGATGATATCGGGCTGGCGACCGGCGAGCTCCGGCATCTGCGTCAGGCATTCCTTGCCGATCACGCTCTGGAAATCGCGCACCATCATCGGGTACGGGTGCGGCCCCGCGACGCTGCCGATGATGTAGAACGTGTCCTCGACATTGGTCACCCAGTCGCGCATCGCCTCGTTCAATGCATCCTTGAGCGTCTTCGATCCCGACTCGACCGGGATCACTTCCGCGCCGAGAAGCTTCATGCGGAAAACGTTCTGCGCCTGGCGCGCGATGTCCTCGGAGCCCATGTACACAACGCATTCCATGCCGAAGCGCGCGGCGACCGTCGCGGCCGCGACACCGTGCTGCCCCGCGCCGGTTTCGGCGATCACGCGCGGCTTGGCCATGCGCCGCGCGAGCAGCGCCTGGCCGATGCAGTTATTGATCTTGTGGGCGCCGGTGTGATTGAGATCCTCGCGCTTGAAGTAGATCTGTGCGCCGCCGAGCCGTTCCGACCAGCGCCTGGCGTGGTAGATCGGACTTGGCCGGCCGACGTAATGCTTGAGCTCGCGCGCGAACTCCGCGATGAACTCCGGATCGCGGCGGTACCGAGCGTACTGCTCACGCAACTCGTCGAGCGCATGGATCAGCGTCTCGGCCACGAAAACACCGCCGTACGGGCCGAAATGGCCGCGCTCGTCGGGCAGGCTGTACGAGAGATCATCCATCTGCACTGCGCACCTCGTAGATGAAGGCAGCGATTTTCGTGGCGCTCTTTATCCCCTTGCGCGGCTTGCCATCGGCTTCGGTGACTTCGACGCCGCTGGAGACGTCGACCCCCCACGGATGCAACTGCCGCACCGCCGCCGCGACGTTTTGCGGTGTGAGCCCGCCGGAAAGGATCAGTCGTCGCGACATCGGATCCGTCAGTTGCGGCGGCAATTGCGTCCAATCGAAGCTTGTCCCGGTGCCCCCCGGCAAGCCTCCAGGGACAAACGCGTCGAAGAGAAGTCCGTGCGCGGCATCGAAACGCGCCGCGTATTGTAGCAAATCGACCTCCGGCCGGACCGGTACCGCCTTGATGTACGGCCGTCCGAAACTCGCGCAGAGCTCCGGCCGCTCGTCGCCGTGGAATTGCAGGAGGTCCAGCGGCACCGCGGCAAGCGCCGCATCGACCTCTTCCGGCTGCGGATCGACAAACAGGCCGACGACGGTCACGAATGCGGGCAGCGCGGCAACGATCGCGCGCGCCTGATCGAACGTGACCCGGCGCGGCGTCCCGGACCAGAAGTTAAGGCCGATCGCGTCCGCGCCCGCGTGCGCAGCGGCGATGCCGTCCTCGACGCGCGTGATGCCGCAGATCTTGACGCGCGTCTGCGCTGCGCCGGGCTTCAGCATCGCGGGATGGAAAGCGGAACGACGGTCTGCGGCAGATTCCAGTGTTGCGGATAATCGATGCCCGTCAGATAGAGTCCGCACGCGGCAAACGTGGGCGCTCCGCGCGTCCGATCCCGGCTTTGCAGGAGCTCGGCAATCCAGCCCGGAGCCTGCCGACCGCTGCCGACGTACACCAGCGCGCCCACGATGTTACGCACCATGTGCTGCAGAAAAGCGTCGGCATGAAGGTCGAAACGGATCACATCATCCTCGCGTGCGATGTCGATGCGGTCGAGCATCTTCGTCGGCGATTTCGCCTGGCACTCTGCGGCGCGAAACGCCGAGAAGTCATGCTTGCCAAGCAGCGCAGCCGCGCCGGCACGCATCGCCTCGACCGCCAAGGGGCGATAGTACCAGCCGACCCTGTGAGAGAGCAGCGCGGGGCGTACCGGCCGGTCGAGCAGGAGGTAGGTGTAGTGGCGGCCCGTGGCGGCGAAGCGCGCGTGGAACTCTGCGCCGATAGTGAGCGCCCAGCGCACGGCCATCGACTCGGGCAGAAACGCATTCGCGCCCCGCACCCACGCCGTGTCGGGCCGCAGCGCGTCGGTGTCGAAATGGGCGACTTGAAGCGTCGCATGTACGCCCGCATCGGTGCGTCCGGCAGCAATCGCGTGTGTGCGCGCGCCCGCGATGGCAGCAAGCGCGCGCTCGAGCGCATCCTGCACGCCACTGCCGTCGGCCTGCGATTGCCAGCCGTGAAACGGCGCGCCGTCGTATTCGAGTCCGAGCGCGATGCGCATGCGTCAAAAAAAACGGCGGCTCTTCGCGCCGCCGTCCTTTAGAGTCACTATTCCGTCAGGCCAGCTTGGACAGGAGCCCCTGCGCCTCCGCTTTTTGCTGGTCGTCGCCCTCGTGCAGGACTTCCTGCAGGATTTCGCGCGCGCCTTCGACATCGCCCATTTCCTGATATGCCTTGGCGAGGTCGAGCTTGGTCGCCGCATCGTGCCACTGCCCGTCGAGCACCGACGGCGTCGGGTCTTCGAATGTCGAACGCTGCGGATCGAAGGCGAGGTCGAGCTTGTCGAGCTCGATCGCGGCGGCGGGACGCGCGAGCTGCGGCGCCGGCGCACCAACGGTGGCCAGCGCGGGTTCGGCCACGGGCTTCGACGCCGCCGGCTTCGGCGCCGCCGCAGGCGTGATCGTCGGCATTACCGGACCCGGCCTCGACGGCTCGTCGAGATTGAAGTCGAGGTCGAATTTCGGAATCGATTCCGGCTCGAACGAAACGGTTTCGCGCTGGGCTGGCGTCGCCTCGGCCGCTTTCGCCGATGCCGCAGCGCCGGCCGCCGCGGCGGTTGCAGAGGCTGGCGCCGCAGCGCTCTTCGCCGCGCCGGCATCCGTAGTCGCGCGTGTCGACTTCGCCACCTCCTGCTCTGCGCCCGCGAGAATCGCGGCCGGGGTCTTCGCTTCGGGAGCAACGCCGGATGTCGGCGAAAGCGAAATGTCCTCGTCGAGCGTGAAGTCAATGCCTTTGTCGACCTTGGGCCAGGACGGTGTCGACAAAGCCTGCGCTTCGGCGCCCGGAGGTACGATCGAGAGCTCGCTGTCGCCTTCCGTTACAGGCGCGGCGTGCTCGGTATCCGCGGAGGCTGCCGCCGCGAAGGCTGCCGTGCCGCCGGCTTCCGCAAACAACGGGTTGTTGGGATCGAGCTGGCGGCCGAGCGCCATTGCCTTCTGCCAGACTTCGCCTTGTCCGCCCGAGACCGAATAAAGCTCGCTTGCCACGGTCTCGAATGCGGACGGCTTGTTGTGCTGCGCGTGAATCTCGAGCAGCTTGAGGTAGATCTCCTGTCGCTGCGGATCTTTCTTGAGCGCCTCCTTCAGGATTTCCTCGGCCTGCGCATCGCGACCGTACGCGAGATAGACCTCCGCTTCCGCGATCGGGTCCACTTCATCGGTATCGATGTTGCCCAGGCCTTCGCGGCTGAAATCGCTCGCCAGCGAATTGTCACCGGTGTTCACGACGCCACCGCCGGTCGAGCCGAACACCGTGTTGGTCTTGATGTCGGTCCCCGAAATGATGCTGTCTTCAAATTTGGTGGTCTTGCGTCGACGCGCGGCGACGAGGCCTGCGATCAACGCCAGAATGCCGAGCGCGCCGGCGCCGATCGCCCAAGTCGGCGTATTCCCGATGAGCTCGTCCAGGAAGGAAGGCTCGGACGGCAGTGGGGCCTTGGACGCCTTGACTGGCGTCGTCGCGGTCTTGGTTTCCGGCGCTTTGCTTTCGGCGGGTGCTTTGCTCTCCGGTGCCTTAGCTTCCGGAGCTTTGGCTTCTGGCGCTTTGGCTTCTGGCGCCTTGGCTTCTGGCGCTTTGGCTTCTGGCGCCTTGGTTTCGGGCGCCTTCGTCGCCGGAACCGCTGCGGGTGGCGGCGCGACGGCAGGCGCCGGCGTGACCGTCGCGGGAGCAACGCCGGTCGGTGCCGGCGGAATCGACGTCGGCGGAGCCGGCATGGCCACCGGTGGCGCGGTCGTTGTGGCTTGTGGCGGCGTCACCGGGCCCGTCGCGATCTTCGCCGGCTCGGTCTTGGACGCTTCCGGCGCCTTCGCAGCCTTGGCCGCGTCAGCCTGCTTTTGCAGATCGGCCATCGTCTGGTTCTTGAGCTCGACGGCTTTCTGCATGTCCTGCAATGATTTCTCGAGCGCGGCAACGCGCGCATTCGCTTCGCGCAGCGCTCGGTCCTTCGCAGCGGCATCTTCGGCGACCGCTGCGCCTCCCGCCGCGCCTGCCGCCGCGACCTTGCCCGCTTCGCGCGACACTCTGAGCTGATCCTTGCCCGGTTGCGTCGCGGCGCCCTTGTCTTCGACTGCGGTCGTGATCTTGCCGCCTGCAGCCTGCTGCCTCTCGCCCGCTACGGTCGTTGGTGCTGCGGCGGCGAGCCGATCGCGATAGGCACGCCAGTCGCTGGCTTGCACCCGCACCACTTGCCTCGCCTCGGTCGGAGTCGCCGCTGCCGCCTGGTCGACCGGCGGGATGGTCAGGATTTGACCGCTGCGCAAGCGGTTCATGTTCCTGCCGTCGAACGCGCTTTCATTGCTGCGGAATAATGCGACCAGCATCTGCTCGAGGCTGACGTTCTCGGGCTTGTATTCCTTGGCGATCTTCGACAGCGTGTCGCCGCGATGCACCGTATACGTGTCGCCGCCTCCGGCCTTCGGACCCGCCGCCGTCGGAAGAGCGCGCGGGCTTCGTGCAGCGCGCGCCGGAGCTGCCTCGGCGCGGACCGGCGCAATCGGCTCGACAGCCTGCGCTACTGCGGTCCCCGGAGGATCGAGCAAGAAGGTGTAGTTGCGGATCACGCGCCCCGTCGCCCAGTTCACTTCGACGATCAGATCGAGATACGGCTCGTTGACCGCCTGAGTGGTCGTGACCTTCAGGTACGGGGGGCTGTTGGGACTCTGCTCGACGGTGACGCGAGCGCGCGACAGGGCCGCAGGGTACTGCACGTTGTTGTCGCGGTAGATCGAAAGGTCGGCGACCTTCGCCACGAGCGAATCGAGCTCGTCCTTCTGCGCGGCAGTCAACTCGACGCGAGCCGACAGCGGCTGGCCGAGGCCGGAATCCAAACTGAGTCTGCCCAAGCCCAGCGCCAGCGCTGACATCGGAAGCGCCGTGAGGCTCGCCAGCAGGCCCCAAGTGATCAAGGGTTTCGCTCGCATGCCGACCTCAGAAAGCTTATTAGCTAAGCTAACTTAACATCATGGAGTTAGCGGTGCAAGCTAAACCTCGGTATTAGCTTGATTTTTCGCCGCAAAACGACCCTTAACCACCATTCATCGCGGATTCTCGAAGCCGCACCTCGGCCCCACCCGTGGAGTGCCGCGGAGATCGGAGCACAAGATGTTGTGGACTGACCACTATCCCGGAAAGCGCGTGCAGCTGTTGTAACCGCGTCGCGCCACGCTCCCGCCCCGCTAGTCGTCTAACGTCCGAGCATAAAATTGACCGAAAGCAGAGGCGGTCAGGGATGCCGTCCTCGATGGCTCGAAAACGAACACCGACGCGCGAGCAGCATGCGGTTCAACGCCGCAGCAGAATGCGCAGCATGCGGCGCAATGGTTCGGCTGCGCCCCAGAGCAGTTGATCGCCGACGGTGAACGCTCCGAGGTATTCGGGGCCCATCGCCAACTTCCGCAACCGCCCCACTGGCACTTCCATCGTGCCGGTGACCGCCGCGGGTGTCAGCCGCTTGATGCTCTCTTCGCGCGTGTTCGGCACGAGGCGGACCCACGGGTTGCCGGCAGCGAGCATGCGCTCGATTTCGGCGAGCTCGATATCGCGCCTGAGCTTGATCGTCAGCGCCTGGCTGTGGCAGCGCATCGCACCGATGCGAACACAGAACGACTCCACCACGATGGCGTCGTTGGCCGCGCGGCCGAGAATCTTGTTGGTCTCCGCGCCGCCTTTCCATTCCTCAAGGCTCATGCCGTTGCCGAGATCCTTGTCGATCCAGGGAATGAGACTGCCTGCGAGCGGCACGCCGGTATGCTCGGTCGGGAACCGCTCGTCGCGCAGGATCCCGGCGACCTCGCGATCGATGTCGAGAATAGCGGAAGCGGGATCGTCGAGCAGACTCTTCGCCGCGAGGTGGGCCTCGCCCATCTGCTGGAGCAGCTCGCGCATGTTCTGCGCTCCGGCTCCGGATGCCGATTGATACGTCATGCACGTCATCCACTCGATCAGGTCCTGCCGGAATAATCCCCCGAGCGCCATCATCATGAGACTTACGGTACAGTTGCCGCCGATGTAATTTCGGATGCCCTTGGCAAGCGCGGCGTCGATCACCGGGCGATTGACCGGATCAAGGACGATGACCGCATCGTCCTGCATGCGCAGCGTCTTGGCCGCGTCGATCCAGTAACCACGCCAGCCGGACTTGCGAAGCTCAGGGTAGATCTCGGTCGTGTACTCGCCGCCCTGGCAGGTGATGATCACGTCGTGGGCCGCGAGCGCGGCGATGTCCTGGGCATCCTTGAGCGCTCCGACCGGTCTGCCGATCGCGGGTCCCTGCCCGCCCACGTTCGAGGTCGTGAAGAATTCCGGCTCGATCAGCGCGAAGTCGTTCTCTTCGAGCATGCGCCGCATCAGCACCGATCCGACCATGCCGCGCCAGCCTACGATCCCGACCCGCATCCTCGGTCTCTCTCTCGTTGCCTCGCCGGATGCATCCGACCTCACTGCGACTCGATCATTCATTGGAATCCGTCACCTCGATCAGCTTGAACGCACGGTGTAACCGCGCCATCGCATAGGCGTCCACGTACGTGCCGTCGCGGAACGCGTACGCCCGACAAGTGCCCTCGATCGCAAACCCGAATTTGCGATAGAGGTGGAGTGCGGCCAGATTGTCCGTGTACACCCATAGTTCGAGCCGCTGATAATTGAGCCAGCCATCTGCGAGTTCGATGGCCGCCCGCAGCAGCGCAGTGCCGACGCCGCGGCCCAATCGGTCGTCGCGTACCGCCATGCCGACGTCGCCAACGTGCCGGCGCCTCGGCGATTTCGACGCAGCGTGCAAGCCCAGATTGCCGACCACCTCGCCGTCGATCGTCGCCACCAACAGATAGTCGTGAGCCGCGACCTCGGCGATCCGCTTACGCCAAGTCTCCACCGAAGGATACGGCAATTGCAGCGTGCCGGCGATCGCCCGCGGACCGAGGAAAGTTTCGTGGATCGCTTCGGCGTCCGCAGGCTCGGCGCGCCGGACGACGATGGGATGGCCAGACGCGCTCATGGCTCTCCCGAAGGAGAAGGAAACGCCGTGAGTCGCTGCGCGACTTTCATAGCACTGCGGCGACGGCATCGCCCATCTCGCGCGTGCCGATCGCGCGCTCGCCGGGGCCGACGATGTCGGCGGTGCGATGTCCCTGTGCGAGTACCGTTTGGACCGCGCGCTCGATCCGTTCCGCAACGTCGTCCCGCGCGAAGCTGTAGCGGAACAGCAGCGCCAGAGAAAGAATCGTCGCGAGCGGATTCGCCATGTTCCGCCCCGCGATATCCGGCGCCGAGCCGTGGATCGGCTCGTAGAGGCCTTTGCCGCTCGCATCGAGCGAAGCTGAGGGCAGCATCCCGATCGATCCCGCCAGCATCGACGCCTCGTCGGACAGAATGTCGCCGAACAGATTGCCGGTGACGATGACGTCGAACTGCTTCGGTTCGCGCACGAGTTGCATCGCCGCGTTGTCGACATACATATGCGAGAGGGTCACGTCCGGGTAATCCCCGCCGACCGCGGTGACGACTTCGCGCCACAGGATCGACGTGTCGAGCACGTTGGCCTTGTCGACCGAACAGAGCTTACGTTTGCGCTTGCGCGCGATATCGAACCCGACCCGTGCGATACGGCGGATCTCCGCTTCACTGTAGAGCATGGTGTCGAAGCCTTCCGCCTCGCCCGCGGCGTTGGTGCGCCGCCCGCGCGGCGCGCCGAAATAGATGTCGCCGGTCAGCTCACGCACGATCATGAGATCGAGGCCAGCGATGGCCTCGGGCTTCAGCGTCGATGCGGCGGCGAGCTCGGGATGAAGCCGCGCCGGACGGAGATTGGCGAAGAGTCCCAGCGACTTGCGGATCGCGAGCAGGCCCTGCTCGGGCCGCAGGTGGCGCGGCAGGGCGTCGTACTTGGGGCCGCCAACCGCACCCATGACGGCGGCGTCGGCGGCTTGCGCGAGCTTGAGCGTCGCATCGGGAAGCGGCCGCCCCGCCGTGTCGTAGCCTGCGCCTCCGATCGGGGCGGTTTCGGTTTCAATCGGCAGGCCATCGCGGCGCAGGCGCTCGAGCAGCTTTGCCGCCTCGGCGACGATTTCAGGCCCGATGCCATCGCCTGGAAGGAGCGCGATCTTCACCTCAGGCGAGCCACGGCTGCTCGGCGAGATGCTTCGCTTCGAACGAGCGAATCTCGTCTGCGTGCTGCAGCGTGAGCCCGATGTCGTCCAAGCCGTTCAAGAGGCAATGCTTGCGGAAGGGCTCCACTTCGAATGCAAAAACCGCGGTGCCGTCGACGGTCGCTACCGTCTGCCGCTCGAGATCGATGGTCAGCCTGAACCCGGGGAACGCCGCTGTGTCGTGGAACAACCGGTCGACCTCCGCCTCGGAGAGCACGATCGGCAGCAGCCCGTTCTTGTAGCAGTTGTTGAAGAAGATGTCGGCATACGACGGCGCAATGAGCGCGCGGAAGCCGTAGTCGGCGAGCGCCCAGGGCGCGTGCTCGCGCGAGCTGCCGCAGCCGAAGTTGCGCCGCGTGAGCAGAATCTGCGCGCCCTGATAGCGCGGCTGATTGAGCACGAAGTCAGGATTCTGCGCCCGCTTGCCGGCATTGGTCCCCGGCTCGCCGCGATCGAGATAGCGCCACGCGTCGAACAGGTTCGGGCCGAAACCGGAGCGCGCGATCGACTTCAGGAACTGCTTGGGAATGATGGCGTCGGTGTCGACGTTGGCGCGATCGAGCGGCGCCACCAGCCCGGTCAGGACGCGGAACGGCTGCATTTGATGCCTAGGAAAGGCTAGTACGTCTTGTTTCTGTCCGCCGCCTTTTCGATGGCCGTCCCGGTGGCTTTGACGTCCTTGCCGGCACCTTCGACCGTATTGCAGGCGGCGAGCGCGAACGCCACGCCGAAGAGCGACAGCAATGCAACGAGCTTTCTTGCCATGATGACTCCTTCCCTTACGCGAGTCGACGAACGTCGACGAAATGCCCTGCGATCGCGGCGGCCGCCGCCATCGTCGGGCTGACCAGATGCGTGCGGCCGCCCGGACCCTGGCGGCCTTCGAAATTGCGATTCGAGGTCGACGCGCAACGCTCGCCGGCCCCGAGCCGGTCGTCGTTCATGCCGAGGCACATCGAACATCCCGGCTGCCTCCATTCGAAGCCTGCGGCGGTGAAGACGCGGTCCAGCCCTTCGCGCTCGGCTTGCGCCTTCACCGGTCCCGATCCTGGAACGACCAGCGCCAGCTTGACGTTGTCGGCTTTGTGGCGGCCGCGGACGATCGACGCCGCGGCGCGCAGATCTTCGATGCGCGAATTTGTGCACGAGCCGATGAACACCTTGTCGATCGCGATGTCGGTCATGGCCGTGTTCGGCGTGAGACCCATGTAGGTCAGCGCGCGCTCCATGCTCTCGCGCCGTCCGGGATCGCGCTCCTTCTCCGGGTCCGGAACGCGGCCCTCGATCGTCGTCACCATCTCCGGCGACGTGCCCCAAGTCACCTGGGGCGCGATCGCGCTCGCGTCGAGCATGACTTCACGGTCGAATTTCGCGCCGGGGTCGGAGCGAAGCGTGCGCCAGTGCCGCACTGCGCGCTCCCACAGCTCGCCCTTGGGCGCAAACGGCCGGCCCTTGAGGTATTCGATCGTGGTGTCATCGACCGCGACCATGCCGGCGCGTGCGCCGGCCTCGATCGACATGTTGCACACCGTCATCCGGCCTTCCATCGTCAGCGCCCGGATGACCGGACCGTCGAACTCGATCGCGTGACCGGTGCCGCCCGCGGTGCCGATCTTGCCGATGATCGCCAGCACGACGTCCTTGGCGCTGCAGCCCAGCGGCAGCGCGCCTTCGACCCGCACCCGCATCGATTTCGCCTTCTTCGTGAGCAGGCACTGGGTCGCCAGCACGTGCTCGACCTCGGAGGTGCCGATGCCGAAGGCGAGACAGCCGAAGGCGCCGTGCGTGCTCGTATGGGAGTCACCGCAGACAACCGTCATGCCCGGCAACGTCGCGCCCTGCTCTGGCCCGATCACATGGACGATCCCCTGGCGCGCATCGCGGAACGGAAAGTACGCCTTGACGCGATGCTCGCGCATGTTGGCATCGAGCGCGTCGACCTGCACGCGTGAAGTCGGATCGGTGATGCCCAGGTCCCAGTGCGTCGTCGGAGTATTGTGGTCGGCGGTGGCGATGACCGACTCGAGACGCCATGGTTTGCGGCCGGCGAGCCTCAGGCCCTCGAATGCCTGCGGGCTGGTCACTTCATGCACCAGATGGCGATCGATATAGAGGAGCGCCGTCCCGTCCGCTTCGGTGTGGACGACGTGGGTGCTCCAAAGCTTGTCGTAAAGCGTCAGCTGGGGCATGGCGGCCGCGCGGCAGAAAGGTTGCTGAAACGTTGAAAATTAGCGTTAAACGCGCTCCGGCGCAATAGGTGGCCTGAAGATTGCTTGATTGAGACACTTGCGGTCTGCATAACCAGGCCGCGCAAGCTCGATGCGCGTGCTCTCCCTTGAGAAGAAGATTCTGCTTGCCTTCGTCGCCGGCGGCTTGCTGCTGCTCGGCGCCGGGTGGTTCGTGGTGAGCAACGGGCGCGCGTACCTCGCCGCCGAAGAACAGGCGGACCGCTTACGCGACGCGGAGCGAGCGCTGCTCGCAGTCGAATTGTCGCTGCACAGCGCGGAGTCGGGGCAACGCGGTTATCTGCTCACCGGCCGCGAGGATTACCTCGGTCCCTACGAACGCGCGCTCGACGACATCGGTCGGCAGATGGAGGAGGCGCGGACTGTTCTCGCCGAGAAGCCGGAGGCTCTGGCGCTCTTCTGGAATGTCGATGCGCTCGTTCGCCGCAAGCTGGCCGAGCTCTACCACGCGCTCGAGCTGCGCCGGGAGGAGGGATTCGATGCGGCCCTGCGCGTCGTGAATACCGATGTCGGCATGGTCGAGATGCGCGAGATCCGCGACCGGACGCAAGAGATACAGAAGCTGCTGCAAGCGCAGGTGAGTGCCGAGCTTGCGCGTTCGGCGCAGCGCTCGTCGTATACGCTGCTGGGCGTACTGTTGATGAGCGGCGTCGTCGCCGGGCTGGCGGTTGCCGCGTATCTCGTCATCGTATGGGATCTGCGGGAACGCCGGCAGCTGGCGGCGAGCATTCAGGAGCAAGCCAACCACGACCAGCTGACCCAGCTGCCCAACCGGCGCTTCTTCGAGCAATGGCTGGGCTACAGTCTGGCGCAGGCGCGGCGCGACGGGGCGCCGCTGGCATTGCTCTTCCTCGACCTCGACGGTTTCAAGGCGGTCAACGACCGGCACGGCCACAAGGCAGGCGACGAGCTGTTGGTGGAAATCGCGCGCCGCTTTCGGCAAACGGTGCGCGAATCCGACATGCTCGCCCGGCTAGGGGGCGACGAGTTCGCGTTGCTTGCGCCCAACGCGAAGGATGGACGCGAGCTGACGCACGTAGCGCAACGCCTGTTGCAGGTCCTCGACGATCCGGGGCAGCCAGCGCTTTCGGATCAGCCGGTCGGCGCGAGCATCGGCGTCGCCCTTTTTCCTGAGGATGCCACCGACGTGCCGGGGCTTTTCTCCGCCGCCGACGCGGCGATGTATGCGGCGAAGCGCGCGGGCAAGAACCGGATCGCGTTTTACACGACCGCGATCGCCGCGGCGGCGTAAGTAGGGAACCTTAGGCCGAGTCCTCTTCGGTCCGGCGGCACCCTGCAGCCAGCGCACGCTCGGTTCTCCGGAGCAGCGCATCGAAAGCGTCATCCACGTAGGGGTCGAGCTGCTCCGCCGCCATCGCGCGGAGCCAGGTGAACTGGCGCTTGGCGAGCTGGCGTGTCGCCGCCACCCCTCGCGTGCGCAACGTCGCGCGATCGATCTCTCCTTCCAGGTAGGACCAGGCCTGCCGGTAACCGACGCAGCGCATCGAGGGGAGGTCGGGCGTCAGCGCGTAGCGGCGCCGCAGTCCGGAAACCTCGTCGAGCAGCCCCGTGGCGAGCATGGTGTCGAAGCGCCGCGCAATCGCCTCGTGCAGGCGGGCGCGATCGGACGGAATGAGCGCGATGCGCAACGTGGAGCCGAGCGCATCGCCCGAACGCGCACGGCGTCCCTGCAGTGCCGAGAGCGGCGAGCCGGCGAGGTGCCAGACCTCGAGTGCGCGCTGAATCCGCTGCGCGTCGGTCGGTTTCAATCGCGCTGCGGTTTGTGGATCAACCCGCGCAAGCTCCGCATGCAGCGCGGGCCAACCTTCGCGCGCGGCGCGGGCATCGATCTCCGCCCGCAGCTTCCGATCGGCGGCAGGCAATGCGGACAAGCCTTCGGCGAGCGCTTTGAAGTAGAGCATCGTGCCGCCGGCGAGGATCGGCACGCGGCCGCGGCTGCGGATGTCCGCGATCGCCCGGAGCGCGTCGTGCGCGAACGTCGCGGCGGAATAAGCCTCCGTCGGATCGATGACGTCGAGCAGGTGA
>Ga0207646_10003729_pt1 | contig 16989 bp, 9 predicted proteins | sample KBSK5502metaG_FD_184343 | JGI IMG/M metagenome (GOLD analysis project Ga0207646, IMG submission 184343) | Corn, switchgrass and miscanthus rhizosphere microbial communities from Kellogg Biological Station, Michigan, USA - KBS K5-50-2 metaG... | ecosystem: Host-associated > Plants > Roots >... | reverse complement strand
GCAAAGTGGATCCCAAGCCGTACGGCGTTGCAAATCCTCCGGGTGGCCAAAGCGCCGCAGCAAAGAGCGCGATGTAATTCGGTTTTGTATGGATCGCTCAGATCAACACGACGGCACGGGTGATGGCGAGCACGACGGCTCACAACCATCACAAGATCGTGATCGCGCAAGATCGACAAAAGCGACGCCGCCTGACAAGAGACCCGGTGGCGAGCTGGTTCAGGTCACTGGTTCCGGACTTTCCGGGCCATTCATCCGTCGGCCGGTGATGACCGTTTTGCTGACGCTCGCTGTGATCGTCGCCGGATTTTCGACTTACAACAAACTGGCTGTTAACGATCTGCCCGCGGTCGATTATCCGATCATCAATGTGACCTGTTCCTATCCGGGCGCTAACCCGGACACGATGGCGAACAATATCGCGACGCCACTCGAGAAACAATTTCTGCAAATTCCCGGCCTCGATTTGATCACGAGCTCGAGCACGCAAAGCAACACGTCGCTGACGTTGCAATTCAATCTCACCAAAAGCATCACCGACGCGGCGACTGATGTGCAGGCGGCAATCCAGCGCGCGACCGGAAAATTGCCAATCGATCTGCCGAGTCCACCTACCTTTACCAAGACGAACCCGAATGATCAGGCCGTTTACTTGCTCGGGCTGCTTTCCGACACCCTGACCGACGGCGATCTATATAAGTACGCCTCTACCGCCGTCGCGCAGCGAATCGCGATCCTTCCCGGCGTCTCGCAGGTAAATATCTATGGCGTTCAAGGCGCGATTCGAATTAAAGCCGACCCGGCAGGGCTGGCTGCTCGTGGCCTGACGATGGATGATATCGCGAGCGCGATTAGAGCTGGCACCGTTTACTCCGGCGCCGGACAATTCGATGGCGCGCATCGTACATTTGTTTTGCAGCCAAATGGGCAGATCGACAACGCCGAAGGTTACCGCAATTTAATTGTCGCCCGGAATAAGGATGGCTCGCCCGTTTATCTCCGCGACATCGCGGATGTGCGCCAAAGCGTGCAGGACGAACGGTTGTCGCGCACATTCTGGATGCGCGGATTTAATCCGCCAGGTTCGACGGTAGTGCTGGCCGTTTCGCGACAAGCCGGCGCGAACGCTGTCGAAGTTGCTCAATCGGTAAAAGCATTGTTCCCCGAGCTGCGCGCCAGCCTGCCCGGCTCCATCACACTCGTGCCGGTGTTCGATCGTTCGCAGACTATCGTCAATTCGGTCCATGACGTGCAATTCACCTTGATCATCGCGTTCATTCTCGTTGTCCTGGTCATTTACGTATTTCTCGGACGCGCAACCGATACGCTGATTCCAGCAGTCGCGCTCCCGCTCTCTCTCCTGCTTACGGTCGCGGTCATGTTCACGCTCGACTATTCGATCAATAACTTGACCCTGATGGCGCTGACTCTCGCCATTGGGTTCCTAGTCGATGACGCCATCGTGTTCCTCGAAAACGTTGTTCGTCGCGCTGAGCATGGCGAGCCGATCGTCCGGGCCGCATTCAACAGCGCGGGTGAGATCTCGTTCACCATCTTGTCGATGACGCTGTCGCTCGCGGCCGTTTTTATTCCGCTGGTGTTTCTTCCTGGATTGCTCGGCCGAATTTTCCGTGAGTTCTCGGTCACTATCATCGTTGCAATTTTGGCTTCCGGGCTCGTTTCGTTAACGCTCACGCCTTTGATGTGCGCCCGCATGTTGCGCGAGCACACTCCCGGCCATAAGCGCACACGGATGGAAGGCTGGACTGGCGATTTCATTAAAGGTGTCATCGCCGCCTACGGGCGTGTGCTCGATAAATTTCTTGATCGGGCCTACCTGGCGGTGCCGATTCTCCTCTTCTGCATCCTAGGTCTGTGGTTTTTCTTCACCCACTTACCGTTCACGTTGTTGCCGCCCGGGGACAGCGGATTTGTCCGCGGCGTTTTTATTGCGCAAGAAGGGTCATCTCCCGCGCAAATGCGGGAGTATAAACAGCAGGTGAATGAAAAACTCAAAGCGGACCCGAACATTGCGCAGTTTTTCACCCTCGCGGGGTTCGCTTCCCGCTCCGCTGCATCGCAAGGATTGATTTTTGGTTTCCTCAAGCCGCGGGAGCAGCGGCCTCCGATCGATCAATGCATTTTGCAATTGCAGAAATCGATTGGGACGATTCCCGGGATGGTGGCGGTGTTGCAACCAAACCCCGTCCTGCAGATTAATGTTGGCGCGACCAACCAAACTCAGGGGCAATATGCCTACACACTCAGTGGCATCGTTCCCAAAGATGTTTATGCCGCAGCCGATCAACTGATGGCCAAGCTGCGCACATTTAAAGGATTCGCGTCTGTGCGATCGGACTTTTACAACAGCACTCCGAATCTTACGGTCGACATCGACCGCGAGCGCGCCGCGACTTACGGCGTTTCTACATCGGCGGTGGAAAGTTTGCTACGCACCGCCTACTCGCAAAATTACGTTTACCTAATCAAACAGCCGGACGACCAATATCAGGTCATCCTCGAAGTAAAAGATAGCGAGCGGGCGCAGCCGGCCGACCTCGACAATCTCTACGTGCGCAGCAATACGGCCGGCGCGATCGGTGCAAGCGGCGGCGGCATTGTTACGGCAAACGGGCCCGGCGCGAACCTGGTGCCGTTGCGCGCCGTTACCTCGACAAGACAGATCGTCGGACCGCAAGCGGTGAACCATTTCAATCAATTCACCAGCGTGACAATCAATTTTAATTTGCTCCCGAACGTCGCCATCGGCGATGCGACCAAGTTTATCGAAGATTCATTCTCCCAAGTGCATCAACAGATACCGAGCGTGCAGGCGACATTTCAGGGTGAGGCGCTGGTTTTTCGACAGCTTTTTCAGGCCCTTCCACTGCTGTTGCTATCGGCGATCTTTGTGATGTACGTCATTCTCGGAATTCTTTACGAAAGTTACGTCCATCCAATCACGGTTTTGTTCCCGGCCATCGTCCCGGCGGTGGTCGGCGGATTGTTCACCTTGTGGATTTTTGGATCGACCCTGTCGCTCTACAGCGTGATCGGCCTCTTTCTCTTGCTCGGTATCGTCAAGAAAAACGGCATTATGGTGGTCGATTTTGCACTGAAGCGCATCGATGAGGGCCTCGGTCTGCGCGAGGCGATTCACGAAGCCAGTCTTGAACGGTTTCGCCCGATCATGATGACGACATTCGCTGCGTTGATGGGTGCAATCCCACTCGCACTTGGTTTCGGCCAGGATGCATCCTCGCGCCGGCCGCTCGGTTTGGTCATCGTCGGCGGACTGATCTTTTCGCAACTGGTCACTTTGTTCGTCACTCCGGTGATTTATCTCTGGCTGGAGTGGTTCCAGGAACACGTCCTCGACAGAGTTCCGTTCCTACGAAGCGCGCACACTCATCATGAAGGCGAGCCGAGCCCCGGTAAGGAAGGCGAATTTCGCCCAATTCCCGCCGGCGCGCGGTAGCAACGAGCTACAAGATCGACATCTGACTTCCCGCGGCCTCAGGTGGGCCTCCGTCCAGTGGGTATTTTCATTGCGTGGAATGCGCCCTGCTTCCTTCGAAAGGCGGTTTACCCCGACTTTGTAGGCAACAATGAAAACTGTACTGGCAACGCCGCTCCTCGGCATCAGGGGGCGTAGATGTTCGTCCTCAGCTGGCTCGCCACCTGATCGGGGCAAACGGGAGTTCGGCCGAAATGTCTGAAATAGCAAAGAAGGCCTCCTCCGCCAAAGACGCTCTGGCTGCGGCAGCAGGATTGAGCAGGCACGATTTTTCAGCGGAGCGCGCAAACGAACTGTTCGAGCGGATATTCCAGGAAGCCCCTATCGCGATGGCGATTGTCGATCTTGATTACCGCTTTGTGCAGGTGAACGCGGCAATGTGCGAGATGGTTGGTTACTCGGAGCAAGAGCTGACCCAACTGCGGAGCCTGGACATTACCTTCCCGGAGGATGTCGATGTTACACGGCAAAATGCTCAGATGCTTCTCAACGGCGCCGCGGGCTCCTCGTTCGAAAAACGTTATGTTCGCAAGGACAACGAGGTGATTTGGATCAATTGCACCGTTCATCCGATCGAATTGGGAGACGGCCAGCCGCGCTACCGTCTGGGAATGGTCCAGGACATCACTCAACGGAAGCGCGCGGAAGAAGAAATTCATAAACTCAATCAAGATTTGGAGCAGCGCGTTCAAGAGCGCACCGCGGAGCTCCAGGCTGCCAATCGCGAACTGCAAAACGACATCGCTGAGCGCAAGCAAACGGAAGAGGCTTTGCGCGAAAGCGAGAAGAGACTCGCCCAAGCCCAGCGCATCGCGCACCTCGGCTACTGGGAACGTGACCTCGATACCGATCGCGTCGTGTGGTCCAACGAAACCTACCGTGTCTTTGGACTGTCGCCTCAGGAAAAGGTGAACCACTTTGCCGGTTTCCAGGAACGAATCTACCCCGAAGATCGGGAGATGGTGATGCAGGCAATAGAGAAAGCGCTTAAGGGCGGCCCGCGCTACGAAGTGGAATACCGTGTGGTCTGGCCCAGCGGCGAAGTGCGGTTTGTCCATAGCCAGGGCGATGTGATTCTGGACGAGTCGGGCCAGCCGCGCCGCATGTTCGGCACGGTGCAAGACGTCACCGGGCGCAAGCAAGCCGAAGAGGCCCTGCGTGAAGCGGAACAGAAGTACCGCGCGATATTTGAAAACGCAGTCGAGGGCATCTTTCAAACTACCCCAGAAGGGAAATACATCAGCGTGAACCCAGCGCTGGCTCGCTTGTATGGCTATGACTCACCCGCAGAGCTCATGGCAAGTGTGGGCGACATTGCCGGGACCATCTACGTCGATCCGGAGCGGCGGGCGGCATTCAAGCGGCTGATTGAAACAAAGGGGTCTGTTGAGCTGTTCGAGTACGAAGTCTTTCGCAAAGATGGCAGCAAAATTTGGCTCTGCGAGAATGCTCGCGCTGTCCGGGATGTAAACGGTGTAATCATGTATTACGAGGGCACAGTCGAAGACATCACTGAGCGCAAGCTGGTGGACGAGGTAAAGCGCGCCAGCAAAGCCAAAAGCGAATTTCTCTCACGGATGAGCCACGAATTGCGCACCCCGCTTAACGCCATTCTTGGTTTCAGTCAGCTCTTGGAAAGACAAAAGCCGACTGAGATCCAACAGAAGCGCATCGGCTACATTTTGAGTGCCGGCAAACATCTTCTCGGTCTAATCAACGAAGTGCTAGATATCAGCCGGATCGAAGCGGGAAGAATGCAATTGTCGCTCGAACCGGTTTGTATCGCGGATGCATTGGAAGAAACGCTGGATTTGATGCGTCCGCTTGCCACTGAGCGCACCATTCAACTTTCGGCCTCGGTCGACATTGATGCCGGCGTTCACGTCCTGGCCGATCGACAGCGATTCAAACAAGTGTTGCTCAATTTGCTCAACAACGCGGTGAAATACACGCCTTTCTGCGGCGGCGTAACCGTGTCGTACAACGTAAATGGCAATGACAAGGTTCGCGTTCTTGTCAGCGACACCGGTCCAGGAATTCCGCCTGAGAAACTCGCGCGCTTGTTTACCCCCTTTGATCGCTTGGGCGCGGAGCAATCTGCTGTTGAGGGAACAGGCCTTGGGCTGGCGCTTTCGCAACGTCTGATGCAGGCCATGGGCGGCTCGATTGGAGCGGACAGTGCTGTCGGAAAAGGCAGCACATTTTGGATTGAACTTCCTCGGACAAAGTCGCCCTTAGAAAAGCTTCCAGTTCGCAACGAAGCCAATGGCGCACGTGAATCAACCTCGCAGTCGCGCATCCGAAGTATTCTCTACATTGAAGACAATCTTTCCAATTTGTCACTTATCGAGCAAATGCTCGCGGAGCGGCCAGGGACTGCATTGCTTACCACCATGCAAGGCAAAGTCGGCCTTGATTTAGCCCGCCAGCATTCGCCCGACCTCATCCTGCTCGATCTTCACCTTCCCGACTTGCCAGGATGGGACGTTCTCTCGCAGCTAAAGGCCAATGCAACAACGCGCGATATTCCAGTCGTTGTCATTAGTGCCGACGCCACCAAGAGGCAGATCAATCGCCTCATGGCCGCCGGCGCTGCTCATTACCTAACCAAACCTTTGGATGTTACGAAGTTTTTCCGCGTGCTCGACGAAACGACAGACATTGGCGGTACCAAGCTTCCAGCGGAGGCGATTTCTAACGTAGAGGTGAAGGAGGCTTGCCAGAGCACATGAGCACAGCAAATCACTGGGAAGATCACTCGGCAGAGCTCGCCAAAATGAAAATCCTCATCGTTGACGATGAACCGGTGAACGTCGCGTTACTTGAAGAAATCCTCGTCGAAAACGGGTACACGCGCTTTGAGTCGGTTCTGGATTCCAAACTCGCCCTCCAGGTCTACAAAACATTTTTGCCTGACCTGGTCCTGCTCGATTTAATGATGCCGCCTCCCGACGGGTTCGCCATTCTCGAATCGCTCCGCGCCGATGTTGGTGATGCATTTCTGCCGGTCGTGATTCTGACTGCCGACACGAATGAGGAAACCAAACGGCGTGCGCTCGAGACCGGCGCGACCGACTTCTTGCTTAAGCCATTCGATCACGTTGAAGTAGCGTTGCGTATTCGTAATCTGCTCAAGAGTCGCCGTGCGCACCAGCTTCTCGACAACCAGCGCGCCGCTCTCGAAGACGCCGTTCGCGAACGCACCGCTGAACTGCGAGCAACGATCGCGGAATTGCAGAAGACGAACGAGCTGCTTTCGCAAAGCGTTTAGTGTCAGCTCGCGGCGTCCTCGCCAGTTGCCATTCACCTTATGCCGGTTAATACATCGGCATGCGCGCAATGGTGTTGGACAAAGCTGGCACGCCACTCGTGCTCCGCGACGTGCCGAAACCAAAGTCGGGCAGGGGACAAGTGCTTGTTCGCGTCAACGCCTGCGCGATCTGTCGGACCGATCTCCACATTGTTGATGGCGAACTTCCCGATCCGAAGCTGCCGTTGATTTTAGGTCACCAAATTGTCGGTCGGATCGAAGAGATCGGCGAAGCTGTTCTTTTGTCATTAGGCATTCGTCATTCGTCATTCGCGGTCGGAGACCGCGTTGGTATTCCGTGGCTCGGCTGGACCGACGGCGACTGCGCTTATTGTCGATCTAACCGCGAAAATCTTTGCGACCACGCAAAGTTCACTGGCTACAACATCGACGGTGGCTATGCCGAGTTCACCGTTGCTGATGCGCGCTTTTGTTTTCATCTCCCTGGCAAATACAACGATGTCGATGTTGCACCGCTGCTGTGCGCGGGAATGCTCGGCTACCGTTCCTATCGAAAAACCGGTGATGCGCGTCGGCTCGGCATTTACGGTTTTGGCAACGCTGCGCGCTTGATCGTGCAAGTCGCGCTTTATGAGAAAAAGGAAATTTACGGGTTCACGCGGCCGGGTGATAGAGCTGATCAGACGGCCGCGCGTTCGTTAGGCGCAGTTTGGGCGGGGGGTTCCGATGAAATGCCGCCCGAAAAATTGGACGCGGCGATTATTTTCGCACCGGTCGGTGGGCTTGTTCCAGCGGCGCTGCGAGCGCTGGCCAAGGGCGGTATTGTCGCGTGTGGTGGAATTCACATGAGCGACATCCCGTCGTTTCCGTATGTCGATCTTTGGAGCGAACGTGTGGTTTGTTCGGTCGCGAACTTGACCCGCCAGGACGGCGAAGAATTTCTTGGGCTAGCCCCGCGTGTTCCTGTGAAAACGAAAACTGAAACATTTCCGCTGGAAGAAGCAAACACCGCGCTTGAAAAATTCCGGGCCGGCAAGCTGAGCGGCACTGCCGTCCTGGTCGTCGGTAAGGATTAATTGTGCGAAACGCGCTCTCGCTTTAGATCTGACCCGGTTCTTTTGATTTTACCATTCCGAGATCGATCTCAATTTCCTAGCGCTCAATGGAGATTGTTACGTGCTAATTTGGAAATTAAGTCTGAGCTGGAGCGATTTTGGGGAGCGAGATCAGCCACAATACGTTCGAAAGTGGGGTCGCCCCGGAGCGGATCCCAGTAAGGATGGAGTTTCAGGTTGCCATAGCTCAAGGTACTGGGGATTCGTAGAGTTGCTGCTACTTGCTTGACGGCAAGATCTTTTTCGCCGCACCACGCGTAGATAACGCCTAGGTACTTGACCAGCTCGGCGCCGTCGATCGAGTCCTTAGTAACAGGGAGTAGCTCGACAGCGTGCCGCCCCTCGCGCAGCGCATCTTCCTTGCGACCAAGTGCGGCATCAACTAATCCGAGCACGGAAAAACCGGGAGCGTAATTCGGTTGCTCTCTCATCGTCTTTTCGACTTCAGCGCGAGCTTGTAGAAGGTCGGCCCGAGCTGCGGCAGCGTCGCTTCTGAAGCGAGCGGCCAAGGCTTTACAGAGCGAGCGAGGAAAGTTCAAGTCGATCGAGATACCGGTTGGTGGCATCGCCGCTAGCGCTTGCGCGACCGCGGCTTCATCGCGTTCGCAAACGGCGACATAGAACCACTGGGCTGCCAGATTTGGCGCGCTTCCCGGATCTTCGGCCAAAATTTTTTCGATCGTCTCCCGCAATGGGCGCGTGTCGGCCTTCCACTCAAGATCGACGAGGGCACGGGTCACGCGGGTGTCAGTATCGCCCGGGGTTAGTGCAAGCGCGCGATCCAAGGCAGCAGCCATTGCCCCAAACTGCCGAAATTCCTGGTAGCTCAGCGCGATCTGCTGGAGCATAAAAAAGTTGCGCGGGTCGAGTTCGAGAGCTCTTTCCAAGCTACGTGAGGATTCGTTCCATAGTCCTTGCCGCCGATCGATGTAGCCGGCTAACTCGAAAATCTGCGCGTTGTTGGGCAAGCCGTGCTGAGCAAGTGCAAGTTCTGCCCGCGCGCGATTGTAATCAAGATAGCAGCGGTAGAAGAAATTCGCTCGGGCTAGATGCGTCTCCCCAGCATCAGGCCGAAGGCGAACCACGCTCTGGAGCGCTGTATCTGCCGCTGCCAGCCGGGTTGGTGTGTGATCCAGACCAAAGAAGTACATGTAGTCGTGCGCGGCGGAGAGCTGACAGTAAGCGAGGTAAAAACTCGGATCGCGAACGATGGCCTGTTCGAGCAAATTAATTGCTTCGCGTAATCGTTCCTGGATTTGACCGTTGAGAGCAATGGTCTCGATGAGTGCTTTAGCGCGAACGTAGAGGCCGTAGGCGGCAACATCTTTCGTCGGGCGTTCGGTAATCGCGGCCTGCTCTTTTGGCATGACCGCGACTTGTAGGTGCGCGATAATTTGCTGCACGATCTCGCTCTGGATCGAGAATACGTCGACCGCGTGGAGGTCATAGCTCTCTTCCCAGATACTACTATTCTTGCGGGCATCGCTAAGTCGGGTGGTAATGCGAAGCTTATCCCCCGTTTCACGCAGGCTTCCCTCCAGCACGTAGGCAACGCCCAGGGCTTCGGCAATCTCAGGCAAGTTGCGCGGCTTAGCAGCAACGTAACCCTTGACCGAAGTGCCGCTAATAACTTTCAGATCTGCAATCATTGAGAGCGCGCGCAGAACGTCGCCTTGCACGCCGTCGGCCAGGAATCCATTACCGTTGTCGTCGTTCAGGTCCGCGAAAGGCAACACCGCAATACTTTTTTGCTGTACCAGCGGCGAATAGCTCTCGCTCGCCGACATCGGCAAACTGGTCAGCTCAGGCGCTAACTGGCGGGACAAGCCCCAAAAGGCAAGTCCAAGACCGGTCGCGATTGCCACCAGTAAACCACCGGTGACTAATCGCCGCCTCGTGCGTGCGGGAGTCGAGCCATCGGCGGCGGATTTGCTGTCTTCAGATCGTTGCCGGTTGAGCGCTGCCCCGCCTCGCGCAGGAACAGCAGCGGGTGTGGTGGGATTCATAAATCCGATTCCAGTCTGTGGGAGCTGCAGGTTACGGCCATCGACGCGGGCAGGAGTGTTGCATCTGGTCTCCAGAAGCAGAATGCGTTCCAAGGCGACCGCACGGCCGACTCCGAGCTTGCCCGAGCGGCGCCATTTAATCGACCCGTTTACGAAAACAGCGGAATCGCTGCGATCGGCTCGAAACTAGCTTCTATACTGGTCGACCCTGGAATTTCCAACGCCATGCAAAACCTGCGGGATCGCCCAATTCGGCAGAAAATCACGTTCTTGATCATGACGATCACAGCCGCCGTGCTGCTCCTGGCATTTGCGGCGCTGTTCTACTTCCAGGCCTACACTTTGAAACAACACTCGGCCCACGAACTCGCCGTCATTGGCGAGCTTACCGCACATGAATGCGCCGCCGCGGTCAGGTTTAAGGATGAGGATGCCGCCACCCAAATCCTGACTGGCCTTCGAACAATGCCACAGATCGTTAGCGCACGGCTTGAGCTCTTGGACAAACAGCGCCTGGCCTTTTTTGGAAGCGCAAGGGAAGAAGGCGAAGTCGAAGCAGCGCGGGTGACCTCCGGCTTCAAATTTACTGGCGACCGCATCCTTTTGGCCCAGCCGGTGACGCTCAGTGGGGTACGTGAAGGAACTCTTTACTTATTGGCGGATTTGCACGCTACGAGCTCGCAGCTGCTAAAACTTTACGGCGGCATCTTTGGTCTGGTTCTCCTAGCGTGCCTGCTTCTCGCCTTTGCCCTTTCTGGCCAGTTCCTCCGTTTCGTGACCGATCCGATTCTGCGGCTCGCCGATACCGCACGTACCGTGGCAGATCGTAGTGACTACTCCGTTCGCGCGACCAAGGTATGTAACGACGAGGTCGGTCTGCTGACGGACGCCTTCAATCAGATGTTGGCGCAAATCCAGGCGCAGGACAGCGCAGTCCGCAAAGCCGAGGAAAAATACCGGCTCATCTTCGAAAACGCGATCGAGGGAATGTTCCAGAGTACTCCTGACGGGAAATATCTCAACGTGAACGCGGCGTTTGCTCGCATGTACGGCTACGACTCACCCGCGGAAATCATCAGCCAGGTCAGCGACATTGCGCAAACCACGTATGTTGATTCTGCGCGCCGCGAAGAGTTTAAACGCCTTATCGACACGCACGGTGTTGTGGAGCTGTTTGAGTACGAGGCCTACCGCAAAGACGGAACCAAAATGTGGTTGTGCGAAAACGCACGCGCTGTTCGCGATGTGACCGGGGCGATCCTCTATTACGAGGGCACTGTACAGGACGTCACTGAGAGAAAGCGTGTTGAAGAAGTCGAGCGGGCGAGCAAAGCCAAAACCGAATTCCTGTCCCGTGTCAGTCACGAACTTCGCACCCCGCTTAACGCGATTCTTGGATTCGGACAATTGCTGGACAGGCAAGGTCCGACCGAAACACAGCGCCCACGCATTCGTCACATTTTGAGCGCGGGCAAACATCTACTCGGGCTCATCAACGAAGTTCTTGATATCAGCCGCATCGAAGCGGGCAAGCTGCACCTTTCGGTCGAACCGGTAGCTGTCGCGGACACGCTTGAAGAAGCGCTGGATTTGATGCGCCCACTTGCCGCAGAACGCAAAATCGAACTGCGCGCCGAGGTCGAGATGGATGCGGCTGTTTATGTAATGGCAGACCGGCAGCGTTTCAAACAGGTGTTGCTCAACCTGCTCACGAATGCGGTAAAATACACGCCCGAGTCCGGGCAAGTGGCCGTTTCCTATTACTCAAATGGCGATAACAACATCAGAATCACTGTCAGCGACACGGGACCCGGGATCCCGGCCGAGAAACTGGGGCGTTTATTCATGCCATTTGAGAGACTCGGGGCCGAGCAATCAAATGTGGAAGGTACCGGTCTTGGCTTGGCTCTTTCACAGCGTTTAATGCATGCAATGGGCGGTGCCATAGGCGTCGAGTCTAGTGCCCCGAGAGGAAGTAAGTTTTGGGTCGAACTTCCTCGGACGGAGTCGCCATTGCCAAAAGCCGTGCCGTATAAGAAGAATGGCTCCGGCCGCCGCGAGGATTCCAAGGTCGTGACTCGCAAGGTCCTCTACATCGAAGACAATCTTTCAAATCTGACGTTGATAGAGGAAATGTTCGCAGAGCGACCGCAGATCGAACTGCTAACGGCAATGCAAGGGAAGGTGGGCCTCGACTTGGCTCGTCAGCATTCACTGGATCTCATCTTGCTCGATCTGCATCTTCCAGATCTAGATGGGCACGAAGTGCTTCGTCAGTTAAAGTCGCTCGATACAACTCGTGACGTTCCGGTCGTTGTTATCAGCGCCGATGCTACTGCATCTCAGATCGATCGGCTGATGAAAGCCGGCGCTATGGCCTATCTGACGAAACCACTGGATGTAGTCGAGTTCTTCCGGGTCGTAGATACAACAACGGCCACCGGCAGAACAAGCACAGTGCAAATGCACAGCCCCGCCGTTCTTGCGATCAACGAGAATTAATTGTAGGGCGTTTTCTTCTGAAACGCCGTGCTCGCGACAGCGTCGAATACAGACGGCTTCATTTTCGACCTTCGACAAGGTCTTTCGTTTCCGGATTTTGGCCAAGCTTTTTTAGGTTCTCACCCGTCGCGACGGCGAAGAGCTTCTCAAGACTGCGTCGCCCGTGCCCGTTAAAAAGAAAGTCCAAACCTTCCCGCTCGAAGAAGCGAACATGGCTCTCGAAAAATTCCGCGCCGGAAAACTCGAAGGCAACGCCATCTTGAAAATCTCTTCGCCCTAAGGTCCTAACGTCGCTGCAGCGTTTATTAGTTAGTGGTTATTCGACAGTTATTACTACTTTTCCGCGAGCGTGGCCTTCTTCCAGATAACGGATAGCCTCAGGAAGGTCGCTCAACTTGTAAGTGCGATCGATTACCGGCTTCACCTTTGCGGACTGCATCATATCGCCCAGGATCGCCAAGTCGTTGTGGTTTAAATCCGCCATCATCATGCCCATCTGCTGGCTCACGAACGGCGACTGCACCGTCGTGTTAATGATACGGGCGAAAGGCCCGATCAATCCCTGTTCGTTTGCTCCTCCTCCGCCGATCAAGACGTATTTCCCCTTCGGAGTTAAGACGCGCCTGCATTCGGACAGAGAACGGTTTGCAACGTTGTCGAGAACCACATCGTAACGTTCGCCACTTTTTGTGAAATCCTCTTTGGTATAATCGATCACGCGGTCTGCGCCTAGTGAACGCACCATGTCGACGTTGCGCGTACTGCAGACACCGGTCACATCGGCGCCGAACGACTTGGCGATCTGGACAGCGAACGTCCCTACGCCTCCAGACGCGCCGTTAATCAAAACTTTTTGGCCTGGCTGAACCTTTCCTTTGTCGCGCAGACCCTGTAACGCTGTGATCCCCGCAATGGGCACAGCGGCCGCTTGCTCGAATGTGATGCTGGCCGGTTTCAGAGCGACCGCTCGTGTTTCGCGAACACATACATACTGCGCGAAGGCCCCGTCTCTCCCGCCGAACACGTCGTCCCCTGGTTTGAACTGCGTGACGTTTTTGCCAACTGCTTCGACCGTTCCTGCAAAGTCAACGCCCAGTCGCGTCTCCTTGGGTTTTCGCAATCCAACCCCCATCATGCGCATGATCTTGGGCGTGCCTTCGACGAAGTGCCAATCGAGTGGATTGACCGAAGCCGCGCGAACTCGTACCAAGAGTTGATCGTCCGCCGGAGCTGGCTTTTCAATATTTTCAAGCTTCACATTCGCCACTCCATAGTCACAGTAGATGATCGCTTGCATTGGATTACTTGGTGCCGCGACGTTGCGACCGCAGTCGTTCGTCGAAGTCCAGTAGGCAATCTGAAACCACACTAGCAACGCCAATAAGATCACTACCACACTCCACTTTAGTATGCGTTTTATTTTCATAAGCCTGACGGATGTTTGAGGTTAATGCCGGCCATCTATCATCGCTGAAGAGGTGAGGCAGCACCAGCTTGTACTTGAGTGGGCTCGACTGGTTTCAATCCCTTAAACAGAAGCCAAAAACTAAGTACCGTTTCGAAAAGGGCCATCGGCGAATCGAACCAGTAGTCGTTAACGATCTTGTTGAAGTGAGGAAAAATCAGGAAAACGAAAGCGCAGATCACGCACCAGGCAGACGAGATCACACCGAAGAGAGCCAATCCTTTCGGAATGTAGTTCGATTTGAGCCATAACCAGGCGCAAACGGTGGCGGCCAATCCAAAGAAGGGCAGGCCGACATAATAATCATCGAAACTTCCGGCGATCTGCACGCGCGCGAGCGCCTGCAAGCGGTCGGGTTCGAAAACTGTCAGGTAACTCGCGTCGCCGAGAAGCCGAAGCGCCGCCAGACTGTTGAGGGGCGCAATGAGCCACAACATCGCAAAGACGAGGCGAAACAACGCGCCAGCCAGCGCGAGGCCGCGATTGACCGGTGCGAATACCACGTAAAGCGCGCTGAGCAGAACGATTGCGCCAACGCCATAAGTAATAAAGCAGACGAGCGCGAGACGAAACTGCGTTTCGTGCGCAAGAATATTTCGCGCGGTCTCCGCGGCGTTGCGTGGAACGAGGAGCGGCTCGAGCAAAACGTAATTGCCAAAAACGACGAGGACGAATGCGAGCAGCCCGGCGACTGCCGCGACTTTTGCCGCAGTGCGTTGTGAATTATCGATTATTGTAGTTGTCATTGGTGGCTCCTTGCGACTACTCCGGGGTGATCACGACTTTTCCGTGCGCGTGACCTTCTTCCAAGTAACGGACCGCAGCTTGCGTCTCACTGACTTTGTAAGTGCGGTCGATGACGGGCGCTACTTTTCCGGACTGCATCAGATCGCGCAGAACATTCAGATCGTCTTTGGTCAGCTTCGCAATGTAGAAGACGAACTTCTGGCTGGTGAATTTTGACTGAAAAGCGGTTTTGAAATTTCCGAGAATTCGTCCCCCCGACTCGGGATGAAAGCCCGCGCCGCCGATTCCGGCGAGCACGCAGATGCCGTTGGGTTTCAAGATCTGCCGGCGCTCGGAAAAGGAATGATTGCCGACCAAGTCGTAGATCATGTCGTAACGTTGATCGGTCTTAGTAAAATCTTCTTTTGTGTAATCGATAACGCGATCGGCGCCGATCGATTTCACAAGATCGACGTTGCGCGTGCTGCAAACGCCGGTGACCTCGGCGCCGAACGCTTTGGCGATTTGCACCGCGAACGTCCCGACGCCGCCCGACGCGCCATTGATCAAAACTTTTTGGCCGGCCTGAATGTACCCTTTGTCGCGCAGACCTTGCAACGCGGTGAGGCCGGCGACCGCAACCGAGCCCGCTTGTTCGAATGTGATGTTGCTCGGTTTCATCACGATCGCACGATCCGCCTTGACGCAAATGTAATCCGCCACGGCGCCGTTCTTTGCTCCGAACACCTCGTCGCCCGATTTGAAGTTCGTTACATCTTTCCCAACTGCTTCAATGGTCCCGGCGAAGTCGGTTCCAAAGCGTGTATTCTTCGGTTTGCGCAGTCCGCTCATTGGACGCATCATCCAACTCCCTCGGATCATGTGGCCATCGACCGGATTGATTGAGGCCGCGCGCACGCGAACGAGAACTTCGTTGTCCATTGGCGCCGGTTTCTCCAGTTCACGGAGCTGAAGATTGTCGGCGCCGTATTCGCAGCTGACGATCGCTTTCATTGGGTTACTCGGAGCAGTGGCGTTGCGGTCGCAGTCATTGGTCGATCTCCAGTAGGTGATAAAGAGTAACAATCCGCTTACTAGCATCACGGCTAGCATCACGATGCCTGTCCATTTTAAGAGCTGTTTAACGAGCTTCATTCGATCGTGATCGCGATCTTTCCCTGGACGTGGCCGGTCTCGAGATATTTATACGCGGCGGCAGTTTCAGTAAGCGGATAGGTTTTGGTGAGAGCGGGCGCGACCTTTCCGCTCTCCGTTAAATCGCGCAGAACACCGAGGTCCTTTTTGTTAATGTCGACGCCAAACATGACAAACTTCTCCTTCGCAAATTTCGAACGAAGAGAGGCGGTGAGCGAGCCAGCCAGATTGAAAAATGTCTCTCTGCGCATTCCTGAACCGCCTACCCCGGCCAAGACACAGATACCGCCGGGCTTGAGCACGCGGCGGCGTTCTGCAAAGGAACGATTATTGACGAGATCGTAAATTATGTCGTAACGCTGATCGCTTTTGGTGAAATCTTCTTTCGTGTAATCGATCACGTGATCGGCGCCTAACGATTTTACAAGATCGACATTGTGCGTGCTGCAAACGCCGGTGACGTCCGCGCCCATCGCTTTCGCGATTTGCACCGTGAACGTGCCAACGCCTCCGGACGCACCATTGATCAGGACCTTTTGTCCTGGTTTCACGCGTCCCGTGTCGCGCAGCCCCTGTAGGGAAACAAGCGCCGTCGGAATCGACGCGGCTTGCTCGAAGGTCACGTTGCCCGGCTTTAAAACCATCGCTCCACTGGACCTGACACAAATGTATTCCGCGAGACAGCCTGCTCTGACACCGAAGACTTCATCGCTCGGCTTGAACTCGGTTATGTTCCGGCCGACCGCTTCAACCGTTCCCGCGAAGTCAGATCCCGGGATCGTGTTTTTCGGCTTACGAAGTCCAAAGATGAGTCTGCCGATGCCGCCTTCCAGCATGCCGCCATCGTAAAATCGGAGAGAAACGGCGCGAACGTGGACCAGAATCTGGTTGTCGTTCGGAACCGGCTTTTCGACTTGTTCAAGTTTCAGAACGTCATCGGGCGGACCGTATTCGCAATACCTGATTGCTTTCATCCGCTCACCTCCGTTTGGAATGCTGCGTGCGCAGTCGTTAGTCGACATCCAATAAGCGATGAAGAGCCATCCACCCAATGCGACTAAGATTGTCAGCAAACTCCACTTTACGATTTTTTTTATCTTCATAGGCCTAACGAGTCAGACCGTTTGAGCCGGCAATGCCTGTACGTTTGCGCCTCTAATCAGAACCCAGAGCATGAACGCCAGTTCGGCAAAGAAGACTGGCTGCAACCAGCGAAACGCGGCCTCGTAGTA
>Ga0207646_10003728_pt1 | contig 16989 bp, 13 predicted proteins | sample KBSK5502metaG_FD_184343 | JGI IMG/M metagenome (GOLD analysis project Ga0207646, IMG submission 184343) | Corn, switchgrass and miscanthus rhizosphere microbial communities from Kellogg Biological Station, Michigan, USA - KBS K5-50-2 metaG... | ecosystem: Host-associated > Plants > Roots >... | reverse complement strand
GCCGCCCAGGGCCCGGCGCCAGTGCGGGGCCAGGGTGGCCAGGTACTCATCGAGCCCGCGGGCGAGCTGGTCGGCCTCGGCGTAGTTGATCCGGGTCAGCAGCGGCGGGTCTTCGGCGATCCGGCGCTGCCCGCCGCGTTCGCTGGTGAACCTGGGCAGCGCCCGGTCGCTGGTCCGGCGGCGCGCCTGCGCCGCGGCGCGGTTGATCTCGGCCCGCAGCGACTTGCCTGTCACGCTGTGCTGCAGGTGGCCGACGTCGATCCGCTGGTAGGACCGGGCCAGCAGCGGCATCGAGGCCAGGTCGCGGACCTCGGCGCGGTATCCGGCCACGCACCGCAGGACCGCCGATTCGCACTGCTGCTCGCTGGCGCCGTTCTGGCGGCCCGCGACCCAGATGCTGGCGACCAGGCGGCGCAGATCCCACTCCCACGCGCCGGGGTGCGCCTCGTCGAAGTCGTTCAGGTCGATGACCAGATCCCGCTCCGGGGAGGCGTAGAAGCCGAAGTTCCCCAGGTGCGCGTCACCGCAGATCACCGGGGTGATGCCGGTGGACGGCAGCCGGGCAGCATCCGCCGCCATCACCACCGCCGCGCCGCGCAGGAACCCGTACGGCGTGGCGGTCATCCGCCCGACCCGGACCGGGATCAGCCAGCCGAGCCGGCCCTCATGCGACTCGATGATCAGCTGCACCGGATCGGGACGGCCGCGATCCGCAGACCACTGTCCCAGCGAGCTGCGCGGAACCTGGCGCCGTAGTCTCTTGCCTATCCGGTACCGGTCACGCCGCGACGTCGATCGCCGCCGCAGCGAGGTGAAGGCGTCACTGTCGGCCGAGGCGAGCACGACATGCCCGCGCCCGGGATCCGCGGAACCGGTTCGCTTCGTCATGGTCTTCAAGGCTTCCTCATCCGCCGGGCGCCTGACCATCTGCTAGGCCCTCCGCCGGGATTCGATGATGCCAGGCATGCTCGAATGTCGCAGGCGGGCCTGGCAGCCACGATCAGTTGCGATCATCTCTTGTACCCGGCAAGGAATCGGCTGCTGGTTTCTTATGGCTTGGGGACGTTGGCGAGGGTGATGTGAATGGTCCTTTCCATGGGCAACTCTCCGGCTCTGGCCAGCAGGGAGGACGGGATGCGGAAGACTCGGCCTGGCGCGGCTGGCCAGGGCAGGCGCCGGGAGGCCAGGACCTTTCCGTCCTGGTGACCTGGACGTGAGGCACGGGGACGTAGGCGTCGGGCCAGGCCAGGAGGCGGTGGCGGGCGGGGGCGGGGTCGCCGGGGCGCAGGATCTGGGGGGCGATCCAGCGCAGCGGCGGGTCGGCGATCAGGGTGACGCCGGGGCCGGGGTCCTGGCGAGTGCGCAGCCATCGCCGGACCTGGGCGGCGACGTGGCGACCGTCGAGGGCGGCGATGTCGGCGGTATCGACGGGTGCAGCAGGTTGCCGGCGGCGAAGACGCCGGGTGTGCTGGTGCGCAGGGCGCTGTCGACGCGGGGCCCGCGGGTAGCGGGGTCGATGTCCAGGCCGGCGCCGCGGGCGAGCTCGTTGTCGGGGATCCAGTCCCCGGTGGTGATGACAGTGTCGCAGCGGATAGTGCGCCGGGCTCCGCTGTCGAGGTTCTCGATCTCGACTGATTCCACCCGGTTCTTGCCGTTGATCCGGGTCACGCGGGTTCGGGCGGCGACAGGGATGTGCAGGGCGAGGCGTCCGGCGGCGCGGAACGCGGCGTAGGATTCGCCGACCGGGTAGATGCTGGTCATCAGGACGGTCCGACAGCCGGCCTCGCGCAGGGTGAGAGCGGCGGACCAGCTGACCAGCTCGGCGCCGATGATCACGGCGTGCCGTCCGGGCTGGGCGTGGTGGAGGTGGACCAGGTTCTGCAGCTGGCCGGTGGTGTAGACGCCGTCGGGCCGGTCGCCGGGGATCAGCCGCGCGGGCCGGGGGCGTTCGCGGGCCCCGGTGGCGAGCACCACCGCGTCGGCGCGCAACTGGCGGCGGCCGGCCGGTGAGGTGATCTCCAGGGTCCGGTCGCCGGCCCAGCCGGTCACCATGGCGGAGGTTTGCAGCACGGCGCCGGCGTCGCGGGCCATGACGGTCAGGCGGGGCCGGAGATGAAGCGGCGCAGGTCACGGATGCCGTAGCCGGGGTGGTCGCTGTGCCGGGGGATGCCGCCGGTATCAGCCTCGCGTTCGATGACGCGGACCTCGCCGCCAGTGCGGGGGGCGAGCTCAGCGGCGGCGGTCAGGCCGGCCGGGCCGCCGCCGATGATGGCGACGGCGACGTGCTCATCGCGGGGCTGGTTCATCGCAGGGCCTCCGGCTGGGGGTGCTGAAGGTCTGCAAGGGTTCGATGCCCTTGTTTTCGGCGAGGGCCTTGACGTGGGCGCCACAGTAGAACCCCTGGCAGCGGCCGTTCATGGCGCGGGTCCGGCGCCGCAATCCGTCCAGGCCCCCGGGGGGATGGCCGAGGCGTAGGCGTCGCGGATCTCGCCGGCGGTGACGCGTTCGCAGAAGCAGACGATGCGCCCGTACTCGGGATCCTTCTCGATCAGGGCGGCGTCCTGGTAGGGCCGGGTGAAGGCCTCGCCGATGTTCGGCATCTTCGGCGGCGGCGGCAGGTCCGGCCGCTCGGTCAGGTCCAGCCCGGCCTCGGTGAGCAGCTGGCAGATGTGTTCGGCGATCGCCATGCCGGAGGTCAGGCCGGTGGAGCGGATGCCGCCGACGAGCAGGTAGCGCCGGGCCGGGTCGATCTCGATGAGGTAGTCCTTGTGGTCGATGGCCGCGCGCAGGCCGGCGTAGCTTGCGGTCACTTCCTGCTCTAGCAGGCGGGGCATCAGCCCCCGGCCCTTGCCCAGCAGGAACTCAAAGCCGGCCTCGGAGGTGCCGGCGGCGGTGCGGTCGTGCAGGTCTTCGGAGGTCGGGCCGAGCATCACGTTGCCATAGATAGTGGGGCTGATCAGAACGCCCTTGCCGCGGGAGGAGGGGACGGGCAGGACGATCTTGGGGGCGAGCGGGCGGGCTTGCTTGTCGAACACGAACAGCTCGCCGCGGCGGGGGGTGACGGTGAAGCGGTGGTAGCCGAATTCCTGGTCGATCCAGTCCGCGCCCAGGCCGGCGGCGTTGATGACCCACCGGGCGGTGATGTCGCCGCGGCTGGTGTGCACGGTGGTGATCGCGTCTGATACGTCGGCGCCGGTGACAGCGTGTTCGCGGAGCAGGGTGGCGCCGCGGCGGACGGCGTCCGTGGCCAGGGCCAGGCTGGTGGTCCAGGTGCAGATGATGGACTCGCCGGGGACGGTCAGGCCACCGAGGGCGCCGGGGCCGAGGTCGGGCAGCTGCCGGTACACCTCGGCCGCACCGATGAGCGAGCAGTCGTGGTAGCCGTTGCGTTCGGCCTTGTCCTTCAGGGCGGGCAGCGCCTGCAGTTCTTCATCGGTCCAGGCGACGAGGACAGCGCCGGTGCGCTCGACCGGGATGCCGGTCCGCGCGGCATAGTCGCCGAGCAGGTGGTAGCCGCGGGCTACCAGGCGGGATTCCAGGGTGCCAGGGGTGGCGTCGTATCCGGTGTGCAGCAGTGCGGTGTTGGCCTTGCTGGTGACATCGCCGACGTCGTTGCGGGCCTCGATGACGGCGACTGACAGGGAGGTTCCGGCCAGGTCGCGGGCGATGGCGGCGCCGACGATCCCAGCGCCGATCACGGCGATGTCGAAGACCTGGCGCGTGGGGGCGTTCATGAGGTGATGGTTCCCTTCGAGAGCGTGGCCGCGGCGGCCTGCTGCCAGCGGGTGAGGTGGTCCGCGGCACGGTCGACGGTCCAGGCGGGTTCGTAGGTGTGCTCGGGTTTCCACCCGCCGACGATGCCAGCCAGGCCGGCGGCGGGGTCCAGGGCGAGCCGGGCACAGGCGGCTGCGCCGAACGGGGTGGCGTGGGCGGAGGGGTAGACCTCGACCGGGATCTGGGCGAGGTCGGCCTGGGCCTGCATCAGGACCCGGGACCGGGTCAGGCCGCCGTCCACACGCAGGCGGGTCAACGGGGTCCCCAGGTCGGCGGCGATCAGGCCGGTCAGGCCGGCGACCTGAGCGGCGATACCCTCGAGCAAGGCACGGACCAGGTGCCCCCGGCCCGAGCTAAGGGTCATGCCGGAGAACGACGCCGTGGCCGCGGAGTCCCACCAGGGCGCGGCCAGCCCGGCCAGCGCGGGCACGCACAGCACACCGTCGCTAGACGGGGCGGCGATGATATCGAGCTGGTCGGCGCCGGTAAGTGCTTTCGGGGTGATAGACCTCCTGAAAAGCGGAAGGTCGACAGTTCGATCCTGTCCCTGACCACCACCCCGGGACCGTGCTGTCAGCCCTCTCACCTGCGGAAAAGGCAGGAAGAGAGAGTCCCACGTGACGAATTCTAAGTACCTGGAAGCGGATATTACGGGCGTGGTTTCGGTGCCTGGTCCGTGGGTTGAGAACAAAACTTCGGTGCTGCGTCGGCAGAGCGTGCACCGCCCGAAGCGGCTGGAGGCGGGTCCGTTCGCGGCGGACGTGGCGTCGTTCGGGCTGCACCTGGCGGCCGAGAACAAGGCGGCCGGGACGGTCAGGACCTACACCGAGGCGGCGCTGTGGTTCGCCGCCGCGCACTTGCTCCGGGAGACCGGTAAGACCCGGTGGGACCAGGTGGACGCGCAGGATGTCCAGCGGTGGACGGTGCGGCTGCTGGCCACCTACAGCGACGCCTACGCCCGTAACCAGTTCCGGGCGCTGCAGCAGTTCTTCCGCTGGCAGGCCACCGAAGACGGCATCCCCGACCCCATGGCCCGGCTGCGGCCTCCGAAGGAGGCGCGCAAGCCGGTGCCCTGCTTCACCAGCATGGAACTTTCGAGACTGGGGACGGTGTGCCGGGGCAGCTCGTTCGACGAGCGCCGTGACGCCGCGGTCATCGCGGTGTTCCTGGCGACGGGCATCCGGCTCGCCGAGCTGGCCGGGATCCGCTACCACCCCGCTGACCCTTATCTCAGTGACGTTGACCTCATGGCCCGCGAGATCACGGTGCGGGGCAAGGGCGGCAGGCCGCGCACCGTGAAGCTGTCCCATGAGGCCGCCCGGCGCCTGGACCGGTACCTGCGCGTGCGGTCCGGGCACGAGCTGGCGTGGCGGCCGGAGTTGTGGCTCGGGGAGGGTACCCGCGGCCCGCTGGACCGCAGCGAGATCTACCAGCTGGTGGTGCGGCGCGGCCAGGAGTGCGGTGTCCTCCTTTACCTGCACCGGTTCCGGCACCACTTCTGCCAGGCATGGCTGGACCGCGGCGGCGCCGAGGGCGACCTGATGGAGCTGGCGGGCTGGTCCACGCCGCAGATGATCGAGGTGTACGGGGGAGTCGCGCGCGGAGCGCGGGCACGCCGCAGCTACGACCGCATCATGAGTTCCTGACCCGTGCCGGCGGCGCGCCCCGCCGGCTGCCGGGCGTGCTGCCTGGCGGGACCTGGCGCAGGGGCTGTGCCTCGTTCCGGGGACTGGTTGGCCTCTCTGTTACGCCAGTACCGAATGATGCGGGGATGGTGTATGGACTGAGAAGAGAAGGCCATGACCGCGCCGCAGACCCGTTCCAGGCAGCCCAAGCTCCTGGACGCCGGAAGATTCCAGCCGGAGATCAGCTCGTTCCGGCTGCACTTGGCCGTCGAGGGCAAGGCCGCAGCGACGGTGCGCACCTACGTCGAGGCGGTCCAGTGGTTCGCCGCCGCCTACCTGCTCGCACAGACCGACTGCTCTCGATGGGAGGAGGCAGGCAAGCGGGACGTGCAGCAGTGGGTCGCCTGGCTGCTGGACCGCTACAGTGCCGCATACGCCAGCAACCAGTTCCGCGCCCTGCAGCAGTTCTTCAAGTGGCTGGCCTCTGAAGAGGAATCCCCAACCCCATGGCCAGGCTGAAGCCACCGCCCGTCCCCGACAAGCCCGTCCCGGTCTTCGCCGGTGAGGAACTGCTGCGGCTGGAGCGGGCGTGCGCCGGCCGGTCGTTCCAGCAGCGCCGCGATGCTGCGGTGATCGCTGTGTTCCGGGCGACCGGGATGCGGCTGTCGGAACTTGCCGGCATCCGCTACGACCCCGGCGACCCGCAGCGCAGCGACCTGGACCTGTGGCACCGGGAGATCACCGTCCACGGCAAGGGCCGCAAGACACGGACCGTCAAGGTCAGCCACGACGCCGCCCGCGCCCTCGACCGGTATATCCGCGTCCGCGCCCGGCACGCCCAGGCCTCCCGGCCGCAGCTGTGGATCGGCATCAACAACCGCGGCCCGATGACCGCTAGCGGCATCTACCAGGTCATCGCCCGCCGCGGTCACCAGTGCGGGACCGAGGTGTTCCCGCACCGGTTCCGGCATCACTTCAGCCACACCTGGCTGGACCGCGGCGGTGCCGAGGGCGACCTGATGGAACTCAACGGGTGGACCTCCCCGCAGATGCTCCGCCGCTACGGTGCCAGCGCCCGCAGCGCCAGAGCACGCCGCAGCTACGACCGCATCATGGACGACACGCCGTTACCTGACCGGCCGAGGGCTGTCGTTTCTGGCATCCCACTCAGGCGAAATATCCGCCTGTACTGGAACAGCCTCCTCGGTCCCGTCCGTTCGAGGCGCGCAGAACAGCATCTTCTGTCGCCGTCATCCTGGTGAATGCGCGGCGAAGTTTAGCCGTCCAGAACTATCGCGCCCGGTCCCAGAGGTATCAGAGCGGTCTGCGGGACCACCGTCTCACTCTGCAGCCGGTATCGCCCACCCTCCTCTGACTCCGAACTGGCCAGTCCCGCCCAACGATCAGCATGACCGCACCCACCCTCACCGTCCGTGCCTGCCGGTGCACCGCCCGGCCCGGTGCCACCGCCGTGACGTCGAGCTTGCCGAGAACTCCGAGGATGTGATCGATTGGCTACTCGTTCACCAGACCGGGTCCTACTCGGCGAAGGATGCGCCGGGTCGTCGGCCGGCGCGGCTCAGGGCGAGGAGGCACCGGATGCTTCGCCGTGCCCGGCCCCCAAGGCATTGGTCAACCCTTCGAGGTCCGCCACGGTTACGGTGAGCGCCGAGTGGCCACTTCGGCGAAGCGGTGATGGCACCTTCTCCGCGAAATGGATGCACACCCCCGCGTTATGGTTCGTTCCGAAGCTCAAGCCGTCGTCGACCATGGATCCACGAACACCGAACGCGGTCCACCAGCGGTAGTTCCGGGTGATGTGCGCCTCAGTGACATTTGCCAGCGGTGTCTTGATTTTGAAGAAACCGAAAGTCGCCGAGAGGAGGCCTTCGTCCGTGAGCGTGACGCCGTCTTTTGAACCTCGCAGCCCGAAGGGCACCAACAACGGCAAATATCGCTTGTCAATAGCGTAGGCAAAACGTTTGGACATGATTGGTCCCATCCTCTGTCATGCATGAGCGCGACTGAGCCCAGGTATTGTCCGATCTCCACGTTACATCGAAGGCTTCGCCAGGGAACTGGGAGCAAGGGGCGGGCCCGCGCTCCTCGACCTGATGGGCTACATCGGTTTCGGAGAACCGGAGATAGTCGAGCCGGTCATCCGGCGCATGCTCGACTCCGTCCACGCCAAAGTCCGCGAGGACGGCGGCTGGGTGGCGGCCTTCGCCGGGCTGGATCTGGAGCTCGGTCACCTGCTGACCGCAGCACGCGACAGTGCCGATGCCCCAACCCGTAAACCGATGTGCGCATTCTTGATTGAATTGGCTCGCGGCCTGCTATCAGCGGCGCTGGCCAGCGGCACCCTGGCCGGAGCACCCGGGCCGGCCGTGCGGCGGAAGGGACGCCTGATGCCCGATGTGAGCTTCACCGGGCTGCCCGGGCGGCGCGTGCTCGTGCGCCGGTTCCGGCCGCAGGACGTAGCGGAGTTCGTAGCCTGCCGCCCGGACGCGGAGGTGGCCCGCTATCAAAGCCGGGACACGCCGTACCCGCCGGAACAAGGCGAGCGCTTTGTCGCTCAGATGATGACGGCTCACCCCGGTACGCCAGGGGAATGGTTCCAGTTCGCCGTGGCGTTGCGCGCGAGCGGGCAGCTGATCGGCGACTGTGCGGCCATGCCGCGCGCCGCTGACCCCCGCCAGTGCGAGATGGGCTTCACGATCGCTCCCCGGTATCAGGGCCGCGGCTATGCCACCGAGGCGGTGCGCCTGCTGGCGGGCTACCTGTTCGCCCGGGGCAAGCACCGGATCACTGCCTGCTGCGACCCGCGGAATGCGGCATCGGCCGCCGTGCTGGAACGGCTGGCCATGCGGCGCGAGGGTCACCTGCGGCAGAGCAGCCGGGCCAAGGGCGAGTGGACCGATGACCTGATCTATGCCCTGCTGCGCGAGGAGCGGCAAACCGGCCGGGGCTGAAACAACGCGGCGGCGAACCTGTACCGCTCGAATACTCGATTGAGTGGCTGACCTGCGCTTTCCCCGGCAGGCTTGACGTGGTGCTGGTTAGCTTGCCGGGTGCTGTTCAAGATCGTCTACTTGCTCACGTGCCGGGTGTTCAGCCTGGCCGTCCTGGCGTTCCGCGGTGAGCTGGCGAAGGATGCTGAGCTGCTGGTGCTCCGGCATGAGAACGCGGTACTGCGGCGGCACGCCGGCCGGGTGCGGTACGAGCCGGCCGACCGGGCCCGGTTCGCCGCGCTGGCGCGGCTGGTGCCGCGCGGGCGCTGGGCCGAAGTCTTTCCCGTGACGCCAGCGACGCTGCTGGCCTGGCACCGCAGGCTGGCGGCGAAGAAGTACGACACGAGCAAGCGGCGCAAGCCAGGACGCCCGCCGACAGTCCCGGGCATCGCCCGCCTTGTCGTCCGCCTGGCGAGGGAGAATCCGCTGTGGGAACACCGCCGCATCCACGGCGAGCTCATGAAGCTCGGCGTGACAGTCGCGCCGTCCACCGTTTGGGAGATCCTGCATGCCGCGGGCATCGATCCGGCGCCGCGGCGCTCGGGCCCGGGCTTGCGGCAGTTCCTGCGCGCCCAGGCCGCCGGGGTCGTTGCGGTCGATTTCCTGCACGTTGACACCGTGCTCCTCAGGAGGCTGTATGTCCTGGTGCTCATCGAGCATGGCACCCGCCGGATGCACATCGGCGGGGTCACCGCGAGCCCGACGGGCGAGTGGACACTGCAGCAGGCCCGCAACCTCGCCCTCAGCTTCGCCGAGCGGTTCGAGGACGCTAAGTTCCTGATCCGCGACCGCGGATCGAACTTCACCGCCTCGTTCGACGCCGTCTTCCAGGCCGCCGGGACCAGGATTCTGCGCACCGCTGTCCAGGCGCCGCGCATGAGCGATCTGCGAGCGGCTCGTCGGCACCCTGCGCCGAGAGCTCCTCGACCGCTTGCTAATTCTCGGTGAGGCGCATCTGCGGACCGTCCTGGCCGACTACCAAGCGCACTACAACACGGCTCGGCCACACCAGGGCATCGCGCAACGTGTCCCCGACGGCGAATGCCCTGCTCCCCTCGTCACCGCAACCGACTCCGGCGTCGAACGGATCCGCCGAAAACCCGTCCTCAACGGCCTGATCAACGAGTACATGCACGCCGCCTGACACTCGAAGAACCACCGGTCGCCAGCCGAATTCTATTTTCGAGCGGGAGCGGGATCGGCCGATCCATACCTCCTCCCTGGATGCGCGGGCAAGACAGCAGCGCGGTGACCGGGTTGCTGCTCGTCTAGGTGCCGGGCATGCCGGGCAGTAGGACGACGCGCACGTGCCAGCGCTCCGGGGCGGCATGTGTGACCCCCGCAGGAACTGGCGGCAACGCCGAAGGTCGCACGTGATCAGATCCTGGCCGGCACACCGCGCCGGTGGCACTGCCCGGGTGCTCCTGGCGGCCGGGAACCTCGCTGAGCCGCGTGTCCTCGGCCCCACAGAATTCCCACAAGTCCGGGTCCACGGCGTGGTTCCCCACAGAACTGGATGTTATGCGTGCGTCACGCGGCTATGAACGGCACTCTGCTATGGACGAATATTCGGCGCCCTTACGCGAGGAAGGCGACCGGCCCGTGGTCACTTTCGGTGTCGGCCGCTACAGCGGTCGGCAAGAGCTGACGGGCCGCCGCAGCCAGTGGTCCGGGACAGCATTATGACCCCGCAGGAACTGGCGGCGGCGCTGATGCTCGCACCGCGGTCAGGTCCTGTCCGGCGCGCGCCGTTGGCATTGCCCAGGTGCTCCAGGTGGCCTGGGAACCTAGTTGAGCTGCGTGTCCTCGGCCCCACAGAATCCCCACAAATCCGGGTCTGCGGCGTAGTTCCCCACAGAATCTAGCTCGTCACCGCCTACCGGGCGCTTTCGCTCTCCGGCGTGCGGGCCCGGCGGGGGTGTGCCGGGGGAGCGAGTTCTACGATGGCGGGGGATCCGCCGGGAGGACGCCGGGTGATGTTGTGGGGTCGCAGGCAGCAGCGCGAGGCCCTGGACGGGCTGCTTGCGGACGTCCGGGCCGGGCGCAGCCAGGTGCTGGTGGTGCGCGGCGAGCCGGGCATCGGCAAGACCGCGCTGCTGAGTTACGCGGCCGAGACCGCGCAAGACTTCCAGGTGGTACACGCGGAGGGCGTCGAGTCGGACATGGAGCTGCCGTTCGCGGCGCTGCACCAGCTGTGCGGCCGCATGTTGAGCCGGCTGGACCGACTGCCCGGCCCGCAGCGCGACGCGCTCGGCGTAGCGTTCGGGCTGCGTCCGGGCAGCGCGCCGGATCGTTTCTTGGTTGGCCTGGCCGTGCTGGGCCTGCTATCCGAGGTGGCCGCCGACCAGCCGCTGCTGTGCCTGGCCGATGATGCGCAGTGGCTGGACCAGGCCACAGCGCAGACGCTGGCATTCGTGGCCCGCCGGCTGGACGCCGAATCGGTCGCCCTGTTCTTCGGCACCCGCGATCCCGCCGCGGCGGGTGACCTCGCTGGCCTGCCCGGACTGGTGGTAGAGGGACTGCCTGACGCTGACGCCCGGGCGCTGCTGGCCTCGGTCATCCCCGGGCGGCTAGATGAGCGGGTCCGGGACCGGATCATCGCCGAGGCCGGCGGCAACCCGCTGGCCCTGCTCGAGCTGCCGCACGGGATGACGGCGGCGGAGCTGGCCGGCGGGTTCGGGCTGCCGGGCGCGGGCCCGCTTTCCGGCCGTATCGAGGACATCTTCCGGCGGCGGCTGGCGCCGCTCCCGGCGCAGACTCAGCGGCTGTTGCTGCTCGCGGCAGCGGAGCCGACCGGCGACCCGGCGCTGCTGTGGCGGGCTGCGGATCGGCTCGGGATCGGGGCCGCGGCGGCGGATGCCGCCGAGTCCGGAGGGTTGCTAGTGGTCAGCGCGCGGGTGACCTTTCGTCATCCGCTGGTCCGCTCGGCGATCTACCGATCGGCCTCGCTGCACGACAGGCGGGAAGTGCATCACGCGCTGGCGGAGGCGACCGATCCGCAGCTCGATCCCGATCGGCGTGCGTGGCACCTCGCGCAGGCGGCGCCAGGACCCGATGAGGACGTCGCAGCCGAGCTCGAGCGCTCGGCCGACCGGGCCCAGGCGCGTGGCGGGTTCGCGGCGGCGGCCGCATTCCTGGAACGGGCGACCGCGCTGACGCTCGAACCGGCCCGAGGGGCGGAACGCGCGCTGGCCGCAGCGCGGGCAATGGCCCAGGCCGGCGCGTACGATGCGGCGCTGCGGCTGCTGGCCGCGGCGGAGGCCGGACCGCTTGATGAGTTCCAGCTAGCCCGGGCCGACCTGCTGAGCGGGCAGATCGCGTTCGCCACCAGCCGCGGCAGCGACGTTCCACCGCTCCTGCTCAAGGCCGCCAAACGCCTCGAACCGCTCGACGCCAGGCTCGCCCGGGAGACCTACCTGCAAGCACTCTCCGGCGCCGTGTATGCGGGACGCGTCGTGACAGGCGGCGGCTTGCGCAAGGCAGCCGAGGCCGCCCGGGCCGCGCCTGCGGTGCCGCAGCCCCCAAGCGCGCCCAATCTGCTGCTGGATGGCCTGGCGCTGCTGATCACCGAGGGCTACGCGGCCGCGGCGCCGGCGCTCAAGCGGGCGCTGAACGCCTTCTCCAGCGAAGACATCTCCACCGAGGAAGGGCTGCGCTGGCTCTGGCTCGCCTGCTCCGCCGCCCAGGTTCTGTGGGACGACCAGGGCTGGGACCTGCTCTCCACCCGCCACGTCCAGCTCGCCCGGGATGCCGGCGCCCTCGGCGTGCTACCCATCGCCCTCGCACAACGTACCGGGCTGCACCTGTACCAGGGCGACTTCGCCGCTGCCGCCGCCCTGATCGACGAGGCGGCGGCGATCACCGAGGCGACCGGCAGCCAGCTCCCGCCCTATGCTGCCCTGGGGCTGGCCGCATTCCGCGGTCAGGAACGCCGGGCCTCCGAGCTGATCGAGACCAGCACGAAGGATACGGTGCGTCGCGGAGAGGGACGGGGGCTCAACTTCGTTCAGTGGGGCACCGCGGTGCTCGACAACGGCCTCGGCCGCTACCAGGACGCGCTGGCCGCGGCGCAGCAGACTGGCGACGACCCGCTCGAGCAGGTGTTCTCCACCTGGGCCGCGGCCGAGCTGATCGAGGCAGCGAGCCGCAGCGGGGTGCCCGGGCACGCCGTCGGCGCCCTCCAGCGGCTGTCGGGCAGTGCCCGCGCCAGCGGCAGCGACTGGGCGCTCGGGGTCGAGGCGTGCGCGCGGGCGCTGCTCAGCGAGGGCGAGACCGCCGAGCGCCTGTACCGCGAGGGGATCAACCGCCTCGCCCGCACCCGCGTCCGCGTGCCGCTCGCCCGCGCTCGCCTCCTCTACGGGGAGTGGCTGCGGCGGGAGAACCGGCGGATCGATGCCCGCGAGCAGCTGCGCACCGCGCACGAGATGTTCGCCGGCATGGGAGCTGACGGGTTCGCCGAACGAGCCAGGCGCGAGCTGCTCGCGACCGGCGAGCGAGTACGTAAACGCACGGCCGGTGTGCCCGCCAAGCTCACAGCCCGGGAGGTCCAGATCGCCCGGCTGGCCGGTGATGGCCTGTCCAACCCTGAGATCGCTGCCCACCTATTCATGAGCCCGCGTACGGTCGAATACCACTTGCACAAGGTCTTCATCAAGCTCGCCATCAGCTCCCGCAACCAGCTCCACGCCATCCTGGCCAGCCACGGAAGAGAATGACCGCCACAAACCTCTAGCCTTGGTCCCCTTGACCGCATGACTGCGGCGGACGCTGCCACGTCCCGGGTCCTCGTCATGGCGAGCCCTGTGGGCGTGGCCCTACTCGAGGTAGGCAGTACTTGCTGGGCGGCTTCGGCGATCAGCCTGACCTGAGCCAGTTCGCGGTCCCGGTGCCCCCGGGCCCTGCTGGCCAAGGCACCGGCCGCCGTGACACCGGCCACGGCCAAGACGGCGACCTCGGTCATGCGGTGAGCTCCGCCCGGCAGCAGCACGCTGGCCGCGAACATCAGCCAAACAGCCAGGGCTGCCGCACCCGCGGCCAAGGTGCACAGCGGGCCGCCGACCGCTGCCGCGACGGCCGGGCCCACGACCAGCAGCGGCAACAGTCCCACCCCGGCCCGATCACCAGCCGGGAAATGCCGATCGCCGCAATAATCGCGAATGACAGCGCCCGCAGCATCGGCCTCGCCCTAGACCGGATAGCTGGGTCCAGGCGAGTGCTCCTGGTACCTGGGGGGTGCGGGTGAGCTGCCCAGGCCAGCATCCTCCGCCAGGAAGGAGTGCCTTCGCGTCTCTGGGATCCCTAGCCGGCACCCGGCGTACGGACAGGTCCTGAGGGGTGTGCTGGGCGGGGAGGCCGGTTCTACGATGGCGGGAGATCCGCCGAAGGGGCGCCGTGTGATGTTGTGGGGCCGCAGGCAGCAGTGCACGGCGCTGGACGGGCTGCTTGCCGAGGTGCGGGCGGGGCGCAGCCGGGTCCTGGTGATACGGGGCGAGATGGGCATCGGCAAGACCGCGCTGCTGGATTATGCGCCCGAGACGGCACCGGATTTCCGGGTGGCCCGGGCGGATGGCGTCGAGTCGGAGATGGAGCTGCCGTTCGCGGCCCTGCACCAGCTGTGCGGCCCGATGCTGAGCCGGCTGGGCCGACTGCCGGGCCCGCAGCGCGAGGCTTTGGGGGTGGCGTTCGGGTTGTGTCCGGGCGGCGCGCCGGATCGTTTCCTGGTCGGCCTGGCGGTGCTGGGCTTGTTGTCGGAAGTGGCCGCGGACCGGCCGCTGCTGTGCCTGGTCGATGATGCGCAGTGGCTGGACCAGGCCTCGGCGCAGGCGCTGGCGTTCGTTGGCCGCCGGCTGGACTCCGAATCGGTCGCCCTGCTGTTCGGCACCCGTGACCCCGCCGGGGGCGGCGACCTGGCGGGCCTGCCCGGGCTGGTCCTGGAGGGCCTGGCCGATGCGGATGCCCGGGCGCTGCTGGCCTCGGTCATCCCGGGGCGCCTGGATGAGCGGGTCCGGGACCGGATCATCGCCGAATCCGGCGGCAACCCGCTGGCCCTGCTCGAGCTGCCCCGCGGGATGACCGCGGCGGAGCTGGCCGGCGGGTTCGGGCTACCGGGAGCAGGCCCGCTTTCCGGCCGTATCGAGGGCATCTTCGAGCGGCGGCTGGCGTCGCTGCCGGAGATGACCAGGCTCCTGCTCCTGCTGGCCGCGGCCGAGCCCACCGGCGACCCGGCGCTGCTGTGGCGGGCGGCCGGGAATCTTGGCATCAGCGCCGAGGACGCGGTCGCCCCGGCCGAGGCAGACGGGCTGCTCACCGTCGGGACCCGGATCACCTTCCGCCACCCGCTGGTCCGCTCCGCGGTCTACCAGGCAGCGCCGGCCGCCGACCGCCGCCGCGCCCACCGCGCCCTCGCCGAGGCCACCGATCCGGGCACCGACCCCGACCGCCGGGCCTGGCACCGCGCCCAGGCCGCAGCCGGGCCCGACGAGGACATCGCCGCCGAGCTGGAGCGATCCGCCAGCCGCGCCCAGGCACGCGGCGGGTTCGCGGCGGCGGCCGCCTTCCTGGATCGGGCGACCGCGCTAACACCCGGGCCAGCGCGCCGGGTGAAGCGGGCGCTGACCGCGGCGCAGGCCAAGTTTCAGGCTGGCGCGTTCGATGCGGCGCTGCGACTGCTGGCCACGGCAGAGCCGGGACCGCTGGATGAGTTCCAGCGCGCCTTGGTGGACCTGCTGCGCGGCCAGATCGCGTTCGCGTCCAGCCATGGCAGCGACGCGCCGCTGCTGCTGCTGACGGCGGCCCGCCAGTTTGAGCCGCTCGACGTACGGCTGGCCCGCGAGACCTACCTGGAGGCGCTCTCCGCCGCGCTGCTCGCCGGCCGCCTGGCCGTTGGCGGCGGTGTGCGGGAAGTAGCCGCGGCCGCGCGTGCCGCTCCCCGGCCGCCGCGGCCCGGGCGCGCGCCCGATCTGCTGCTGGATGGTTTGGCGCTGGTGATAACGGAGGGCTACCCAGCGGCAGTGCCGATGCTCAAGCAGGCGGTGAGCGCCTTCCGCAGCGCGGATGTCTCCGGGGAGGAGGAGCTGCGCTGGATTTGGCAGGCTTGCCATGGCGCCGGGCTGTTGTGGGACTACGGGAGCTGGGATCTGCTGTCCGCCCGCCGGGTCGAGCTGGCCCGTGCTGCGGGCGCGCTCACTGCGCTGCCCATCGCCTTCAACACCCGCGTGGGGGTGCACCTGTTCGCTGGGGAGTTTGATGTGGCCGCCTCGCTAGTGGCGGAGGTGGAGTCGGTAACCGAGGCGACCGGCAGCAGCATCGCGCCGTACGCGGCCCTTGGGCTTGCCGCCTGTCGAGGCCGGGAAGTCGAGGCCTTGGAGCTGATCGAGGCTGCCACGAAAGACGCGCAGCGCCGCGGTGAGGGCGGGGGACTGAGCTTCGTTCGCTGGGCGACCGCGGTGCTGTGCAACAGCCTTGGCCGCTATGAGCAGGCGCTGGCCGCGGCGCAACAGGCGAGTGAGGACTCGCCCGCGGATCTGTTCGCCAACTGGGCGGTAGCCGAGCTCATCGAGGCAGCGGCCCGCAGCGGGGTACCCGAGCTCGCGGCCGACGCCCTCGATCGGCTCTCGGCGACCGCCCGGGCTAGCGGCAGCGACTGGGCGTTCGGCGTCGAGGCCCGCTCGCGGGCACTGTGCAGCGAGGGCGAGAGCGCCGAGACCCTCTACCGGGAGGCGATCGACCGGCTTGGCCGCACTCGCCTGCGCGTGGAACTCGGGCGCGCCCGTCTGCTCTACGGCGAGTGGCTGCGCCGCGAGAACCGGCGCATCGAGGCCCGCGAGCAGCTGCGCACCGCGCACGAGATGTTCGCCGCGATGGGCGCCGACGGGTTCGCGGAACGCGCCGCGCGCGAGCTATTGGCCACGGGCGAGCGAGTCCGCAAGCGCACTGCCGATACCCTCGCCCGGCTGACCGCCCGGGAGACCCAGATCGCCCGGCTGGCCGGCGACGGCCTGTCCAACGCCGAGATCGCCGCCCAGCTGTTCATGAGCCCGCGCACGGTCGAATACCACTTGCACAAGGTCTTCACCAAGTTCGGCATCAGCTCCCGCAACCAGCTCCATGGCGTGCTGACCAGCCGCAGAAACGAAGGACTGGGACAAATCTCCTAGCCTGGATTCAGGCGTGCGCGTGATGCCGGAAGGGACACCTGCCACACTGCTCGCAGCCAACACCGTTGCCCGTGCGGCTTGCCTATGCCAGAACCATCCGCCTGAGACGTGAGCGTTCGCATCCGCGGGATCCCCGGCCGACACCCTGGCTTAACAGCCGGACTCCCCAATCCCGTGCTGAGGTGCCGAGCCTGTCGGACAGCCCTCCGCACTGGCGGGACGCAGCGAGCCCGCCCCCGCCCCGTACATCCCCGGGCCCGGGCCAGGACACCGGGGTGTCGGCTAGGGATCCCACAGACGCGAACACGTTCCTTCCGGGCAGAAGATTCTCGCACCAACAGGAAGGGAAGACCGCGGTGAACTTTATCCAGGGTATTCGTCTCTCGAGGATTCGGATCGTGCTGATCGCCGTGGTCCTGGCCG
>Ga0207646_10003727_pt1 | contig 16992 bp, 20 predicted proteins | sample KBSK5502metaG_FD_184343 | JGI IMG/M metagenome (GOLD analysis project Ga0207646, IMG submission 184343) | Corn, switchgrass and miscanthus rhizosphere microbial communities from Kellogg Biological Station, Michigan, USA - KBS K5-50-2 metaG... | ecosystem: Host-associated > Plants > Roots >... | reverse complement strand
TCTGCTCTCCCAGCCTAGAGGAAGAGGCGACTGATCCGAGCAGGTGAGCGGAGCGAGCTTCCGATCCGCATACCTGACCGAAGGTAGCTGCGCAGCAGCGTTGGTGAGCGGAATACGGACCCTCGCGCATGCCTCGTTGCTGCTCGAAAGGAAGAAGGAAACCATGGCGAAGAAACTGGTGGACATGCCAGAGCACGAACGTTCCGAACAGGAGCACAGGGCCGTAGCAGTGAGTTCAAGCGGCGCCGCTGCCCAGAACACCCCGCGCAATATCCGTTTGATTATCGGGCGCGAATATAAAAATCGCGTGACCCAGCGCAGTTTCATCATCACAGGTATTATCCTCCTGGTCATCGTGTTCCTTGCCGCTTTTATCCCGACGATGGTGCAGTTTGTGCAGCATATTACCGCGCCTCCAGGTTCACAAACCCAGGTCGTCGTGGTGAATGACGCGGGAACGGTCGCGGGCCTGAATGAGACGATGCTGATCTCGTACATCAGTTCGCAACTGAACGGGACGAATACCTCAAGTCCTGCTCCTTATGCGATTAGCAGCCAGCCACAGGCGCGCCTCCGCAACCTGCAAAGTCAGGTCAAGCAGGGCAAGTTGGATATCCTGCTCGTGCTTGATCGTTCCACGCAAGGGAACCTCCAGTTTCTCTATGACACCAATGCCGATCCAAACAACGATAGCAATCTGACCAGTATTCAGGCTCTGGCCCAGCAGCTCACCGTTCTCGATACCGCTCATCGCCTGGGTCTCACGCCGTCGCAAACAACTCGCCTGTTTGCTCCTCCCAGCCTGACGATGGTGTATACGCAGCGGGGCCAGAGCACTCGCCCGGTAAGTGAGATCATTGCGGGATATATCCTCGCCTATGCCGGTGCTTTGCTGATCGTCATCTTTGTCTCGACCTATGCCAATATCGTCGCGGCGGGAGTCGCGGAAGAGAAAAGCAGCCGCATTATGGAAATTCTGGTGAATGCCGCGACCCCTTTCCAACTGCTGGCCGGCAAGATCGTGGGTATCGGGGCGGCGTGCTTGACACAGATGACGTGCCTGGTGGTGGTCGGCATTGGGGCGCTCCTGCTGCAAATCCCGTTACAGGCCGCGCTGTTCGGTGCAAACGCGGGAGGCTTCATCCAGTATCTCACTAGCGTGTCCATCCCGTTCTACCTCCTGTTCCTGATCTACATTCTGCTGGCGTTCTTCCTGTATGCCACCCTGTATGCTGGACTGAGTGCGATGGTCAAACGGCAGGATGAGGTGCAAAACGCGACCATACTTCCTCGCCTGCTGGTCACCATTGGATATCTTCTGTTCTTTCTCGGGGCAACTTCTCCCAATGCAGCCTGGACGAAGGTGCTCTCGTATCTTCCTTTCTGGACCCCGACGTTGATGCTAGTGCGCATTGCTCTGGGCACGGCTGCCTGGTGGGAGATCGTCGTGACGATCGCGTTGATGCTGGTTGCTATTCTCGCCTGCACCTGGTTTGCCGCGCGCCTGTATCGCTACGGCGTCTTGATGTACGGGCAGCGGCCTGGCCTGGGTCAACTGCTGAAACTGGCACGGATGAACTAACCGCCGGCGAAAGACGGGATCTGTCGAAAAACGAAACGACTGGTTTTGAACCGAATTTGGTCATTTACAACCCAGTACCTCGACGGGCTCACCGGCAATACCCGCCACTGGCGTGACGCCTGGGAAGACGAGGCCACCAGCGGTGTGATCGACCGAGTCACCACGGTCGAATGCGACCTGGCCTCTCCAAGGAGGCCACGATGCACTGCAACGTCTGCAAGAAGACCGTTACCGCCTTGCTGTACCTCGACGGCTAGCCACACCGCGAATACCAGCAGCCCCGGTCCTTTCAGGTGTGGGGATCGAGGCCATATCTCATCAAAGTATGAAAGGCTTTGACTGGTTGGGGGTAGCTTCTGCTTCATGATGCCACATCGCGCGACTAGTGACGATGACGTGTGAGCCTGGGGAAGAGCACAGTCGGTCCCACGGTCAAGAACGTACCCACCGTCACAACGCCAACCGTCGTCCCGATTGCGAAGTCCGCACCAGTAATGAGATGGAGGTCGACGCCATATCTGATCAAGAGGTAGAAGATGATTACATAGAGCAGGCTCGTGAGCAAGCCAGGCGAGTAGGTGTTGCGACGAATAGTCCAATACAAGTGAACCGTCAGAGCGTGGGTGACGAATCCGGCCACCCAGATCAGTGGCAGAATGACCCAGTGGCCGCCGAAGCTATCAAAGAGAATGTTGCTGACTGCGATCGCTCCAATAAACGCGGCGTTGAACCAGAAGAACATCCGCATCCGATACGTAGGCCAGAAGTTGTCTGCGATCCATTTAACAAACCCGCCGTTGAGAAGCGCTTCATCTAGGATGTGAATGACATATGACGCGAGAAATCCCCAGCAGAGGAGGCTTACGAACAACATAACTTACTCCTTACAAGCCACCGTCTCATTATAACAGTGATCGCCTTACTATGTAAATGAGATAATTCGGTGTCGTACTCCTTCACCTGTTCTCTGTCGTACATGTGTAAATTTGGGCAATCCATGAGCGGAAAGAGTGCGTTACCCCCCAACCACTTCCCAGACCGTTTCGCGCTTGACCCATCGTGGCTCGGTAGTTTCTTGGACTCCGCACTTGCTAACCGTTCGAGTACCTCTGCTGGATGGATGTCCTCTCGTTGGCGGTCCCATTGACGGCTCTGCTCGACTTGACGAATCTCTGCGCTTCGGCGTTTGCGAGCTTGCCCCGCTTCGCTCTGGGTGCGGGCGCGTGCCTGCCGCCCTTGCTCGCGGGCAACTTCGGCCTGCATCTCGTCGTGTTTGCGCATGGCTCTGGCTTCCCATTCACTGATGCGACTTCCCATGAACTGGGGACAGTAGGCTTCTCCGACGTAGCTGCCTTCAACGAAGATCTAGAGCACGCCCACGTCCCTCCTGTCGTAATACACCTCGAACTCGCGGCCCTGGAGCCGACTGAGGAGGCCAGGGCAGACGTACCAGCGACCCTGAAACGAGAGCCTGTTTCCATCAGAGACGCGATACCCATGATGGGGGGTCTTGCGATTGACAGCCTTCATCAACAGCAGTTTGAGATCATCGGGCGATCCCAGATACTGTGGCACTCCACTCTGCGCCACCGCCTGCTCCCAGAGCACCGTGCGACGCTGCCGTCGCAGCTCGTTCCAGGCTTGCTGGTAATCATCAACGATGGCCTGATAGAAACAGCGCTCCAGTTCTTCCAGGGTCATGCCTCCCGCTTGGGCGGCAGTAGAAGCGTCATGCACGCCATAGCTCGTGTTGGGCAAACGTCGTTCAAAACGTTGGGTCACAGCAATCCCACCGGGCGTCACGACATACAATTCGAGGGAGTGCTCATCAACCTGGGTGAGCAGGGCCGGAGACGGAATGGAGAGCGCAAAGGATTGGGGTGATTCTCGCATGCGAGGGAGCGATTTTGCCCGTTCGCGCACCACCACCAGATCCGACTCACTCCCCAGCCGATGGATCTCCCGACGCACCTGATCGTAGGAGGGAAGTTTGACGGGGGTGCCAGTTTCTGCCGGCAAGCGCGTCGCCACCTGCCGCATTTCGGTATGCTCATGGATCGCGGTCATCGACAGGCGTGTAGGAAGCAGGTACAGCCGCCGGATGCACTCCTGGAAGGCCGCATTCTGGAATACAATGGAGAAAATGACCCAGCGCGATTGGTTCCCCTCAAGAAAGAAGGAAGAAGGTACAGGTATGACTGATCCGAACAACAAGACGCTTCCCTCTGTCCCATCTTCGCCTGCGTGGACCTGCCCCACCTGTGGACGCAGCTTTCATCGCATCAAGCAGCCTCACGTCTGCGATACGACAACAGTCGAGGACCACCTGCGAGACAAGGACCCCGCAGGTGTGACCCTCTTTCACGCGTTCGTGCAGGCTGTTCAAGACGCCGGTCCCTCTGCGTTTTCACCCATCAAGGCACAGGTGGGGTTCCGAGGCCGACAGCGGATTTTTGCGGGAGTTCGTCTGACGAAGCGCGGGCTGGAAGGCTATCTCGACCTGCCCCGACGCGTCGAGAGTTCGCGTTTGCGCACCGTTTCTCCCTACACGCGACGCTTGTTCGTGCACCATTTTGTCCTGACTTCTCTCGACCAGCTCGACGCCGAATTCAGGAGCTGGATTCAGGAGGCCTATCAGGTCGGCCAGGGCCTCACCACGCCTGAGCAGACGTGAGAAAAAGCTTCAGATCTTTCTTCTTTCCTCTGTGGCACGCTGTCAAGAGGACTCTGGTACTGAGCAGACCGCACAGGAAAGAAGAAGCAGATGAAACAATCACAACAGCGTACCCCAGAGGGAGCAAAAACCACGGTTGTCGAAGTCTGGCGATGGGGACAGGAACTTGAACGCCTGCATACCAGCATCGCTGCTCGTTTTGTCCGGCCGGAACCCCGTCGTCGGGCATTGGCTTATCTTAAGGGGATCGTGAGTGCCATCGAACGCAAAAATGGCTGGCACCTGGCCGAACACGCGGGAGAAGCCCGCCCGGACGGCATGCAGCGCCTGCTCTCCAGTGCTGTTTGGGACACGGATGGCGTGCGCGATGACCTGCGCTCCTCTGCTCTTGAACTGCTGGGTCAAGAGGACGCTGTTCTGGCCATTGATGAGACGAGTTTTCCCAAACGAGGGAAGCACTCGGCAGGGGTTGGCGTGCAGTAGTGTGGGACGACTGGAAAGGCGCGAGCATTGTCAGGTTGGGGTCTTCCTCTCGTATGTGACGGCCAAAGGCCATACCCTCATTGCTCGCGAACGCTCTCTTCCTCTCGACTGTGTGAAGATCGGGATCGGTGTCGATCCGCTGGTATCCCCGAGTCGGTGCGCTTGCAGACCAAGCCCGAACTGGCGCTGCTCAAGAAGCGGGAGAGATCGGTCGAGCATCGCCTCACGGCTCTGGAATCCCTCATGCAACCGCTGGTGGGAAGACAGCTCCCCGCACTGCCAACGCCTGAGACTGAGCAAGAACCTTCTCGTATTTTGCTCGGGCCGAAACCTCTGCATCCCGTTGAGCAGCGTGCTCGGCCTCGTATGCCTCCACTGATCGAATACAGCGCGCCCGGCATTTACGTGATCATCAGTTCACACGAAGGCGAGGTGCATCTGGAGCCCAACTCGCGCGCGTGGTTTGACTGGCTGGCTACCCTCTCCTCGTTCCGTTTTGTTGGGCAGGGAGGGCGTTTGACGGCGCATCGAGGATACAACAACCATGGTCAGCAGACGCGCTATTGGTCGGCTTCTCGCTGTGTCCGCCGTCATAGCTACAAGCACTCTCTTGGCGTGACGGAGAGCTTGACCACTGCCCGCTTGGAGCACATCGCTGCCAGGCTGCAATCTGACATAGACGCGCGCTAGGTTGTTGCGCTCTTCCCTGTCAATGACCTCCTCTGGCTCTCAACAAGTGCGGCTGTAGTGTTCGCGCCGATTTCCTCTGTTTCACCTCAAAATTCGTGCAGATTTGACCCAATTTACCAGGTAGTGCCTGTGACAAACGGCGGAGGCAGATTTGGGGTCATAACATTTTCCCTCCCATTTTTTGCTAAGCAAAGGGATGAGAAATCTCTCATATCTTTCCAACGAAAACCCAATGACCACACTATAAGATTGGGCGTAAAGGGAAACAGTCTCTTGAATAACAATAAGCTAGCGCGCAAAAGAGGGGAAATGTGAGCATTGATAAGCCGCCCCTGGGGTTCTGGCTGCAAGCTGCCAGCGCCAAAATTTTCGGCTTCACGCCTTTTAGCATCTTCTTGCCGCAGGCGCTGGCCGGAGTACTCTCGGTCGTGGTGCTCTATCATCTGGTGCAGCGCCACTTCGGCGTCGTGGCGGGCCTACTGGCGGCGCTGGCCCTGGCGATCAGCCCCATCAGCGTGGTGACCAACCGCAATAATACCATCGATAGTACGCTGGTGCTCGTCATGCTGCTGGGGGCATGGGCGGTGCTGCGGGCGGCGGAGACGGGCAAGTTGCGCTGGCTGCTGCTCTGTGCCGTCTTCGTTGGTCTCGGCTTCAATATCAAGATGCTGGAGGCCTACCTCGTCGTGCCTGCCTATGGCTTGCTGTACCTGCTGGCCGCACCCAGGCGCATCTGGGTGCGTATCGGGCAGCTGGCCCTGGCGGCGCTGCTGCTGCTGACCATCTCCCTCTCCTGGGCTGTCGCGGTAGACCTGACCCCGGCATCGCAGCGACCCTACGTTGGTTCGAGCCAGGACAACTCAGAGCTCAGCCTGGCTATAGGCTACAACGGCATTCAACGTTTGCTGGGTTTATTCGGTGTGGGTGGCAGAAACGCTGGCAGTAGTACGAGTGGAAATACGACCCGACAATTCCCTCCTGCTGGCACTGGTGGGGGCACCTTCACCGGAGACTCCCGCGGCCAGGGGCGGGCGGCTCGGGTCAACTACCGCAGGGTTTTGGGAATGGTGGTAATGGCGGCAGTGGCAGCAGCGGTATGTTTAATACGGGCAATCCTGGCCTGCTGCGGCTCTTCAACGAGCCGCTGGGCGGGCAAATCGTGTGGCTCTTGCCGATGGCCCTGCTGGGAATACTCGCCCTGGCCTGGCAGCGCCGCCCGCGCTTCCGGGAGGATCGACAGCAGCACTCGCTGATCTTATGGGGCACCTGGCTGCTGACCATGGCTGTCTTCTTCAGTGTGGCAAGCTTCTTCCACCAGTACTACCTGTCAACGTTCGCTCCGGCCATCTGCGCTCTTTTCGGTATCGGCGTGGTCGTGATGTGGCAGGACTACCGCTCCCTCGATAAATCGGGGAGCTACGGCTGGCGTGGCTGGCTGCTGCCCCTGGCGCTCCTGCTGACCGCCCTTGAGCAGATTCACATCATCGTGAGCAACCCGTCCTGGGGGATGTGGCTGATCCCGCTGATCGCCATCTCCTGCGCACTCGCGGCAGTGATCCTGTTCGCGGCTCGTTTGCTCCCGCGTCTCGGGCTGGGCGCACGCGAACTGGTTCCTGCGCTCTGTCTCGGCCTTCTGGCGCTGCTGCTCACCTCGGCGGTGTGGTCGGCGATCCCCGTGCTGGCGGACGAGTCGACCAGCCTGCCGGTTGCCGGGCCGAGCGGGCAATCCGCCGGTGGCCTGGGAGGAAGCAGCACCGTCGATACCGCGCTGATCCACTACCTGGAAGCGCACCGGAACGGCGCGAAGTACCTAGTCGCCGTGGTCAGCTCGAACGAGGCGGACGCCATCATCCTGGAGACCAATCAGCCGGTCATGGCACTGGGCGGGTTCTCCGGCAGCGATCCCATCCTGACGACTGCCCAGCTCGCTGCGCTGGTGAAGAATGGGACGGTGCGTTTCTTCTTGATCAACGGCTCCGGCGGAGGTGGCCCTGGCGGCGGCCAGAGCGCGCTGGTCACCTGGATCACGCAGCACACCAGGGCAGTCCCGGCAAGCCAATGGCAGTCCACTTCGACGAGTAGTGGATTCGGCGGCGCTTCGCAGTTGTACGAGTACACGCCAGCATCGTGAGAGAGTAGAAAAGAATAGTAGAGCCAAACGTATGAGAGAAGTCTCATTTTATTCCAATCGCTATCACATCTACTCGCCTTATACTCTGGGTGCGGCGAGCGAATACGCCGCACCAGTTCATTCTAAAGAAAGGAGGTATACCTATGGAAGACTATGAAGAGATGGACTCGACCCGGCTGGATCAACCACCTGCTCCGCGCCGGAGCGGGCGCAGATGGTTCCTGATCGGGGGCCTGGCCTTTGCCTTCATGCTCGCCCTGGGCGTAGGCGCGGTCAGGGGTTTGTCGACCGGCGCGACCCCGGCCGCGGCCCTTGCGCAGGGGAGCACCAGTAGCTCCCAAACGCTGGCCGTCACGCAAGGAGGCTTCAATGGCTCCCAAACGCTGCCAGTCGCCCAGGGAGGTTCCAATGACGCCCAGGAGCTGGCTGCCACACCGGGAGCCCGTGGCCAGTGCGAGGCGCTGACCGTGTCGAGCGTGAGTGGCAATACGATCGTGGCTAAAACGGCGAGTGGCAGTTCGGTCACGATCCACACGACAGCGAGTACCCGCTACACCCAGGCAGGTAAGACTGTCGCCGCGAGCGCCATCACGGTTGGCACCCGGATTAACGTCATGGGGACGCACAACAGCGATGGGAGCATCACTGCCACAAGCATCGACATCGGTTAATAGCGGGTCGTCGCTTATCGGTGGCCACTAGCGACTAGATCACTCCGATCAGTCGTCGGTGGCGGCGGCACTCGTCCCTGGCGGGTCCAGGGCTATCCCGGATTCGTCAGGGATCAGAACTTGAACACTCTCTTCTCCACGTTACAAACTTTTTACAGATTTGTGCAGATTCTTTGATAAATGGAGGATACAATCTATACAGGTGCAAACGAGAAGTGGCTCATGTCACCATCGCGCCACTTGAGACTATGTTCCGCCGGACCATTGCTCCGTGGAGTGTATGCGTTTTGACAAAGAGAGAATAACGTTACAATAAAATTATGATGCCGAACAAATTGTTATGAACAGAATCAAAACATCCCGGGTTGGCAGTATCTGCCTCACCATCCTGCTCTTTCTCCTGTGTGCCTGCTCAACAACGACGGGCAATCAGACGACATCTGCTCAAGCTGGCGCCGGTGCCACTGGTGCGACGGCCGCAGAGGAGCAGGTCGCGCAAGCTGTTTTTCAGGCCATCAATCAATCTCGCGCCGCCAATGGACTCACTCCCTTGACGTGGAGCACCGCCCTGGCCAACAGTGCGAGGCAACACGATCTTGCCATGCAAGCAGCAAACACCCTGTCCCACCAGCTGCCAGGAGAGGCAGCTCTGGGTGATCGCGAAAGACAACAGGGGGTCAATTGGTCATGGGCAGCAGAGAATATTGGAGAAACCAGCGATCAAAGCGTCAATGGAGCGCTGGGTCTTCATCAAGCCATGATGAGCGAACAGCCGCCCGATGATGGTCATCGCCAAAATATCCTGACTACCAGCGGCACCATTGTCGGGATCGCTATTCTCATTGATCAGCAACATATGGAGCTCTGGCTGACCGAGGACTTTGCGCGAGTGTGAGAACTTTCCCATCTTCCTCCAATATGCTTCACATGATGTTCTCTTACTATAGAACTAGCGCAAGAAACGAATTCCTTCCTTCAACAAATGAACCAGTGAAAGAAGAACACAACAACAGCAACGTGTGAGTGAACAGAAAGCAAAAGGGAATAATCATGCTACCAGAAGAGAATGAAGTCTATGGAGGGTATACACACCCTTATCAACCCGTATCGTCTGCGTCAGTAGGAGTTTTAGACGATCCTCGAGTCACGCAAGCTCCCGCAGAGCAAGTCACATCCCAGCCACCCACATATCCACCGGTGCCGGTAGCTGCGCCGCCCACCCCGCCACAGAAACGGCCTGGCCGTGCGGGAGCGATGGTGCTTCTCGTGGTCGTGCTCGCCCTCATCTTTGGCGTAGGCCTGTTTGCCGGGTGGGAGTTTGTGGGCAGCAGAAGTAGTTCGGCCACGACCTCGACGGCGGCCACAGCATCCGCTACGTCATCCAGCGGCACGACGCTAGAAGCCCAGCAAGAAGCCGCCATCGCAAAGGTAGAGCCAGCCGTTGTCGAACTCGAGGTGACGACCGCACAGGGGCGGCAGATTGGCTCGGGAGTCATTATTGATACGAAAGGAGACATCGTCACCAATAATCATGTCGTCAGCGGTGAACAGAGTATCGAAGTCGTCCTGTACAATGGAAGCACGGAGCAGGCGCAACTGGTAGGCACGAATGCCGCCGATGACCTGGCCGTGGTGCGCATTCAACCTTTCGCCCATATGACGGTCGCCCAGTTCGGCGACTCTTCCAAGCTCGTCGTGGGGCAAGAGGTGCTGGCGATTGGCAACCCGCTGGGGATCACTGAAACAGCCACCAAGGGTATCGTGAGTGCCCTCAACCGGAGTGTGACGGAGTCAACAGGAACCACGATCTCCCATGCCATCCAGACCGATGCCGCTGTGAATCCCGGCAATAGCGGCGGGGCTCTGATCAATTTACAGGGGCAGTTCGTCGGTATCCCAACATTGACCGCGGTCAATACCGAGACCAATACAGACGCCAACGGCGTCAGCTTCGCGATCCCGTCGAACCTTGTACAAACAGTCGTACAGCAGATTCTCCAGCAATAGAAATCAGAGAAGGTTGAGAAGCCTCCTCATTGGTAAGAGAAGCATTCGCCTGAGGCCCTGGTACAGGTGCAATCTCTGCTGGGTGACGATCATCCAATACTGCTATGCGTCACCCAGCAGAAAAACGAGCACCTTTAGAGGTCAGGCCAATGATCGGCCCAGGGGTGAGTAGCTTCAAAGCAAGCCGAGGCGCGTAGGATGGTCTTCTCAGCGAAGCGACGCCCGACAAGCTGCAAGCCGACTGGTAGGCCACTGTCCGTGAAGCCAACCGGGATGCTGGCAGCAGGCTGGCCGCTGAGGTTGAAGGGGTAGGTGAAGAATGGCTCCAGCGGGCTGGAAACTGGCTCACCGGCGACTTCAGATGGACCAAAGATGCCAGAAGCATAGGCAGGCGTGGCAAGGGTTGGCGTCAGGAACAGCTCGTACTGCTGGAAGAAGGCGACGAGCAGATCATGCACCGCATAGTCCCCATAGATGGCCGCGAAGACATCACGGGTGGTCATCTGCTCTGCAAGAGGGAGGAAGGAATGCACGACCGGGTCCAGCTTCTCCGCAAAACCCGGAGGAAACTCCTGCTCAAATTGGACCAGCAGGCGAGGGACAATGATGCCGAGAAAAATCCGGTCCGGGTTGGGGATCTGTGGGCTGGCCTCTTCCACGATGCAGCCGAGCTCCTCAAAGGTACGGGCGGCAGCTTGACAGCGTTCCAATACTGCCGGGTCAACGCGACCATAGCCAGGCGTGGGACTCCAGGCGACACGCATCCCCTTGATATCACCGTCGCACGCCTCGAGATAGCTGCCGGGCTGAGCAGGCAGGGAGAACCAGTCACGCTCATCGGGACCGGCCAGAATGTCCAGCAGTGCTGCCGCGTCACGCACCGTGCGGGTGATTGGCCCTTCATTGTTGAGGGTATACCAGCCATTGTGGCGCGGCCAGGATGGAATGCGCCCGAACTGCGGTTTCAGGCCATAGACCCCGCACACAGAAGCTGGCACACGGATCGAGCCCCCTCCATCATTGCCCACCGCCAGCGGCCCCATCCCTGCAGCCACCTGGGCGGCTGCACCCCCAGACGAGCCACCCGGTGAACGGCTCAGATCCCAGGGATTGTTGGTGGCTCCGAATACGAAATTATCCGTCGCGAACTTCCCACCATGATCAGGGGCATTGGTCTTTGCGAACATAGGACATCCGGCCGCTCGGAGTCGTTCGACCAGGACGGCGTCCTGCTCAGGCACAAAATCCTGCCGCAGCACCGAACCAAAGGTCGTGCGTACCCCTTTGGTTTCAATCAAATCCTTAATACTCACCGGCACGCCGCATAATGGCCCGCCTGTCTCACCCGCAGCAATACGTGCATCAACAGCACGCGCCTCCTCTCGTGCGCGCTCTGGCACCAGTGTGACGACAGCATTCACCTGTGGATTGACAGTTTCCACACGCGCTACAATCGCATCCAGGACTTCGACGGCACTGACCTCTCGGCGGGCAATGGCCTTGCCCAGAGCCAGTCCGGACATTTGCCATAGTTCTGTCATAGAGCACTCCTTTCCTCGCTGCTCTGTAGGGGGCAGCGAGAGAGCTGGGACGACCTGGAGAGCATCCTTGCCATGTGCTCTCCTCTCGAGCTGATGCTAGAGCTAATCTACACCAAAACAGCGAGTTGCTGCAAGGGCAACTCGTCTGGAATCTGTGCGATGATGCGCCAGGGAGTAGGTAAGTGAGTCAGCTAGCACTCTCGAAAAGTGGCCTGAGACCCTGTTTAACACCGGTATTGATACTTGAAGAAGGTGTCCGGTGTCACGAAGATCTGGACGAACACCCCTGTAACAATACTCCTCCTTCTATCCGTGACCTGCGCCTGCACCGCGTATATCCATGTCTGACCTGCCCGGGCCCCGGGCATTTCAAATGCAATCTCTGTTGCCCTTGCCTGGCGACTCCGCACCTGTCCTTCCGCGCCCCAGCTCACCTGCAGCGGCTCTCGCATCTCCTCTATCTCGATGCTGTAGCTGCCTTTGATTGGTCCATGGGCAGCATCCGACTCGGTCACAGAAAGCAGAAGATCCCCTGTGATGATGACTCGCGAGAGGGATGCCTGAGTTGCGAGTGGTGATAGCTGTTGTCTCTGTTTGGGTACGGTGCTCATATTGACTTTCTCCTATCTTGTGGTCGTTGCCTTCTCTGGCATGAACAGTGTAAGACTGTTCAGTCTAGGTATTTACTGTTCTGTTTCTCTCTATCATAGGGAGTGAGGGAGGCATCAGAACTCCTGCTTCTGTAGCGGCGGAAACTCCATCGCCGTCCTTCTTCTCGCGCTACGCTACGACGAGTGATCCTTCTTTGATCACCTTGCACTTGTAAGTGTAGCAGAACTGGATGAGAAGAACCTTACAAGCACATGAGAAAACGCTCATGTGTTTTCTCGAAAGCACCGAGAGGATCTCGGACCTTGTTTCTGCGCGATCGACAGAACCACAATCTCGAAATGAGAAATTTCTCATATGTTTCCAATAGAAAGCCAATAGACTTGCTATATGCTTGACACAGGATAGAAAGAAACCTGGTTGAATAAGCGGCTTCCGACCATATTCAACCAGGGCAGATCGTTCTTTATGATAATTTTCCCATGTGGGATTGGAGATGAAAATGGAAACGAATCTATATGATTACGATACAACCGTTCAGTGGACAGCACAACAGAACCCGCCCTATGAAGGCGGGTTTGTCACCGCGCAGGCCGGTCAGCAACAGCTCCCACGACCGCGGGATCCGCGACTGCCGCAGCATGGTGCTGGTCAGAAGCCCAGAGTACCGGAGAAGATGCCCAAGGCGCGAGCCCTGGCCCTGGCCCAGACCTTGAAGAAATGGCTCGCCGTTGTCTCGATCGTAGGCTTCGGCACCTTCAGCGGGCTGGTCGCCCTGCACCAGGTCGGGGCCACTGCCAGTCAGTCTACTCAAACTTCGTCCAGGTCTTCTACGACCTCGACATCGAGTTCATCTTCGACATCAAGTTCATCTTCACAAAAAAGTAATAGCTTCTTAAATCAAGGAGGGAATAACCTTGGATCAAGCACCTCTTCATCAACATCCGCCAGCGGATCCAGTGTCTCCTGACTATACTACTCCTACCGGGTTGCAGCGCGAGGAGTTCCGGGCGATGGGAACGACAATTTCCCTGCTGCTTCCCGAAAGCCAGGCAGAGCTGGGAGCGCGGATCGTTCGCACGCTCTTTACAGAGTGGGAACAGGCTCTCAGCCGCTTTTTACCGGAGAGCGAGCTCTCCCGGCTCAACCAGCGAGCAGGAACGCCCGTTGCCGTCAGTGACCTGCTCTATTCCGTCCTGGCGACCGCACTGACGGCAGCCCAGGCCACGCAGGGCGTTTATGATCCCGCCTTGCTGGATCAGTTAGTGCAAGTGGGTTATGATCGAACGTTCGATGAGCTTCCGGCTGTTGGATTCGATCCCATCATCCCTGGAGAGCCGGGAGGGCGATGGCGGGGTATTAAGGTAGACCCGATACGCCGGCAGGTGACCCTCCCCGCCGGCATCAAGCTCGATTTCGGAGGAATTGCGAAGGGCATGGCGGTCGATGCCGCAGTGGAGCGCCTGCAGCAGAGCGGGATAAGCTCTGCCCTCGTCAACGGTGGTGGCGACCTTGCCGTGCTGGGACTCCCGCCTGCCGAAGAGCAGTGGCAGGTCTCCGTGCCGGGGCGAGGGCAGTTCTGGAAGATCCCGCTGCATCACGGGGCTGTCGCAACTTCAGGCATAGCTCGTCGCCACTGGATGCAGGGGCAAACGCTCCGACACCACCTGCTCGATCCGCGGACGGGGCTACCGGCGCAGAGCGACCTCTGGTCGGTTACGGTCGTGACTGACCGTTGTGAACAGGCCGAGGTAGCGGCCAAAGTCGCATTCATTCTTGGCTCGAAGTCGGGAGCCGAGTTTCTGCGCAGGCACCGCATCGCAGGTTTGCTTATACATGAGGATGGCACCTGGGGAACTGTGGAGCCATGGAATATTCATCTTATGGAGGAAATAATCATATGAATACTATTTGGGAAACCGTTACCTGGGACGTCGCGCGGGCAGGCGGATTTACCGCCTACGTATTGCTCACCCTGGCGGTGGTCGTGGGCCTGGCGCTTTCGACGCAGCTCCAATCGCCCAGCCGCTGGCCACGTTTACTCAATAACGAATTGCACAACTTTCTAACGCTGCTCAGCACGATCTTTCTCGGAGTGCATGTCCTGGCTGTCGTTGTCGATCCTTTCACCCACTTCGGGTGGAACGAGATACTTATTCCGCTCGCCAGTCACTATCGCGCGGAGTGGATGGCGCTCGGCATTGTTGGCCTGTACCTCGGTATCGCTATCGGCATCAGCACTCTGCTGCGCAAGCATATTGGCTACAGCTGGTGGAGACGGCTGCATGTGCTGACGCTGGGCATCTTTGCCCTGGCGGCTATTCATGGGATCGGCACCGGCAGCGATACGCAGACCTGGTGGGCGCTAGGCATCTATCTTGTCAGCATCGTCCTGGTAGGCGCGCTCCTCTGCCGGAGAGTGTTCTTCTCAAAAGGGAAGCACAAGCAAGCCCCCGCGCGTCCTGCCACTCCCCAGAGCAACCCGCACGCGCTGAATAGTGCAAGGGGTGTAGCAACGCAACCGGTGCAACAGAATCGAGCAGACGTTACTCGCGTGTAGGAAGAAAAAGAAAAAGTGCATGATGCACAGATTTGGGTCCCCTGGATGCCAGGGGGCCTTGGATTTGACTGGTGGCTCACATTGCCATTTACACAGCTCCTTTGTTGCATTGCTTGTGTTTTCCATGTACACTAGACTTTTGAGCGATCTAATTCCACTCCTGTTATCGTTTTCAAAAGGAGGCTTGACTATGCAAAATCTAGAAAAAGTAGCACTCTACGATCGACTCGGTGGGGTGTATAACGTCGCTACTGTCGTCGATGATTTTATTGACAGAATCATGGTTGATCCAAGATTGAATGCCAATCCTCAAGTGGATGAAGCCCACCATCGCGTTTCGCCGCCAGGGTTCAAGTACCTTGTGACCGAAATGGTCTGCTGGGCAACGGGTGGTCCACAACACTACAGCGGGCGTTCCATGGGTGATTCCCATAGGCATCTCATGATCACGCCCCAAGAGTGGCAAGCCTTTCTGGATGACTTTCAGCAGACGCTCGATAAGTTCAACGTGCCCCAAGCGGAGCAAGAAGAGCTGGTTGCTATAGTAGAAAGCACACGAGAAGCCATTGTCATCTCACCTTTACAAGAGAACCCAAGGGAGAGCAAGGTATGATACGCTGCTCTGTGATCTGGAGCAGCGTTCAGTCATCGCACATCTTAGTACAAACGGTCTTCAACGAAGTTCTGGCCTTGCCTAGCATCTCAGCAAATCGTGCCATCACCAGGACGGGATGCATCCCATCCCTTCGATGGTGTTCGCTTTTACATCACATTAAAGGTTTCCAGGACGACAATCTTTGCGCCGCCCTGCAAAACTGGGCACCCCTTGGCCACCGCGACTGCCTCGTCGAGCGAGTCAGCCTTGATGATCGAGTAGCCACTGGCCATGCCCAACTCCGAGCCATCACTGACTGTGCCATTGCTCGCGATGGTTTTGGCCTGACCGGTGGTGGGATTGCCGCCATCTACGAGCGCGCTCCCGAGCTCACTGAACCAGCCTGTCCACGCTTGCATGACTGCTGCTTGTTCCGCTTCACTCTCTGGCATCCTGCCGCCGCTGTAGAGTAAGAGATAGTTCGCCATGACAGTTCCTCCTTGATAGTAACTTCATTGTAGTAACTTCATCAATTGGTAACGCCAATGTACATTATACACCTGCATAACAATTCCATTGTTAAGGCGCTGCAATGTTTTTGTTAAGTCAGCGCCTCTCTCTCTTTTGCGGTGCACTCCCAATACTACTCCCCAGATCAAGCCCCCGCTGCTTGCGCAAAATAAAGCCATAGATTGACACTGTGCTTTCAGCAGTGATCTACTAATGCCGGTAGTTCAGATATGATTGCTCCTTGGTGACGGGATGCAAGTCCAACAGTAAGTTAGGAGGATGAGAAATGTCAGGCCAATTTCTCACCTTTGTGAAAGCAGGATTACCTTCGCTTGATAGCAAACCGATCTGGATCGCTCCTCCAGATCCTTCACCTTCTAAATACTTGCAGCGTGAGTTTGGTAATTTGCGTCAAGAACTACACTTTAACGGCAGGCGAACCTGGATTCTTGTCGAGGTGGATCAGCGTGTGGGGCTACTGCCCATGACGGTGCTCATGGCGCTTTCATGACGCTTCCTCCTTAGACTAGGAGCAGAGAAGGCGGGGCGTGTCGGCTGAGGAGTGGCCCCACACCCGGCAGGGTGGGCCTGTGCTTGAGGAACTGCCTTCCTTGCTACCCCGACACGCTCGCCCATCACGCTATGGCTCTCACTTGTTTGCGACCAGTGTTTGTCTAGGCGACGACTTGTCACCAACAAAGGCCAAAGGAGACACACATTATGGACCTTGAGATCACGCTGCGGGTGAACGGGGCGACCCACCAGCTGTCCGTTGATACCCACACGACGCTCCTGGACGCGCTGCGCGAGCGGCTCGGACTCACCGGCACCAAGAAGGGCTGCGACCACGGGCAGTGCGGCGCCTGCACCATCTTACTTGACGGCCGGCGCGTCACGAGCTGCCTCGCCCTCGTCGTCGCACACCAGGACGCCCAGATC
>Ga0207646_10003726_pt1 | contig 16995 bp, 10 predicted proteins | sample KBSK5502metaG_FD_184343 | JGI IMG/M metagenome (GOLD analysis project Ga0207646, IMG submission 184343) | Corn, switchgrass and miscanthus rhizosphere microbial communities from Kellogg Biological Station, Michigan, USA - KBS K5-50-2 metaG... | ecosystem: Host-associated > Plants > Roots >... | reverse complement strand
CCACCGGCGTGCTCTGGGGGCTCTCGTACTTCTTCTGGCGCCGCCTGCAGGCCACGCCGGCGAGCACCTGACCGCGCGGTGAGCATCGTCTTTCCGGGGCTGGCCCGGCTGCAGAGATGAACTCTCCCTCCGTCGAGGCTTCGGGGCGTTGGGTGGCTCTACTGATCCGCTGGATTCAACCAGCCGGTCAAATCCCCTCGCGGGTCTCCGCGACTTCCCCTCTGCCGGCAAAGGCGAAGGCCCACCGACTCTCGTCAGTGGGCTTCCTCAAGCTCCCCGACGTGGACTCGAACCACGGACATGGTGATTAACAGTCACATTTTGGCCACAGCGCGAGATTTTGTTCAGAGGGAAAAGGTGGTTCCGAATGGTCCCAAAGTGGGGGAAGAGTGGGGGACAGGTGGGGGAGTGCGCCGGGATAAACCGGCATGGAGGAGCGGATGAAAGAGCCGTGCGCCGAAGGGTTAGCAACCCACGGCGACCCCAAGCCGTGCGTTGGCGTTCGTGAGGACGCAGACGAAGCGTCGGCAGGGGCACGCGCAGGCAGGGTATTGAGCCGCGAAATCGGAAGCGTCCAGAGTGCCGACGTTGTTCTCCCAAGCGGAAGGCAATACGTCCGAGAGCGAGATTGCGAGTTCGCGGGCGACTCTGTGCGGTCGGGAAGACCCCTGGCATGCGTGGAACCTCCATGCGCGAGAACCGGGAGATCCGCTGGTCGCCCGAGGAGTGATGAACTTCGGGCCGCAACGGGAAGGGCGCAAGCCCAAAGCCGAAGATGAACGGTCAGCGGAAGTCGGACAGATCTACTGTACCAACGAAGCCGCCGAACAAGACCAGAGCACCGGTTGCGGAAGCGGTCGAGGGAAGGGGTCTGGCCCAGGGCAACACGCGCCAGCAAAACGCGCCCCGGACACAGTGCCGGATAAGCGCGCCAAGTGCGCTGGAACGTGTACGCCATGCAGCAAGAAGGGACAGGAAAGCGAGGTTCACCGCGCTCTTCCACCACGTGACGGTCGAGAGACTCTACGCTGCTTTCTACGAGCTGAAAAAGAAGGCTGCCCCAGGGGTCGATGGCATTACGTGGGAGCAGTACGAGAGCAGCCTCGAAGAAAACCTTCGGGAGCTGTATCAAAGACTGCACCGCGGAGCGTATCGAGCGAAACCATCCCGTAGGGTGTACATCCCGAAGGCGGACGGGCGGCAGCGACCGCTCGGCATTGCATCGCTGGAAGATAAGCTCGTCCAGCGAGCCGTCGTCGAGGTGCTCAACGCCATCTACGAAGTGGACTTCCTCGGTTTCTCGTATGGGTTTCGACCCGGACGGGGACAGCATGATGCGCTGGATGCACTCGCAAAAGCCATCATGCACAAGAAGGTGAGCTGGGTGCTCGATGCGGACATCCGTGGCTATTTTGACGCCATCAATCACGAATGGCTGCTGAAGTTTGTCGAGCACCGGATTGCGGACAAACGGATCCTGCGTCTCATTAGGAAGTGGCTGAGCGCAGGAGTGATGGAGAAAGGCCGATGGACCGTGAGCGAGGATGGAACGCCCCAGGGGGCGACAGTTTCGCCCCTGATGGCGAACATCTACTTGCACTACGTCCTGGACCTCTGGGTTCAACAATGGCGGAAGCGGAGCGCGCGTGGTGACGTGGTTATCACGCGATGGGCCGACGACTTCATTGTTGGGTTTCAGCACCAGGACGACGCCGAGCGGTTTCGACGAGAGCTGCAAGAACGAATGAAGCAATTCTCATTGGAGCTGCACCCAGACAAGACGCGTCTCATCGAGTTCGGGCGGTATGCTGCCGAAAGGCGAGAAAGACGCGCCGATGGGAAGCCTGAGACTTTCAACTTTCTCGGATTCACACACATCTGCGGAAAGACAAGGGCCGGGCAGTATCAACTGGAGCGGCGAACGATCCGAAAGCGGATGCGAGTGAAACTGCAAGAAGTCAAAGTGGAATTGCGGCGACGCTGGCATCTATCCATCCGAGACCAAGGCAAGTGGCTGGGGAGCGTCGTGAGAGGATTTTTCGCCTACCACGCCGTTCCCACCAACTACCGAGCTCTTCAGGCCTTTCGCCGAGAGGTGGAGCGACACTGGCTGCGTGCGCTGCGCCGACGAGGACAGCGCGATCGGACCAGATGGAAACGACTTCGCCAACTCAGCAAGAGGTGGCTCCCCCGTGAGCGCATCCAACATCCTTGGCCCGACGCGCGGTTTGACGTGAAGACCCAAGGCAAGAGCCGAGTGCGGTAATGCCGCTCGCTCGGATCCGTGCGGGGGGCGGCTCGCAAGAGCCGTCCCTACCGCGACCAAAATGCGCGGGGACCTCGCATTCGATCGCTCGCTCTTGATGGACGATGACCGCCTGATTCGAGTGGTATAGCCGAAAGGCAGGCGGCCTGGGAACAGCGCATGCACTCGTCTAATCGCGCTGCCTGAGATTGATCCGATTCAGTATTTGTAGAAACCGAGGCGCATGGTGGTCAGGTGGTTACGGAATCCTGCCCTGAAGGAAGGTGTCGACCATCGGGTCGGTAAGGCTTCGCGGCGGATCGAAGAAGTCGCACATCTCTGTGATCCCCTTGACGACCTCGTGCACGACGCGCTTCAGTTCTTCCGGATCAAGATACTGACGAAGCGCCAGCTGGAATGTCTTCTCCACCTTGCGACCGGTACAGACGCGGAGAGGCAGAGGAGAGAAGAACCGCGCGGTGTTCGCGACCGTCAGAGCGCGGTCAGCCAACCCGCCATACTCGATCCGAGAGGCAACGATCTCTTCCGGTGGAACCTTCAGAGCCTCGTAGAGTCTCGCAGTCCGCAGGAACACTTCCGTAGTGCGAACGACGCGCGTGTCGAGGAAGATGACGCGTGGCGAGGCGGGCCGCCCTGTCTGCCGAGCGATCGCCCGATCCTCGAAGATCGACTTTAGGACGTAGAAGGTTCCATCCTTGCTGAGGCTCCAGTAGTCATAGCCTCGCATGAATGAATCCAATGGATCGCTAAGGCGATCGATTTCAGCGTGGATCCCGTTCTCGTCTGGACTGGGTCGGTACTCGTTCGTGTCGATCACAGGCGCGATCGGCCAACCGAACGTATGAATCTGCGTCGCCTGGACAGCATCCTTCAGTCGCTTCAGGTCCGACACCGGCGCGAAGTTGGCCGGCACGCTAGTGAACTCCATGTACCCTTCTAGCTGTGCCTTTTCCATTTGGCCGCGCGCCTCTTTTGTTCTCTCTCCGTTAACGCCTTCAGCCGCTCGTCGAGGGATTTTCGCACGTCTTGGCTGATCAGATCCGCGACCTCCTGCTGCTGAGCTGCGCGTCTCTTCGCTGCTTCGCGCTCCGCATCCTCGTCCCTTTTGATCAGGTCGAGCCGTTGCTCAATCCTCTCCAGCAGTTCACGCTTGAAAGGACCCAGGTCAGTCGGGTTCCAAAACAAGATGCCATGATTCGTAAGGTCGAAATGGATCCTGTTCGTGCGGTCGTATCGGGGTGAGTCCGCACGGTGGTCCTCACGACAGCACAGGATCACCCGGAACGTGGCTGTACGGTTCATTGCATGCGCAAACCCCAGTTCGTAGTAGCAGTTTGGCCGCGCATATGTGAGGTCAGCGATCACGAGATGGGAGACCTGGATTCGATGAACGATTTGTTGCGTGAGAAGGCCGCCCTCATCCCGCTTGTCGATTCGGAACGGGTCTAACCCGAACGACTTGATCGTCGGCTCATATGCCTCTCTCCAGACACGGTCCAAATCGTCGCGCCCGATTGGCATGACGACGAAGCACGCGGAAGGCTCACGTTCTGGTGGTGCCTCGCCGTCTTCCATGGAGCACTCTTATCACTGTCAGCTGATGAACGACTACACTGGGCGTGTGAAGCACTCGTTCGGCACAACGGCCCGCCGATCGCACGAGATCTCGACCCAGCTCGATAACGCGCTCTTGGATCCAAACCACTACCAGCCGATTCCAGCTGAAATCGCCGCTAACACGCGAGCGCTACTTCCAGCGCTCCTCGTGCGTAGCTGGAGTACCAAAAGTCCGATTCAAACGCTGAGCAACACGCCCCTGGTCGCCAGTCCCGTCGCGCGCGCGATCGCCGTAACGTACACGGCGACTTGAGCTTCGAATGCTCCGCGGTAGGCATCCAGTTCATCAGCAGTCTTAAAGTCGATGACGGCCCAACCCGCGCCCTCTTTGAAGGCCAGATCCATGACGCCTTCCGCCAAAGTGCCATCCTCAAGCTCGAGAGACACCGGACTTTCGCGGCGCACGGCAGCGCTTCTCGCTGCCGCACTCAGGAGCGGATGTCGCAACGCCGCGGAGACTGCTTCGACCGCCGCGCGCACCTCATCGTCCGGACTTCCGAGAACCCGGCCGTGCATATTGGCCATGCGAGCAACGTCGTCCAACGTTGCGGTAAGCGACACATCAGCCAGAATGACATGCACCAACTCGCCGAAACGGCGTCCGCCAGGGCGCCCCTCGCGCTTGACATCCGTCGCGGCATGCTCCACAGCAACGCTCGCCAGACCACTCACTTCCCTCGCGGCCACTAGGCGAATGCTCGGCTTCGCTCCCCGTTCTAAGAGTCGCTTGCGCTCCTCTAGCCACGCCTCATACGCTGCGCTGCTCTCGGCAGCATTAACGCCCCCGTCGTCCTCGCGAAGCACCTCGTCCCGGTGGAGGCCGGGATTATCCCCTATGTCGATGTGGAGAGTCGCAGGATCCCACCACACGACGCTGTGCTCACCGACCCGCGGGCGATGAAGCCCCGGGGAAATGCTTACGGAGCCGAACGCGCGCTCGGGCTCATCCAGAACACTCTCTGTAGAAAACGGCGGGCACCCAGCCGCCACCTGCGGCGCGCGGCTTTCGTTCGGCCGGGGGAAGAAAGCTGGGTAGAGGACGTCAACCCAACCTTCCTGTCGGTCCTCGTCCGTGTGGGGGACGCCGAGCACTGGCACGACGAGCAAGTCGCGCGCACGGGTGGCAGCCACGTAGGTGAGCCGGATGGATTGCTCGCGCTCGCGGCGTAACACCTCGTCGGCATGCTCGGAGAGCTCGGCAGGTGTGCACCACGCGAGCCGTGCTACCCAGAGCTTTTTGTCCGGATCCACCCAGTGCGTTGGGTTTCGGGGCGCCTGAGGCGCCGTGGGGTCCGCAAGAATGACGACTGGGAATTCTAGTCCCTTCGCCGAGTGCACTGTCATCATCCGCACCCCCTCAGTCCCCTCCTCGACGATGGGTGCATCAGGCGCTTCCCCTAGCTCGGCCTCTTCGTGCAAGTGATCTACAAACGCTCGGAAGGATCTCGCCCCAGAGCTCTCGAATCGCCTGGCAATGTCCAAGAGCTGGGCAACATTGGCGAGCGCCTGATCTCCGGCAGTCCAGAACGCAAAGCTGGCATATGCGCGGGTTGTTTCGAGAAGCTGAGAAATGGTGTCAGCAATCGGCGTGCGATTGCGCGCAAGGTGCAGTCCCTTCAAGACTGCCAGCCCTTCCGCCACGTCTCTCGCCGCTGGCGGTAGCGCATCCAACTTGACGCGCTTAAAGGGGTGAAGGCTTCCTGAGACGCTTCGGAAGACCAGTAGAGCGTCATCTGATAATGCGAACAGTGGCCCTCGCAACGTCGCATAGACCGAGAGTTCGTCCTCGGGCCATTCGATGGCGGTGAGCGCGTTGCGCAGAGCCAGAATCTCATCTCGCGCATGAAACGAACGCCCCCCAACAAGCACATGCGGAATTCGCCGATTCTCCAGGGCGCGTGTGTATTGGATTGTGACGTCTGCTCCTTCCCATGCCCTAAATCGCTTGAAGAGAATGCACACGTGTCGTGGCTGGATGCGAACCCGCTCTTCCGATCCCGGCTCCAACACAGTCCAGTTGCTCTCTCGCACGAGAAACTCGATGAAGGCCGCCACTGCGTCGGGGTAAGAGGCATCAATGACGTAATTGGTGATGTACCCGTTCTCGTTGTAGGGCCGAGGAACTGGCAGCGCGACCAACGCGGGTTGGTTCTCGAGCGGCTGGCGGAACGGTGTCAGTGGCACGTAGCGCGCCTGGGTTGCGCCCCCGTCGGCCATTACTGGTGCGAAGGCAGCGTTTACCGCCCGTTGGATTTCGGGCGAGCCACGAAAGCTCGTCGTCAGATCCACAATACTTGCTCCGGATGCAAGCAGTTTCCGTTTCACACGCTCATAGAGGGCGACGTCGGCGCGGCGGAACCGGTAGATCGACTGCTTGGGGTCTCCGACGATGAAAAGCTTCCCGGGCACGAGTCGGACCTCCTCGGGGTCGGTCTCCCCCGGCTCGGCGCCTGCAAGGAGTCGAAGTATGTCGGCCTGAAGGGGATCTGTGTCCTGGAACTCATCGACGAAGAGGTGCGTGAAGCGGCCTTGCAGCCGCGTGCGCACGCCGCGATCTTTCGTCAACAGGTCACGTGTGCGAAGCAGAAGATCGAAGAAGTCGAGTTTTCCTGCGGCAGCTTTAGCCTCGTCATAGTCGGCAACTAAAGGCTTCAGTTCAGCATGTAGGTAGGCCGCTAGTTCGGCTTCGCACCGCGTCAGGACGTCGTCCAGCTGGTTCTTGACGGCATCCCGCGCAGCAAGCACCTTCTCACGCGGATAGCCCTTGGCGTAAAGATTGCCGCGACCTGTCCGCTTCCAGCTCCACTGGCGAGCTAGTTCCGCCAGCTCAGCTTCGAGCCCGTCGTAGTCCCGTTCGGCCACTGCTTCCCGGTGGTCTAGGTCTTCAATAAAGCGTTGAAGCTCCTTTAGGTTGATAGCCAGAGGATCGCGCTCTCGGCCTAAGCTCGCGAGCACCCCCACCTCACGCAAGGCGGAAACTAGCTGGTCGAGATATGCATCGCGATCGAAGGCCTCTCGCCGCCATGGCGCGTCGAAGTCGCGATGCTCGACCAAGTCCCAGGCCGCCTCCCGCAAAAGCTCGCGCGGCGGCAACCGGTCTTTTCGCCGGGGCCGTCGGCGTAGCAGGCGGCGGACGCCTTCGGGTGGGTCAGCCAGGGTCCTCTGAAACCATTGGTCAAATACCGAATCCAGAAACCGTTTCGCCTCAGCCTCGGTGGTTACCTCGAACAGTGGATCCACTCGCGCGGCCACCGGGTGCTCACGAAGCAGGTCCGCACACACGCTGTGAATTGTTCCGATACGCGCGACTTCTAGCTGAGCCAGCGCGTGTTCCAGGCGCTGGTGAGCGGGGTCATCTGCACGAGCGAGTCCGAGCGTCTTCTCGAGAGCTTCTCGAAGGCGAAGTTTCATCTCCCCGGCAGCCTTCTCCGTGAAGGTCACCGCAACGATGCTCTCCAAAGTGGCGCCTCGGTGACCAGTGGCCACGACGGACACGATCCGGCTCACCAGCTCCGTTGTCTTGCCGGTACCAGCAGCGGCCTCCACAATGAGCGTTGTGTCGAGGTCCTCGGCGATCCGCCGGCGTGCCTCGGCATCTGCCAAAGCGCTAGCCATCACTCCATCTCCCTTAGAGCAACGAGCGCTTCAATCTTTGGCTTTCGCCGGACACGGGCTTCTTCGTGGTCACCGCAAACCGTGCTGAAGTCGCATCGAGCGCACTCGTTCTTTGCGGGCGCAGCAGGGAAGAAGCCTTTTTCGAGAGCCTCACCGATCGTGCTGACTACGCTTCGGGCAGCATTCTTCGCTGCATCGTCGAGCGCCGTGCACACTTCTGCAAACCTACCTCTTTGCGTGGAGAAGTAGAGACGCCCGCCAGTGACGGCTACACCCGGGAAGAGTTTCTGAAGCGCGAGCGAGTAAAGCACTGGCTGGAGCGTCCTGCCGCCACCGACGATGATATGAAGCTCTTCTGGCGCTTTTCCTGTCTTGTAATCGGTGGCCCGCAGCGCTCCTAATGCATTCCGCTCCACCAAATCGATCGACCCGCGCAACTTTACGCCGACGTCTAGTTCCACGGGCTCAGAACGGCTTTCGGGGTCTTGTTGCTTGCGTTTAACTGAACCCGAGGCAAGGCCGAAGGCGAGCTCGAATCGCCAGGGAGTCCACTGGGCGGAGGTGTCCGCCATTAGGCGAAGCGTTTCGCGCACGTCAGCGCGGATCCCATTGAGTCCGTCCTTCCATACGCGCTCAATCGCTGGCGCGAAGGTATCTTCGTACTCGCGCGCCACCTTGCCGAGGATTGCGTCGACCCGAGCGAGAGCAGCGTCGAGGCGCGATGGATCTAGCGGGAGCACCTGCTCGTCCCTAAGCGCGGTCAAGATTTCATACAGCACTTCGTGAATCAGGGAGCCTCGCTGCAGCGGATCCAACTCTTCGATCGCATAGGCCTCCTCGCGAGGTGCGAGCTTAAGGATCCCTTCGAGGAAGAAACGATACGGACATGCGGCGAATCGTTGGAGCGACGTTGCCGAGAACGAGCGCGCGGACAGTTGGTGACGAGACAGCACCATGACCGCTTCAGGCGAAGGCTTGACCAGTCCGTCACTAGCTGTCCATTTGTTCTGCCAGCGCATGTAGCGCTGACGCAGCGAACGAGCCAGGAAGGGATTCACGTGCGTCAAGTACCGCGCTGCGCCGCGCGGAGGCGCGGCATTGCCGCGGAAGAGCGCATCGAGCACAGCTAAGTCTCTTTCCGCGAAGTCGATGGCGACGGCCGGGTCCGCGGGCGCGGGCCACCCGATGCGCGCATCGACTGCGCTTTCTGCGCGTCGGCGCAGCTCCTCGTATTTTGGGAGCCGGCCTTCTGTCGCCCGAATAGCCTCGAGACCGTAGAAGGAGGGGACTCGCGGTCGACCCTCATGCACGTCCAGCCTTGCGTAGGAGAGCACCACCCGCCGTTCCGCCGCACCAACCGCCACCTTTAGATGAAGGCGCTCCTCTTGGACACGGTCGTCATCTCTTTGGAGAGCCGGGTCCAGATACAATCGCTCCCCATCTGGCAAGAGTGGGTCCTCGCGGACTCTCTGAGGGAAGATCCGCTCGGCAAGCCCCGGGACAAAGACGACCTCGAAGGACATCCCACCTACAGCTTCCGTGGGCGCAACGAAAACGCAGCCGAAGCGACGCCGAGCTGGTGCAGTGCTGAGTTCCAAGAGGCGAGGCCCCAATACATGCTGGACCTCCTTGAGCGTCACCGGGCCCACGACCCCCATCGGGGCAAGCTCCGATAGCACAGCGAGGACCCGGCTAGGATTTCGCAGGGCTCGGGTCGCGAGCTCAGACAGGCGCTCGAGCCACACGCTCCAAGGCGCGTTGCGTGGAAGCTCGGTTAACAGGTCCAGCAAAGGCAGTGCGTAAGCGCGCAAGATTTCCAGGTCCTCGAGATTCCTCCGGACTCGGGCGACCTCTGCTTCGCTTGCGGTCGGCACCAAAAGGTCGGCCTTGAATCGTTGCTCAAGTCCCAGGAGACGGCGCTCCCATCGGGCGCGTCCCCCGATGACCGCCGCATCTACCAGGAGCTTTTCCCAACTGCGCGGAGCGCGAAGCGCGCCGGCAATAACGCGAGCGTTCGCGGTTTCGATCTGCGGCTCCACTTCCGTTTCCGTGAAAGGATGCTCAACGCTCCAAGCATCTTCATGTGCGCTCTCGGCCTCTTCGGAGTCCGCTGGCACCCAGCGCGCGCTCGGCGACGCAGCAGCTGGGGGCTCCCCATCGGGCGTCGGCTTGGGTACCTCGCCGAGCGACAGATATTCCGCGAACCGGCTCGCGCTCAAACCCTCCTCGGCGCACGCGAGCAGTGCAAGCAGAGCACGACCAGCAGGATCCGGCCTTCGAGTGCTCCGCGCAAAGTGGGCGGGCACTCCTGCCCTTCTGAGCGCCTCGAATAGCGGAGCGCGATACAGCCTTGGCGCTCGGAGCAGCACGGCCATTTTATCGAATGGTGTTCCCCGAGCCGCTTCGCGGTGAATCATGCGAGCAATCTCGACGCACTCGCGCATTTCTCCCGGAGCCGACTGGATTGACACTTCGTGAGCGGGTTCGCTCTCATGGGACCTAGGAACACCGAAGAGGCTCTGCTGAAGGCGAGGTAGCGCGCCGCTATCGTTTGCGTCATCCTGCTCTCGGGTCGCCTGTAACGTCCTTTCGAGAAGTCCCGCGGTCCGTTCATCGCCAGCTGGTACTGTCGCGAAGAAATTTGGTGCACAACTCGCTAGAGGCGAGATCAGATTCAATTCAAGGACTGTTCGGACCTGGACGTCGAGGAACAAGGTGGGCAGTCCAGCCAGTGGGTGCCCGCTGTGACTCAGTTCCGCAGCGGCCAAGCGAAGAACAACGGCGTGGTCGGCCAAAGCAGCTGCGGTCAGCGCTTCGTCGAAGGCACGGGCTGCTAAGGCAAGGTCAGGATCCAATGCGGTGATATCGATGCCGGCGAGCCGACAGTCCTCAACGGTCCGCGCTAGCGCGCGCGGGAGGCCCGGTTGGTTGCCTAGGGCCTGGAAGCGCCCGAGTTTCTCCTTGGACCGGAGTTCGAAGACAACGCGCGTCCACAGCGTTTCGATTCCCAGGGGTGTCGCGGGCGTGAGCCCTTTGTTCAGCAGCGCTCGCTCAGCCAACCGAAGCGACAGGCGGTGGAAGGACAGGCGATGCCATCCGAAAGACGCCCCGCGCCTCTTCGACGCGATTCGAGCGAGATCCTGAACGCCGTCATGTCCGGCGCCCACCAGCAGAGTCTCGGCATCGGCGCGGCAGTCTCGTAGCCATGCCTCCGCGCGCCGCAGGCGAGAGAGTGCGGAAGGGGAGATGAACAAGGTCGCGCACATGATCGGCCCCTACAGTACAGGACCGGACTGCACATCGCTCAGTTCGGAGCTGCGGCGAAGCGCCGGCCCCCTCCAACTAGCGCGACGCCTCAAATCGTCGTGCGCACCGGGCGCTGGGAATCGCGACTACTATGCCTCCTTGATAACCTCCCTCGGGTCCTTGTCCTGTCGGAGACCCTGGAATGATGGGTGCCTCAAGGTACCCTCCGGCGTCCATTCGGTGAAGGCCACCTCGCATACAAGCTCGGGCCTCGTCCAGTGAGGGACGAGTGCTGTGGCGCGCCGCGGTCCCCAACGGCCCTTACCAACGTCCGGCGTTTCGGGAAATCGGCTGGTCTTCGTTTCCGTCCTGCTCAGCCGCGAATGGAGTTCGCGCGCCACCTCCTGCGTGAACCCTGTGCCGACCTGCCCGGCGTAGACCCACTGGCCCTTCGGTCCTGGCGTGCTCCGGACACCCAGAATGAGCGAGCCCACCTGGTCCTTGGCTCCGTCGCGCAGAATGAATCCGCAGATGACGAATTCTTGCCGTTGGACCGCCTTGCACTTGAGCCAATCGGTCGTCGGACCTGAGCGGTAAGGCGCGTTCCTCCGCTTCGAGACGATTCCTTCCAGTCCCAATCGCTTCGCATTCGCGAAGAATTCCGGACCCTGGCCGAGCACGTGGTCACTGTACCTGACCAGGCTATCGGTCGCGGCACCTAAGAGGCGCTTAAGCTCCGCTTTCCGGTCTTCGGTCCCCATCTTCGATGTGTCCTTACCGTCGACGAAAAGCAGGTCGAATACGAAGTAAACCGGCTGGATCTTTTTTCCCTCCTTCGAGCCCGAGAGCGCCTCCTGCAAGCTATGGAACGTCGTCTTGCCATTGGGCAGCAGCACGGCCACCTCCCCGTCAAGGAGGGCGTGCTTCGCCTTTACTTTCCCAGCCGCGCTGGCGATGTGAGGCAGCTTCGTAGTCCAGTCGTGACCACGACGCGTGATCAGCTTTACCTTGCCCGCCTCGATCCGACACCCGAAGCGGTATCCGTCGAACTTGATTTCGTGGAGCCACTCATCCCCGTAAGGCGGCACCTTCACGAGCGTCGCGAGTTCCGGCTCATAGCTTGTGGGCAGCTTCGGCCTGAGCCCCTGCGGCGCGCTCACGCCCGGCACTTTCGCTCTGCGATCAGGGCGCCACAAGCGGGACCCACCTGTTGCCCCTCGGAGAATCGCGACAGTATGCAGCGACACGCACCTTGCACCAAAGGGCATCCGCCCGTGCACCCCTGGCAACCGCTTGCGAGGGACGCCCTCTCCGGGTGGAACCGAAACTAGGACCGAAGCTATTACAAACTAATCTCGCTATCGACAGCCTTTAGTCGGCTCGGCGCCGACCTCCTGATCTCCCTCCGCATTAGCTCCCTTGTTTTGACCCTGGCGCGTTCGAGTCGCGCCTCCTCCAGGCCTTTGGCACGGGCGATGCCACCCCCCAAGCTCGGGTGTCATAGCTGTGCACGCAAGGCACGTGGATTCGGCAGCGTCCGACGATCGCGCCGTCTTTGGTCGTGGTGCCCCCCGCTCCGAGTGAGGGGCACCCCGAAACGAAAGGTCCCTCCAAAACCAAGGAGATCGAAATGCACGTCCGAGAGACTGAGGAGCTAAAAACTCGCCTCGAAAAACTGGCTTTCAAGAAGACGATACCTTTTTGCCACTCCTGTTATCGACAAGCATCGACAGGTCGCTGCGAGCGCTGCGGGTCCGACGACCTGATGCGCGAGTTGCCGGGCCACGGAGTGGAATGGGGTGTGGATTGGGTGATCCAGTCATTGCTTCAAGACAACCTCACTCCTGCCAGTACAGAAGAGGGCTTCGAGGAGTCAGTGAGCCAGTGCTATCCGGAGACCACCACCGTCGGCTGGCTGGAGCTGAATACGGTCAGCATCCTGAAGGAAATGGATCCCGTCGCTTGGGATCTCGCCGAGAGTGAATGGATTGACAGCGAGCTGAACGAAGGGAATCTCGTGACGCTCGACAACGGCAGCAAGTATTACTGGATACATGACATCGAAGAGTACCTCGACACCGCGGAGAACGAGAACGCCGTCGCCTAGACTGCCGCGCCGGTGACCCCCTTGGAGCCGCGATCCGACGCGCGCTTTGGCGGCCATGCGCTGATTCCTCGACCCAATACGCGCGCGATCAACCCGCCCGAGAACGAGCGGAGGAGATGGGCATCACCATCACCAAGGCGGCGAGCCCCTCGTGCGTCGAACGATGAACGACTTCGCCCTGATGACCCGGCGACGTACTTATCCTTCAATTCCTCGGTCGACAAGCGCGTGGTTGACGGTCCTGACCGCGTTCCACACCTACGACGAGGTTCTCCGGTGCATTCCAGGCCGCTGTCGGCTCGATCGACCAGCGACTGCCGCCGTCTGTCCGCCAGACCGAACAGACAGATCGTGTAGCTCGCACCTCCGCGCGAGAAAGGGCTTCGATCGGACGACCCCGGCACGGCGGCCCATTAGCCTACCATCAGCTTGTTACGGCGGGACTCCTCGAGTCGGAAGCAGTAGAAGATGGTCATGCCTGACGTGTTGACTCAGGAGCAGCGAAGTTTCTGCATGTCCCGAATCCGTGGCAGGAACACCCAGCCGGAGGTCCAGCTTCGCAAGGTGCTATGGGCTCTCGGCGCGCGGTTTAGAGTCTATGCAAAGCTACCGGGAAAACCCGACATCGTCTTCTCGGGCGCCAAGGTGGCGATCTTCGTCGATGGCTGCTTCTGGCACGGCTGCCCTGAGCACCGCGTTCAACCGAAAACGAATCGCGAATTCTGGCTTCGAAAGCTTCGTCAGAACAGAGCCCGTGACAGAAAAGTGGGCACGCTCCTCGTCGACGACGGCTGGGTAGTGTTGCGCTTCTGGGAGCACCACGTGCGACTTGCCCCGGATCAAACCGCCCAAGCCATCCTTCGAACCGTCGAACGGCGACTACGGGCTGGTATGATGCAGCATTCGCGAAAGCGTCCTCGTAAAGTTCTCCGCACGAACCGGATCGATACCTGAGATTTCGAGGGCGTACTCCACTGCTAGAACACGGCGATCCAGGGGTCGAACGAAACTCCCCGATGTTATGGAGGGGAAAGCGTTATCGACGGAATAGGCAACAACGGCTTCGACGCGGAACCGGCGCGTCGCATACTGGTCCTCGCACTCCCTCCGGTACCCAGCCTGAAAAAGACGTTCAAGGAACTCTTCGTGTGCGTCGAGATTGGTTTCAAGGTTCGTATCCAGTTCACGGACTAAACCGTCTAGGGCAATGCCGTCCGCCACTTCCTCGACAAGCACGAGTACCAGTAAAAGATCATCGAGCCCGGCTGGATCAAGTTGTTGGAGGGAATGGATCCGAACGACTGCTGGCCGTGCTGCTGCTGTCTTCACCTCCAAACCAATTCGATGACCGACGAAATCGCGATGCGGATCTACAGGGCCCACCCACGCGGCTACAGCTTCGCGTGCGCCGCTGGGAACGAGGTGACGGAGCACAATGAGTTCACCGTATAGCCCTTTTATCCATTCCAGGCTGACCTCACGATTTCGCTCAGGAGCCCAGAAACGCCTCCAACGGACAAGAATGCGGTGGAGTGCGGTTTGCGGTGAATCTGTCGATGATCCCAGATGTTGAACAACATCCTCACAAAAAGAGAGGAACGGCCGGCGAAGTGGAGACCCCCGCGGTGCATCACAGCAGACGTCAATGTAGCTCTGAGGTGGACGACCTGCGACCGCCCATTCAACGACGTTAGTTCTGAGGCCAGCGTGCGACGGAAGGTCCTTGGTCTCGTCTGAGACGGACACAGGTGCCAGCAATAGGCGAACTGAGTCCTGCCTGTCGATCGCAAGGATGACCCCCAGTTCTGGCCGTTGCGTTTGGATAACTCGGCCGAGAAGTTGGCCTGGTTCAGGTGGCCACTTCGCGTAGAGCGAATCGAGGAAGCCCTCGAGGGTCCCTTTGATGCTCATATGAGACTCTGTTGGGAAACATAGGGTACTGGCACGTAATTGCGTGGATTCGGAAAGACGAACATCAGGCCGACGATGTCCACGCTTCCTGCGCCGAGTCTGTAATCAGACGCTGCCTCCCCCAAACCAGTCTGATCGATCGCGTAGAGCAAGAGACCGCCGCGCATCGGGTCGTCGTGCTGCCTTCCGAGCTTGCTGCGCCAGGTATCGAGATCGCCAGCGCTTTGAAGAACTCCGATCGAGTTCTGGGTAGCAGGCTTTCGCTTGATCCTTCGCGTCACGACGCGCTCCGACCAGACGAAAGGCCGACGCTCCGGCGCACCCCGCGGGAGCACGACATCCCATTTCAACAACTCGCCTCTATTTAGGAGTTCCTGAATGTAGGCTCGAAGAACCGGTCGGTTAACAACGGGGGCGGTTGCAGCGAATGCATAAGACTCCACGAGTTGGAGCACCACATCAGCCGGGACATCGGACCAGAGATGCATGCCCTCCTCGGTTACGCTAAGACGGGGCTTTCCCAGTCTCTCGATAAACTTGGCAGCTGTGTCGATGTTCTGCTGAAGAATGCGAGGCTCATCGACTGGGAACGTGACCGTCTGCCGCGCGCCCACAAGAGAGACATTTTGTAGCCGACCAGCACCCATCTTGTTTCGTGCCGTGACCAACATCGCCGGGTGAGCACGAATCCGGGGCATCAATTCGGCAGGGGACGGAGGGTTCCGCTCCTTAGCGTACTTGGCCAAGTCATTCCGTAATTCGAGTTCGACGCGTGCAAGATCGGCGAAGTTGTTGGCCATCGGACCTTCGACATAAATCCGCGTCAGATCTGCATATCCGGGCCGGTATCCGAACCACCGTCCCATCTGAAGAAGAGTGTCATATGCAGTGGATTGCCGAGTGAACAGGCTGACCGAAAGTCCCTCAAGCGTCAGCCCACGCGACAGGCGGTTCCCGCCAATCACGAGATATCGCCTTCGGCTGTCCTTTGAATACGCGAGTTGATCATCTGACTTGTTGTTCAGTAAGCGTATCTCAATCTCGTCCACAACGGACTTGGCGTGCCGCCACACATTCTCAAACGGAATGAGAGCTTCGGAACCCCTCGCGTCTTTGGTTGTCGTACAAAAATCATTTTCCCAGAGATCCCTAGCGCGGGCTGCGACGTCTTTGAAGTGTCGCGGCTTGGACAGGAACCCCTGCAGCCTCTCCAGATAGCGACCAAGAACAGACCGGAATGTGTTCTGGACATCAGTTTGGTAGGAAGGGTGGATGAACATCGAAAAGTGGCCAGGCTGCAATTTCCGTTCGATTCTCGCTCCACAACTGAGGATAAAAGCCAGAACCGCCTCTTCCATGATGGCTGGTATCTCGCTCGTCGACGTTAGGGAATCGAGTTGCTGCTCATCCGTGGTACTGATTGAGCGCATCACGTCAAGGCGTGGGGCTTCCTGGGGCTCTGGTGAAAGGTCAGAGGTAGACATGCCCAAGCCAAATAGCTGACGCGGGCCCAAGTAGTTGTTGGGCTCATCGAGACAAGCGATGAAATCCCGCGGATAAAGGTTGTCCGTCTCGCTTACGTCAATCAGCACGTTGGCGAAGGGAGTCGCAGTAAACCCAACGTAGCTGCACTTCGGCAGGAGATTGAGAAGGTCACGAATGCACTGATTGGTCTTGGTTGGATCAATGGGATCTCCAACGTCATCCAGGCGACCGTAGTTTGCATTGATTGACGCCTGGTCCGCTTCATCGTCGAGCACGAGCGTTGGAAGTTCGGCGAGAGCGATCGGAGCCGCGCGCAGAAACGCCACGAACTTTTCCAGGACTTTAACATTCTTTTTGATGACGGCAAGCTTCGGGATCGCGGGATTCAGATCATTGTGAGTTCCCGGATTGAAGTCGCCATCCAGTCCTGACCGCGTCAGCCGGCCCCATCTCGCAACTCCTGGCTGATGCTGCACCAACGGTGCATCGTCTTCCTCATTGCTCTGGCCGGTTATCTCTTGGTCGAACCTACGCTGTGTCTGACTTCTCAAGTCATTGTAGAGCCCTGCCAAGACAATGATCATGCGGTAGCCCGCGTCAGCAGCCCGAGCGCTGAGTGCGGTCATACTCGCCGTTTTTCCGCTCTGGATGTGCCCAACCACTAAGCCCCGGATGCGAAATTGCTTACTAAGTCGGGGATCAGCGAGTCGCGCGACCAATGTGGCGGATGTGGCGGAGATGTTTTCAA
>Ga0207646_10003725_pt1 | contig 17003 bp, 11 predicted proteins | sample KBSK5502metaG_FD_184343 | JGI IMG/M metagenome (GOLD analysis project Ga0207646, IMG submission 184343) | Corn, switchgrass and miscanthus rhizosphere microbial communities from Kellogg Biological Station, Michigan, USA - KBS K5-50-2 metaG... | ecosystem: Host-associated > Plants > Roots >... | reverse complement strand
GCCTGCTCGATGCGAGGTGGGATGGCAGGATTGACCTGGCTCGGCGGTAGAGGCTGCGCGCTTTTATGCTTCTGGAGCAAGGTAGTACGAGCTGAACCGGAGAAAGGGACGTTCCCCGTGAGTAGTTCGTAGGCAAGACACCCCAGGGCATATTGATCAGTAGCAGCATTGCGCGTACCCTGAAACTGTTCTGGTGCCATATACCAGCGCAGTAATGCACTCTCGCCAGCATACGCACCAATTGCAGCTAGTATACTGCCGAAACGGAAGTCGCTCAGGACTGCATGGCCTTGCTCTGTAAAAAGAACATTCTGCGGTGTGAGATTGCCATGTGTGATGTGCTGCTGGTGCGCAGCATGCATCGCCTGACCCACCTGCTGAATGATGCCGAGCATCTCATCAATCGGCAAGGATTTGTGGAAGTGGCGCACAACTAGCGTATGAAGTGAACCACCAGGCGCAAATGCTCTCACTATGGAGATTTCCTGTTCCGTCATATGAACTTCCAGGAGAGGTAGAATATGCTGGTGCTTCAACTGTGCCAGGGTCTCAAATTCCTGCTGGATACGCTCACGCTCCTGTGCCGATAACGTATGTGCCGCGCGCCAAACCTTGATGACGGCGTGCTGGTCGGAAGTGCGTGCCTTGCCCAGGTAGAGAAAACTATAAGGACCGCGCGCCAGCGTCGCTACTACCTCAAATACCCCAAAAGAAGAGGGTCCATGCAATGGTCTGTGACACCTTTCTCATTCTAATCTAGGAGAGTACCGGTCCATGTATCATAACGTATATAGTGCAGGATAGGCGACAATGCGTAGGAAAAATAGGGGTAGCCTGATCTGCTTGAGACGCTTCAACTGTTATTGTCAAGCTCTGACTTTCGCAAAGCTTGTATGTAACGCAATCATAGCCTCTAACGTGTCTAGAATATATATATTGAAATTTTATGATATGCTTGCAACGAATCTGGTATACTATACGTCCTTGATTCTAGGAGAAAGGACTCAGTGTTCGTTACCCTTGTTAAACAGAGTCTGTGAATATCCTGTCTACTCGCGCCTGGGGGAACATATGCCAGAGTCAGACAAGATCTCGCAACGCATCCACATTAAGTGCTATATAAAACGCTCTAAAAGTGTGACGTAATTCACTTGACTTTGGGTCGCAAGATAGGATACAACCAAGTAAGAAGTATTTTTGATATGGATGCGTCAGTACAATATTCTGCATGCATAGACAACTTCAGAAAAGTGTTGGCGGCGGTGAGCTATTCTAAAATAAGTATTTGATATCCTTACTTAATAGAAGTATAACGGAGGTGCATCTTGTCCAGTATGCACGTGGACATTTCTCCGGCAATGACTACCCGAGAGCGCGATATCTCCTCGTGGATTAAAGCGGATATCCGTAGGCTGGGCTCAAGAGGAAGGAAGCGCTATCATAAACGCAAGGCTGCCATCGTTGACTATTTCACAACCGATGACTCGCTAAACGAGATTGCACTCCGGCATCATATGCCGCCGGAAGTCCTCTTGAACCTGGCTGAAAAGTGTTTGATGCAGCACGAGGATGGCACGCTGTGGGGTTTTCGCGCTTTAGTGCCTGGTATAACTGTCATTGACTATTCGCCCCCATCTACTTCTTCAACGGAAGCAGAGACGCTAGATTTAGCTGCTGGTGAAATGGCAACTATCGCTGCGGAAGAACATTTCCCTGATTCAGAGATAGAAGAGGAAATTGCTGCAACGTATGGGGATGACCTGGTTACTGTAGAAGAAATCAGCAGCCCTGCCAGGTCTGAAATAGTGTCTGCCTCTCCCGACCCCGTGGGCGCGATAAATCGAGTTCCTATGGAAAATGAGCTGCCCGGCAAATCCAACGCCCAGCTTATTGTCCGCCCGGACCTGATGCCGGCGGTTTTACCCCTCTATGGCAAGGGAAGAAAGCGCTTAGATGTAAAAAAACTGGCACAAACGCGGCGTTCTGTACACAGACGGTGGATACGCGATATGCAGGATGAGCGCAGGCGCAAGCGCTTCCATCGTTTAGTGAGTACTGGTGTCGTGGCTGCTTTGTTGGTCTTAGTATTGCTACCTCTTGGTACCGTGCTGGCTGCTTACAGCGCCTACAATTCTATCCGGGGTGTTGCCCTGGATGGTGTCAACCACCTTCTGACGGTAAAAAACCTCATCCCTATTTCAAAAAGTGATCCCACGGCAGTGCTTGACCCACAGAAGCTATTACAAGCACGTAGTGACCTTAGCAAGGCGCAAAGCGACTTCTTACAATTACAGCAACTGGTAAACCGCCCCGATATCCACTCAGCCATTGGTCAATTTGCGCCTCAATATAATGGTGAGCTTGGTATGGTCCAACGACTGGTGCAGGTTGGTATAGATGTGTCGCGTTTGGGCGATGAAGCGATTGGTGTTGCGCTGCTTGGGGCCAACATTGTTCATGGTTCGCCTCTTGCCAGTGGATCTACGAAACCGCTTATCACTGCAGCGGACATTGCCAATATCGAGGGGGTGCTGGTGCATGGACAGTATTACCTTGACGATATACGCGCTCAGATGAGCCAGATATCGGTCAATCGACTACCGATTAGTGCCGCGCAGCAAAAGCAATTCACCTCTCTGATGGCGTTGTTGCCCAGGGTACAAAGTTTGATTGAGCAGGGGCAAGGATTAGTTGGGATTGTATCATGGTTGCTTGGGGTGGGACAGCCGCGCCACTACCTCGTGCAGACGATGGATAATGCCGAACTGCGGCCCGGCGGCGGTTTTACGGGAATATATGGCCTTCTCACCATTCACGATGGTCGTATGGCGCCTTTTTCTCTACAAGACGTAACATTGCTCGATTACGCTAGCAACGGGACAGAAATAAATCGCCAGGCGCCACCGGCATATCGTAGCTGGATGAATTTTGGAAATTTTGGATTACGTGATTCTAACATCTCTGCCGACTATCCTACGAGTGCCAGGCTGAATATGCAGATCTTTCAGGAAGAAGGTGGTGGACCTGTTGATGGTGATATCGCGCTCACACCCAAAGTTATTAGCCATATCCTTAATGTGATTGGGCCAATAAAAGTGCCACAATATAATGAAATTATTACCGCACAGAACCTGGAGGATAAGCTGCACTACTACCAGCAGGACTTCGGTGCCATTGCGCGAGAAAAGCAGATAAGCGGTAACTATTCACATGCTGGTCGTAAAGCGTTCACCTCTACCCTTGGTAAATTGCTCCTTGATCGTGTGAAGCATCTGTCGGTGAAGCAATTGATGACCATAATGCAGGGTGCCGTAAAGGATATTCAATCGCGCGACCTGGAGATCTACTTCACCAATCCTCTAGCCGAAGGCTGGCTTGTACACAATGGCTACAGCGGCGCAATGAATGCTTTCAGCAGCCACGATGGCTTTATGGTGGTGCAAGCTAATATTAGCATCAGCAAAGCCAGCCAGTATGTGCATACCACCTACCAGGATAACATCGTGTTGGATGCGCAGGGTGGTGCAACACATAACCTGGCCATCACGCTTGATTACCGGCAAACCGGCCCCGTCTACGGCTATGATACGTATGCTGACTATATCCGTGTCTACGCTCCCGCGGGTGCTCAATTACTCGGCGGAGATGGGTTCGATAGCGGGCATGCCCTGTGTATCCCTAAACAACCTAGCACTAGCCAGGGCGGTACCGGTGGACTCCCGGCATCGAAACCACCCCCTGGTACGGGCTGCGCTCAATATAATGCAGGTTTTCCAGATAGCAGCCGTTATTGCCCCGGCGGTAATTATTCCCTTGGGCTCGGCTATGTACCAGGCAAGGGTATTATGAACTGGCCGGTTGATGGCGTGGGTGGCCCCACCCAGCTTAGCAGCGACCTGCCTGGACGCGCCATGTGGGGTGGATTGACGGTGACGCCCAAGAATTGTATCTCAACGATCACGCTGCAATGGTACGTGCCGCATGAAGTGAAGAATGTGCGAGGTCAATCCCCTTACACGGTACTGGTGGGAAAGCAGGGGGGATACGTTCCCCAGGTGCAGATCACTGTCGATACAAGTGCTATCAAAGGCTTGAAGCCATTCAGTTATGAAGGTAATTTGATTGCTGACAGGGTATTCTCGCTGCCGCTCAAGAAGTGAATTTGTATTTACAAAAACTTTACAGTTCACAGAGGGTTTTCTAACATCTTCGTAGTATCGTTAATTACGATAGAGCAATGTCCTTAGGGCAACACCCCATAGGAGCGATCAAACGAAACGCCCTTATGGGGTGTCCCCATGTTTTCTATTTTTCAGATTCATGCTAAAAAATGGGATAAGCTATGAGATTGTTAGTCGTTGAGGATGAGCTTGATATCGCTCATGCAGTAGCAAAAGGGCTGCGCCAACAGGGGTATGCCGTAGATGTAGCCTACGATGGAGAGCAGGGCTGGAAGTTAGCCGAGGTCAATGAGTATGATCTCTTGATCCTGGATCTCAATCTACCCGAAATGGATGGACTGGAACTATGCCGCCGGTTACGTGCCAGTAGGCCTTCGTTGCTGATACTCATGCTAACGGCCCGCAGCCTGCCCGACGAGCGTGTTACCGGTCTCGAACAGGGCGCAGATGATTACCTGGTCAAACCTTTCTATTTTGCCGAGTTGACCGCTCGCATCCGCGCGCTTCTGCGACGAGATATGCGTGTACGCACACCTCTACTACAATTCAAGGACTTGAAATTGGACCCGACCGCGCGCGTCGTGTGGCAAGATAACCATCGCTTGGAGCTGACCAGCAAAGAATTTGGCATCCTGGAATACCTGCTGCGCCACCAGGGTGAAATCATCAGCCAGGAAACGTTGTTAGAGCATGTTTGGGATATGCAAGCAAATCCACTGACCAATACCGTGCGCGTTCACATCAATTCGCTACGGCGCAAATTAGAGGACGTGGCGGAGATGCCTCGCTATATTGAAACGATCATCGGACAAGGATATCGACTGGGTGTACCCAATGGACTGGAGATAGCCACGTGAATATTCCCGGGCTCCGGCAACGACGGCAGCAAAAAAAACGACGACTACCCCTACGGCTTAGATTAGCGCTTTGGTCGGGTGGGTTCATGCTGATCGTAACTTTTACGCTGGTGTTGTTCATAAACACCATAGCGCTAAGTACTTTCCCCAGGATTATCAGGCTAACACCTATTTCCCCAGCGAAAATTGTGCAAAGCACCCGGCTTGCTCAGCCAGACATCAGGCGATTGCTGGATACATCCTACTTCAAATCGTTAAACCCCCTGGAACGCGCTTTACTTGTCGAACTGCGCAGCATTTCTTTGATTGGCTTTGGGGTAATTGCCGTCATGGGTGGGGCAGGAGCGTACTTGCTTGCAGGAGCGGCCCTGCGGCCGGTCCGGCGGATCAGTAAAGCCGCACAGCGCATCAGCGCAAGCACTCTCGATACACGCCTGGCCCTGGATGGCCCCAAAGACGAAATCAAGGAACTGGCCGATACGTTTGATGCAATGTTAGAACGCTTACACCATACCTTTGAACTCCAGGGCCGCTTCGTCGCCGATGTCGCGCATGAATTGCGTACTCCCCTGGCCTCACTGCGCACCAACCTGGAGGTGGTCTCGGCTGATCCTGACGCCACGCTGGAAGACTACAAGTCCATGGTTGCCGCACAGGAACGAGCGCTGACGCGCCTCGAGCGCCTGGTAGCCGATCTGCTCATCCTGGCGAAAAGCGAGCAGCCACTTTCCCAGAGCGCAGTGACTTTAGGCCCTCTGTTGGAGGAGGTGTTTTGCGACTTGAAGTATACGGCCGGTACGCGACAGGTGACATTAGAACTTGCCGCCGAGACGGAGGTAGTAGTGCTGGGAGATGCATCACTACTTTCTCGTGTTTTCAGCAATTTGGTTGAGAATGGAATATACTATAATCATCCAGGTGGAAAAGTTGCTGTCAACATTGATCATAAAGAGAGCTGGGCAGTTGTGATTGTCTCCGACACAGGTATAGGTATTGCATCAGAGAAGCAGGCTCATATTTTCCAGCGCTTCTACCGGGCATACTGTTCACGAACGCAGCATGGAGAAGGTGCTGGGCTTGGACTATCTATTGTTTCCGCGATCGTGCAGCAGCATGATGGTCGTGTACAGGTCGAAAGTACCCCCGGCATAGGTAGTACCTTCACTGTGCTACTTCCACTTCAGACTACCGCGGGCCATTCCCTTTCTGCTTGATACTTTTTTAGGTGCGTTTAAACGTATCGTCCCGCTTGCGGGCCTCGTTTATCATTTCTATTCTAAACTTAACATGGGCTTTATACCTGCTTTGATATACTGTCTCCAGTTGTGGCGATGTCCAAAGAAGGATCTGCAATTAAAAGGAGCTATGACCTTATGTATGCCCATCAAATACCCAGCCGCAAGCTGAGCGGTGCAGTACTCACGCTGGCTCTTGCGGTAATATTGTTTCTCACGATACTTATTGCCGGGTGCGGCACCTCAAGTTCTGCTACGGCGAGCTCTTCTACGAGTACTGCGACTCCGACAAGCTGTATCTCGACCGCCTCAGGTACACTCCAGAGCTTTAATGCTACCACGCTATTTATCACCAACTTGCAAGGAAAACAGGTCCAGGCCACCTATACGACCAAAACCCTTTTTGCACGCCAGGCCACAGAAACGAAGGCAGCCTTGCAGGAAGGTGGACGTGTCACGGTGAGAGTCACGCAGAATGCTGATAACTCCTACTCGGCGCTCCAGATCATGGTGACTAATGGTAATATCGCGGGAAATACGCCATTTGGTCGATCGAGATCGCAGGCTGGAGCTGGAGGGGTCAGACCATGTTCCACCAATCGACGTTTTAATGGCACGCCCGGAGCGCGTGCAGGCCAGGGAGCGGGTGCAGGCCAGGGAACGGGTACGGGTGCGCAGAGTCGTCAAACCATTAATGGTACTCTCGGTCAGCTAAACGGTAACACGCTGGTGGTAACCGATGCCAGCGGGGCAGATTACACTATAGGATTGACTTCTACTACGCGGATCATTGGCGAGAACGTTGTCAGCGCCACTGATCTACGAAGTGGCGAGTCCATCACTGTAGTTGGCTCATCTAACAGCCAGGGCGTTATTAGCGCCAGCAGCGTGTTAATCGGGTTGAATCTCTCCAATAGAAGCATAAATAATGGACAATAGTTGTAATATCGGCTCTATTTCATGCGAGGAGTCAGGAGTAAAGAGGAATGTCAGAAACGAGTGAAACAAGCCTGCATCAAAACGGACCTGGTCAAGTCAGCCTCCAACCCTTCTTGCGCGAAGAAGAGAATGAAGACATTCTCCCCCCACTACGGAAGCGCAATCGTGTTTGGGTTATCGCACTGGTTATTGTGCTGCTTGTGGTGCTGCTTAGCGGCGTATTGTTCTATGTTCGACGTTCTAGCCAGTCGCCGGTGCAGTATACCCAGCAGGCAGTGAATTATGGCAATATCACCGTGACGGCTTCTGCCACTGGACCGATCGATCCCAAGGCGGAGTATGATTTGAACTTCGCCGCATCTGGCGTGGTGAGTGAGATCGATGTGCATGTAGGCCAGCAGGTGAAAGCTGGCCAGGTACTGGCAAAGCTGAATTCAACCAGCTTGCAAGATGCGCTCACGCAGGCGCAACAGACGCTTACAAGTGACCAGGTATCGTACAATGATGCCCTCAACAGTCAATCTGCTACCCTTAGCCAGGCCAATGCCGCTATCGCTGCTGCCACTGACACCTACAATAACTCGAAGCAGACTCAAAGCGATCTAGACCAGCTTAATCAGACGAAAGCCCAGTGGGCCGCACAGGAGCAGTCAGCGCAGGCGAGTGTTGACAAAGCCTATCAGACTCTGCTCTCCGGTCAGGACGCAGTAACGGCCGCTCAGCATAATTTGTCCAATGCTATCTTGACTGCTCCAGCCAATGCGACTGTGGCGTCGATTAATGGTACTGTTGGACAGACGGCTGGTTCTGGTTCTAGTGGGAGTACATCTGGAAGTACAGCGCAGGGATTTATTGTCCTGGTCGATACGAGTGCGTACACTATAAGCGCGCAAGTAAGCGAGGCTGACATCGGGAAGGTACAACTGGGACAACCGGCACAATTCACCGTTCCCGCTTATCCCTCCCAGACGTTTCGTGCTACCGTGACATCAATCCAGACAATCGGGCAGACCAGCTCGAATGTGGTGAACTACACAGTAGACCTGGCGGTAGATTCGCAAAGCCTGCAAAATGCCACTCTCTATACAGGCATGACCGCAACGGTGAATATCACTACGGCCCAGCGCATTGGAGCGCTGCTCGTGAACAATTCTGCGTTCAGCTTCACCACCACTGCTTTGCAGGCCGGTGCTTTAGATCGCAATACATTGGCCCTGGGAGGGTCGTTTACACCAGGGTCAGGGAGCAGCCAGGGTAACCGCAGGATTGTGCTGGAGCTAAAGAACAACAGGCTCACGCCGGTGCTTGTTACTGTAGGATTGACAAATGGGACATCCAGCGAAGTGCTCTCAGGATTGCAAGCAGGCAACCAGGTCGTAGTAAGTGCAATAGGCGGCGCATACTCCAACCTGTCAGGGACATCGGGCACTGGCGGTGGTAATGGCACCAGATCGGGAGGCGGCGGACTGCGTATACCGGGAGGATTCGGAGGCTAATAAGTGCGAACCAATCAGGAAGACATACGTATGGAACAAGCTGAACAACCGGATGCGACAAAAAGCACACCGCCTTTGATCAGCATCCGGCAACTGACGAAAAACTATTACCTTGGGCGCACTGTTGTAAAGGCACTGCGCGGTATCAACCTGGAAGTAGCTCGCGGAGAGTTCGTAGCTTTGATGGGGCCATCAGGCTCTGGCAAATCAACCCTTATGAACCTGCTGGGCTGCCTGGATCGACCTACCAGCGGAACCTATCTGCTTAATGGCGTGCCGGTAAGCGGCATGAGTACCAATCGACTGGCCGATATCCGCAATCAAATGATTGGTTTTGTCTTTCAGAGCTTCAACCTGCTGGCCTGGATGACGGCTTTAGATAACGTGCAATTGCCCCTGGTCTACTCGGGCGTGCCAGCGGAGGAGCGGTACCGGTTGGCATACCTGGCGCTGGCACTGGTTGGGCTACGCTCGCGTGCGCACCACAGGCCGGCGGAACTGTCCGGCGGCCAGCAGCAGCGCGTGGCAATTGCCCGCGCACTGGTGACACAGCCGTCTTTGTTCCTGGCTGATGAGCCGACGGGGAACCTGGACAGCCAGACGAGTATCGAGATTTTAGCAATCCTGCAAGAACTGAATGAGCGCGGCATCACCATTATGCTCGTCACGCATGAGCAGGATATTGCCAACTACAGCCGGCGGCAGGTTAGATTCCGCGATGGCCGTATCATAGGCGATACGGCCAATCTCACGCCCAGCATGGCGCAAGAGTTCCTGCCGCAAGCGGCTGCAGCCCATCAAGAAACTGAGGAGAAGGAGGTGAACTCATGAGTCTTTTGAAACCCGGGACCAATAAACCGGCAGTCACGCTATCACCCGAATCACAGGTTCCTGTAAGAGGACGCCGTCAATACAAGCGTGCGAAAGGCCTGCCTGCTCTCTTTCAAAGCAGTATGAGCGCGTTACAGGCGCTGCGTGCTAATGTGCTGCGTTCCCTGCTCACCTCTCTCGGTATTATCATTGGGGTAGGGGCAGTGATTATGGTGATTGCGATCAGTGAAGGGAGCACTTCGAACATCACCCAGCGTCTCTCTACACTGAACCCGCTGCAGTTGACTATCAGGTCGAGCAGCGCCAGGGGGGCTGGTAATATAAGTCAAGGGGCTGGCACGCAGCAGTCACTGACCCAGGCCGATGCCGATGCCATCGGGCAGTTGCCCCACGTGGCTGCTGTCAGCCCCGTCGTCAATGTGAACGCGCAGGTTATCCTTGGTAACCAGAACTGGCAGACCAGCGTACAGGGTGTCTATCCCACTTACCAGCAGATTGGGAGCTGGCAGTTGCAGGAAGGGGCCTTCATCACACAATCAGATGAGCAGAGCAGTACTAATGTTGCCGTCGTGGGGCAAAACGTGGTAGATAACCTGTTCACGCCGCTGGGTGTTGATCCCATAGGCCAGCAGATTCGTATCCAGAATGTGCCATTTACCGTGGTTGGCACGCTTGCTCCCAAAGGGTCAACGGGTTTTGGAGCCAGTGCAGACGATGTGGTTTTCGTACCTATGAGTACGGCGCAACAGCAGTTGAAGGAGAGTCAGTATGTGAACAGCATCGTCTTGACGGCGGATAACTCGTCCGATGTAAATAACGTGCAGACCGAAGTGCAGCAGTTGTTGGAACAGCGCCACAACATCTCCAACTCGGCGCAGGATGATTTCACCATTCAGAATGTTTCACAGGTGCTTTCGACCGTCCAGGCTACCACGCAGTCGTTGACGCTTTTGCTGGTGAGCGTGGCCGCAATCTCACTCGTGGTAGGTGGTATCGGCATCATGAATATTATGCTGGTGTCGGTGACCGAACGCACACGCGAGATAGGTATTCGTATCGCTATCGGGGCGCGCCCGCGTGATGTCCTGACGCAATTCCTGATCGAGGCCCTCGCCTTAAGTGTTTTTGGTGGTATTGTAGGGCTGCTGCTGGGCTTCTTAGGCGCGTTTCTCCTGGCGCATGCTAATGGCTTTCCTTTTGTGCTAGATCCGCTGGCAGTGTTGTTAGCTGTCGGTGTTTCAGCCCTTGTCGGCATCCTCTTTGGCCTGTACCCGGCGCAGCGGGCGGCGAGAATGGATCCTATTGTGGCTTTACGGACGGAATAGAGTTAAGCAGGAGCAAGCGCCACCATCGATGCATGCAATACCCGGCAACTCGCGACAACCGCTCTCGCCAGTGAGATATAGTTGCCCCGCGGCCAGTAATACTGCTCGACTGTCCCTGTGCCTAGCGACCGACTATCTGAAGGTGCTCTTTAAGAGCCTCGCGGTGCTCAGGATTGTTCAGGTCGAAGGCTGGGGCATGCGCTTCGGCTTCTTCTTCGTTCTCATACGCCTCGTAGGCTGCAAGTGGGTTACCCAGGAACGAGAACAGGGCGTCCAGATCTCCGGGGAGCACGAAAACCTCGTGAAGTTCGAAGTCGAGCAACGAATCGTTGACTATCTCCCGTAGACGTTTGCTCATCTCAGCGCGATAGCCACGCTGGACGAGCTCCTCGAGAAGGTCATCAAGGGCTTGTTCGGCTGCAGTAAGGCGTGAGCGAAGCTGAGCGTTGGTGAGCTTCGGTCGTCGACGCTCCCAGCTCTGCTCCATGCTTGCTAGTCCAGGCAAGAGGTTATCTACATCCGATGAGTGCTCCTGCGGCTCGAGTTCTTCAGGAACACGGAGGTGGCGATAGAAACAGATAGCGTCGCCGAAGTCGGGGAAGGCGGTAGCACCTTCGCCCATCGGAGTGGAATGGGCTGATTCAAAAATGACGCACGACTCAATTGTCATATCCGCGTCCCATGGCGGATCGCCGATGTGCGTTTCCCGCATAGCTCGCTGCCAACGTTCATGGTACTCTTGAAGTGACCGTGACATGCATGTGCCTTCCTCTCATTGAATTTGACTGGAGAGCAAGACGATAGCGTTCATCGCTCCTCAAAACCGTAGTTCGTGCCATAGCCCACGAATGACCTTCCTGGTCGATCTAGTCGATCTAGTCTGACAACTGGTATTATACACCATCAGTACAATACAACGGAAATGTGCAAAAATACCGGCTAAAGCGTCGTGTGAGCGTGAAGTTGTTAACTCATACCATCTGCTCAAACAACAAGGGTGTGTAGGAGGGGTGGTGGAGTCCCCGCTCGTAAACATTACTCCGTTTTTCGATCCGCGTAGCGAAGTGCATGCGCTCAAAATACGCAGTCAGCGCCACTGGACCATCGATGCCGAGCCAGCGATTGAGGGGTTGAAACTATTTAGTCCCAGAGCATTTCCTGACTCAAAGACCCATCCGGCAGGGTTTGCGGTCACTACCCAGCTGACGCACCTCGCCCTTGCTGGTCCTAGTATGACGCGGAAGCGTCATGAAAGCGTCATGAGCCCCGTCATGGGCAGTGACCCCAAACTCTGACCCATAGATGAGCAAGAACGCGCCTGGCAGGAAGCACACAGACCAGCTCGAAGAAACGCAGACGGGCGTCGAGCAGGCATAGAGGAACTTCACCTACCAGCGTTTTGGTCTGGACAACTATACCTGATAGCATCTCAGCATATCAAACCCGATAGAAACGAGCTTATTGTTATAGCCTCCCGTGAAATAAAAATGTTCACAAACGGGTTATATATAGGAGGTACAATGTCAGTAGGCGAAATAGGAAAATGCATGAGATTGTCACTTGACATCTTACTATATACCCGATAGACTATAACCAGCAAAATAGCATAGCATCATTGACGATGAGCAGGAGGAGTAGGCATATACTCCGCAAGAGAGGGAAGGCCGGTAGGCTGAAAGTCTTCCCCGGAGCAGATGTGCCGAAGGTCGCCTGGGAGTTTGGGAACTGGAATTTCCACGGGAGCGCCCGTTACCGCACGCCACGAGGATCAACATTCCTGTTGATTGAAACAAGGTGGTACCACGAGTAATGAAATGCCCTCTCTCGTCCTTGACGGGAAGGGCTTTTTATATGTGTAATGTGGCAAAAACCAATTTCGGAGGGGATATGGTCGAGCAGGAGAAGCAACTAATTTCATCACTACCAAAAACCTATGAACCACAGGCTGTTGAGGGCAAATGGTACCGTTTCTGGGAAGAGGGCGGCTACTTCAAGCCTAACGGCGATACAACTCGTCCAACGTTTGTAATCAGCATGCCCCCACCCAACGTGACCGGTGCGCTGCACCTGGGTCACGCCATTACCGCCACCATCGAAGATATACTCATTCGCTACCATCGAATGAAAGGCGATGATACCTTGTGGGTGCCGGGCGAAGATCACGCGGGCATCGCTACCCAAAATGTGGTTGAGCGACTCCTGGCACAAGAAGGAACCGATCGCCACGCGATTGGCCGCGAAGCCTTCCTCAACCGTGTCTGGCAGTGGGTGAACCAGTACAAGAGCCGTATCCAGGACCAGCATCGGCGCCTGGGAGCCTCCTGCGACTGGTCGCGCGAACGCTTCACGCTGGACGAGGGACTATCGAAAGCTGTGCGCGAGGTATTCGTGCGTCTGTACGAAGAAGGGCTTATCTATCGCGGCGAGCGCATCATCAACTGGTGTCCGCGCTGCATGAGCGCGCTCTCCGACCTGGAGGTCACTCATGTCGATACCCTGGGAACCCTCACCTACGTGCGCTATCCCTTGAAACCAGAAATTGGTGATGAGCAGAAGCCCACCGAGTACATCAGTGTCGCCACCACGCGCCCAGAGACCATTCTGGGTGATACTGCCGTGGCTGTTAACCCGAAGGACCCACGCTACCAGGACCTGGTTGGGCGTATAGCTATCTTGCCTGTGATTGGCCGCGAGATCCCGATTATAGCAGATGAGGCCGTGGATGCCAACTTTGGCACAGGAGCAGTCAAGGTGACACCTGCCCATGATCCCACGGACTTCGAGATTGGCATACGCCACAATCTCCCGCGTGTGCAGGTTATCGGCTTCGATGCAAGGATGACTGAGGAAGCCGGCCCTTATGCCGGGCAGGATCGCTATGAAGCGCGCAAGAACCTGGTGGAAGAACTAGACCGGCTTGGTCTAGTTGTAAAGACCGAAGACTATATAGTGCCCCTGGGTCATTGCCAACGCTGCAATAGCGTGGTTGAGCCTCTGATTTCAAAGCAGTGGTTCGTCAAGATGGTACCGCTGGCAACGGCGGCTATGGGCGCGGTCAAGTACAGCCAGATGAAGATCATCCCGGAACGCTTCAACAAAGTCTACATGGATTGGTTGGAAAATATTCATGACTGGTGTATCTCGCGCCAGCTCTGGTGGGGGCATCGCATTCCCGTCTGGTACTGTGACAACTGCGGCCAGATGACGGTCAGCCGCCAGGATATATCGATTTGCCCGCACTGCGGCAGCTCCGAGATACACCAGGATGAAGACGTGCTGGATACCTGGTTCAGCTCATGGCTCTGGCCGTTCACTACGCTTGGCTGGCCGGAGGTAACGCCTGACCTGCTGCGCTACTATCCAACTTCAGTGATGGAGACAGGCTATGACATCATCTTCTTCTGGGTTGCGCGTATGGCGATGTCGGGCATTCACTTCCTGGGCATCATCCCGTTCCATACTATCTACCTGCACGGCCTTGTGCGTGATGCTAAGGGCGAGAAGATGAGCAAATCCAAGAATAACGTCGTCGATCCTATAGATGTGATGGATCAGTACGGTACTGATGCTTTGCGCTTCACGCTAGCCACGAGCAGCACACCCGGTAATGACATGAAACTCGTGCCTGAGCGCATCGTGGGCAACCGCAACTTCGCCAACAAAATATGGAATGCATCGCGCTTCGTGCTGATGACCACCGCTGAAATTGGCGGCGGTGTTCCCGCCATTAATGAAGTGCAGCCATCTACATTGGCAGATCGCTGGATTCTCAGTCGCCTGGCTCGATTAACGAGCGAAGTCACGCGCCTGGTCGAAGACTTCCAGCTCGGTGAAGCGGGTCGCCAGATCAACGAATTCTTCTGGTCGGATTACTGTGACTGGTATGTCGAGATTGCCAAGGTGCAGATGTCGGGCGATGAGCAAAGCAGGCGTTCTACGGCAGGTATCCTGCGCGCGGTGCTGGATCAGAGCATGCGCTTACTGCACCCATACATGCCCTTTGTGACCGAAGAGGTCTGGCAGTACCTCTATCGCACCAGCGAACCGGACCGTGATCAGTGGCCAGCCCCGGCCTTGATAGTTGCGCCGTGGCCTCAAGCCAATATGCAGGCGATTGACGATGAGGCTGAGCAGTCCTTTGGCCTGTTGCAAGAGGTGATTACGCGCATCCGCGATGCCCGCAACCAGGCGAGCGTCGAGCCGGCCCGGCGTGTGCCGGTGATTATGTCCGCCGGCGGCCAGGTTAGCATGCTGGAGGCGCAGGCTCCGCTGATAGAATTCCTGGCTCGCACCGAGAAGCCACAGTTGTTCGTGCAACTGGAACAGAAGCCGGAGCAGTCAATGGGCCTGCTGGCCGGACCGGTAGAGATTTACCTGCCGCTGGCGGGTCTTCTCGATATTAGCAAGGAACTGGAACGGCTGGACAAGGAGATTGCCCAGGCGCAGCAGGAGATCGTCCGTCTCCAGGGCAAGCTGGCGAACGAGGCGTTCGTGTCGAGAGCCAAACCAGAGGTTGTCGAGAAGGAGCGCGAGAAGCTAGTTGCCCAGGAAGAGCGTATCGGTAAGCTCAAAGACAGAAGGGCCGAGCTAGGTGGGTAGCATCTGAGCAGATCAGGCAAGAAGAAAGGGGCGACCGCGCGGTCGCCCCTTTCTTCTTGCCTGATCTGCTTACACTGAAAGCTCTTCCCATACGCCTTTGGAGAACTGCTCGTTGTAGAGCCTGGCATACAGGCCACCAAGCTCCATCAGTTCGTCATGTGTGCCTCGCTCCACAATCTCACCTTTGTCCACCACCAGGATGATATCCGCAGCCAGGATGGTCGAGAGGCGGTGGGCAATTGCCAGCGTCGTGCGATCCTTCATCAACGGCTCCAACGCCGCCTGGATCAAGCGCTCTGAGTGCGTGTCAAGCGCGCTGGTCGCCTCGTCGAGGATCAAGATGCGCGGGTTCTTGAGAATGACGCGCGCAATCGCTACGCGCTGCTTCTCGCCGCCGGACAGCTTATAGCCACGCTCGCCAACTTTGGTATCGTAGCCATCGTCGAGTTCCATGATACGATCATGAATCGCTGCTGCCTTAGCTGCCGCGATCATCTCTTCCTCTGTGGCATTGGTGCGCGCATACAACAGGTTCTCTCTGATTGACGCATTGAAAAGGTACGTCTCCTGCGTCACTACGCCGATTATCTCACCCAGCGAGGCAAGAGCGATATCTCTGACATCGAGATCATCAATCTCTACAGCACCGCTATCTACGTCATAGAGTCGCGGCACAAGGTAGGTAATCGTCGTCTTACCCGCGCCGCTTGGCCCCACAAGCGCGGCTAGTTGGCCAGGTTTGATATCAAACGCAACATGGCTGAGCGTGGGACGTGATTCGGACTCATCCGAGACCGCTACGGGTCGCGGTGAGACGACAGGTTTCTCCTTTTCAAGCCCATTTCCGTCGCTACGCTGATCTGGGCCGACCGATCCGCCTAGCAAGTCAGATTCATCGCGCTTATACGTAAATGAGACATCATTAAATGTGATCTCACCACGTACCTTGTCAGCTTTGAGATGCAGCGCGTTGGGCCTATCCTTGATTTCAATGGGCAAATCCAGGTACTCAAAGATACGGTCAAACAGAGCCAGTGCCCCCTGAACATCTATCTGGATATTCAGCAACTGCCCGATTGGGAAGAAGAGCCTGCTCTGCAAGGTTGTAAATGCGACGATACCACCAAGGGTAATAGATGGGTGCAGCGGGTTATGAATAATCTGCAATCCTGCTACGAGATAGACAATAGCAGGCGTGATGGAGAAGAAGACGCCAATGAACATGAAAAACCAGCGGCCTATCATTTGCTGGCGTACTTCCAGGTTGGTCAGGTTCTGATTCTCCTTCTCAAAGCGCTCCTGGGCATATTGCTGGCGTCCAAAAGTCTTCGTCAACAGGATGCCGCTGACCGAGAGCGTCTCCTGCATCATGGCGGTGAGCGAGGCCATGCTCTCTTGCGTTTCCTTGCTCGTCGCACGGCGCACATTGCCTAACTTGTAAGTGATCCACAAGAAAATTGGTAGGAGGCCGAGCGATATGAGCGTGAGCAGAGGGCTGATGAATAGCATCGCGATGATCGTGCTCAGGACCGTCGAGAAA
>Ga0207646_10003724_pt1 | contig 17006 bp, 16 predicted proteins | sample KBSK5502metaG_FD_184343 | JGI IMG/M metagenome (GOLD analysis project Ga0207646, IMG submission 184343) | Corn, switchgrass and miscanthus rhizosphere microbial communities from Kellogg Biological Station, Michigan, USA - KBS K5-50-2 metaG... | ecosystem: Host-associated > Plants > Roots >... | reverse complement strand
TGGGGGGCTCCCGCCCCCCGTCCCCCCTGGTCCAGCCCCCCACACTCGCGTGCACAGCACGCCGTGCTCGGCGCCGGGGTCCCGTCTGGTGTAGAAGTACCGCTCGCCCCGCCAGGCCGGCGTGCCGACATAGCCCGTGCTCAGCAGCTCGCGCACCCGGGCGGCCAGCTGCTCCCGGCCGGTCAGCTCCTCCCGGTACGAGCCGAACAGGTCCGCCTGCGCCGCCAGCCATCCGGCCCGTTCGGCGCTTGTGTCGTCCTCCAGCCACCGGTAGGGGTCGCTGACCTGATACCCCAGGATTTCCTCGGTCAGGTCGAGTCGGCTGGCCTCCGGATAACGGAACTCGTTCATGCTGTGCTCCCCGCTCGCTCATGCCTCGCACTCTATGGTCCCCGGCAACTTGTACTCTTATGTGGTGGCGGATGCGCGTACCAGGCGACACACTGGGAGCATGAGGTTCAGATAGAGGGCCGACGCCAGCGGGAGGTGCGGTGCGACGAGTGCTGTTGCTCAACGTGACGTATGAACCGCTGACGACCGTGGGTTTGCGAAGAGCTGTGTGTCTCGTGCTCTGCGGCAAGGCCGAGGTCGTCCACGACGACGGGGCGGGCGCGGTGCTCCACGCGGCGACGGTATCCCTGGTGACGCCGTCGGTGATCCGGCTGAGCCGCTACGTCCGCGTCCCGTACCGCAACCGGGTACCGCTGACCCGTGCCGCGCTGATGCGCCGGGACAACTACAGGTGCGCCTACTGCAGCCGCAAGGCCGAGACCATTGACCATGTGATCCCGCGGAGCCGCGGCGGCCAGCACGCCTGGGAGAACTGCGTGGCGTCCTGCACCATCTGCAATCACCGCAAGGCCGACCGCCTGCTCGAGGAACTCGGCTGGACACTGGCGGTGCCCCCAGTGGTACCACGCGGCGCCCACTGGAGACTAGTGGGCGCACACCACGACGGCGACCCCCAGTGGGCCGCTTATTTGCGTGAGCCCTCGGCCGCTTTAGCCGTGGCCTGAGGCGCCGCGGCATCAAGGGCCCCGAACGTGCGGAACTCCCGCTGCGTCAGGCCGACCAGGATGGCCAGCGCGACGAGCGCGCCGGCCACCGGGAAGAACGGTACCGGCCCCAGGTGGCGGACCAGGACGCCCGACACCGCCACTGACAGCGGGAAACTGCCGAACGCGCAGAGCATCAGCATTCCCATCACGCGCCCGAGCAGTCCGGGGGAGACCCATTTCTGCATCACCGTCAGGAAGGTGACGTTGCCCAGGCCGTTGCACGCGCCGACCACGCAGAGCAGGGCCGCCGCTCCCGGCTCGCCACCCAGGTAGGGCACCAGCGCGATGGCGACGGACTCCGCCAGGAACACGGCCGAGGCGAACATGACCGGAGCGCGAAGGCCGCCGGTGCGCGCCGCGCCGAGCGTGCCGGCGATCCCGCCGACAGCGAGGCAGGCCAGCAGCGCGCCGTAGCCGCCCGCCCCGTACTTAGCGTGCGCCAGCGCGGGCAGCGCGACGTCACCCATCCCGCCGCTGGCCAGGTTGGCCGCGACCACCACCACCAGGATGACCTGGAGGGCCCGCGACCTGCGCAGCAGGGCCAGCATGCCGCCCGGCGCCGCCGGGTCCGCGGCGCCCTCGCCCTCAGCGGCTGCTCTAGCCTCGGCGGCGGCCGCCTCGGCCGCCGTCGCGGTCACCGACCCCGGCGCTGGCCGCCGCGGGATCAGCAGCAGGGTCAGCGCCGACAGGCCGAACGAGGCGGCGTCCACCGCGAAGGCCGCCGTGGACGCCCGGGTAGCGGCGACCAGCGCGCCGCCGAGGGCCGGGCCGAGCAGCGAGCCGACCTGCACGGCCGCGGTGGACAGCGCGTTCCCGGCCGCGAGCCGCTCCGCGTCGAGCAGTGACGGCATGATCGCGAATGACGCCGGGATGAACAGGCCCTCGCCGGCCCCGATGAGCGCGGCGATCGGGCCGAGCGCGGCCAGCGACGTGACGTGCCTGGCCGCCAGCACCGCCAGCCCGGCGACCATCACGCAGCGGACCACGTCGGCCGTGAGCATCAGCGTGCGCGACCCCAGCTTGTCGGCCAGCACCCCGCCGGCCGGGATCAGCAGGGTGCGCGGCACGCCGTAGCAGGCCAGCACGGTGCCGAGCAGGATCGCGCCGCCGTGCGCGGACAGCACCAGCCAGGGCAGCGCCACCGCGTAGCAGTAGTCACCGATCGTCGACGCGAACTGGCCGCCGGCCAGCAGCCGGAAGCCCCGTACCGCCAGCGGCCCCGAGCGCCAGATGGCTTTCACCGGCCATCCTCCGGCATGCCCTCCGCCGCGGCCTGGGCCTGCTCAGGACCGAACCACGGGAACAGGTCGAGCGTGATCCGTACCGGCAGTGCCCCGGCCGGCCGGCTGGCCGCGTCGAGCCGTACGTATGGCGCCATGACCTCGAGCACCTGCGCCCGCATCCGGTCAAGTTCCTCCGCCGTCACGTGCGCGACGCTGAACACCTCGCCGCTCGCGGCCTGCCAGTCGGCGGGATACTCGGCGTGACGCGCCACGTACCTGGCCCGGACTTCCTCCGCCGCGGCGCGTATGTTCTCCGTCAGCAACCGCCCTGCCAGCTGGGTGGCGGGCGGCACGTCCGGGCCCTCATACATGTTGAAGGCGAGCAGGCGGGCCCGGGGCGCCGGGTTACCATGCCGGGGGAGGTCCTCACCATGCGGCGACAGATATTCACCGAGGAGCACGACGCGTTCCGGGACATGGTGCGGGCCTTCATCGCGAAGGAGATCACGCCCTACCACGAGCAGTGGGAGCGGGACGGGATCGTGTCCCGCGACGTGTGGCTGGCCGCGGGCCGGGCCGGCCTGCTCGGCATCCACCTAGACGAGAAGTACGGCGGCGGAGGCCAGCCCGACTACAGGTTCTACGTGGTCCTGAACGAGGAACTGGCCCATGCGGGCGCCAGCGGCCCGATGTTCCAGCTGCACAACGACATGATCGGGCCGTACCTGGACCGGCTGTGCACGCCGGAGCAGCGGGAGCGCTGGTTCCCCGGCTACTGTTCGGGGGAGCTGATCGCGGCGATCGCGATGACCGAACCCGGCGCAGGCAGCGACCTGCAGGGAATCCGCACTACGGCGGTGCGAATGAAGGGGGGAGGGGAGGTGGGTGGGGACCGCTACGTGCTGAACGGTCAGAAGACCTTCATCTCCAATGGCCAGCTGGCCGACATCGTGATCGTCGTGGCGCGCACCGACCCGGACGCCGGGCACCGCGGGATCAGCCTGCTCATGGTCGAGCGGGGAATGCCCGGCTTCACCCGCGGCCGGAACCTGGACAAGCTCGGCATGCACGCGCAGGACACCTCGGAGCTGTTCTTCACCGACGTCGAGGTGCCGGCCGCCAACCTGCTCGGCGAGCAGGGCGGCGGGTTCGTCGCGCTGATGCAGAACCTGCCGCGGGAGCGGGTCACCATCGGCGTCACCGCACTGGCCATCGCCGAACAGGCCCTCTTCGACACGCTGGCCTACTGCAAGCAGCGCAGCGCGTTCGGCCAGCCGGTGGGCAAGTTCCAGCACAATAGGTTCACCCTGGCGGAGATGGCTACCGAGATCGCGGTCGCGCGCGAGTTCACCGACCGCGCCATTACCGAGCACTGCGCCGGACGGCTCGGCAACGACGAAGCCGCCATGGTCAAGTGGTGGGACACCGAGCTGTGCAACCGGGTCACCGACCGCTGCGTCCAGCTGCACGGCGGCTACGGCTACATGCGCGAGTACGCGGTAGGCCGGGCCTGGACCGACAGCCGCGTGCAGTCCATCTTCGGCGGCACCACCGAGATCATGAAGGAAATCATCGGCCGAGGCCTCGGACTGTAGGCCTGACCAGGCACTTCTACGAAATCCATGCCCGCCGGTTCTAACGCGATATTAGTCAGCTGCACCGCCTTCGACGCCGCCGACTACACCCTCCAGCGCCTGGCTGCTCTGGGTGGCGAGATCCGTTCCTTCCACCAACCCTGAATAGTCAACTAGGCTCCGGCACTGACCCCGGACACCGGCCCTTCGGACAAGCCCATCCCGGGGCCCGCGACTTCTCAGCCTAAACGCTCACCCAAGCAGGTTCTTGACATAAAGCGGCGCGATGAGTGGACGCAACGGTGATTACGGAGGTTAGCCCCATGCCCGCACTCACGACCCGGGCCAGCCGCCCGCGCAGGGGCCAGGCGCACGCCGGCGCCGATGTCGTCGTCATCGGCGCCGGGTTCGCGGGGCTGGTTGCCGCGCGCGAGCTGGGCCGCGCGGGGCTCGGCGTGCTCGTGCTGGAGGCCCGCGACCGTGTCGGCGGGCGTACCTGGACCGACCGCAGGCTCGGCCATGACCTGGAGCTCGGCGGCACCTGGGTGCACTGGGTGCAGCCGCACACGTGGGCCGAGATGACCCGGTACGGGCGCCAGGTCACGCGCAGCCCCGCGGCCGGGCAGGCGTACTGGCTCGGTGCGGGCGGCGCCCCGCGCGCGGGCACGCTGGATGAGTTCATGGCGCTGATCGCAGACGGGCAGCAGGCGATCGTGGACGACGTGCGCGCCGCCATCCCGCGCGGCATCGACCCGGCGGCCGGCCAGATCGGCGAGCTGGATGCGCTCAGCATCGCGGATCGGTTCGACGCGGTCGAGCTGGATGAGGAGGCGCGCAGCGCGAATGAGGCGGTGTGGGCCGGGCACGTGAACGCCCGGCTGGACCAGGTCGGCCTGTCCAGCGCGCTGCGCTGGGCGGCTGCGGCGGGCGGGCACTGGCAGCTCATGCACGAGGCATCGGCCACCTACCGGGTCGTCGGCGGCATGAGCGGGTTCACCCGCGCGATCGCGGCGGACGTCGCGGGCGAGATCCGGCTGGGCGCCACCGTGAGGCGGGTCGCGCAGGCGGCGGACAGCGCGGTGGTGACCTGCGCCGGCGGCGCCGAGGTGCGCGCCCGGCGGGTGATCTCGACGCTGCCGGTCAACGCGATCGCGGGCATCGAGTGGGAGCCGCCGCTGCCGGGCGCCTGGCTGCGGGCGAACGCCGAGACCGTCGCGTCGCAGGGCGTGAAGGTCTGGGTGAAGGCGCGCGGCCGGGTACCGCGGTTCGTCGCGTACGCGAGCCAGCGGCATCCGATCTGCGTGCTGAAGACCGAGTTCACCGGCGACGACGCGACGGTCCTGGTCGGGTTCGGCCCCGACCACACCCAGCTCGACGTGACCAGCGTCGCCGCCGTGCAGGCCGCGGTCGACGCGCTGCGTCCCGGGCTGGAGGTCATCGAGGTAGCCGCGCACGACTGGATGAAGGACCCGCTGTCACGGACCACCTGGATGACACACCGGCCCGGGCAGCTGACCCGCGACCTAGCCGGGCTGCAGCGGCCCGCGGGCGTGCTGCACTTCGCCTCGAGCGACAACGCCAGCCTGTGGGGCGGCTTCGTCGACGGCGCGATCGAAAGCGGCCTGCGCGAGGCGCGGCGAGTCGCGGCCGAGCTCATCAAGTGACGGTCACCGTGCACCATCACGGCACGATCGCCCGCCGCGGCCCAGGCCAGCTCGGCGCAGTCCTCGACGTCGGAGACGAACCGCGCGCTGGCCGGCGGAACATCGCCGGCGTGATGGGTCAGGACGAAGATCACCGCGCCGGCGGCTCAGAGCAGGCCGGCGTCGCGCACGATGATGGCGATCTGCACGCGGTTGGCCGCGTTCAGCTTGGTCAGGACGCGGGATACGTGGGCCTTCACGGTGGCTTCGCTCATGTACAGCTGACCGGCGATGCCGGCATTGGATTCGCCGCGTCCCACCTGGGTGGCGACCTCGCGTTCCCTGTCGGTCAGCGTCTGCAGCGCCTGCCTGGCCGCGGCCCGCCGTGAGGCGTCGGTGTCCGCGCTGAAGTGGCCGATCAGGGTGCGCGTGACCGCGGGTGACAGCATGGCCTCGCCGGCCGCCACCAGCCTGACCGCCTGCACGATGTCGGTCGGCGGGGTGTCTTTGAGCAGGAAGCCGCTTGCCCCGGCCCGCAGTGCGCCGAACACGTACTCGTCGAGATGGAAGGTAGTCAGCACGATTACCTTGGGCGGGGCCGGCCGGGCCGCTATCTGTTCGGTCGCGGTGATCCCGTTCATTTCCGGCATCCGGACGTCCATCAGCACGATCTCGGGCCGGTGCGCGCCGACGGCCGCGATGGCGGCCGCACCGTCGGCGGCCTCGCCGACGACCTCGAGGTCGTCCGCGGATGACAGGATCATCCGCAGCCCGGCGCGGACGAGCGGGTCGTCGTCGACGAGCAGTACCCGCAGTGGCCGCTGGCCGCTGGTTGCGCTGGAGCTCATCGGGGCGTCACTGCTGCCATCGCAGCGCAGCGTCCACGACGAAGTCCCCGTCCGGGCCCGGCCCGTGCCAGAGCGTGCCGCCGGACAGGGTGACGCGCTCGGCCAGGCCCACCAGGCCCAGGCCGGCGCCGGGTAGCGGCGCCTCGGCGGGCCGGTGCAGTGGCAGCCGGTTGCGGATGGTGACGTGAAGGCCCTGCCCGGGACGGCCGGACACCGACACGGTGGCCGCGGTGCCCCGCGCGTGCTTGCTCACGTTGGTGAGCGCCTCCCGCACGATCCGGTAGGTGTCCCGGCCCAGCGCCGCGGGCGCCGCCTCCGGGGTCTCGACCCGCATGTCCAGTTCGACGTTCATGCCGGCTCGCCGGGATTCCTCGACCAGCCGGGCGATGTCCGGCAGGGATGGCTGCGGGGCGTGAGGCGCTTCATCGCCGGCTCCGCCGCCGTCGCGCAGGACCCCGATGATGGCCCGCAGCTCCTCGAGGGCCTGGCGGGCGGTAGACCGGATGAGCCCGGCGGTTTCGCGCACTTCATCGGGCCCGGGGTCGCGCCGGACCTCCAGGCCGCCGGCGTGCAAGGCGATCAGCGACACCCGGTGCGCGAGGACGTCGTGCATCTCCCGGGCGATCCGGGTCCGTTCGGCCTGCCGCGCCTGGTCGGCCAGCAGATGCTGTGCGGCCTCGGCCTGCTCGGCCCGGTCGCGCAGGGAATCGAGGAGCTCGCCGCGGGCGCGCAGGTACATGCCCAGGGCTACCGCTGCGACTAGTTCGGTGAGGGCCAGGAGCCATACGGCCCAGAACGGGTAGGTGCTGACCCACAGCAGGTAGTAGCCGATGATCGCGATCTGGTGCAGGCCGGCCATGATCAGCGCGGTGCGCGCGGGTCGGCGGAGGCTGACGTTGTACACCGCGAACAGGCTGGCGGCACCGGCCGAGAGGGACAGGATGAACGGGGGGATCGTTGCCAGCGCCACGCCGGCCGGCCATCGCCGCCGGAACCAGAGCATCGCGCACGCGGCCGCGCCGATCCCGGCGTCCACCACGAAGGCCACCTCGCCGGACCCGGGAACCCACCCGCCGCCGTGTGCTCCGGCCTTGGTGACCAGCAACAGCAGGCCACCTGCCGCGCAGAGCGCCACGCAGGCCGCATCGGCGGCGATTTCACGCCTCGTCCGACGGTCACGAACCGCCATAAGCACAGGGTAGAGCCAACTTCATGACCGCGATACCGCCGATTGGCTCACCCGCGCATCGACGAAAGTCGCAGCCGGGCGTCGCCGTCGGCGCCGACCGGGCCGGGCACGGTGGCCGAGCGGCCGATGTGCCGCCGCATCGGCCCGGAGCACGCTGGCGGCATGATCACTGTCACCTCCCTGACCAAACGCTACGGTCCAGTTGCCGCCGTCGACGGCGTGACGTTCAGCTGCGAGCCGGGCACCATCACCGGGTTCCTCGGACCCAACGGCGCCGGCAAGTCCACGACCCTGCGCATGATCACCGGGCTGGCCCGGCCAGACTCCGGCCGTGCGACCATCGCGGGGCGCGTCTTTGCCGCCCTGCCCAACCCGGCGCGGGTCGTCGGCACGTTGCTGGACGCCTCCGCGATGCACAACGGGCGCACCGGACGCGCCACCCTGCGCGTCGCCGCCACTGTGGCCGGAGTGCCCCCGCACTGAGTCCAGGTCGTGCTCGATGCGGTCGGCCTGGCCAGCGCGGCCCCGCGCCGGGTCGGCACGTACTCACTCGGCATGCGGCAGCGGCTCGGGCTGGCCCAGGCGCTCATCGGCGACCCCGAGGTGCTGATCCTCGACGAACCAGCCAACGGGCTCGACCCGGAGGGCATCGCCTGGATCCGTAATCTCCTGCGGGACTTCGCCGACCGGGGCGGCACCGTGCTGCTATCCAGCCACCTGCTCGCAGAGGTGCAGGCCACCGCCGACCACCTCGTGGTCATCAGCGCCGGGCAGATCGTCGCCCAAGGTGCCCTGGCCGACCTGCTCACCAGCACCGGCCTGATCGTACGGGCCGCCGACGAGGCGGGCTTGCGGCAGCTCCTGACGCAGCGCTCTATACCGTTCGCGGCCCGCACCGACGGCGCCCTCCGCGTTGACACCAGCACCGGGATTGACGCCAGGCACATCGCCGCGCTCGCCGTGCGGGCCGGGCTGCCCCTGCTCGAGCTCCGGGCGGCCGACGACGCCGACCTGGAGCACCTGTTCCTGTCCCTGACCAGCCCTGCCCCGGCGCCAGAGCCGGGAGGGCCAACCCCGGAGGTGACCCGATGACGGCGACCGTGCGCGCCGAGCCAAGGCGTCAGCCTGCCCCCATCCCGTTCACCCGTCTCCTGCGGGCTGAATGGCTCAAGACCACCGGTGCGCGGGCCGCCAGGTGGCTGCTGGCCGCCGCTGCCCTCACCACCATCGCCGCCGAGGCGATACCGCTGTTGTTCCCGCACAACGTCAAGCAGTCCGGCGCCTCGTACCTGACCTGGGCCGGGATAGGCGCTACCCGGCTGCTTCCCGTCGTGCTCATCCTCGCGATGACCGCCGAATGGAGTCAGCGGACCGCCATGTCGACCTTTACCCAGGAACCTCGCCGCGGCCGGGTGCTGGCGGCCAAGATCGCCGCAGGGCTGGGCGTCAGCCTGCTCGGAGCCTGCTTCGCCCTAGCTGTCAGCCAGCTGGCCTTCGTGGCAGGCCGCGCTGCGGGTCGCGACATCGCCACCGGAGCGAGCTGGCCGCAGTTCGCGGGCTCCGTCGTGTTCATCCTGCTCACCGGAACCATCGGAATCGCGTTCGGCGCCCTGCTGCACAACACCGCCGCCGCCGTCGTGACCTACTTCGCCCTCGGCGCCGCCTTTAACCTGTTCACGATCCCGGCCCTGGAGAAGGCCGGACGCTGGGTGAACACCGGCGAAACCTACGGCTGGGTGCTCAACGGCGAATGGAGCGGCCACGGCGCCCAGATCGCGACATCGACAGTGCTGTGGATCATCCTGCCCCTCACGCTCGGCTGGGCCAGGACACTACGCCGCGAAGTGCGCTGATGGTCGTGAAGTGGTCCGCTCCACATGCGACCGCGGTACCACCGATCGGCGCACCAGCGCATTCGACCGAAAGTCGCAGTCAGGCCTCGCCATCGGCGACGACCGGACCGTGCGAGGTGGCCGTGCGGCCGATGTGCCGCCATGTCGGCTCGAAGCACGCTAGCGGCATGACACGCGCTCTTCGGGCGAAGGGCAGGAGAGAAAGGGAAAGACCATGGCTATCACAGGTCGAGCCTCGGAGGCTTCTCACGGGAGCCCACAGCCAATCCAGCCTGCGGGAGGCCGACTGGTGCGGCAACCCGCCTGGTGACCGCGCTGTTGCTGACGGCGGCGGGCTACGCCATCCTACGCACCAATGCGCTCCCCCGTTGGGCGGGCCAGAGCGCCTACCTGCTCGCCCTGGTTAACCTGGCCTTCGTCCCGTCGCTGTACTTCGGGATCGATCCCTCCCGCTTCTATAGCGCCCTTGGCTGGGGAAACACTGCACTGACCGCCGGTCTCATCACCTACTGGTCTGCCGCGGTGGGCATCGCGGCCATGGTCCGGGCGCCGAAGCGAGACCACACTGCGCCGACATCCGGATAGCCGCCAGTAATTGAACTAACTTTCCGCAGGCCAGACTTCAGGAGAGAACACGACTAAGGCACTGGTCATCGGCGGCGGCGTCGCCGGCACGGTGGCTGTCAGCGGCGGTGTGGCGGCCCGCTTCGGCGATGGCACCAGCATGACCGGTGAGCTGCTCGTTGGCGCGGACGGCGTCCACTCGACCGCCCGCGCACTCGGATCGTCGCACAGGCGGCGCGCGCCAGCAGCAACAAAACCCCGGGTCCGGCCGGCCGGGTGCTGCAAGGCCTTATCCTGCCCCTCGTGTTCAAGTTCCTAGTCACCGACAAATCCCTGGCCTGGAGATACGACCACCCATCGACTGGAGTGACCCGGTCACCCCCACCGCCCTAGCAGGCTGACCCGGTCCCGGAACCACGCCAGGGTGAAGACCGCCTGCTTCCAGCAGGTCAGGGCGCGTGTCCCGTCCCGGGTGCCGATCTCGCGCCGGTGATCCGCCAGCAGCTTCGACACGAACAGGACCAGTGGCAGCGGGACGTTAAGGATGACACGATAAGACAGCACGCGGAGCCTCCGGGAACGGAAGGGATCTTGGTCGAGACCTCTTGTACCGGGGGCTCCGCGCCTGCCCGGCGATCTCCAGTTATGTCTGCGTGTCTGCCCGTATGACCGTTACGCCAGGAGCACCGGGTTCACACTTGCCGAGAAAACCTCAATGTGCCCACTTTCATGTGCGATTAGCCTCTGAATGTCGGCTGGCGTCCGTGAGGACAGCTCGCCATAGTTAAGCGCTCCCGCCGTCTCCGGCAGATCGCCAATTCTTCGTCGCAGGCAGTGATCTATTCAAACCGCGCCTACATGCCGTCTCCACACAATCTCCACATGATCTCCATCGCGTAGGCACACGCTCAAAGGCGTTTCGATATAGCCACTCAGAAAGAACCTCATCATCGTCCTGGGGGCGATGACTATGCAGGTTTACCGAAACATCGACGTTCGAGGGCCAGTACCTCAGACCGCGAGGGGGGTTCCATGACACGGGTCGTATTTCAGCAGTTGATCGAGTCGCGAGATGAGCTTGTAGGCAAATGGCCAAGGTTGCAGACCGTCGTAACGCCCGAGCAGGTGAGCCTCGGCATGGATGCGCTCCGCAGCCGGGTGGCCAGCGGCAACCTTAATGTCCAGGCCGAGGAAGCGACTTCCAATGAGGCGCTGGAGCTCTACAACAGTGTCATCTCCGACGGGCGCTATGTGGGCATGCTACTAACCGACCCGGCCGAGGCGGCTTCCCGCCTCGGGCGAACCGTTTCTCCTCAAGCTGTCGATCTCCTGCGCCGGGCGGTCAACATGGATCCCACGTTCGCAGATCAGCAAGGCGAAGCACTCAGCCCCGTCGGGGAAGTTTTCATAATCGTCTTCATCGCAATCGTGTGCGCAGCGCAAGAACCGGCACCGGAGGAGATGGTGGTCGATAGTTCCGGTTTGGTGAAGTTCTAGGCTGGGAGACGGATCGTGGAGGACGCCACTGCGAATTTCAATGGCGCACAAAGCCGGGCAAAAGCATCCGTGGTCCTGGTCAGTATGCCATGGCATCCACCCGCAGAACCGTCACTCGGCCTTGGCATCCTCAAGTCCTGCCTGACGCGGGCCGGTGTCACTTCGTGGGTTCACCATGCCAGTTCGGCGCTGCTGGGATACCTGACCCTCGACACGCATATCTTTCTCGCCCGGTGCCTGGGCATCAACGAATTCCTGTTCACGGCCAATCTCGATCCCGTAGTGGACGATGACCAGTTGAAGGAACTTGTGCACCAGGTCACCGCCAATCTCGTGGCTGGAGGGCCCCAGCATCCTCGCTACCGCAGCGTGCCGGAGATCTGCGACCTGATCCTGACTCTCCGCGAGGAGGTCATACCCGCTTTTCTGAAGCGCACCGCCGAACAAGTACTCGCACGAAAACCCGACCTGGTTGGGCTGACCTGCATGTTTGACCAAACAATTGCGTCCGCGGCGTTGGCGCGGACGCTTAAGGACATGGATTCAGGCCTGTCGGTCGTCCTTGGCGGATATGCGCTGGAAGGACCGCCTGGGAATACGGTGGCGGCCGCGTTGCCGTTCATCGACTGGGTGGTACAGGGCGATGGCGAGGAAGCCATCGTGATGCTGGCCGAGGCCACCATCGATCGTACCCCGCAGGCGAAACGGCCTCCGCGGGGCATTATCCGCAGTCCCAAGGTGAACTTGACGATGTCGCCGATCCCGGATTACGACGATTGGTTTGCTGGCTTGGAGACTCTTCGCAGCGAACACAAGGTGCAAGTCAAGACCTCATCCCTGCTTGTCGAGAGCTCACGAGGGTGCTGGTGGGGAGCCACGAAGCATTGCGTGTTCTGTGGGATCGACGAAGAGACACTCCGCTATAGGCAAAAGCCACCCGAGCAGGTGATCGGCATGCTACGGGAGCTGCGCGGACGTTACGGGAAAGAGATCGTCTTGCGGTTTTCGGACTATATCTTTCCGAAGGCCAACTACGAAACACTGTTGCCGGCGCTCGCCAAAGAGTCCCCGAAGTTCAAGCTGTGGGGAGAGATCAAGGCCAATCAGCCGGTCGAGCGGGTAGAGGCATTCGCCGAAGCTGGCTTTACCGGGATGCAGCCCGGAATCGAATCCTTCTCGTCGGCCGTGCTCAAATCGATGGACAAAGGTGTCCGGGCGATCGATAATGTTGCACTCCTTGTCCACGGGTATGAGAACCGAGTCATCATCGAGTATAACTTTCTTTATGGGCTACCCGACGACCAACCCGAGGACTACCGGGCCATGATCGCAAAGATTCCCTTGCTATATCACCTGACACCGCCGGTAAGCCGAACTGAAACCATCATCACTCGCTTCGCTCCTCTCCAGGCAAGCCCCGAACGCTTTCTAATCCCCGCCCGGCCACGCCACTACCGTAGCTACGACCTTATCTTCTCACAAAGATTTCTTAAGTCCGCTGGCTTGGATATGGACAACTACTGCTATTACTTCGAGCGTAACTTTAGATTCAAGCCAGGCCTTCAGCCGCTCTACCGCCTTGCGGTCGATATCATCAACTGTTGGAAGCAGCAGCATCGGGAACGGAAAGTCTGGCTCTCCTATCGGGTCGACTCCGAACACGTAGTACACATCAGCGACGCCCGTTACGGCCAGGAGGACAGGTACACCCTGTCACATGAAGCGGGCGCGCTGCTCCTTGCCGCCCTAGCGCGGCCGCTGAACATAACCAGGTACGCCGAGAAGAACGTCGATGGGCCCGCCGCCCTGGAAGAGTTGAGGAAGCGAAGGCTGGTCTGGGAGGAGAAAGACCTCGTCGTGGCGCTTGCGACAAGCCACACAGCTGCCGAGGAGCGTATGAGCAGCGGCTGGGTGCGAAAATGGGAGGGTATCTACACCTGACATCAGATGATCCGCTATCACGATGTCAGTCAGCTCACTATGGTCGAGCTTGAACATGCCAAGCGCGAGCTACAGGCAAACCTCGGTCTGATCACCCCTGATTCCCCCGCACACGTGCCGATCCGGGCTCATATGCGGGCGATTGACGCCGAGCTTGCCGGACGTGCCGGTAACCGCCAGTCCGGTGAGGGCGAGCGCCACGACGGCGAGATACTTCCCGGCCCGTCGCCCCATCCCCACCACCTGGCAGGCCGGGACTCCGATGCGCAAGAGCCTCCGATCTGTGCGGGAACGGAATGAAATCAAGGCTATGGCCGCCACCGGAACAAGAGCTGCCCATACCGGAGATGTCTGCCGCCCAGCATTCCCGTTACCGCCGCGCGCTCGTGCACTACCTCAAGCGCTGCCGACAGGAACAGCCACGGTACCGGGAGCTACGCGCCTGCCTGGCTGACGTGATGGCCGAGGAACAAGCGCGCAGGCTGGCTGAACGTGCCAGCTGAATTACGCTGATGGTGCCGCGTATCCGTATGTGACCAGTTCATCCAAGGGCCTTTACCTGGTTGAGACCGCCTACAGGTTGGCGGGCAGTTCGTCCGTTGGGAGCACATTTTCGGCCGGGGAATGGCAGGATGGGCTGCCGTGGACTGGGCAATCGTGGTACTGACCGCCATAACCGGCGCTGTCGGTCTCGCTGGCATCCGGCGGTACGCTGCTGTCTGCCAGGATGACGTAGCTATTCAGCAAGCGTCAGCGGCGTGATGTAACGAGGGCGGATAGCCGCGTTATCCGGCGGGTTCGAGGCCGGGAGGGAGCCATGCGCGGCCGTTGAACAGGTCGCGGAGGGCGTCGAGTTTGCTGATGCCCCATTTGGCGGCGGTGGACAGGTAGGACTGTACGAGCGCGAAGTCGGCGAGCCCGTCGATGGTCCGCCAGCAGCCTCCCGAGCTGCGCTGCTGGACCTTGACCGGCCGGATCGTCCGCTCGGCTTCGTTATTGGAGAAGATGTCCAGGTCAGGACGGGTCGCGAAGCGCAGGATCAGGTCCTCGAAGCCGAGGAACCGGCGGGCGATGCGGCGGGCGTCTTTCGCGGTGGCGGTGCGGCGGTAGAGGTTGCCGGCCAGGCCGGCGGCGGCGAGCGCCCGGTAGCGGGTGACGAGGTTGTCCAGGACGGCGGCGTCCAGGGTGGACTGCCCGGCCTGGCGGGCGGCCGAGGCGGCGTCGCGCGCCTCGATGAGCAGGGAGGCCATCCGGGATGCCCATTCCTGCTTGCCGGGCTCGAAGTCGTACAGGCCCTTGAGGTCCCTGAGCAGGTGAACTGCGCACCAGGCGTGCAGCGCATCGGTGAGGTGCCCGTAGCCGGCGTATCCGTCGCGGACGATGACGCCGGAGTAGCCGGGGAGCACGCCGCCGGCGTCGATCGCGTCCGCTGACCGGTCCCCGGTGTGCATGCAGGTCAGGTACCGGGTGCAGGCCAGGTGCACGTACCGGGTTCCGCCCGCCGCCCGGGCCGGCGTTTCGTCCGCGTGCAGGGCGGGGGCGGTCTTCAGCAGTTCCCGGACCCGGTCTGTGAACCCGCTGGCCTCCACCAGCGAGGCGGCACGTCCCCGTATCCCGGCCATCCACCCGGTCGAGACGGCGACGCCGGCGAGCTGGCACAGCAGCAGCGTGGCGCGGTAGACGGGAATGTGGTGGCCTGTGGTCAGGTTCGCGGCCTGCGCGCAGGTCTCCGGCCCGAAGCTGGCCCGCGCCCGGACATGCGCGGGCAACTCGCCCTCGGTGAGGGTCCCGCAGCAGGGGCACTCCTTGGCCTGCGCCACGTACTCGGTGACTTTCGGCGCCGGCGCCGGGGCGATGTCGGTGACTTGATGACGCCGCTGCGCCGCCACCGGCTCGCCGGCCAGGCCCGCGCCGCACCTGCGGCACGCCGCAGGCGGGAACTCGGACCTCTCGTCCGGGTCATCCACCAGGTTCATCGTCGCCCCCGGGCTGCCCGGCTGCTTGCCCGGCCGCCGTCTGCCCCGTTCCCGCAGCGACCGGTCCGCGCCCTTCTTCTTATACGGGCTGCCGGACGAAGGGGGCCGCGACGACGTGGAGGAGTCCTTCCCGGCCTGGCGCTCCAGCTGCCCCACCCTGGCGGCCAGCCGCTCGTTCTGCGCGGTCAGCTCGCCGATCAGCCGGTACGCCTCAGCCAGCCGGGCCGCCAGCTCGGCAGCCGGAAGAGCCGAAAGCTCCTCAGCGGAAGGAACACCAGGCACACCGGGCACAACTGGCAATCATCACCATCCCGGCCCGCCGGTCAACAACCCGCCCCGGCGTGCCGCCACGCCCGTGCCCAGCCCGCGTAACCACCACGTGGCCGCCGCTGGGCGGCCAGGTCAGAACGCCGAACATGCCACAACTCAGGAGATGGGGTTGCGTAACTCCTGTGTGGTAATCCGCGCTAACGGGGCCGGTAGAAGAAGCTTCCCGGCTTCGACGAGAGACTTGGGGCGTGGAGTATGGAGACTGGGGTGAAAGATCACCCCGCTGGGCTGGCATCCGCAGCGAGACAGTCGAGGTCTGCGGCAGCAGCGTCCATTTCCTCACCGCGGATGCCGCCCGGCCCGACGCGCCCGCGCACCTGCTGATCCATGGCATGACGGGCAGCGCGACGAACTGGCTCGACACGATACGGCCGCTGACCGCCCACGGGCGGGTCATCGCCCCCGACCTGCCTGGCACGCTTGCGGGCCACACCGCCTCGCCCCACCGGCGCGCCGCGCGCGCGGAGATCAACGCCCGGTTCCTGCGCGCTTTCACGGCCACGCTCGGGCTCCGGGACGTCGTCGCCCACGGCTGGTCGATGGGCGGCCTGGTGGCGCTGCTGTTCGCCGATCTCGCACCCGAGCGTGCGGGCGGGCTCGTGCTCGTGGCCCCGGCCCTGCCCGGACCGCTGTCCGCGGCCCAGGCACTCGGCTGGCAGACGCTCGGGCGGCTCACCGTGTCGGCAGTGCCGCCGGTCCTGCGCGGGCTCCTGCGGCTGACAGGCCGCAGGCTGCTCGAGCTGCAGACGCGCAGGTACGCCACGCCCGAGGCGATGTCTGCATACGTCCTCGCCTATTTGGGCGCGGGTCCATCGCGGCTGTCGCGCGACATCACCGCCTTGTGGGCGGACGAACTCGACGTGATGCGGGCTCGGCCGGACCGCTTGCCCGACGCCGTCACGGCCTTCACCTCCGCGGTCTCCGCCCTGTACGTCAAACGACGCCCCGTCTGGGACGCGATCGACCGGGTCGCCGTGCCTACCCTGCTGCTGTGGGGTGACCAGGACCCCCTGATCGGGCGTCCCGTGATCGACAATCTGATCGCCCGGCGGCCGGACTGGGATCTCCGCACCTTCGAGTCCGCCGGACATCTGCTGCCGCTTGAGGTCGCCAACGCCTACGCCGACGTGGTCGGAGGGTGGTGGTGCCGATCGGCTAGCTTTCGGCGCTGACATCCCGCCGGTCCCAAGAGCGAGCTCAGCGACCAGGACTACCAGAACTTCCACCCGGCATATCTCTGGTGACTTCACCGGCCCGCTGGCCTAACCAAACCGCTGACTCTTGCTGAATAGCTACCGAGATCGTCGTCA
>Ga0207646_10003722_pt1 | contig 17013 bp, 18 predicted proteins | sample KBSK5502metaG_FD_184343 | JGI IMG/M metagenome (GOLD analysis project Ga0207646, IMG submission 184343) | Corn, switchgrass and miscanthus rhizosphere microbial communities from Kellogg Biological Station, Michigan, USA - KBS K5-50-2 metaG... | ecosystem: Host-associated > Plants > Roots >... | reverse complement strand
CCACAGTTAGGTTGACGTTCTCCTGCAGGACAGTAGCGAATCCTGATTTGGATATCGTTACCGTGTACCGCCCGGGCGCCAGATTCAGCAATGCAAAGTGCCCGTCGGCGTCTGTTGTCTCGGTCCGAAGGTAGTTCGTGCCTAGATTTCTCGCCTGGACCGTTGCATCCGGCACGCTGCCGCCCTTTTCATCGAGGACGTCACCTTGCACAGTGCCGGTCGTGATTTGAGCTTGCCCCCATGCTGCTGCCGAATAGAACACACACAACGCCAGAACTGTGGCGCTACAAAATAGTTTTTTCACCATTTCCCCCGTAACATCCCCGTTTGCTGCAGGCAGGAAAGTCTCCAGAGGTTGGAGTAGCCTGCAGTTACCGTGTAAACAAAGTTTAGGCGGTGCTATGGGCAGTGTGCAAGGGAAATGACTGTGGAAATTTTGGATGCTATACAGAGAAGCGCCGCATGTTCCGTGGGAGAAGGACTGCTCGAAACGGATTTAGACGCCGAATTGGTGGCTGGGAATATTGTCGTCGCGATCGAATTCCAGTTCGTCGAAGGATGCTGCGATTCCGAACCAGCCCGGCATGGCGGCGGGCTCGATACGCGTGACGCGAGCTTTGCTGACGATGACGACGTTTCCCCTGCCCATGGGGCGGCTGACGAGAACGACTTCGAGTTCAATCTGAGTTTCAAGAAGGAGTTTTCGGGGGCAAAGAAAAAAGACACCGCTCGAACTGATATCACGCGTGACCAGAGTGATCGGGAAGTCTTCGGCTCGGCCATTTACGCCACGAAGACGCAGCGGGAGCCGGAGGGAAGCTCTGGGATATTCGCGATGTTCGGGAAACACGCCGACGGCGTGGGTCGGCACTCGCGCAAAGCGGCGCATCGGATTGAGCGGTTGGAGTGGCATCACGCGAAGTGACGGCACTCGCAAAGCCCCTAACGCTGGTACAGGAGCAACAGTGCTGAGACTTGCGACAGCGATCGGCCCGGGCATGGCGGGTTGCGGAACGAATATCGCGGGTTTCTCGGGGTCTTGCCGTAAAGCTTGATTGGTTGCGCTCATCTCACCCTCAGAGATGCTTCGAGTTCGTTCAACGATGCGGTGCGACAGCGTACAGAGCCTGTTAGACCAAAACGGTGCGTGTTACAGGAAACACTGTACCGAAACGGATTGCGAGGATGCCACTTTGGGCAGGCACGAGTCAACCTGTGGAAATTTTAAGAAGTGTCCTATCTTCAAACACTTGGTTTTAGTACCGGGTTCGGCTTACGGAGAGGGGCATAGATTAGGTTGCATTACTGCGCGCAGCGAGTTGCGCTCAAAGCACGCCCAAATTGGTGCTCGACGGTGTGGCACTACGGCCTTAGAGTCGTGCATGGTGCCCGGCTTACCTGACAACCTGCAGGAAGAATCCCCACTCGTTTCCGCTAAGACTGAAAACGGGATGCCAGATGGCGCACCGCTGCCAAAAGGATCCTCGCGAGCGGGCATTCTCGTTTTGAGTTTTTTTACTGTTTACATTTTGTGGGGCGGAACATTCTTCGCCATGAGAGTTGGCGTGGAGTCGTTTCCGCCGCTGATTTTGGCCGGGATGCGGCACCTTTCGGTGGGAGTGGTACTGTATCCACTTTTGAGATGGCGTACCGGTATTCGTCCAACGGCGGAGCACTGGAGGACGGCGGCGATTTCCGGAGTGCTGCTGCTTTGCATTGGGAATGGCGGTGTTTGCTGGGCAGAGCAGACCGTGCCATCCGGGATTGCGGCGTTGCTGGTGGCGACTGTGACGCTGTGGATGGTGATCGTGGATTGGGTAAGGCCGGGAGGGCACAAGCCATCCGCGCGGATTCTGTTCGGAATTGTGACGGGTTTTGTGGGAATGGCGATTCTGGTGGGACCGGCAAGACTCGGCCACGCAGGCAGAGTCGATCCCGTGGGTGCGGCAATACTAATCGTAGCGTCGCTGGCATGGGCTTGCGGGTCGCTCTATTCGAAGCACGGGACGCTGCCGGGTTCGCCAATGTTGGGCGTGGCGATGCAGGGGCTGTGCGGCGGCGCGGCGCTTTGGCTTGCGGGGCTCTTCAATGGCGAGGTGGCTCGCTTCCATCCGATGGCCGTCTCGTTGCGGTCGTGGGTGGCGGTTGGGTATCTGTTTCTGTTCGGGTCGTGCATCGGATTTACCGCATACCTTTATATCTTAAAGAAAAGCACTGCCGCGCGTGTAGGGACGTACGCGTTTGTGAATCCGATTGCGGCGCTGGTGATTGGACGGCTGCTGGGAGGAGAAGTGCTGTCGCAGAGGACGCTGCTGGCTGCGGCGGTGATTCTGACAGCCGTAGTCGTCGTAATCACGGCACCGCATCGCGATCCGCGCGAGGCCGCGGATGCTTTGCCGGCACCCGGCGAAGCGTAGAGATTCCCTCAAAACATTTTAATTTGAAGGCAGATTCCGGATAGCCACGCGCCGAGCTCTGCGGTAACTTTGGCCATGGTGAAAGTGATGAGAGCAGCACAGCATTCGATCGGACAAATGGCGGCGCGTGTTCCGGCGCGGGCCGAAGCGCGCTACTGGCAAGCAACGCTTGCCCGCGATGCGAAAGCCGACGGCGCATTCTTTTTTGGCGTTAAATCGACGCAGATTTATTGCCGGCCAAGTTGTCCGGCGCGGCGGCCGCTAAGAAAGAACACGCTATTTTTCTCAACGACAAGCGACGCGGAGCGAGAAGGATTTCGTCCGTGCCGGCGCTGCAAGCCGTACGAGATACCCGCGGCGGTTCGCATCGTGCAGCGAGCAGCGCAGGTGCTCGAGAGCGATCTGGATGAGCAGATAAATGTTGGACTGCTGGCGCGAAAAATGGGAGTTACCAGTAGCGCCCTTCGCCGGGCGTTTCGCCAGCAGGCGGGCCTGACGCCAAAGGAACTTGCCGCCGCGCTGAGGTTGAAGAAGTTCAAAAAACTTTTGCGCGAGGGCAACAGCATTACGGACGCGCTCTATGCAACGGGGTATGGCTCAGCGAGCCGGGTCTATGAACGGAGCGACGCGCATTTGGGCATGACGCCCGCAACTTATCAAAAGGGAGGAAAGGGAATGAGAATTCGATTTACGACCGCGAAATCATCTTTGGGAGAAGTCCTGGTGGCGGCGACGGAGCGAGGCGTCTCTGCGGTGTATCTGGGCGACACGGCCCCGAAATTGGTGAGCGAGTTGCGCGAAGAGTATCCGCGCGCAGAAATCGCGGCGGAGAAAGGCGCGTTCTCGAATTGGGTGGAAGAGATCGTCGCGCGCGTGGAAGGGAATGCGCCACGGCGGGAACTTCCGTTGGATTTACAGGCGACCGCTTTTCAGCGGCGAGTGTGGCAGGAGCTCCAACGGATTCCACGCGGAGCGACGCGGACGTACAGCCAAATCGCGCGAGCCGTTGGCAAGCCCCGCGCCATCAGGGCAGTTGCGAGGGCATGCGCTACGAATCCCGTTTCGATTGTTGTGCCATGCCACAGGGTGGTACGCGCGGACGGAAATCTTGCCGGATACCGATGGGGATTATCGCGAAAAGAGAAATTACTGGAGCGCGAGCGGAGTTAACAGTAGTTGTGAAAAAAAAAGAAAAACAGGCACAGCATTGCTGCGCCCGTGCAAACTTCTGAACGTTAGCCGCGAGGCTTGATCTTTGTGGCGTTCTTCGGCCAGTCGGGTTTAAATCTTGAGTCGTCGATCTTCAGGTTTTTCTTGATGTCGCTGTAGCGGATGAGCAGGTAATCGCCGGAGCCGGCTTCCAGGAATTTCTGCTGCGCGGGCAACCAGGACGATTCGTCAATCCAAACCTGCACCTTGCTGATCTGCGAGCGCATCTCGGCGGATTTGGGAGTCAGCTCGAGAAGTAAAGTTTTCCTGCCGTCCAAGTCTTGCTCGCCATTGAATGCGATCTCATAACTTTTCTTCAAGTTCTCTGTGCGAGTGCCGAAACCGAGCTCAAGATATTGATCGACCAGGGCGCGATTTTTGCCGAGGTTGTATTCCTCAATGCGATTGATTTTTGGATTGTAGATAGCAAGGTTATCGCCGGTGCGAAGAATCGTTCGTGGATCGGGATGCGAGAATTCGATCCTCATCTTGTCATCTTTTTTGCGCAGCCACATCTGGCCGGATTCCTTCGAGGCGTCCTTCACGACCTCGGTGTACTTGATGTGCTCAACATTCGCGGTGAGTGTGCGGAAATCACGCGCTGCGGCATCCATCATGCCGAGTGCGGAGTCGACTGTCCACTTTTGCCCGGACTGCGCGTTTGCGCCGGGTGACAGGAAAACCAGCGCAGCGAGGACGAAGCTAAAAAAACAACCAGGCTTACCGGTCAACGTGGGTCCCATCCGCTGCGAAATTCTTGGGAAAAACATCCAGAATTGATCGTAGCACAGATAGTAAGACGTATTCGGCGAGAAGCGAGTTTCTGCGGGTGATGCTACTTTTTGCGAAGCGTCACTTGATAGGCAATGACGGCGCCCTGCGCATCGCGAATGGCTTCAACGTTGGTGATTTCAAAACGGCCGTTTTGCAAAGAGGACTCAGCCCTCTGCAGCGCGCGGTGAAGTTCGTTTTGGAGCTGCGGCATCTGCTCCGGGGGAGTCAGGATGCGCGTGTCCACCTTGTACACCTGTTGATTTCCCTTTTCGCTCAGAAGTTCGACCTGCACCGATGCCGCGGGAACTTCGCGCGTAGGCTGGTCATGAAACCAGCGGCTGGGAGTGAGCAGAACGAAAATCAGAATGGCGATCACGGCGAGGTCGTATTGCCACGAGCCGCGCTCATAGGACCAGAAGAAAATCCGTGACAAGATTTGGCCTGGAGAAGCCATGTCAGTCGGCCGGAATTCCGTCGACGATCACGCCGTCGCGCATGTGTACGACTCGATCGAAGTAGGTGGTGGCTTCCGGATTGTGCGTAATCATCACGATGGTCTGGCCCAGATCCTTGTTCAGACGGCGCAGCATCTCCAGCACAATCTCGGAATTTTTCGTGTCAAGATTGCCGGTAGGCTCGTCTGCCAGCAGAATTTTCGGTTCGTTGATGATCGCGCGGGCGATTGCAACGCGCTGCTGTTCGCCGCCCGACATCTCGGAAGGCTTGTGAGTAAGGCGGCCTTCGAGCCCGAGCATTTTCGTGACAACATCAAAGCGGTGCGGATCGAAACCGTCGCCATGTATGTACTGCGCAATGGCGATGTTGCCTTTTGCGCTGAGCGTCGGAAGAAGATTGAAGCGCTGAAAGACAAAGCCGATTTTACTGCGGCGAAGTTTGGTCCGCGCCGAATCACGCATTTCCGTCAGATCGTTGCCATCGACCAGAACTTTGCCGCGTGAAGCCTGCGCTAATCCGCCGATGACGTAAAGCAGCGAAGACTTGCCGCAGCCTGAAGGCCCCATCACCGCGACAGATTCGCCCGGCTGCACCTCAAAATTGACGCCACGCAGCGCCGGAACTTCGACCTTGCCGGCATGATAGAGCTTCCAGAGATTTTCGGTCTTGAGTATCGGCTCCACGCTTCGCTTTCTTGTCTCCTGGTTCTCAGCGCTCCGCAAGCCTGATTGTTGCGCTCGTATTGTAGCTGCGATTCCCACTAGTGCCTAGCAACGCGCGGTTTTTCGTATCGGCGCGATCCCGCGACAAGCACCGCACGCGCACGCTTTAGTCAAATGTCAGCGCCTCGACGACGTCTTTCCGGCTGGCAACCCATGCCGGGTAGCTTGCCCCGACGAGAGTGCCGAGCAGAGCGATCAGCCCCGCGCGCACTACCCACGCCGGAGTGATCAGAATCGATAGCGTCGGAAATCCCGCCTGGAAAGCCGCCCGCACGCCGTAGCTGAGCGCCACGCCCCCTGCAATTCCGCCGAGGCAGAGCAGGGCGGACTCCATCAGCAGCGCGCGGATGATAAAGGGCGGATTCGCGCCCAGCGACTTGAGCACACCGATGTCGCGGGTGCGTTCGATTACCGTCGTGTACATCGTCAGAAAAATTACGAGCAGTCCGATCGAAACGGCCAGTGCGATCATCGCGTCGATGAATACCTGCAGGCCCGGGATGTTCGTCGAGGTCATCAATGAAAGCAGATCTTTCAGCGGACGAATCGTGTAACCGGGGAAGTTCTCCGGCTTGCGCATCTCCTCCATAACATCCTCGGTGTGTTCCGGACGCGTACACTTGATGAAAAAGATGGAAGCTTTGTCATGCGCGCCCACAAGATCCTGAAGAGTCACGATGGGAACAAAACCCCGCGAGCCTTTGCCGTGTTCGACGATTCCCGCGACGTGCCAGTCGTTGTTGAACAGGTTGTAAGTATCGCCAACCTTCAGGTTCTTCGCGCGCGCGGCCCAATCATCCACCAGAACGTCGTCGGGGGCCTCCATGTCGCGGCCCGAGAGAAAAATAAATCCGCCGGTAACTTCGCGGAAGGAATCGCGGTCGATGCCATAAACAACTTCCACGCCGCCGGTGGAATTGAATTGCAAGAGAGCGGGTGCGACGGCCTGCACGTATTTGAGATCCTTGAGCTTGTCGCCGATCTTGATGGGCATGGGAGAGCCGCTGAAGCCAAGGAAGATGGACGCCGCGGGAGGCTGCAACATGATGTCCGCGCCAATGCCTTCGATGCGCTTTGCGGTTTCCGTGAGCAGACCGGATGTGAGGCCGACAATCAGAACAACCAGCGCCACTTCGACGGAGATGGCGATGATACCGATCAAGGTCCGAGCGGGCCGGTGCAACAGATTGCGGAAAATCAATTCACCCATCATGGATGCGAATCCCTGGCGGGTTGCTTCGCGTCGGCTGTAGTGTTGACGCGGACAAGTTCCGAATTCTCTGGCTGCGCAAGCTGGAAACGATCAGCGCTCAAATTGACGTTCAAATCGATTTTCGAGACCTGCAGGTCGAGGCGATAATCGTCGTGCGGCCGGTCGATTCGCAGGGCGCGCGGAAAAGCTTGTGGGCCGCCTGCGGAAGTGGTCGCGCCAGCAGTCTGATCAACCAGAGGCTGCCAGTCTGAAAATCGCACATCGGAGAGCAGCACGCCTTTGGGACCGTAGGACTGAAGCCGAACGACTTTCAGGTCCGAGCGGTCAAACCAAATTTTGCGAAAAATTTCCGTGCTGTATCCGCCGCGCAGCACGGTGAGGACGTAATAGCGTGAGTTCTCGTCGTTGAATTCTTCAAGGAGAACCGTTTCCTCTTTGCGAATTTCCGGCCAAAGCAACGCATCCAGCAAATGTTGCGGGCGCAAATTTTCCAGCGGCTTGTCGCTGTTGCGCTCGGCCGCAACCTCTCCAACCAAGAATTTGTTTTTTGTCGGCAGCCACACGCGGAACTCTTTGCCATTGCTCGCCATATCAAAGATTGTTTTGCCGATCACCGGCGCCTGGCCCACCATGCGAACACTCGCGGGCCGCGAGGCAAGCAGGAACGCCTTAACCTCGTGATACTCCTGAATCAATCCGGAATATTTTGAGCCGGCGGTCGTCTTCAATTCAATGGTGGAGTTGAGCGATTTCACGCTCGACGCAAACGCGTTGTACTTGTCCAGCAGTTCTTCGCGTGTCGCATCCTTCGCAACCGGGCGCTCTTGTTTTGGAACATTTTGTCTTCTGCTGACGCCATTATTCGCGGCACACCCGCCGGAAATGGCCGCCAGTGTCGCCACTGCCATCCATAGATTTGGTCGTTTCATCGGTGATTTCGGCACACTTAATCCAAATATAGCAATCTAGCAACCACATCCAGAGGCGTCAATCGGACGATAATCTACATTCCGCAGGGACTAATGCGGCCGTGAGATATGTACATCAAATGATTGGGCCGCGGGGCGCACGCGGCGTATCACTTCGCTGCTCCAGAGTGTTTGGCTAAGTACTGTGACCCAGCCGTCCTCAAATTCGCAGACCGCGCAAAACGTGTAGCGCTGGTAAGCGGACTGATACGCGTCCAGCCCACGCTGCGAAAGTTCGCCGGTAAGCGGAGCGTCTTCTTCGTTCACTCGAACGCCAGCGCGAAACCCAAACGTTTCTGCTTCGAAGCGCTCAAAAATCTGCTGCAATTGTTCTTGAGCCGGTTGAGGAATCACCACACAGCGCGGACCGGCGTCGCGAAAGGCGATCTGCTTTGCCGCGCAGAAATCGCGGACACGATCGAGGTGACTATAGAAATCAACGATGAAGGGTTCGTTGCCCGCGAGCAGCGGAAAAACCGCCGCCCAGAAATCCGTGGCTTGTTTTCCGCGAACCGGTTCGCGGCTTTCGGTTTCCAGGATTTCCATGCTGACAGCTTTGACGTCCACTCCGAGGTCGAGCGCTTCCACATCCAACGAAAACGCGGGAAGATCGAGAGCATCTTTAGCGGTTGAACCGTTTGCGCGTCCGCTCATTCCTCTTCTTCTATCTTGGGAAATTTCTCGCGGAAGTCCGGCGACTGCTTCCGCACGTCCAGCCAATCAAAAAACGCGTCCGGATTTTCGAGCCAGATCCGGAACCAGCTGGCGATCTCTTCTTTTTCCGCGCGCTTTTGCGCTTCAACTTTGTGATTTCGGGCAATCATTTCCGCGCGGCGCTTTCCCAGCCGGCCAACTTCCATTACGCGTTCCGCTGCCGCTTTCTCTCCATGCGCCTTGAATCTTCGCTGCAATTCGTCCAGACGCATCAGGCTGACTTCCGCGTCACTGAACGTCTTGAAGTGCAGTAAGTCCTCGAATTCCTCTTCAAACTGGTCTTCGGCTTCTTCCTGCTGCGTCAGGACTACTTTCCATCCCGCCGATTGCAGAACATCCGCGATGTAGTCCGAACCGGTCTTGCCTTCGGCGCCATGTTCCGCCAAAAGTTTCCGGCGAAGTTGATCGATTTCCGCAGGCGTCCATCTTTCCGCGCCGATGGCAGCCGCGGCGCGCAGGATCATCGCTTTTTTTGTTTCGAGCGTTTCCGTCATTTGCCTGAACCCCTGCGCTTCTTCCCCTGCGATTTGTTGTGCGCGGCTTGCGCGGGCGGAGGATCGGCCGGTTGACCCGCCAGCAGGCGGCGATAGCGACTTACGTTGTGATTATGCTCCGCAAGCGTCGCGCTGAAAAAATGTCCGCCCTGCGTATTTGCGACAAAGTAGAGGAACTGAGTGTCCGCGGGAGCGAGCGCTGCGCGAAGAGAAATCTCGCCGGGGTTCCCGATCGGGCCCGGAGGAAGTCCTCCATGCATGTAAGTATTGTAGGGCGAGTCCTCGCGCAGGTCGGTGAGACTCAGCGAGCCATTGTAGCGGCCTTGTTGTTCCAGTGCGTAGATTACCGTCGGGTCACATTGCAGGGGCATGCCTTTCCTCAGGCGGTTCTCGAAGACACCCGCAACCAGCGGCCGTTCGTCCGGTTTCGGCGTTTCCCGTTCGACGAGAGAGGCCAGGGTGATTGTCGAAAGTAACGGGCGTCCCAGCGCTTGTCCGGTTTTGTCCGGACTTGGCGGCGTGATCTGCGACCATTCTTCGCGAAATTTCTGCGTCATCTTCGCCGCTAACTCGTTGGCTGCCGGGTGGCGCGGCAAATGATACGTGGCAGGGAAAAGAAATCCTTCGAGAGTCTTGGCCTGCGGAGCGAGGTCATGAATAATTTCCGGATTTTCTGCAGCGGCAAGGAATTCGTCCGCGGGTAGAAATTTTCCGTCCTGCAATTCTCGCGCGATATCGAACATGGTCTCGCCTTCCCGGACAATGAACGGCCGCTCGTACACGTTGCCATTCGCGAGTGACCAGAAAACCTCTTTGCTGCTGACCGGGTGATCGAAATGATATTCGCCTGCTTGCAATATGCGCCGCGGATGCCGCCTTGCGTACACTTCGAACGCGATAGCGTTGCGAATCACGCCATTTCTTTCAAGCAATCGCGCCACGCTGCGGCTTGACGCACCGTGCGGCACGTCTACAAATACGCCTTCGCCAAAATACGAGCCATATGGCTTTTCGATGGAGTACACGACATACCCGGCTGCCGCTCCGCCAACCAGTAATACCAGCAACAGTAACTTCGCCAGGAACTTCATCTCAACCAGCCTCCTGCGAAGCGCCGTTAACGCGAGCCAGATGCTCCCGAAGAATAATCGTTGCGGCCACGGAGTCTACCGTAATCTTCTCGGAGTCCTTCTTCTTGGATGCGCCGTCGATCTGTTTCGATTTGCGGCCGAATTCTTCCTCGAGCATCCGCTCCGCTTCCCAGCTCGTCAGCCGCTCGTCCGCCATTTCCACCGCAACACCGATCTGCTTTCGCACGCGTTGCGCGAATCGTTCGGTCTCTTCGGCCATTTCGCCGCGAGAACCATCCAGCCGTAACGGGAGTCCAACCAGGATCAGCTTCACAGCGTTGTCCCGCACGAGTTCACGGAGGCGCCGCATGTCTTCATTTCGGTTGATGCGCCGAAGGGTTGCCAATGGTTGCGCGATCCCGCGCACAGACTCTGCCATGGCGAGTCCGATGCGTGCGCGTCCATAATCCACGGCCAGAATTTTTCCAACCGTAGCTGCCTTGGGTGCCGCCAGTCCTGTAGATAGGGGTGCGCGAGTCACACCTTAGTATATCGCTTACGGCCTGCGGCCTCGCGCGCCCGGTGTCCGTTGGCGTGTCTAGTCTAGCTATGCAAGTAGAACACTAGAGTGTCAAGGGGAGTTCGCTGGGGGGCTATTACCTCTGCTTACTGCATATGGTACTTACCTCCGCGATTATGGAAAGGTACTTGCTTTGCCTAATTCGGATCGCTGTGCTGCTCCCGCTCGTTTCTCTTTGTGGTGGGGCCGTTCTCGCTCAAGAATCCTGTTCACGCCGGACGATTTTAGCTTCTGTCGTGGACCGCGACTGGTCACCCATCGCGCAGTTGCAGCCGAACGATTTTCTCGGAGAATATCGTGGAAAGCCGATCAAGATTCTTTCGCTTTCCGCAGACGAACCACCTCGTCAGATCGTGATTCTTCTCGACATCAGCGGCAGCCTTGGAAGTCAACAATTGAAAGGCCCAGGAGCGTGGAGAGTCGGGCTTGCGCTGGCCTCGAATTTTGCAGAGGCCAAGCTCGAGAATATCGATCTTGCTCTAATCATCTTTAACGAGAAAATTCGAGAAAAAATGGATTTTGGGACTGGTCGAGAAAAGATCGCCGAAAGACTCCGACAAATCGGCTCCGACCCGAACTATGAAAAGAAGAACGTGAAGGGAAGGACAGCGCTTCGCGATGCAGCTGTGGCTGCACTAGAACTTCTGGGCCAGCGAAAGCAGACCGGAGCGATCTACGCGATTACGGATGGCGAAGACACCGCCAGTGTGATCAAAGAAAAGGAGTTGCGTCATCGGCTGGTTGAACGTGGAGTAAGATTCTTTGTTTCCGTCGTCACGTCGTCGAGTGGAAATTACAATCGTACAGCCGAAGAGTTGCAGGGTCCCGACGTTATTCCCGAGTTTGCCCACAGCAACGGCGGAGCGGTCCTTGGGCCTGTCGTTCAGGCTGAATCTGGAATCGTAGTGCCTGGACTTGATGCTACTCGGAATCTGAAGATCGTTGATGCGCTATCGAATTTTTATCGAACGATGCAGAATGGCTACCGGATCGAGATCGAATTTTCGCAGGCTCAAGATAAATGGTCACCGCTGAAGTTTGATCTTTCAAAACCATTGCGCTCCCGTTTCAAAGGCTATCAGCTAGGTTTTACTCGAGATATTTCACCGTGCGATGTGCATTCCGACTAAATTCAATTTGACACCGGCCTGCGGCCTCGCGCGCCACTTTGCCAGTGCTCCCAATAACCCAAGAGCTTCATCTGTTCGTCGAGACCTGTCCGCTTGACGAGTTCGTCGAGTTCAGCGCGCGAAAGACGCTTGCCAAGCGGCTCCGCGCGATCAGCGACGCCCCAGGCCGTGAGCGCCGCAATGACCGTGTTTAATTTCAGCTCGCGCTGATCCACTTTGTCAAACGTATCCGACGCGGCGTGATAATTGGCAAGGTAGTTGGAAATTTCCTGGTTGGCGACGAACGTCGGAACGCCTTCGAGCAGAAAGTCGAAATTGTCCGTACCGAACGAAGCATCGCTCGTGTGCTGCGTTGCACCCCACGCATCCAGCGGCTTCAGAATTTGGCGAAGTCCGGCCTCCGTGTCGCGTCGCCCGCCCAGCGAATAGCCGCTGACCCGTCCGCTGCCGGAATCAAAAATAACCACACCACGCATCTTGTCGAGTTCCGTTGCGTGCGCTTTCACGTATGCAAAAGAGCCGACGGTTCCTTGTTCTTCGCCGCTGAACAAAATAAAACGGATGGTGCGTTTCGGCACCAGTCCCAGCGCTTTGATTGCGCGCGCCGCTTCAATCACCAGCGCCGCGTTGCAGCCGTTATCGAGAGCGCCGGTGCCGAGTTCCCAGGAATCGAGATGAGCGCCGAGAATGACGACTTCATCGGGCTTTTCGTAGCCGCGAATTTCGCCGACCACATTTTCCTGCTCGACCGCGCCGCCGATTTCGTTTGGCATTGCCAGTTTCACGCGCACCTTTCCCGGATTTGCCGCGACGAATCGTGCGAGCTTCAATGCGTCTTCTCGCGCAACGACAGCTTGAGGAATCTTGTCGATTGCTCCATTCAGCGTATTGGTGTGGCGATAGAGCAGCAGACGCTCGCGAGCGCCAGTCCACAAAATTGCTGCCGCTCCTTCCTTCACCGCGCGCACGATAATTGCAGGCGGTCGGATGTACTCATTGAAGAGGTCCGGCCAAGCAGAGCCGATCTCGCTATGCACCAGCAGAATTCCGCCTTTTATGCTTCCCACCTGCGAAAAGTCGGCGTCTGAGCCCACGCCGATGTCGATTACGTTGGCATCGATTCCGTCGCGCGGTATTGCTGGTCCCCAGCCTTCGGATACGGCACGCAACGGTACGCTGCTTGCCGTCGGAGACGTGATCGTGAGTCGTGTTGCGCCTTCCTTCCACGCCACCGGCAGCGTGTATTTCTCCGTATGGACATCCACGCCCGCCGCGCGAAATCCTGCGACCCCCCACTGCACTGCCTTCGCCATTTCGGGCGAGCCTGTCACGCGGCCGCCAATTTCGTCCGTCAGCCGTCTCAGATTTTCGATCATCGGTGAGTCGGCGAGAATCAGCGGCAACAGTTTGCCTGCCGCTTCCGCGCACGATGACGTTTCGGTTGCCGAGCAGGCGGGCGTTCCGGAAGTTCCTTGCGGCACGTGCAGCGGATCCACTTTCACGGGCGGCAATTGCGCAAATGATGCTAGTGGAAGAATTCCGCTGAGTAGCGCAAACACGAACGAAGGTCGCAAGATTGCATGCATGTCGAAATAGACTCCGATGGAGTTTGCTCACACGAGAAAGGAAAAAGAGCGGCTGAAGTATAGCGCGAGAGCGCTTCTCAGCTCTTGCGTATTGTGCTTGCTGACAGCAAAGCCTCCGTTACCAGCGCAACCTGCTTCATTTCGGCAACATCATGAACGCGGACGATGTGTGCGCCATTCAAGATACTTGCTGCAACGGTTGCCGCAGAGCCCCAGATCCGCTCCTCGGCAGGAGCTGGTTTCCCATTTTCCGCAAGCGTCACTCCGAGGAAGCCTTTGCGCGAAGTCCCTATCATCAGGGGGTAACCAAGCTTCGCAAGTTCCGGCAATTTCGCCAGCAATTCGTAATTTTGTGCATAGTTTTTGCCGAAGCCGATCCCTGGATCAATCACAATTTGCGAGCGAGGCACTCGGTATTTCTTTGCGGTCGTGATCGATTGCTGCAGCCCGCTCACAACATCGCGCATCACATCACGCGCGAACGGGCCCTTCTGCATCGTTCTTGGCGTTCCTCGCATGTGCATCAAGATGAGTGCCGCTCCATGCCGCGTCGCAACGCACGCCAGCTCCGGATCGCTGCGCAAGCCGGAAATGTCGTTGATGATCTCCGCGCCAGCGCCGAGCGCCATCTCTGCCACAGTTGCTTTTTGTGTATCCACCGAAATGGGGATTTTCAGTTTGCCGTGCAGCCGTTCCAGCACGGGCAGCAGTCTGCTTAATTCCTCTGCTACAGAAATTTCTTCCGATCCAGGCCGGGTCGATTCCGCGCCAACATCAACGATGTCCGCTCCATCTCTCTGCATTGCCAGCGCATGCTGCACCGCGCGCTTCGCATCAAAAAACTTTCCTCCGTCAGAAAAGCTGTCCGGGGTGACGTTCAACACGCCCATCACGAGCGTGCGCTCGCCAAGCGTAAGCGTCCCGGAGCGCAGCTTCAGGTGGAAAATTTTGCGTGGAGACATTTGCGAGGGTCGCAGATGGAGAGCGGCACTTCAGTCAAGGTCGAAATCACGAATCGGTTTACCGGCCGGAGCATCCTTCGCTTTTTTCATTCCCTCTTCAAACTTTTTTGCCAGGATGTCTTCCTTGTTCGTCTCCTGAAACCACGAATCGGCAAATTTATCTTCGCGCTGGCGTTTTTGTTCTTCGAGGATGCTCGACGCCTGCGTCAGGTCCACGTCCGGTCCCGGCCTTACCGGCACTTCGTGAGACAATACTGCACCGAACACCGGATCAACCACCAGCTTCGCGTGGCAGCACGGGCAAGTCACGTTCAGGTTTTTGCCGTCCTTCAATCCCATAACCTTATTGTACCCCCGCCAGTCAAAAAAGTAGGGGCACGATCGCTCGTGCCCCTGATTCTCCAGCTTTTCTTCCGAATACTTACGCTTTGGCCGGGCTATCTCCGCGCGTAAACCCAGGTGCGGGCCGCAGTTCCGGCCGTACTACCTTGGGGTCTGCCGCTGGCGCGCCCTGTGGCGGCACAGTTGGAGGCGTCCGCGGCTTTTCCGGCAGCGGCTTGCCTTCGATCAGCAAACGAACTTCGTTGGCATCCAGCACTTCGCGCTCGAGCAGCCCCTGCGCAATGCGCTCCAGGATGTCTCGATGCGTGTTCTGAATATTTTTCGCGCTTTCATAAGCGATGCTGACGATGCGTTTCACTTCCTTGTCAATGTCCACGGCGGTCGCTTCGCTGAAGTCGCGGTGCTGGGCAATTTCGCGGCCAAGAAAAATCGCTTCTTCCTTTTTGCCGAAAGCCAACGGCCCCAGTTCGCTCATGCCCCACTCGCAAACCATATTGCGCGCAATGTCCGTGGCACGTTCGATGTCGTTGCCGGCACCGGTGGTAATGTGGCCAAGGAACATTTCTTCAGCGGTGCGGCCGCCCATTAACACGGCGAGCATGCCCTCGAGGTGTTCCTTCGTATAGGAGTGTTTGTCGTCCGTCGGCAACTGCATCGTCAAACCCAATGCCATACCGCGCGGAATAATCGTAACTTTGTGAACAGGATCAGCGCCCGGCGTCATTGCCGCAACCAGCGCGTGTCCCGCTTCGTGGTACGCAGTATTTTTCTTTTCCTCGTCGGACAAGATCAAGGACTTGCGCTCAACGCCCATCAGCACTTTGTCCTTGGCCATTTCAAAGTCGGCCATCAAGATGAATTTGCGATTCTGCCGCGCCGCCCACAAAGCAGCTTCGTTGGCCAGGCTTTCAAGGTCCGCGCCAGAGAATCCCGGTGTGCCGCGCGCGATGATCGAGAGGTCAACGTCGTCCGCAATCGGTTTTTTGCGGGTGTGCACGCGAAGGATTTCTTCGCGGCCCTTCACGTCCGGTCGCGCGACAACGACTCGCCGGTCGAAGCGACCCGGCCGCAGCAACGCCGGGTCCAGCACATCCGGCCGGTTGGTTGCGGCGATCAGGATCACGCCTTCGTTGGATTCAAATCCGTCCATTTCGACCAGCAATGCGTTCAAGGTCTGTTCGCGTTCATCGTGGCCGCCGCCAAGTCCAGCGCCGCGATGGCGTCCGACAGCATCGATTTCATCGATAAAGATGATGCAAGGCGCGTTCTTCTTCCCCTGTTCAAACAAGTCGCGCACGCGGCTCGCGCCAACGCCGACAAACATTTCGACGAAGTCCGAACCAGAAATCGAGAAAAACGGAACGTTCGCTTCGCCGGCAATGGCGCGCGCCAGCAAGGTCTTACCCGTCCCCGGAGGCCCGACCAGCAACACGCCCTTGGGAATGCGCCCGCCAAGCTTCTGGAATTTTTGCGGATCTTTCAGAAACTCAATAATTTCCTGCAGCTCTTCCTTGGCTTCATCCGTTCCGGCAACGTCCTTAAACGTCACCTTCTTTTGTTGCGCCGAAAGCAGCCTTGCCCGGGATTTTCCGAAGCTCAACGCCTTGTTGCCGCCAGCCTGCATCTGCCTCATCAGGAACAGACAGAACCCGACCAGCAGCAGCAACGGCAACGCATTCAGCAGGATGATCAGCCAATCGCCGCTACGCACTTCCTTCACATTGATCAGGACCTGCTTTTCGCGAAGCACTTTGCTCAGGTTCGGTGCGTCTTCCTTGAAAATCGTCGTGTGAAACTTCTTATTGGCCGGCTTTACGTATTCGCCCTGCAACTCATAACTGTTCGGCGACAGGTACATGGTGACCTCTTTGACGTCACCCTGGTCCACATGCGCCATGAACTCGCTATAACTTGGGGTATCCTCGCGGGCCGCTTGCCCGTTTGCCGAAACGAGCCTCCAGAGCATTACGCCCAGCAGCACGATCGATAGCCAGAATAAAATTGTTTTCGCTGTCGAACTGGGATTCACGTTTTACCTCTCTTAGCTGGTTCCGAAGATCTTTTCAAAAACCCGCGTTGTCGCGCTTTTTCTACCGTTTCTTCTTCTTCTTACTATTAGACGCCGAAACCCTCTGCTCGCCCTGTGCCTGTTTCTTGCCTCCAGCAGAAAGGTTGCGTTCATTTCGCCGTTTGCCTGCAGCGTCGCTAAGCCCGTATCCAACCCACCCTAGGTTAGATGCGGTTTGGAACACAAAGTAATCCGGCTCCAGATCCACGTGGCGGCCTGACTTCTTGTCCAGCAAGACTGCCAGGCGAAGCGACCTGGGCTGGGATTCCGCCAGGCGCCGCATTAAGAATTCCTGTGTTACACCGGTG
>Ga0207646_10003721_pt1 | contig 17014 bp, 12 predicted proteins | sample KBSK5502metaG_FD_184343 | JGI IMG/M metagenome (GOLD analysis project Ga0207646, IMG submission 184343) | Corn, switchgrass and miscanthus rhizosphere microbial communities from Kellogg Biological Station, Michigan, USA - KBS K5-50-2 metaG... | ecosystem: Host-associated > Plants > Roots >... | reverse complement strand
GCCGGTCTGCGTCAGCCAGTACAGCGTGATGTGGTCGACGATGCTCTCCCGGGTGAGATTGCCCACGGGCTTTCCGTCGACGAATGCCCGGGAAATCTTGTAGTAACTGTCCGTGTCATGGTCGAGCAACCAGGCCGCGAGCCCGACGGGTGAGTCCAGCAGGGAATAGCCGATCGTCTGTGGCCGGGTGGACTGCTCCAGGAAGTAGCCGAAGCCAGTCGTCCTAAACGTCGCGAGCGCTTTGTGCGCCGCTTGTTCCTGCTCGGATTTCGCGGGCAGTCGATCGGCGATCCCCAACGCCCCCGCGAGCAAGCTGAGGTGGATGCCGACCAGCCCCTTGGGCGCTTGGCGTCCCATCGCGTCCGTGACGGAGGCGCCCACGTCGCCCCCCTGGGCGACGTAGCGCGTGTAGCCGAGGCGCTCCATCAGTTTCGCCCACGCCTGGGCGATGCGGCCGGACTCCCAGCCGAGCTCGGTCGGCTCGCCCGAGAAGCCGTAACCAGGCAGGGACGGCAGCACCAGGTGGAATGCATCGCCGGGGGTGCCGCCGTACTTGGTCGGGTCGGTGAGGGGGCCGACGGTCTCGAGCAGCTCGATGACCGAGCCGGGCCAGCCATGCGTCATGATCAGCGGCAACGCGTTCTCATGCTGGGACTTGACGTGGATGAAGTGGATCTCCACCCCGTCGATCTTGGTCACGAACTGAGGGAGCGCGTTCAGCTTCGCTTCGACCTTTCGCCAGTCGTAGTCTGTCGTCCAGTAGCGGGCGAGCTCCCGCAGCGTCGCCAGCTGCACGCCCTGCGACCGATCCGCGACGAGCTCCTTGGTGGGCCAGCGTGTCGCCGCGATGCGCCGGCGGAGGTCGGCGAGGGCGGCCTTGGGAACGCTGATGCGGAACGGGCGGATGGTCTCCGAAGGGGGCGCCTGGGTGTTGGGTTGCGTCACAGTACTGGTCATGGTCGTGTTCTTCAGAGCAGAGCCGGCGGCGCCAAGCAGGACGAGACTGCACGCACCCGCTGTGGCGGTCGTGAGGAACCTGCGCGATGTCATTTGGAAGCTCCGTTGATCTGAGTGTGGTCCACCATATTCGCCCGTACAGAGCGAATCGATTGGACGTTGGTATCGGTACATGCGCCCCCCCGTATTAAGGAGCCCTCGACCTTTGCGCTTCGCAAAACCGGATCCTTCGCTGAGCGCGCTTGATAAGAAGGGAAAGAGAAAGTGCCGCTCATTCTTCCTCTCTTCCCTTTCTTCTCTGCCCCCCGAGAGCGGCGGCGCCTGTCATCCTGAGCGCCGGAGGCGCGAAGGATCCGCTTTTCACCATCCGGCACGCGTAGCGGGACTTCGGGCCACGACTCGGCTCGCCACCACGACCCACACGAGGCCGATGCTGGGCCAGATGAACCGCGAATACACACCGTCCGGGGCCCAGAACCCTCCGTTCACCCACGTGGTGCCGCCCAGCACGCCGAGGACGACGACCGCGACCCCAGCCCCGAACAGCCTGTTCGAAATCAGCCCGGCCCGCCAGAGCCCGAACGACCCGGACATGATCAGCATCGCGCGCGGGAACGACGTCAGCACCACCAATGCCCATGTGAGGTCGTTCAGTCCCGGTGTGAGCGACTGATTTCCAGAGCCCGCGATCGAGTACGCGAGGCCCGCGGTCACTGCGATCAGCAGGAGGAACAGCGCTCCGACCAATGCGCTAGCGGCGGTCGCCGCCGCGCCCCAACCGTCTTGCCCGGCATCCGCCAAGGTGGTCCTGAGCGCCGCCGCGAACCACATCAGGTTGAGAACAGCCAGGCCGGAGAACACGGCAGCGATCAGGATCCGCGTCCGATGGCTGGCGTAGAACGCGGCGAGTGCGTCGCCCGACGCGCCCACCTGCGGTTGGGAGCCGTAGATGACAAGGGCGACGATGGCGAAAATGACGAAGTTGTTGCCGCTTCCGCGCCACAAGCGTTCCCAGAACGCGCGGCCATACTTGCCGCTGGATGAGCTCGTGGCTGTGGTGGATGCGCTCATGAGGATCTCCTCGCCCTGTCAAGGTGAGTAACGGGTGAGAAACGAAATCGCGATCTTTTGCGGGCTCGTGGCAGGCAAAGCAGGTTGGGTGAACCGGGCGACCCATCCCCCTGTTTCATAGGGGAACGAACATAGCGTTCATCGCACGACCAGGCCACGGCCATGACGCCGCGGCTGCCCGTAACACCTATCTATGATTGCCGAGTGGATCTCAACGGCTGCTATTATTGCGAGTGGACGTTCAACCCAGTGGGATGAATATTTCTCGAGTCGCCCTTTCTCGTCCGATCGAATGGACCTGAGTTCGATTTACTGTATCAGTTGCGGCGGTTACATCGCCGACGTCCGCCGCGCCGGCCACCGCGTGTGGTCCGACCGGACGCAGGTCGCGGCCCCCCGAGATGAGCCGTGTGCCTGTGGTGAGCCCGTCTTGTGGATCCCTCGGACGCGCAGGCCGCCAGCGCGGCGCACCAGCGCCGCCGCCGAGCGCTAAGCCGAGGCTGTCACTCCCTCGCGTCGTGCGTTACCTGATGTCAACGTCATCCAGGCGATCGCCCGGTGCCTGCCGTGGCAACGGACCCAGGCGCCTCGCCGCTCCCTGCCGCCGCCCCTGAGGCGCCAGGCGGAGTCTCGCCGCCATTCGCACGAGGTCGGCGAGCGAGCGGGTCTTCATCTTACGCATCACGTGACCCCGGTGCGCCTTCACCGTGATCTCGCTGATGCCGAGCTCACCAGCGACCTGTTTGTTCAACCGACCGGCCACGACCAGCGCCATGACTTCCCGCTCGCGTGATGTGAGCGACGCGTAACAGTCCCGGAGCACCCGCATCTCCGCCTCGCGACTCAGTGCCGCATGGCTGCGCTCGAGGGCATTCCGGATGGCGCTCACCAGTGCGTCGTCGCTGAACGGCTTCGTCAGGAACTCGGCCGCCCCCCCTTTCATAGCCTGGACCGTCATCGGGACGTCGCCGTAACCGGTGATGAAGATGATCGGCATGTCCGTCCGCTCGGCAGCGACACGTGTTTGCAAATCGAGGCCGTTGAGGCCCGGAAGCGATACGTCAAGCACTAGGCAGCTTGGCGCTCGGACTCGTGGACGGGCGAGGAATTCCTGCGCGGACGCGAATATCTCCGGCTGCCAGCCGGCGCAGCGGATCAGCAACTCCAGCGATTCGCGTACCGAAACGTCGTCGTCGACCACGAACACGATGGGTGTCGCATCTGGCATGTGTGCCGACCTCGATTCACCCTACTCTCAAAGCCGCGTTCAGCGCCCGGAGCAGCGCGGTCTCGCTGAATGGCTTGTGCAGACATTCCACCGCGCCCTCGGCTAGCATGCGTGGGCGGATGGTCTCATCGCCATTCGCGGTAATGAACACGATGGGGATCTTATGCCCGCGATGGGTCAATTCCTGCTGCAGCTCGGGACCGGACATCCTCGGCATCGCGATGTCGAGGAGCAGCGCCCGGGTCTGCTCGACAAACTCCGACGCGAGAAACTCCTCCGCCGACGCGAACGCCTGAACCTCGAAACCGAACTCCCTCACCAAGTCGGGGAGCGATTCGCGCACCGACTCGTCGTCGTCGACGATCGCCACGAGCGAAGCCACGGCCATCACACAGTCCTCTCGACGGCGCAGGGAATGGCAAATGCAAACGTGGCGCCCGGACCGTCATTCGGCATTGCCCAGATACGTCCATGATGAGACTCGATGATCGAGCGACTGACCGACAGGCCAATCCCCATACCGCTGGGCTTGGTCGTGTAGAACGCTTCGAACAGTCTATCCACCGTGTGGGAGTCGAAACCCTCCCCTGCGTCCTTCACGGTGAGGCGCACCCGGTCGCCTGCATCGCGCTCGGTTCTGATCATCAACTGCCGCGGGCGATCGTCGACGCCGGCCATCGCGTCTGAGGCGTTGCGGAGCAGGTTCAGGATAACCTGCTGGAGCTGGACACGATCACCGCTGACAGGCGGGAGATCGTCGGCGAGCTCCGACTGAAGAACGACCCGGTTTCTTTGCAGTTCAGTCGAACACAGGGCGATGACCTCTCGCGCGGCCTCGTTCAGATCCAGCGACTCCAGCGTGAGTTCCTGCCTGCTGAACAGGGCACGCAGCCGCGTGACGACATCCGAGGCGCGGTTACCATCGCGAATCGTCCGCTTCGCCGTTTCGCGCGCGCCGTCGACGTTCGGAGGATCGGCATCCAACATCCGCAGGCACGTACTGGCGTTGGTGATGATGCCCGAGAGCGGCTGGTTGACCTCATGTGCAATCGACGCGGTCAATGCTCCCAGGGTCATGACCCTGGTGACGTGCGCGAGCTCCGATCGAGCTTTATCGAGCGCACCTTCTGCGAGTCGACGCTGCGTCACGTCCTGAGTTGCGCCGATGTACTCCACTTCGCCGCTCTCGTTTTTCGTCCCGTGTGCGATCAGATGAAGATGTTTTACGGATCCATCGGGCATCAGCAGACGATGTTCGTATTCAAAGTCACTGGCGGCACTCCTCGCTCGCTCGATCATCTCGTGTAACAACGCGAGGTCTTCGGGATGGACTCGTGTTCCGATCAGGTCGAGGGTAACCGTCACCTGAGGATCGAACTCGAAGATGCGATACAGCTGCTCGGACCAGGTGATTTCGTTCGTAGCCAAACGCCAGGCAAAGCTGCCGACGCGGCTCAGATGCTGTGCTTCCGCGAGGAACGCTTCACTGCGCTTCAGCGCCGCTTCACTCAGTGCCCGCTCGATGGCGATGCTGGCAATGTGTGTGACCTGCGCGATCAGATCTTGCTGAATCTGCGTCGGGCTCGCGGGTTCGCGATGAAAGATCGCAAAGGTTCCCAACACGCTTCCGTCTCGAGCGTAAATGGGCGTAGACCAATGCGATCGTAGCCCGTGGGCGAGTGCGAGTGGTCGAATTGCCGATTCCTGCCAAACAGGATCTGTCTCGAGGTCTGTCACGATCACCTGCTGTTTCAACAGCGCCGCCTGCCCACATGGTCCGATCTCGAGACAGACGGGCAGTCCGTCAGTCCGGTCGTTGAAGGTCGCCGGCAGGCTCGGAACAGCCCCATTCCGGAACCTCGGACCACTCCAATCGATCAAGTAGACGCCGCAGTGACAATCGGCGGAAATGACCTCTACAAATGTGCACAACGCGGTGAGCACGTCGGTGAGTGGGCAGCTCGAGGCCACCATCTCGAGCAGTCGCTTCTCGCCGGCGAGCTGGGCCTCGGCCCGCTTCCGATCGTCTATGTCGGTGAGCAGAACGTACCAGCGGACGATACGGCCGTTCGAATCGCGCAGGGGAAGCCCGCGAACCTGGAACCATCGATAGACGCCATCGAAACGTCGAATACGCTGCTCGATCTCGTAGGGATCGCCCGACGTCATGGATTGCCTGATGACCTCGATGACGCGAGGAAGATCGTCTGGATGAACCGTGTCGCTGGTCCCCCACTGTTTCAGCTCTTCCAGCGTCCGGCCGCAGTACCCGAGAATCTTGCTGTTGACGGCGTCGACCTCACCGGCCGGGGTCAAGGTGGCGACCAAGCCGGGAATACTGTCCACGATCAGGCGCGACTCGCGCTCGCTTTTGCGCAGTGCCGCTTCGCCGAGCTCGTCGACCAGAGATGCGAGTGATGCCTCCATGTCAGAACCTCCGTCGACCGAGGCGTACGCTGATTCGCGAATGCGTCTATAGTCTCGTGCGAGGAAGACCGCTGTCAAGGATTGCGAAGCTGAGCACCAAGATGCCGTCTCGTGCATTCGTCCGAAGCCGGTGAGGCGTTAGTCGGTTCTCATTCGTGCGGACTCGGCCCTGCAGTGATGATATGCCGGTGGCGGCGCCAATCTCCATGATACGTTGGTATCGGTTTCTGTCGATCCAATACGAGGCGGATGCGGAAAGGAAGGCCGCATGAAGGCGGGCTCGTCTCTGGTGGTGATCGCCGAGGCGATCATCGAGACGTTCTCCCGATAGGTATGCCTTTAGCGCCTGGGCGCGGAGTCCTCGACGGCCGCGGGCCATACGGCGCCGACGGCCAGGTAAAGCGCGACCGCGTCGACGAGCTGATCGCGCTCGGCTTGCGTGAGCGACAGCTCGGCGCTGAACAGGCTGCGCTGCGCATCGAGCACGTCCAAGTAGCTGGACACACCGTTTACATAGCGCTGGTTCGCAAGCTCGAGCGCGCGGCGCAGCGCGACCGCCTGGCGCTGCAGGGCCGTGGTCTCGTCCTGGGCCGTGCGCAGCGCCACGAGCGCGTTCTCCACGTCGCGCATGGCCGCCAGCACCGTCTGTTCGTACCGGGCGCGCGCCTGCGCCGCGCGCGCCCGCGCGACGGCGACCTCTTCGTTCCCGGGCCTGCCTTCTGTGAAGAGCGGTAGCGAGACCCCGACGAACGCCTGCCAGATGTTCGTTCCCGACCCGAACAAACGCGAGGACTGAGCGCTCTGGGTCCCATACTCTCCGGTCAGGGTGATCGACGGCAGCCAGCCGCCTTCCGCCACGCCGATCCGTGCCGTCGCGGCGCGGAGCGCCGCCGCCGCGCTGCGGACATCGGGGCGATGCATGAGCAAGCCGGCTGGCACCCCGGCGGTGATCGGGATCCGGGTAACGAGCTGGGTGAGTGAGCGCCCCCGGGCGATCACGCCCGGAGTGCGACCGACGAGCAGGCTCAAATCGTTCTCCCGCTGCGCGACGGCGCGCTGAAACTGGGCCACGCTTGCGGCCGGACTTGCCACCTCGGCTTCGAACTGGCGCACGTCGAGCTCTGAGATCAAGCCCTGATCCAGCCGCCGCCGGGCGAGCGCCAGAGTCTGTCGGCGCGACTCGAGCGTACGGCGCGCGATATCCAGGTCGAGGTCCGACGCGCGCAGGTCGATGTACACCGTCGCCGCGGTGCCGATCAGCGACAGCTCGACCGCGCGGCGATTCTCCTCTTCCGCTTGGAGGTCGGCGTGGGCGGCTTGCGTGGCGCGGCGGAGCCGGCCCCAGAAGTCGAGCTCCCAGCGCCCGTCGACAGTGGCCTTGTAGACGTTGAAGGTCTGGACCCCGAGCGGGCCGAAGACGACCGCGTTCCTCCCTCCCTCGCCGTTGGCGGTGAGCTCGGGCAACAAGGCCCCACGTGTCGCCCGGAAGCGGGCGCGAAATTCGTCGATCACCGCTATTGCGGTCCGTACGTCGCGGTTTTGCACGAGGGCCGTGTCGACGAGCCGACGCAACACAGGATCCTCGAACAGGTCAACCCACTGCAACGCGGCCGCGGAGTCCGATCGCCGGTCCACGCCCGTGTCGTAGCGGAACGGCACACGCGCGGTGTCGGTGCCTCGCGGCAGCAGCGTATCGCGGCTGGTCCGTAACGAATCGAAGAACGGCCGGAGCGAGTCCTCGGACGCGGCGGGAGCCCGCCAGCCGTCGGGCACTCCGAGGGCGGGGCGGTGATAGCCCGGGCCCACGGCGCAGCCGGCGATCAGCACGACGGCACCTGCGGTGAGACCGGAGGATCGGGCGGGAGGCAGCTCAGTCTCCCGGCGCGGGGGCGGGGGCGGGAGCGGGAGCCGGCGGCACCGGACTTTCAGCCCCGGCGCGGTCCCGCGCCGTTGTCCCCTCGCTCAGGGCGCGGATCGCCGCGAAGAACAGCGGAATGAAGAACACACCCACCAAAGTCGCCACGAGCATCCCGAAAAAGACGCCGGTACCGATCGAGTGACGGCTCGCTGCCCCGGCGCCGCTCGACGTGAGCAAGGGCGTGACGCCCAGAATAAAGGCGAACGAGGTCATGAGAATCGGCCGCAGCCGCTCGCGGCCGGCCTCGAGCGCCGCCTCACGAATGGACCGGCCCTGGGCGCGCAGCTCGTTCGCGAACTCGACAATCAGGATCGCGTTCTTGGCCGCGAGACCCACCACCACGATCAGGCCGATCTGCACGTACACGTCGTTCGCCATCCCGCGCAGCCACACGCCGAGCAGCGCGCCCAGCGTGCCGAATGGCACCCCGAGCAGCACCGCGAACGGGATCGTCCAGCTCTCGTACTGCGCGGCCAGCACTAGGAACACCATCACAAGCCCCAAGCCGAACACGAGACCGCCCTGCCCGCCGGAAGCGCGCTCCTGGTAGGACTGCCCGCTGAAAGCGTAGCCCACGCCTCGGCCGGTGTATTTGCCCTGGGCGAGCTGCTCCACCGCGGCGAGCATGTCCCCGGAGCTCTTCCCCGGCGCCGGGGCCCCGACCACCAGCGCCGAGGTGAACCCGTTGAACCGGGTGATCACGCTCGGCCCGGCCCGGAATTCCGTCCGGGTGAGCGCCGAGACGGGCACCATCTGTTGATTGGGCCCGCGCACATAGAGCCGCCCGATGTCGTCGGGCGCCTGGCGGAAGCGGGATTGCGCTTCCACCTGCACGCGGTAGGTCTTGCCGTAGCGGTTGAAGTCGTTGATGTAGAGCGTGGACAGACACGCCTGCAGCGTTTGGAACAGCTCCGTCAGCGAGATCCCGAGCGACTTCACCTTCTCCCGGTCCACCTGGACGAACAACTGCGGCGTGTTCACGCGGATCGTCGGGTACACGCCGCGCAGCTCCGGCAACCCGTTGGCGTCGCCAGCGAACTCTCCCGCCAGACCGGCGAACCGCGTCACGTCGTTCACCCCCCTATCCTGAAGATTCAACTCGAGACCCGCGGTCGTGCCCAGACCGATGATCTCGGGGAGGTTGAAGGCGAAGCCACGCGTCTGCTGCAGCTGGAACAGGTACCCGTTCACGGCGCCGAGCACTGCCGGAAGCTGGTCCTTCCGAGCACTCCGCTCATCCCAGGGCTTCAGCATGACGAACATGAGCGCCGCGTTGGTCTGGTTCGCGTTCTGGATGAAGTTGAGGCCCACCAGCGCAACGACGTGATTGACCGCCGGCTGTTTTAGGAGGAACGCTTCCACCTGCTTCACCACCGCCTCCGTCCGCTGGCGCGAAGCGTTGTCGGGCAGCTCGATGAGCATCCCGAAGTATCCCTTGTCCTCAGTGGGGATGAACCCGGTCGGCACGGACCGGACGAGAACGAACAACAGGGCGACCGCCACCGCGAAGGCGGCGAAGAACGTACGGGGCCGGTCGATCACGCGACCGGCCGTGCCAAGGTAGCGCTCGGTGACCGAGCGGAAGCCGCGATTGAAGCCACCGAAGAACCGGTTGAAGGCTCGCGCCAGAACGCCGCTCTCTGCCGCTACCGGCGCTCCCTCCGGCACGGGCCGCAGCAGCACGGCGCACAGCGCCGGGGTGAGGGTGAGCGCGACGATGCCCGACAGGACTACAGAAACCGCGATGGTGATGGCGAACTGCTTGTACATGAGTCCCGTGATGCCCCCCAGGAACGCGACCGGGACGAACACGGAGCACAGCACCAGGACGATAGAGATCAGCGCCCGACTTACCTGACGCATCGCCCGGTCGGCTGCAACCGCGGGCGACACCCGGTCCTCGGCCATGATACGCTCGACGTTTTCGATCACGACGATCGCGTCATCCACGACGATGCCGATCGCGAGCACCAGGCCGAACAGCGTGAGCAGGTTGATCGAGAACCCGAGCACCTGCATGCCGAAGAAGGCGCCGATGACGGAGACCGGCACGGCGAGGACGGGGATGAGGGTCGCCCGCCAGCTCTGCAGGAAGATGAAGACCACCAGGGTCACGAGCAGCAGCGCCTCGAACAGCGTCTTCACGACCTCCTTGATCGACTCGGTGACGTACGGCGTCGTGTCGAATGCGATCGTCCAGCGCACGCCCGCGGGAAAGCTCTTGGCGAGCTCGGTCATGCGGGCCACGACCTCGCGCTTCACCTCGAGGGCATTGGCGCCGGGCCGCAGGAAGACCGGGGTCAGTGCCGTGGGCGCGCCGTCGAACCGGCCCCCCAGATCGTAGTTCCGCGAACCGAGGCGCGCCTCACCGATGTCGGCGAGGTGCACCAGCGAGCCGTCGGGCCGGCCCCGCACGATGATGCGGTCGAAGTCGCTCGCTTCCTTGAGTCGCCCGCTCGTGATCACGGGAATCGTGAGCTGCGTGCCGGGCGGCGCGGGCTCGCGCCCGATGCGGCCGGCCGGATTCGTAGCGTTCTGCTCCTGGACAGCGGCAGCGACGTCCGACACGGTGAGGCCGAGCTGCGCCATCCGGTCCGGATCGAGGCTCAGGATCATGGAGAAGTCGAGCTGGCCAAACGTGCTCGCATCGCCGACGCCGGGGAGCCGCTTGAGCTCGTCGTCGATATAGATCTTCGCGTAGTTGTTCAAATACTCGGTATCGTACCGCGGGTCGTCGGAGGACAGGGCCAGCACGACCAGGAAGGCCGTCTGACGTTTCTGGACCGTGATGCCGTTGCGTACCACCTCCTGGGGCAGCTGCGGCTGGGCGCGGGCGATCTGGTTTTGTACGTCTACCGCCGCCAGATCCGGGTTGCGCGAGACATCGAAGTAGACCGACAGGTTCATGACCCCGTCGCTCGAATTCGCCGACTTGAAGTACAGCAGCCCCTGCATGCCTGACAGCTGCTGCTCGATCGGGGCGGCCACCGCATCGGCCACGTCCTGCGCCGTCGCACCCGGGTAGACTGCCTGCACCTGGATCTCTGGCGGCGTGAGGGGCGGATAACTCTCGACGGCGAGCCGGGTGACGGAGAAAAGCCCGAGCAACACGATTACGATCGATATGACGGCCGAGAAAACCGGGCGCCGGATGAAGAGATTGCGGATCTCAGGCGTGGGGCTCATGGGGGGCCGGTCTTGATCTTGGGCGGCGCCGACGGCGCGGCCATCACGCCGCTATCCCCCGCCGCCGCGGTACTCGCGTCGAGCGCGGGCCGGTACGTCAGCGGCTTCGCGGGCTGGCCCGGGGTGACTTTCTGGACGCCGTCCACCACGACGCGGTCGCCCGCCTTGAGGCCTTGCTCGATCAGCCACCCGCCGCGCTCCCAGGACGTCGCCACGACGTCGCGCGCCGCGACCCGGTTGCTGTCGCCCACCACGTAGACGAAGGCGCCGCCGAGACTCCGCTGGACCGCCCGCTGGGGCACGAGGATCGCGTCCGGCCGCTTCAGACCCAGGAGCCGGACCCGCACGAACTGGCCCGGCAGCAACACGTGCTGTGGGTTCCGGAACTCCGCGCGGAGGGACAGGGTCCCGGTCGCCGGCTGCAGGGCGAGGTCGACGAAATTGAGCTGGCCGGTGCCGGGAAAGATGCTGCCATCCGCGAGCGTCACCTGCACCGCGAGCACGCGGGACGGCACGAGCAGCCGGCGCGTCGCGATGTCCCGCCGCCAGCGCAGCACGTCCTGATCGGATGGGCTGAAGTTCACGTAGACGGGGTCGACCTGCTCCACCGTTGTGAGTAAGTCGCTCGGGCCCGTCACCCGCGCGCCGAGCTCCAGCAGCGCCCGGCCGGCGCGCCCCGAGATTTCGGCGCGCACGAACGTGTCTTCGTAGTCCTTCTTGGTCTGGTCGGCGGTGGCCTGCGCCTGGTCGAACGCCTGCTGCGCGTCGTCGACGTCCTTCTGCGCTATGGCGCGCGACGCGAGCAGCGACTTGAGACGCGCCAAGTTGCGATCGGCGTTGGCGAGCCGCGCCTGGGCGCTGCGGTAGGCGGCCTCATATGTGGTCGGATCGATCCGGAACAACAGCGTTCCCTTCGCGACGTCCGTGCCCTCGGCGTACGGGCGTGCGAGGATGACTCCGGTGACCTGCGACCGCACTTCCACCCGCCGCGACGCCGCGGCCTCTCCCACAAACTCGTAGCGTGCCGAGACCGTCTCCGGAGCGACGGTCAGGACCGAGACTTCGGGAGGAGGAGGCACAGCCGGTGCGGGTCGGCGACACGCCCAACCCCCCAAGCCCCCCAGCAGGACGGCAACGGCGAGCGCCCACGTCGCGCTAGTCACATGTCCGGGCCCACGGCACCAGATCGAGGCGCTCGAACGGGATCGGCTGCCCGCTGCGTTCGCAACGCCCGTATTCCTCCGGCGTCTTGTAGAGCCGCTCGAGCGCGGCATCGATCTCGGCGAGCTCCGCCGTCTCGCGCTCGGCATTCACGGCATCCAGTTCTTGGTCCGCGGTGTCCGTGCCCTGGTCGGCCATGTGCACGGGAAAGGCGGAGAGGTCACCCGACTCCTCTTGGAGCGTGTCGCGGGTGGCACGATTGTAGCGCGTCAGCGCATCCACGACGCGCGCTCGCTCCTCGTGCAGCCGAGCCTCCAGGTGCTTCCGTTGGGCCAGGGTCAGCGGCATTCGTCGTCCCCCTCGCCACACAAGCATGCACCACTCAAGCGGCCACGGCAACTAATACCTTTGTGTTAGTTGGTCCGTTCGCCGCGCCGACCTGTCCCCCTATCAACCGATACGAACGTCCAATGGTTGCGCCTCTCCCCCCCGGTGACATTGCGGGCGTCCCTCACGAGGAGCCCCGGTGGGGCGCGCAAGACCGCTCTTGCTTGCTTCGATCCTCGCGGGCGCGGTTTTCGCGCATTCGGCACCCGGAAGGAGGGCCGTTGTGACCAGCGCCGAGCAACGGTTGAAAGAACTTGGCATTACGCTCCCGCCGCCACCGGAACCGTTCGGGACGTATGCGGAAGCGGTGCGGACGGGCGATCTCCTTTTCATGACCGGGATGCTTCCCACGGAGGGCCGGCGGGCGACCGTCGTAGGGCGCGTGGGCGCGGAGATCGATGTAGCGGCAGGGCGCAAAGCGGCTCGTCTCGCGGCGTTGAATGCCCTCGCGGTCGCGCGCCAGTATTTGGGATCACTCGATAGAGTGACGCGGATCGTCCGGCTCGGCGTGTTCGTCGCGACGGCCGGTGATGTCCGCGATCAGCCGAAAGTCGCCGATGGCGCTTCGGAGCTGTTGCAAGAAATCTTTGGCAAAGAGAAGAACCCTGCTCGCATGGTGTATGGCGTCGCGAGCCTTCCGCTCGGCGCCTCGGTCGAGTTGGAGATCATTCTCGAGGTCGCGGATGGCGTCGACCCACCGAGGTCTTATCGCACCACACAGATAGACGGGCTGTCCATCTTCTACCGAGAGGCCGGCCCGAAAGACGCGCCGGCGATTCTCTTGCTTCACGGACTACCTTCTTCATCGCGAATGTTCGAACCGCTATTTGCGCGGCTGGCGGATCGCTTTCACCTGGTCGCGCCCGATTACCCGGGCTTCGGACATAGCGACTGGCCGGATCCGAAAACGTTCGCTTATACGTTCGATCACTACGCCGAGATCATGAATCATTTCACCGAAGCGCTCGGGCTCTCGCGCTACACGCTGTACATGCAGGATTACGGCGGCCCCGTGGGCTTTCGCATGGCCTTGGCCCATCCGGATCGGATCGAGGCGCTCATCGTCCAGGATGCTGTGGCGCACAACGAGGGCCTGGGGGCGAACTGGAAGGCGCGGCGGGCCTTCTGGGCCGATCGCGCGGCCAACGAGAACACGCTGCGCACAAATCTCTTGTCGCTGCCGACGACCCGGACGCGCCATGTCGGGAACGATCCCAACGTGGAACGTTACGACCCGGATCTCTGGACCGATGAATTCGCGTTTCTCAACCAGCCCGGCCAGGCCGACATTCAAAGCGACCTCTTCTACGACTATCGCACGAACGTCGAGGCCTACTCCAAGTGGCAGGCCTGGATGCGCGAGACGCAGCCCCGGTTGCTCGTCCTCTGGGGCAAATACGACCTGTCTTTCGAGCTTTCGGAACCGGAGGCCTATCGCCGTGACGTGCCGACGGCCGAAGTCCACGTGCTCGATGCCGGTCATTTCGCGCTCGATGCCGCCGCGGATCAGATTGCGCAGCTCGTCCGGGGCTTCGTGAAGTAGCGGAAGGGAGGACAGCAATGATGCGAACCCATCAGCCGGGCCAGGCCGTTTTCAGATCGGTCCTGCCCGAGCAAATCGACTGGAAGCCATTCCCGGCGTTTCCACCTTCGGTCCGGCTCGCCATCGTTGTCGGTCAGCCCTCAGACCCCGGCCCCTACGTGATCAGGGTCAAGGTGCCCTCCGGCGTGAAGATGATGCCACATAGACACCCGGAGGACAGAGTGTACACGGTCATGTCCGGCGTTTTCTACATCGGCCTGGGCGATCAGTTCGACGGCGACAAAGTGGAGGCGTATCCGGCCGGTAGCGTCATCGTTCTGCCCGGTAATACGTCCCACTTCCACTGGGCAAAATCCGGTGAGTACGTCACCCAGGTGACGGCCATTGGTCCGTTGGGCCTCGAATACCTGGATCCTGCCGACGATCCACGTGAGCACCAACAACAGAAGTGACTTCGCGGTGCCGAGGTACTGACTGATACCATCGTGTGATATCGCGCGTGTCGACGGATTGCTATCGTCTCTTCCGCAGCTTGCGAAAATCCGGAGGTGAGGTCATGCTGGTGCGAGTTGGTAGCTCGAAGGATGTCGCCGCGGGGCAGATGCGCGTATTCAATGTCGCGGGAACCAAGGTGAACGTGGCGAATGCGGACGGACATCTATATGCCTTCGATGATACGTGTACCCACGCCGGGTGTTCGCTCGCGATGGGCAAGCTGGATGGCACCACGGTGACGTGCGCCTGCCACGGCAGCCGGTTTGACGTGACCTCCGGCGCCGTCCTCCGCGGCCCCGCCGCGCGGCCCCTGCGCTCCCGGTTGGTGCAGGTCGAGGGCGAGAATCTGCTGACAGAGGTGTGAGGAGAGGTGAAGCGGGAGTTCAAGGTGAGCCAAGGATGAACGACCATGATCACTCTCAGCATCAACGGTAAGGACCACACAGTAGACGTGCCCACGGACATGCCGATCCTGTGGGTGCTGCGCGATGTCGTCGGCTTGACCGGCACGAAGTTCGGTTGCGGCATGGCGCTCTGCGGGGCCTGCACGGTGCACCTCGACGGACAGCCGATCCGCTCGTGCGTTACGCCGGTGGCTGCGGCGGCCGGGAAGAAAATCACCACCATCGAGGCGATCGGGGAGACGCCGGCCGGCAAGAAGGTGCAGCAGGCGTGGTTGGCCCTCGAGGTCGTGCAGTGCGGGTACTGCCAGTCGGGTCAGATCATGTCGGCATCGGCGCTGCTCGCGAAGAACGCCCATCCCAGCGACGCGGACATCGACGTGGCGATGTCGGGCAATATCTGTCGCTGCGGGACCTACCCTCGCATCCGCGCCGCGATCAAGCAGGCCGCGAAAGGAGCCCGAGCATGACCACTTACACGGTATCGCGACGCGACTTCGTCGTCGTGCTCACGGCCACGGGGGGTGGGCTCCTGCTCGGTTGCCAGATGGGTGAACGGTCGGGCGCCGCGACGGCCGCCGCTGCGGCCTCGCCGCCCGACTTCGCGCCGAATGGGTTCATTCGCATCGGCGGCGACGGCCAGGTCACGCTGATCATGAATCAGGTCGAAATGGGACAGGGCACGTACACGTCGATGCCGATGCTCTTGGCGGAAGAGCTCGAGGTCGGACTGGACCAGGTCCAGGTCGAGCACGCCCCGCCCAACGACAAGCTGTACGCCAACCCGCTCTTCGGCGATCAGGAAACGGGTGGCTCGTCGTCGGTGCGGGCGTTCTACGAGCCGCTGCGACGCGCCGGGGCGACCGCGCGCACCATGCTCGTGGCCGCCGCCGCCCAAACGTGGGACGTGGACCCGGCGTCGTGCCGGGCAAAGCGCGGTGTGGTCACCCACGCGCCGAGCGGCCGTACGCTCACGTACGGCGCGCTGGCCGACAAGGCGGCCAAACTGCCGGTGCCCGAAAAGGTCCCGCTCAAGGATCCGAAGGACTTCACCCTGGTCGGCACAGCGGCCAAGCGCCTGGACACACCGGACAAGGTGAACGGCAAGGCCCAGTACGGCATCGACGTGCGACTGCCGGGGATGAAGATCGCCACCGTGGCGGCGAGCCCGGTGCTGGGGGGCAAGGTCGCCGGGCTGGACGAAGCCAAGGCCATGGCGATCCCGGGTGTGCGCCAGATCGTCAACCTGGGCGATGTCGTCGCCGTGGTCGCCGACCACATGTGGGCGGCGAAGCAGGGGCTGGCCGCGCTCGCCATCCGATGGGACGACGGGCCCAATGCAGGCGTGAGCACCGCCGACGTCGTGCAGGGGCTCGACACGGCCTCGCAGCAGCCGGGCGTGGTCGCGCGGACGCAGGGCGATGCCGCCGCGGCGCTCGCCGGCGCGACGAAGAAAATGGACGCGGTGTATCAGGTCCCCTTCCTGGCCCACGCCACGCTGGAGCCGATGAACTGCACTGTCCACGTGCGGAAGGATGGCTGCGAAGTGTGGACCGGTTCGCAAACGCTCAGCCGGGCGCAGGCGACCGCCGCCCGGGTGACGGGCCTCCCCCTCGAAAAGGTGGTGGTGCACAACCATTTCTTGGGCGGGGGATTCGGCCGGCGACTGGAATACGACTGGGTGACGCAGGCGGTGCGCATCGGACAGCGGGTCGAGGGACCGGTGAAGGTGGTGTGGACGCGCGAGGAGGACATGCAGCACGAGTACTATCGCCCCTACTATTACGACCGGATGGCCGCCGGGCTGGATGCTCGTGGGAAGCCGGTCGCGTGGAGCCACCGGATCGTCGGTCCGGCGATCCTCGCGCGCTATTTGCCGCCCGCCTTTCGGAACGGCATCGACATCGACGGGGTGGATGGCGCGGTACAGTTCCTGTATGACATCCCGGCGATCCAGGTCGAATTCGTCCGGCACGAGGAGCCGGTCTTGAACACCACGTTCTGGCGCGGGGTGGGGCCCACCCACAACGTGTTCGTGATCGAGAGCTTCATAGATGAGCTCGCCGCGGCGGCAAAGGCCGATCCGGTGGAGTATCGGCGTTCGCTCCTCGCTAAGGCGCCGCGCGCCCGCGCGGTGCTCGATCTCGCGGCGAAAGCCGCCGGCTGGGGACAACCGCTCCCCGCCGGGCGCGGCCGCGGCGTGGCCCTCCTCTTTAGCGGGTGGGGCAGCTACCTGGCCG
>Ga0207646_10003717_pt1 | contig 17014 bp, 21 predicted proteins | sample KBSK5502metaG_FD_184343 | JGI IMG/M metagenome (GOLD analysis project Ga0207646, IMG submission 184343) | Corn, switchgrass and miscanthus rhizosphere microbial communities from Kellogg Biological Station, Michigan, USA - KBS K5-50-2 metaG... | ecosystem: Host-associated > Plants > Roots >... | reverse complement strand
AATGACGGGCGCCGCAGACCTCGCCACCTGTTCCTTGACTTGGAGGAGGCCCTTTCGACAGAGGAAGCGGTACCCCTGCCCCCATTGACGGGGATATGGCAACCACCTGCTCCTCCAGCTAGAGGAACACCTCCCGCTCCCGCGGGACTGACGGATCGCGAGGTAGAGGTGCTGTGCTTGCTAGCGCAGGGCTTGACTGATGCCCAGATTGCCGGGCACCTGGTGATCAGTCCGCGCACCGTCAACCACCATACCACCTCTCTGTATAGCAAGCTTGGCGTCTCCTCTAGAGCCGCCGCCACCCGTTATGCGTTCGAGCACCATTTGCTCTAAGGGTGCTGCTCCCCAGGTCGCCGCTCTGCCCCCTTGTACTGGAGATGAGCGGCCATGCTTCGTGTATAGCTCCCCTTCTTCCATCTGGGTAATTCTACCCACTCCTCTATGCAAACGAGCTCGCATAAGCTGCTCTGCAAATGGGTAGGGAGAATGTGTAGTTCTACAGATGTGCCAGAACCTTCCACCAGGTAGACTTTAAGCAGTGAGACGACTGTTCACAGAAAGCAATGATGAATTATTCCTGGCAAAGCCAGGAGGGAAGGAAAAAGATATGGAACCATCGGTGAACGCGAGCAGCAGGGAAGGAAACAGCCTGGTTGGAATGGGCATGCGTAGTCTGGAGAGCAGACGGCTCGAGCTAGAAAGTGGAGCAGGTGGAGATCACGATGTTCCCTACTGCTTCGTCCTGCCTCCTTCGATGCCGCAAGTCCTCGTTTGGATGAGGCTGCTTGCCAGCAGAGAGCGCGGGGAATTGCCATCATAGGTCGCATCGGTTGGCAACACCACCAGTAGAAGAAGGATAAGGAACACATTATGGAAAAGATGCTGCAGTTACAAGCAAAAATCCAGTCGCTCGACCCTCTGGGAGCAGATGCCATTTTTGCGCATCTTCCAACCTATAATACGATGAGGAACGTCCAAGGCCTGATAGACGCCACTCGGTCTGTCCTTCCCACCTTGGAAACGGTTGCGCATTTTGATCAGGAAGAAGCCCATGCCGCGATGAGGGACCTCGGGATGTTAATGTCAGCGATCAAAAGGCATGGATGCGAACCCTGTCGGGCGATTCCAGCGCTGGAGTCGGTCATGATGCTCCTGGGCGAAAAGCTCAAGACGGTTCCAAGGGATACGGTTGTTGATTATAGTCTCTGGAATCCTGATGAACCAAGACGACGAAGATATACGTCAACAGCTGATGAAACAGCGCTGATCGAAAGCGTTCAACTGGCGCTCCATCACCTCTACCTTGCCATTGATGCGATGGAGAAGGTCTTGACGGTGGAGTTACTCTCACCTGAGTTTGTGACCTATTGCACCGAGCTGAACAGCCACTTAGAGTTCATGGTCGTGGCGATCGTCCGGACGATCAAACAGGTCTCGCCTCAGACATTCGCACACCAGCTCCGTGTCTTCTGGGAGCCTGTAGAAATAGGAGGAGTCAAGTACGACGGAGCCGGAGCTGCGCAGTTGCCGCTTTGCATCATCGATCATTTTGTCTGGGCCTCTGACAGAGCAGATAGCCTCTACAAAAGCTATTCTGCCCACACGCTCCAGTACGTAGCTTGCGAACTACGCCAGTTGTATGAAGCACATGCTACTCGCCCTTCGTTCACCACACAACTCGGGGCTGCACTCGCGCATCGTGTTTCATTCACCCCTTTACAGAAAGAAGCGCTGCTCTCCGTTTCCCAAATCCTTGCTACCCTCATTAAATTCCGTCAACCGCATAAAAAGCTTGCCTCCGTCACCTACGAAGAAAGATATAAAATTGATCCCACTGTTGTGGGGAGCAGCGGACATAGACCAGAGATCCTCCCACATATCGTCGACCTCATTAGATATGCTAGAGCCTCCTTGATGGAGCAATATAAGGCCGGTGAGCAACAACGGACCCAAAAAACACGAGAAGAAAGCGAAGCAGCTTGAGAAGGGGATCGAAGAGCAGGGTAGACAAGTGAGGAAGCCGCCTCCCCTTCTCAAGAGAGGGTCACTCTATTTTTCCGGGCGAATCATACACTATGGTGGTAGATGATTATGCGGCTCCGGGAGCGGCTTGTGCTCGGTATGCGCCATTTTATAGTGACAAAATTGGCCGTTGCATCCTTTCTGATTGTTTCTGGCAATGGGAGCCCACCCTGCTTCTGCCTGGAGCGCTAGCGGATGGCCTTCGCAAACCCACGAGCGGCCCTGCGCGCCGCCTTTTCCCGTCCCCTATCCAGGTGCTACCCGTTGTCGTACCGCCCTCCTGTGCTACGCTTGTGCTGTGCCGATGGGACCAGCAGGGCACAACTGACTATTCCTGTCATGTCCCCGCACTGGCAGATGGTTCACGAGGAAGATGCAAGGAAAGCAGGCAGGACAGCATACCATCGCCTGCACCAGGGAGGTACTGCTAGAAGAGGAGAGCAACACAGCACTGATAAGAGCTGCAAGCAGCATGCCGCATCCGCTTGGCAAGCCATCCCTTTGGAGAGCATCAGGCTCCTGGCGTTACTGCGCTGCTACATACGATAGTAGATTGGTGGCAGAGCGAGCAAGGGAACAGTGGCTCCCCTCCATTGGAACACGGAAGAGGGCATGCCGCTTGGAGGGACTGAGACCAGTAGGTGTACCGTTACGCTTCTTGCTGTCCAGGCTGTTGATGCCTATGAAGAAGGCGACGGATCGTTTCATGCGAGACACCATACGCTGCTGCTATGGAGCGCAGGGGTTCCTTCTGCTCCACCACACGATGCATGATCAGCGGCCAGTGTTCTGCGGGAATACCATATTTGGGATGTCTTGGCCCTGGTCGCCGTTTGCCAGCTATCGGAGGGGGCTGACGTCATGTGCTTCGTCGTGAGCGAGCACGTCCTGGACCTTGAGATACAGTTTGCCCGACGGGGCAAGGAAGAGGTATAAAATTGGCGACAGAGGAGTCGAAACCCGTCGGTTCCGGTCGGTTCCGCGATCATGCCCAAGACCCGAGAGGAGTCTTGGGCATGACTTTTTCCTCCTCCCTTGCTCTCAGGGAAGAGGGCTGTATGGCACCCTCTCACGGGGGAACAGGATGGGGAGGAAGTCGTGCTCTCTGCTCAGCTAAGGCTGCCACTGGAAACAAGCTCGCAACACATCCCTCCCGACAAAAGTATCCTCTCCCCCGCTCCCCATTCACTCCCATGTGCTCCTGTTGGAGGAACGCATGTCCTCAGTAGCCAGGACAGCGACCACGCATGCTCTCAAGAGGACTGTTCCGAGGAGGGACGTGAAGATGGCTCCTCCTCCCTCGCTGCCTGTTCTCCGTGGAGCTGCTGTTCGAGTTGCTCGATCACCTGTCGGCACCAGTGCACATAGTGCCGTTCGTAGCCAATGCCATAATGTATGGCGATGGAGGAGCCGAACAGCGGGGAATTCATCTGATCGAGGGCCGATCCCCACTCTCGCCGTAAGCGGGCCAGCAGCGCTTCATAGTCGGCCAACTGCTGGCTATGCGCCTGCTCGTGCTCACGGAAGCGGGTCAGGGCCTCGTGCGGGTCAGCCAACCAGAGCGAGTAGGCTTTCAGCACGAACTCATCCCGCAGTGTAGTGACCGGAGTCGGCTCGGTTACCCAGTGGCGCAACGCCTCGCGCCCGGCCTTGGTAATCTCATAGACCTTCTTATCGGGCCGGTAATCGTGCTGTTCCACCACATGGTGCGTCACCATACCTTGTGCCTCGAGTTTAGCCAGTTCGGGATAAATCTGGCTAGGCAAGGCCGACCACATGGGGGCCACACGTTTCTTCATGTACTGTGCCAAGTCATAGCCGGAGAGAGGTTGACGCGCCAGTAAACCTAACAGCCCATAACTTAAGGGAATCATCAAACTTCACCTCAATCAAAATTGACATATATCACTATTGACATATAAGATTTTCTATGGTATGCTCTATATGTCAGTAGTGATATATATCACCGCTGCTATTATAGCAGAAGAAACGCCATTGCGCAAGGACCTGAAAGGAGTTTTTACCCTATGAGCACGCTCACCATCACTCGCATCGCCCATGCGACGACCCTGATCGACTTTGATGGGCACGTAATCTTGACCGACCCGTGGTTTTCGCAGAAATTCACGTATTACCAAGGAGAGCCACTCGGCGTTCCCCTGGCCTCACTGCCCCATCTGGCCGGCGTGCTGGTTAGCCACGGACACTACGATCACTATGATATGGAGGCCTTTCAAGCCTATACTGATAAGCAGGTACCCTTTGCTGTCAAGCGCGGCATCGCGCACAAGGCACGCAAGGTCGGTTTCAGCAACGTCACCGAACTGGACGCCTGGGAAACCACCATGGTTGGGCCGATCAAGGTAACTGCCGCACCAGGCAAACATGCGGTGCCCGAAGTCACCTACGTGCTAGAGTATGATGGCATGACCGTGTACTTCGGTGCGGATACCCTGCTCATTCCCGCACTGAGTGGGATAGCCGAGCGCTTCCCTTCTCCCGATCTGGCCTTGCTCTCGGTCAATGGCTTGCGCATTCGTCCCATGCTCAACCGCAAGGTCGTCATGGACCCACAGGAAGCCGCGGAATTATGCCGTATCCTGCGCCCTCGGTATGCTGTCCCCATTCACTACGCCTATACCGGTGGCCTGATCGGGGACCTTCTCCTGGTCAAGCATCCAGGCACAGCAGAATCATTCCAGCAGGCGGTAGCTCAGCTGGCCCCGGAGACGATGGTGCGCATCCTTGCACCGGGTGAACCGTTGACCGTCCCCTCAGCACAACGGGTATAGCGCGGCCTCACACCTGAACGGGATGTGTGTTCGCCCTCATTAGACAGAAAGTGAGCCTGAGGCGGTGATTTTCGAACATGATGTGGCGATACCTGTGCGTGACGGTGCTGTCCTGAGTGCTAACGTGTACCGTCCGAGTAACTCAGATCGCTCTCCGGTGATTATGACGGTCGGCCCCTACGGCAAGGACGTGCACTTTGCAGACCGCAACCCCGAGGCCTATGCCCTTATCGATGAGCAGGGGTCCTACCTGAACTGGGAAACGCCCAACCCCGAGTGGTGGGTGCCTCGTGGCTATGTCGTGGTACGGGTTGATCAGCGGGGCATCGGCTCCTCTGCCGGACGGCTCGACCTGTTCTCCGAGCAGCAGGGTGAGGACTTTTACGATGCCATTGAATGGACGGCCGCGCAACCATGGAGTACTGGAAAAGTGGGGCTCCTCGGCATCTCCTACTACGCACTCACCCAGTGGCAGGTGGCGGCGCTGCAGCCACCCCACCTGGCAGCCATCATTCCATGGGAAGGGCTGGTCGACCTCTATCGCGATGCGAGCCATCACGGTGGCATTCTCAGCAATACCTTTTTGAACCACTGGTATCAGGGCGTGCTGCACATGCAGTATGGTGCCGGCGGGAGTCTCTCGCAGGAAGAGCGCGCCGCACATCGTACCGAATTCCTGGCCGACGTCAAAATGCACGCTCTGGACGATGCCTACTATCGATCCCGCACACCGGACCTCAGCCGCATCAAGGTACCACTTCTGTCGGTGGGCAATTGGGGAGGGGTCGGGCTGCACTTGCGGGGCAATATCGAGGGCTACCTGGGCGCTGCATCGGAGTATAAATGGCTGAGGATACATGTAGGCAACCACTACGTGCCGTTCTACAGTCAAGAAGGACGGGCGCTGCAGGAGCGCTTTTTCGACTACTGGCTCAAAGGACGCGAGAATGGGTTGCTCGACGACGCGCGCGTACAGCTTGCCATTCGCCACGGCAGCGGCTTCACCTGGCGCAACGAGTGCGAGTGGCCCCTGGCAAGGACAAAATGGACGCGCTTTTATCTGGATGCGGCAGACAAGAGCATCGGTGAACGGGTACCCAACAGCCCGGCTCACGTCAGCTACGAGGCGCCTGAAGAAGGTGTTAGCTTCGTCACGGCGCCGTTTGTGCAGGAGACAGAGATCACCGGACCACTCACACTGCGGCTATGGGTCTCTTCTACCACCCCCGAGATGGATCTCTTCGTGACCATAAGCAACCTCGATGCAGGTGGCAATGATGTGGCCTGCGTTGGCTCGAACAACGAGCTGGTACCTGTCACCAAAGGTTGGCTGCGTGTCTCGCATCGCAAGCTCGATCAAGAGCGCTCAAGCGAGTATCGACCGTATCACTGTCACGACGAGATTCAGAGGCTTGCTCCAGAAGAGGTCGTTCCAGTGGATATCGAGATCTGGCCAACCAGCATGGTGTTCGAGGCAGGCCATCGCCTGGCCCTCGACATCGAAGCGCATGACGGCGTCGGTCCAGGACTGTTTCGCCACGATGACCCGGATGATCGCCATCCATCGTTGCTGGCCGGGATCAACACCATCTACACTGGCACTGGCCGCCTCTCTTACTTATTGCTACCCGTCATTCCTCGTAAGTAGATGCTCTCAAATACAGGAGATGGAATCATGTCTCGCCTGCAACGGCTTGAGTCTATAGAGGCCTCGGCAACCCGGCAGCCCATTCTTCCCCTCCAGCGAACACTAAGACCGCACCTGGATCACGCAGAAACCTGCTGCTGGGAAGTGCCCTGGCTATTCGGCGTGATCCCCTCGGCTTTTTCGCGGACCAGGCCGAGCGCTACGGGGACGTCGTGCGCACACGCTTGCTCTTCTGGCCCTGCTACCTCATCTTTCACCCTGATTGCGTCAAGCATGTCCTGCAGGGCAATCACCAGAACTACGACCGCAATCTGTTCTTGTACAAGGCGCCACAGGCCTTTCTTGGCAAGGGGCTCGCCACGACAGATGGTCCTTCCTGGCTGCATGAGGCGGCGATTCAGCAGCCAGCTTTCCATCGCACGCGCATTGCCGCCTTTAGTGCGCTGATGACGGAAGTCACTGCAGCCATGCTGGTACAGTGGCAGAGCATAGCCGAGCAGGGGCGACCGCTGGATATAGCCGAGGAGATGATGCGGCTGACCTTGCGCATCATCGGCCAGGCGCTCTTCACTGTTAACCTGAGCGATGAGTCGGATACGGTTGGACAGGCCTTTACCACGGTCCTAACGCTGTTGGGAAGCTACCTCTATCTTTCCTTTCCCCCGCTCGGTGTACCCACCCCTCGCAACCAGCGCATGAAGGCGGGCATACAGGCACTGGACGCAGTCGTACAGCGCATGATTGTGCGGATCCGCCAGCGGCAGGTTGAGAGGGAGGATCTGCTCTCCATGCTCCTGCAAGACCAGGATGAGGAAACGGGAGAGAGGATGAGCGATCAGCAGGTGCGTGACGAAGTGCTCACGCTCCTGTTTGCTGGACACGAGACGACGGCCAATGCCCTCACCTGGGCCTGGTACCTGCTCTCCCAACATCCCGAGGTCGAGCGCCGCTTGCGTGCCGAACTCGACGAGGTGCTGGGGAACCAGATGCCTTCTCTCGAACACCTCGCCAGGCTGCCCTATACGCACATGGTCACTGAGGAAACACTGCGGCTCTATCCACCGGGCGCCATGCTCATGCGTCGTGCCATCGCGGAGGATGTCATCAATGGCTACACCATCCCAGTCGGGAGCCTGGTGTTCTTGAGCCCGTATGTCACCCACCGGCATCCCGCCTACTGGGACGAGCCGGAGGTCTTCAACCCGGAGCGATTCAGGCCCGAACGCGCTGCTACCCGCCACCGCTATGCCTACTTCCCCTTTGGTGGGGCGCCGCACCTCTGTATCGGCAACCACTTTGCCATGATGGAAGCCCAACTGGTCCTGGCGACGATTGCACAACACTATCGGTTGCCCCTGGTTGCAGGGCAGCACGTCGAGCCGCAGGTCGTCACGACCATCAGCCCTCGTGGCGGATTGCAGGTGACACTGCGCCGGCGAGTGCGGAGAGCGAATAGAGCAACATCTTCGTCAAGGTGATCTCGACGTGCAGGCACCCAGGAAGCGGCATAGAACTACTTCCTATTCACGCCGCTACTGGACAGGGAGCATAAAGCGGCAGCTCGGTGCATGTGGCTCCATCCGCCTCGATGCCTTGATAAAGCCTGAAAAGCGGATGAACGCATCTGCTAGATCCTCTTTTTGCTTTCCATTGCCTCCACAGCATGCTGGCCATCCTCAGCTTGCCCCTGGCTCCGTTTCAAGTGGTGCTGGATGAGCCGGGGCATCGTACCCAGCAAGTACCTGTTCCAGTGACCTGCCTCGCCCCTCGGTCCATGCTCTGGCAAAAGCCTCGTTGCCAACTTGGGCATGGGCTTTCGCCACTGCCCGCTCATGACCGAGCCGGTAGACCAGTGGAATAGAGGTGCCCATGGCTTCACGCAACGCCTCGGCTGTTCCCCATAGTCGCGCCGCCCACGCAGGTTTTCCCTCTGCGACCGCCACTTCTCCCAATCCCTCCAGGCTCACCGCAATGATCGGGGCATAATCAGTTGCTCTGCCAAGGACCAAACTCTCCTCATAGAGGCGGCCTGCTTCCAGAAGGTTGCCCAGCGATGCCAGCACGCGCGCACCATAGAAGAGCGCCTCGGCGGTCGATGCCTTGTCCCCGAGTTCGCGGCGGATCGCCACCTGCTCCTCAACCAGCAGACGTGCCCGCACGGTCTCGCCCTGCTGTGCCAGCATCTCTGCCAACAGCAGAGACATATAGGCATGCCATTGCCTGTTCTTCAGTTCTCGAAAGATGGCCAGGCTCTCCTCGGCAAGAGCTTGCGCCCTGGCTGGGTTGTCTTGTGACACGAAGTGAATTCGGGCCAGAATTGCGAGCACGTGGACACTACGTTAAACTTCCTAAGGAACAGAAAAACGCTCTCTTCTTCCTCACTCAATACGACACGACTGCAAAGGGATAGGATCATCGGAGGGACTGCCCTGGTGGAGCGCCCCTAGACCCGTTCGGGCGCGCTTTTATTTACACCGAGAAACAACCGTCGGTTTTTGATAGGCGCTGAAAGGATCTGTGTTGCACCAAGGAAACTGATCTGCTAGAGCAGAACGATCTACCGTTCTGTAGCAGTGAAGAAGGACCTGGCAGTAAGCCAGCGACATGTATCGCTAGCCTGTTTGGAGCGGCTGCCTAGATTGAACAATAAAGTGAGATTTCGCGCCGCCAGCGTTCCTCTGATAGTGCTTGCGACACAACAGCTTAAACCAGCTCAACCCGTAACTCTCGGCCGACGACAGCAGCGGCACGTTGTATCGTTTCGAGGGATACCCCTGTCTTTTCTGGGTCGAGCAGTCTTTCCAGTTGGGATCTGCTGGTGTGCATACGGGCAGCCATGGCTGACTTGGTGAGATGTTGGGTGCGCATCGCTTCTGCGATCTGCCACGCCAGCACCCTTTTCACTGCGGTAGTGGTAGAGGCTTCAAGGATGCCTTCCTCTTTCAGAAAGTCCTCAAAGGAGGAGCCTCGATTGGGATTTTCAGGCATGGCTTTCATACTCCCTTCTGCGCCGATCTGCTAACTCTACGTCCTGGTGTGGAGTCTGCTGAGTCTTTTTAATAAACCCGTGCAGCAAAATCATTTCACCGCCGCTCATATGAAAAATCACTCGTGCAATTCTCCCATCGGAGATACGGCTGCGGACCTCCCAAAGGTCTTTATATCCTTTGATGGAGCGACACACAGGCATACCGATGGGCCAGCCGTATTCGACTGTTCTGATATCCCCGCCGATAATTCGACTATCTCCCTTGTCCAGGCCTTTTAGCCACTCCCTCACTGGTTCAGTGCCAGAAGCAGTTTTGAAGAACCTGGCTGGGAGAATTTTCAGCGAGTCATTCATGCACATGTTGTACCATATATGGTACAACATGTCAAGCGTAAGGCTGCACTGCAAAAAAAGGCAAGGATGCCTTCTCTGTGGCGGTACGGTGAGAACTGCGAAGAACCAATTTCAAGGATCATTGGTCTGCTGTTGTTGATGGGCCATAGTAATTACTGAAAGCCATTTCTATTGACTGTGATCAGGACACTGCAGCAAATGTTTTCGTAATCGTATATGATGGCTCATTTGTAAACATCGGCATGCTCAAGCGCTCCAGGGATTAGGAATGGTTGATGTTCAACAACTACAACATAAATCTCTGTGTCTTGATGAGTCACCCTCAGAAAAGGATGGGGAATGTCTTTCTGCACATGTCGGGTAGCGCTACATGAATCGAACTGCTGAGGCAGCTTACTCAACAGGGTACTTGTGTGATTTTCACCGCTTCTGGATCGTTTGACGATCTCGCTCATCAAAGTAGTTGCCACCTATGTAAACACGCGAATGTTCCTGCTTGCCACCTTTTCCCGCCCCTTGCCCAGGTGTGACCCGTGTTCATTCCGTCCTCCTCTGCTACACTGTTTCTGTACCGGCGGCCTGGCATCGGTGGCATGTTCCTGCATAGAGTGACAGTGCACGAGCAAGAGGCAAGGGAAGGTACACAAGAGGCAAGCCTGGAACGTATAGACGTGGCTGAAGAACGTGTCGGGCTCTATGAGCGGACGCGACTTATGAACAGGTTGTGAATAGCGTTCCAAAATGAGTGATCACATCTCACACAAGCGCACTCAAAGACGGGTAGGGGAATGAGAGCGGTTTATCCTGCGCTTTCTTTGCCAGAAGTACGAAGAAGACGCCTGACTGTCTCGTGCGACACGCCATACTCAGCGGCAATCCGGCGAAGGGATTCGTGCTGCTCACGGACACGGCGCACCACGTTGGGCCATTCTTCCAGGGGAATGGCTTGATGAGGCTCACGTGGACCTGGACGCTCTTGTGCGTAGATTCTCGGGGGAATATTGCCTAGTACTTGCTCGAGTGCGAGCAGCCTGTGATAGAGCTTTCCGTGAGGAGCAACAAAGTGGATTAACACTGGTGAGAGAGAATTCGATGCCCGCCGGTTCCGCTGAGATTATTTATTCAATCTTCTAGAATTAATAGAACAAACGTTCTTACATTGCGGTCTCTTCTCTCAGAACACTCTCACTTGTCTTTGAGTATTCACATATGCTCTTCGGCGATGCCTGACTGAAATGTCCTCTGCTTCCGTGTCTCTCTTTGCTAGGCTACGTCAGCTCAATAGCTCATGAACAATTGATAGGTTAGCCCGAAGGATTCGGGGTTCCACAAAAGCGGGTCAACCTCAATCAGGACAATGCACATAGAGCCGATCCAGTTCGCCTGCTGCGGCGACATCGCGTAAGCGCTCCAGGGCCGGTCGAACCAACGTCGAGCCACTGTAGCCCTCATCAATGAACTCCAGAACTGTCTTGAGGTCAAAGCCATCGGCTCTGATCCGGACACGAAGCTCTGCTAACTGACTAGCAATGGTGTTGTCTTCCGCTTGTTGTTCAGAAGAGACCCGAGCATACAAGGCCACTTGGGCAACGGTCATGACACACTCCTTTCTCCGCTTTGAGGCGACTGGGCATGAGGGGAAACCGAGGACGGCTGTGCTCTTGCGAGCCGTCTGCGAGGCAGAGGAACCAGCAAGGCATAGGCTGTCTGCAGGAGATCGTGTTGGAGGCGATGCGGTTCAAACATGACCATCACCTCCAAATCCTTGGGGCTGTGATGGGACGTCTTGGACATGCGGCGCTCCTAGACCCTGCGAACAAGAACCTTCGCGCGACAGTACCGACCGGGGAGGCGAGGCTTGAAGCTGATCTTTTAGACAGGTGCGAAGGTCACTATGCAGGATCTCTCTGGTGTACTCCCAGTCTAGCTGTGCTGGCTACTTAACATATCCGTTCCAAAATCAGGAAGTAAACAATCACGAAAGAACCGTGCGACGACCAGCCGAGGAATCACGCCGTCAGGAACATTCACGGCTCTTCTGCCTAATTTCATGGTTGGCCTACTTGTGTTCTCTTACTGTTTCCCAGTGGGCGACCAGGCGACCAGTGGTAATCCTGTCGCCGCCTCGACGGCTAACAGACGATTATATTTCGCTAAACGCTCACCATGGGTAATGGAGCCAATCTTGATGTAATCACCGGCCCACCCTACGGCCAGGTCTGCCAGCCAGTTATCTTCGGTCTCTCCACTACGCGCACTGATAGTGACGCTCCACCCGGCTGACCGTGCCAAACGATACGCTTCAGCCGCCTCGGTCAGCGTCCCGACCTGATTGACCTTGAGGAGCAAGGCATTTGCCGCGTGGTGTGCAATTGCGCGGCTGATACGCTGTGGATTCGTACAAAGTAGATCATCTCCAAGCACAAGGGCCTGAGATTTCAGGCGTGCGCACAACTCCGGCCAGGACTGCCAATCCTCTTCAGCTAACCCATCTTCGACACTCACTATGGGATAACGCGTCAACCAGCCGAGAATGCGCTCGATCATGCCCGTGCTGGTAAGGGGTTCCTTCTCCAGGTAGTAGTGTCCATCACGATAAAAATGGCTCGATGCCACGTCAACGGCGATAGCCACCTGTCTACCAGGCTCCAGGCCAGCTCGGCGGATCGCTTCCATCGCATCATCCAGCATCTCCTCAGCACTGGAGTAGGGAGGCGCAAGACCTCCCTCGTCGGCTGTCAGAGCGCGCATGGCGTACTTCTGAAATGTTACTTCGATCGCAGCCTGATAGATGGCAAAGGTCATCGTGAGCGCTTCATCCATAGTACGAGCGGCAACTGGGACGACCAGGACATCCTGGATGGCTATCTGCCCACCGGCATGCTTGCCGCCACTGAACAGGTTGATGGTTGGTCGTGGTAACGCGTGCAGCGTTTGGCCCAGGATGTCCGCGAAGTGCCGGTAGAGCGGCACGCCACGTTCCATCGCGACAGCACGTGCAAACGCCAGCGACACCGCTAACAGCGCATTCGCACCCAGGCGTGCCTTATTCCTACTGCCATCCAGTTCGATCAGGGCTCGATCAAGATCGTCCTGATGCTGAAACGTTCTCCCAGAGCATGCGCGATGGATCTCGCCGTTGATATGGCCAACCGCTTTTTTACAGCCCCACCCCTTGTAGCGCTCTTGATCACCGTCACGCAACTCGAGGGCTTCGGCTGTCCCTGTTGATGCACCAGATGGGACAGATGCTGTACCGAGAGCACCACTTGCCAATTCGCAGGTCGCCTGTACCGTTGGTCGGCCACGACTATCGAGGATCTCCAGGCCTGTCAGTCTTTGGATGCTGGGCATAGCTATTCAACCTTTCCGTAAATTGATGGATCAGGTCTGGAAGTGTTCGTGGTAGGTCCGCTAGCAGTGCCAGTGCACTGTCTCGCTGATGGAGACGCTCATCATGACTCAGATATTCTAGAGGTGATCGACCAGCAACACGAGCCAGCAGACAGGCAAGCGTATGTCGAATGGCACGCTCTTCCAGCGCTGCCCCCCAACTGACTGCACTCACCCGCTGTTGATAGACGCGCCAGTAGTGGTTGGCGGCAGCCGCAAAGGCAGCACGACAATGGTGCACATGGTGAGCTTTACTCAAGAGATGGGTCAGTGCGAAGCCCAGGTCGAAGGCAGGGTCACCGAAATGGATGACTTCGTGATCCAGAAGGATCAGTTTTCCCCGGTACACGAGGATATTTTTTGGGCTATAGTCTCCATGTACCAGTGTCAGGCGACAGGCGCGGGTATCGCCGATGAGCGCATCGAGAAACGGAGCCGAGGGCGGAACTTGCGTCGCCGTGTACCTGTAGTAGGGCTCGATGCGCAGGGACTCAAAGAAAGAGCAATCATCGAATATCACTGCGACCTGCTCCCGGCAAGTAAAGGCATTGAGGTGAATGGTGGCTAACAGCCGGGCAAATTGTTCGACATGGTCCATCTCTAATCGCCCTGCGAGCAAAAGCGTTTTCCAGTTCTCATGCGGTTGTGGTACAGCGGCCATCGCTAACACATGCACATCAGGATCTTCAAAGATGAGTGGTGTGATGGTGCCAGGGGGAGCGAGGCGCTCCAACCAGCGCATGCCCAGTGCCTCCTGGTGAATCCGGCTAGGGCTGCTGACCCAATCGACGGAGACACGCAATTTCGCCAGGCCCTGCTTCAACACCCAGGCTTCACCCGTAGGCCGTTCGATCAGCACGGTACGATTGGAGACGCCGCCGGCCAGATTGGTGGTAATAACGCGCTCATCAGTGCCGATACGACCAGTGCGCCGCAAGTATGCGAGCAGGGCGTCAGATTGTTCAATGTCAAGCTCTTCGGTCACTGTCTTACTCCTGCCTGTTATGGAAGGTTTTCACCCTCTCAAGCGATAATTGGATTGCTGCATCACCTGTTCGTTGAGGATATGGGTCGGCACTTCTTTCCGCAACACCTGCGCCACGTGCTCAGCAGCTTTCTGTCGAACGGAAGCGACAGCCACTTCCGAGTAGAAAGCTACATGTGGTGTCACGATCACGTTCTGGCGTGCGAGTAATGGATGATCTGGTGGTGGAGGTTCCTGTATGAGTACATCCAATGCGGCGCCGGCAAACCATCCTTCAGTCAACGCGGTAGAGAGTGCTGTTTCATCGATGATCGCACCACGAGATGTATTGATCAAATATGCAGTTGGTTTCAATAAGCGCAGAGCCTTGCTATCAATCATGCCGCGTGTCTCATGCGTAAGCGGCACATGGATTGAGATATAGTCGGATGTGGAGAGGAGAACAGTGAGGTCGTTGGTAGCTGTACAATCCGGTCCAAATGCAGCGAGGGCACCAGCTACCAGGCGGGGTGTGTAGACGAGCACCTTCAGCCCAAAACCCAGTGCCTTCGGGATCAGTGCGCGTGCAATGTTTCCATAGCCGATCACCCCCAGTGTTTGACCACGCAGGCGAGGAACAGGATGGCCCGTGTTCACCTGCCAGACGCCGTTGCGAGTCGCCGTTGCGTACGTTACCACCTGCCTTGCACAAGCGAGCAAGAGCGCCATTGTATGCTCAGATGCCTCATCCAGGCAGAAGTCAGGAACATTGGTGACCGCGATGCCGAGTTGTGTCGCGTGGTCCACGGCGATGTTGTCTACGCCGATCCCGTATCGGCTCACAATCAGGCAGTGCTGCGCCGCATCCAGGACAGGAGCCGTGACCTTTTTCCAGTTCGTCAGAATGGCATCGCATTGGGGAGCGAGTTGTATCAGTTCAGCCTCGTCGCCATGTTGAGCGATGAGCAACTCGGCTCCGACGGCACGTAACACATCTCGCTCGATAGCGAGTGAGGGCCATGCATAATCAGTGACCAACACGGTAAACGTCATAATGTCCACCTTACTCATACCTATTTATATATATACGTGTTCAGCTGGAGGTTCGGTTGTGTCGCAAAAATGCTGGTGATCCGGTAAGCCCTGCTCCTATTCAAGAAAGCAGAGGGGTTCCTTTCATGAACAATCGTAACTGCCCAGGTGCGCTAGAGTGAAGGAAGGACGGGATGACCCCCAAGGGTGGCGTGCAAAGCCGACAACTGAGGCACACCTTGTTTGCGCATCGTGGACACATAGCCGCGAATGCGCGCGAAGGCTTCAGAACCCGCACCGCTGCGGAAGCAACCGGAGATCTTTTGTTGCACTTTCACCATACGAAGTTCGCGCTCCGCCAGATTGTTATCAAAATCCACGCGAAGGTCTTCCAGGAAGAGCAGGACCGCCTGCTGGTGTTTGCGCAGCCGATCCAACAGATTGCGGGCGGGACTTTGTTTGCAGCGCCCGCGTGTGCCAGGAGGCGCCAGCGCATGCGGATGCAACCGATCCCCCTCCTCGAGGAGTTCCAGGAAACGCGTCTTCCAATCGGCGACTTCCAGCGGGTCCAGCCCGTGCTTTCCTTGCTCCCGTGCCTGGTCGGTGGCGTGCTTCATCTCCAGGAGCAATTCTTTCAGGTCGGCGGCCCACACCGCTCCCTGTTCTTCCGCCAGAAACACCAGTTCGCGCAGCACATGCACGAGGCAGGCGGCGTGCTGGCAGTCGTACAAGAAGTACGAGGCCCAGCCGTCGTGGATCGAGACCCCGCTGAACTGCGGCAAGATGCCAATCGCTTCCAAGGCCGCTTGCCCGCGGCTCTGATCCACGTGATAGTGGGTGAGGGTCGGGGTGCAGGTCACGTGCATCCAGTGCCGTTTGCCCGCCACGTACAACCCGGTTTCATCTTGATGAATGACCTCCGCTGTGGTCAATGCCGCTTTGATCTGCTGCTCCACCGGGGCCAACGCGAGCGCGCAGCGGGCGATCAGGTCGCAGATCGTCCCTTCACTCATCTGGACGCCCAGCAGGTCGCTCATCACCTCGCACGCACGCGCCAGGGGCAGCAATTGCTGTTCAACCAGGTACACGGCGGTCGCTCCCACGTTGGCTCCATATTGGAGAGGGGCCTGCACTCCAGTGGGAAAGGCGGCTCGCGTGAGGTGCTGGCAGTGCGGACACTGTTTCTGCTCGGCCCGATATTCCCGCACTACCAGACGCGGCGATGGCACATCCACGACCTGGCGACGCTCTCCTCCACACGCGGCCACCCCGTGCAGGTCCTGCTGGCACACTTCGCACCTCTCGACGCGCTGCTCGATGATCTCATCGGGCGTGGACGACCACGCCAAGCTCGAACCGGGATGCCCAGGTTGCCCTCCCGATTGCTTCTCGCTCTTCTTGCGCAAGCTTTTCGGCTGGCGCACAAACCGATCCGAGGAAGGCGGCAAATGGCTATTGTGGCTATCCTTCGCCAGCCGGTCTTGCAAAGCTTTCAGTTGCTCGCTCACGAGGCTCATCTGCTCACCGTGACGCTGGATCACGGCGTTCTGCTCCAACAGCGCCTCTTGCTGCTGCTGGATGAGGTCGTCTCGCTGCGCCAGTTGTTCCCGCAGCACCGTATTCTCTTCTCGCAGATTGACCAGTTCTTCTTCGATCGTCATGCCCGTACTTTACCGGGTTTCCTGCCGTTTGGCAAGTCCCTTGCGAACCTGGGCAGTTACGAACAATCACAGTCCGATCAAGTGGCGTCATTTCGAAGCCGATACGGGCACAGGCGTATCGGCTCCGCCGGCACGCCGCTAGCGATCCAAGCGTGCCGT
>Ga0207646_10003715_pt1 | contig 17017 bp, 15 predicted proteins | sample KBSK5502metaG_FD_184343 | JGI IMG/M metagenome (GOLD analysis project Ga0207646, IMG submission 184343) | Corn, switchgrass and miscanthus rhizosphere microbial communities from Kellogg Biological Station, Michigan, USA - KBS K5-50-2 metaG... | ecosystem: Host-associated > Plants > Roots >... | reverse complement strand
GGCCACGGTCGTGCGGAGGCGATCGACCAGCCGCAGCAGGACGCGCTTTTCGATCCCGGCGCCCGCGACGTCCTCACGACCGGCGAGGGTCCCCGACCAGCGCTCCAGCCATCCCTGGACGACCACGTCGCGGAAGACCGACGGACGGAGCTTGTCGCGCGGACGCAGCAGCCGCCCCACCCGCGCGACGTCGAGGCCGTCGACACTGGATCGGAGTAAGCCGTGATAGGGCACGCCGCGCAGGGCGTCGACGAGGAGCGGATAGAGAAAGAGCCGGCAGAACTGCGTGTACGCGAGCCACGGCGAGCCGTCGTGATACCGCTCGAACGATCCCAGGTCGATGAAGATCGGCCGTGATCCGAGGAACTGCACGTTGTACGGCGAGGCATCCCGGAGGGTGAAGCCCGCGGCGAGGGCCGTGGCCTGGACGTCGAGGGTCAGCAGCGCCGCCGCCCGCAGCATCTCGAACGGCCATTCATACGGATAGGAGACGAAGGGCAGGGTCGGATGCTCGAGCACGAGGGCGGCGCGTGGCGCGAGCGCTCTGACGACGTCGATCTCTTCGGGGGACACGGTCTGCCAGCCGACGACGGCGCCACGACGCGCGAGGTCGTCGAGCACGCCCGCCGCCTCCAGCGCTCTGAAGGTCTCCGCGGCCTCGGCGTCGAGATGGCGGAGGACGCGACCGCCGGCCCAGACGACACCGCTCGAGGGATCGCGGAAGGAACCGCTCTCGCGCCGGAGCGGCTGGCCGCCGATCACTTGATGTCGCGGACGCGTTGACCGATCCGGGCCACGAGACGCTTGACGAGGGCTCTCGCGAGGAGAACGACCGCCGTTCCACCGCCCAGGAGGAGCTGCAGGAGAAATCCCCCGCCCGTCGGGTCGACGTAGGCGTCCGCCAGCCGCGGGAAGATCAGAAGGAGGAGCGCCGCCAGGCCCATCACCATCATACCCGGGGCAGTATACCAATCCGAACGGCCGCCGCTGCCGTAGACATCAATGAGCAGCAGAGACGGAGAGAGGAGCGGCTCATGAAGTCGTGGACGCTGCGAGCGCTGGCGTGTGCGGGGATGATGACGGCAGGCGTCAATGCCTGGGCCGAAGACACCGCGGTGACGGTGCGGTTGTTTCAGTTCCAGCCCGAAGAGGCCTCGATCAGGGCCGGTACCCGCGTCGTGTGGACGAACCAGGACGACATCAAGCACACGGTCACCGCCGGCCTGCCCGGGCAGCCGGATGGCCGGTTCACCCTCGTGCTCACGGGCAAGGGCGCGACGGCGAGTCATCTGTTCACCGAGCCGGGTGTCTATCGCTACTTCTGCGAGCGGCACCAGAACATGCGCGGCGAGATCCGCGTGGCGCGATGACCCAGAGTTCCTGAAAGGAGAACGGACATGACGAGAGCGATGACGACAGCAGTGGTGGTCGTGGCGGTGATGACGGCATCGGCGCTGGGGGCGGGGTGCAGTCAGACGGGGACGTCGATGGGCGGATCCGCGATGGCCGCCCCGGCGATGACGACGTCGGGCACGAAGGCCGCCGGGCTACGCTCCGGGCTCAACAACCTCTTGCAGGAGCATGTCTACCTCGCGGCGGCGGCCACGGGAGCCGCGCTCGACGGGCGTGACGCCGAGTTCAAGGCCGCGGCGGCCGCCCTCGACCAGAACTCGATCGCCATCTCCAAGGCGATCGGCTCCGTCTACGGGATGGACGCGGAACTGGCGTTCCTGCCGCTCTGGCGGCGCCACATCGGGTTCGCCGTCGACTACACCGTCGGCGTGGCCACGAGCGACAAGACCAGGGCGGACAAGGCCGTCAGCGACCTGATCGGCTACACCGAGGACTTCGGCGCGTTTCTCGCGTCCGCCAACCCGAATCTGCCGAAGGGCGTCGTCGCCAGCCTCGTCAAGCACCACGTGGTGACGTTGAAGAACGTCATCGACGCTCAGGCCTCGAAAGATCCGACGAGGGCGTACATGGCGCTGCGCACCGCGGCCGGCCACATGCCCATGATCGCCGATCCGCTGGCCGAGGCCATCGTCAAGCAGTTTCCCGACAAGTTCGCCGGCTAGCAACTACCACGCGATCGTCTGACCGGGGCTCAGGATGGCGATACGGTCCTCGAGGCCGCGGCGTTGGGCCTCGGCGAGCAGGCGCGCGGGGGGCTCCCGGAAGGGTTCGCGATTGAGATCGAACGTTCCCCAGTGCATCGGGACCATCAGGCCCGCATCCAGATCGTCCAGGACGCGCACCGCTTCTTCCGGGTTGAGATGGTTCGGGTGGTGCACGCGATAGTCGCTGTAGCCGCCGATGGGCAGCGCCGCGAGGTCGGGGGCGCCGAGACGGCGGGCGATCTCACGGAGACCCGGCGTGTAGCCGGTGTCGCCCGCGAAGAACACGCGGCGTTTCTCGCCGGCGATCATCCACGACGACCATAGCCGGCGGTTCTGGTCGTGCAGGCCACGACCGGAGGAGTGCTGCGCCGGCGTGCACGTGATCGTCAGCCCCCCGAAGCGGCTGGCCTGCCACCAGTCCAGCTCCACCGCCTCGTGGACGCCGTTGTCGGCGAGCCAGGCCTTGACGCCGAGCGGGACGAAGAACGTCGGCCGATGCTCGCGTGCGAGGCGGCGCACGGTGTCTCGGTCGAGGTGATCGTAGTGATCGTGCGAGATCACGACGGCGTGGATCGGCGGCAAGTCGGCGAAGTCCATGCCGGGACGGACGAGCCGCCTGGGACCGGCAAAGCCCACGGGGCTGGCCCGCTCTCCCCAGTGCGGATCGGTCAGGATGTTGACACCGTCGAGCTGGATCAGGAACGTCGAGTGCCCGATCCAGGTCATCGTGGGGTGGTAACCGTTCGCGCGCAGCTCGCCGCCGTCGTTGGCGAGCACGACCGGCGACGGCCCACGCGTGGGGGACGGGCGGAACACGTGCCGCGCGCGCCTGAGGAGCGGGTAGGAGTACAGCGGATCGAGATTGCGAAAGCCGCCGTGGGCGTGATGCGGCGGCGCGTCGCCGGCGGGCGCCGGGGCGTCGAGCCCGATCTCGATGAGCATGGTGACAACCGCGCAGACGACGAAGGCGGACAGGGACCACCGCGACATCGGCAGGGAGCGGGGCAACGAGCGCGCCACAGTCGTCCGGCGGCCAACTCCGCGTGCCCACGATCATTGGAACAACGACAACGTCCGAGATCCCGGGAGAAGCTCCATGGCCCCGGGAGGAATTCCCGAGCGACCGTCGGCTATTTCTCGGTCGGAGAAGCCGCGAGCGCGGCGGACATCCAGCGGGCCCCGAGCGCGGCCACGGCAGCGGCGAGCACGGTCAGCATCAGGGCGAGCAGTGTCACGCCGATCCCCGGCACCATCGAGGCGTAGGCCGGCGAGCGCGCGAGCATCCACGTCACGACGGCCAGGAGCGTCACGCCGTAGGCGACGCTCGAGAGTCCGGCCCGACGGCGAGGATCGACGGCCACCATGACCACGACGGGGATCAGCGAGAGGATCTGCCTCGCCGCGCTGCCCGTCCCCGGCTCCTGCCCGTTCCTTCGTGCGATCGCGTGCGCGACCGCGATCGGCGAGCCGGGGTCCTTGGCGATGATCTCGGCGTCGATCACCGAGACGGGTTGGAGCGCGTCGAAGCCCACGCGAGCGATCCCGGTGCCGACCAGGGTGTTCGCCAGCGAGACGACGAGGACTAGGACCGGCGCCGACCGGAGGCCCGAGAGCCTGGCGGCCGTCAGGTAGGCCAGGGGAAACATCAGGGCACCAAGGAGCGCGTAGAGATGAAAGGCGATGCCGCCGTGGAGGTAGGCCATGCGAAAGGCCGGCTGCGCGGCGGTGGCGAATCCGCCGAGGAGGAGCGCCGCGTTCACGAGAAGCGCCGAGGTCCGGCCCAGCCCGCCATGCGGATAGAGCTCGCGGGCGATGAGCAGACAGGCCGCGGTGTTGATCAGCGAGCCGAGCAGCCCGAGCAGGTGGGGCGGGCTCCAGAGCGTCACGTCGATGCCGAAGAGCCGGTGCCAGGCATCGTCGATCGGCGCGGCGAGCACCGTGAGCGCGATCCCCCATGCCGCGAGGTGAAAGCCGGGCGTGCTCGTCATGCCCATCACCGTGATCTCGCCCGCCGGGAGCCGCGATCCACGCCGCCAGGTGTCCCAGGCGAGGATTCCGAAGCTCAGGACCACGACGATGGCCACGCCGGCGTACGTCATGACGTGCGGCGCGATCCAGAACGAGTCCCGGCTGATCCGGATGTGCCACAGGATGTCCCACTGCACGCCCCAGCCGCCGACGAGCTTGCCGGCGACGATCCCCCACAGCGCGAACCGACGCAGGCTGAGGGTCGTGGCCGGAGCGTCCGGAAGCGAGCGGGTGTCGCCGGCGCGCGAGCGCCCGAGGGTTTCGGTCACCATGGCGGGCCCCATGTTACTAGAATGCGGGATGCCCAGTGCTCCGGATCCCGTCTGTCCCGCCGTCGAGCTGACCAACGTCGTGAAGGTCTACCGGGAAGGCGAGAGCGAGCGTGTCGTGCTGCGCGAGGTCGAGCTTCGGGTCGCGCCGGGCGAGATCGTCGTCCTGCTCGGGCGCAGCGGCTCCGGCAAATCCACGGTCCTCAACCTGATCAGCGGCATCGACCGCGCGACCTCGGGCGCCATTCGCGTGGAGGGCGTCGACGTGGCGGCGCTGTCCGAAACGGATCGCACGCTGTTCCGCCGCCGGCGCATCGGGTTCATCTTCCAATTCTTCAACCTCATCCCCACGCTCACGGTCGAGGAAAACCTGAGATTACCTCTGGAGTTGAACGGTATCGACGGCGCGACGGGGCGCGCCCGCGCCGTGGATCTCCTGTCGACGGTCGGTCTCGCCGATCGCGCGGCCAGCTTCCCCGACCGGCTGTCCGGCGGCGAGCAGCAGCGCGTGGCGGTCGCCCGCGCGCTCGTCCACGCTCCCGCGCTCGTGCTCGCGGACGAGCCAACCGGCAACCTCGACGCCGAGTCCGCACGTCAGGTGCTGGGCTTGCTCGCCGATCTGGCGCGGCGCGCGGGCCGGACGGTGATCGCGGCGAGCCACAGCGAGGAAGTCGCTGCACTCGCCGATCGCGTCCTCATCCTGGCCGACGGGCGGCTGTCGGAGCGCCCGCGTTGAGCGGCATGGTCTGGCGCTCGAGCCTTCGCCACCTCGGCGCACATCCGTGGCAAGTGGGGCTGTCGATCCTCGGCATCGCTCTCGGTGTCACCGTCGTCGTCGCGGTCGACCTCGCCAACGAGAGCGCCCGTCGTGCCTTCGTGGGATTCGCCGAGACGCTCACGGGGCGCGCCACCCACCGCATCGTGGGCGGGCCCTCCGGCGTTCCCGAGGAGCTCTACGCGCGCCTGCGGCGCGAGGGGATTCGCGCGCTGGCCCCGGTGGTCGAGCGGGACGCCTCGGCGCTGGAGGCCGGCGGTCGGACGCTTCATCTCTTCGGCATCGACCCATTCGCGGAAGCGCCGTTCCGGAGCCTGGTGACGAGCGATCGTGCCACCGCGAGCGTCCCGCTCGGGACGCTGCTGACGCGACCGGCGACGGCGCTTCTGGCCGAGCGGACGGCCGCGCAGCTCGGTCTGCGTCCCGGCGACACGTTCGGGATCCGCGTCGCTGGACGCCGTCAGCGGCTCGAGCTCGCGGGCGTGCTGACCCCCGCCGATACGCTCGGCACGCGCGCGATCGAGAGCCTGCTCGTGACCGACATCGCGACCGCGCAAGAGCTGACCGGCGCCTCCGGACGTCTGAGTCACATCGACATCGTCGCGCCGCGCGGCGCCACCGGCGACGCGCTGCTCGACCGTGTCCGCGCCGCCCTGCCGCCCGCGCTGGAGATCGTTCCCGCGTCGTCGAGCGCGCGGGCGCTGGACCAGCTGAGCCACGGCTTCAGCGTCAACCTGACCGCCTTGAGCCTGCTCGCGCTCTTCGTCGGGATCTTCCTGATCTACAACACGATGCGCTTTTCCGTGGTCCAGCGGCGGCCGCTCATCGGCGCCCTGCGCGCGCTCGGCGTCACGCGACGCGAGCTGTGGACCGTGATCATGACGGAGGCCCTCGTGCTCGGCGCGCTCGCCACCGCGGTCGGGCTTCCGGGCGGGATCCTGCTCGGCGGCGGCTTGCTGCGCCTCGTGACCCGCACGATCAACGATCTCTACGTCGTCGTCGCGGTCAACGAGCTCGCCATCACGGGGACGACGTTGCTCACGGGCGCGGCCCTCGGGATCGGCGGGACGCTCCTGGCCGCGCTGGGGCCGGCCCGTGAGGCGACGCGCGCGGCGCCACGCGCGGTGCTGGCGCGGTCGACGCTCGAAGCCCGGACGCGCGCCGCTGTCCCGCGGCTGGCGTGGGCCGGGGTCGGCCTGCTCGTCGGGGGCGCGCTCGTCCTCGCGCTGCCCGGGGGCAGTCTCGTCGTCAGCTACGGCGGACTCTTCACCATCCTGCTCGGGGCCGCGCTGCTCACCCCCGCGGTGACCGTCGCCGTCGTGTGGGCATCGCAGCCGCTGGTGGGGGCGGCGTTCGGCGTGCTCGGCCGCATGGCCACGCGCGGCGTGATCGCGGCGCTGAGCCGCACGGCCGTCGCGATCGCCGCGCTCATGATCGCCGTCGCCGCCTCGGTGGGCGTCGGGATCATGATCGACAGCTTCCGCCAGAGCGTCGTGCGCTGGCTGGAAGGGGCACTCCAGGCCGACGTCTATGTCTCGACGCCGAGCCCGGTCAGCAGCCGCGCGGAAGCCACGCTCGATCCCGAGCTCGTCGCCCGTGTCCGCGCCGCCCCCGGTGTCGCCGCCGTCGGCACGCAGCGCACGGTGCGCGTGCAGACACCGTCCGGCACGGTCCAGCTCATCGTCCTCGCCGTGGCGCCGCGGGGGTATCGCGCGTTCACGCTGAAGGAGGGCGATCGGACGACGCTGTGGAGCGGCTTTGCGGACGGCGGCGGCGTCCTCGTGTCGGAGCCGTTCGCGTATCACCGGCGGCTGCGCGTGGGCGATCACGTGCGCCTGCGGACCGAGACGGGAGCGCATGACTTCCCCATCGCGGGCGTGGTCTACGACTACGGCTCGAGCGAGGGCGTGGTGATGATGGGGCGCGGAACGTACGACCGCTTCTGGAGCGATCGGGCCGTCTCCGCCCTGGGGGTGTATGCCGACGATCCGCGCGCCGTGGACGCGCTGGTTGACGGCCTGCGACGGATCGCCGGTCCGGAGCGCGAGGTCCTCATCCGCTCCAATCGCGCCTTGCGCGAGGCGTCGCTGGAGGTGTTCGACCGCACGTTCGCGGTGACCACGGTGCTCAGATGGCTGGCCATGGTCGTCGCCTTCGTCGGCGTGCTCAGCGCGTTGATGGCGCAGGAGCTCGAGCGCGCGCGCGAGATCGGAGTCCTGCGCGCCCTGGGGCTGACGCCGGCTCAGGTCTGGAAGCTCACGACCTTGCAGACCGCGTTCATGGGCCTCGTCGCCGGCCTCCTGGCCCTGCCCGTGGGCAGCGCGCTGGCCATGGTCCTGATCTTCGTGATCAACCGGCGCTCGTTCGGATGGACGCTTCAGGTCCAGATCACGCCCACGGTGCTCCTCCAGGCCGTGGGCCTCGCCGTCGGTGCGGCGTTGCTGGCGGCCGTGTATCCCGCCTGGCGGATGGGTCGGATGGAGCTTTCCGCGGCGCTGCGCGAGGAGTGACGATGCGCAAGCCCGTCGGTGTCGCGCTCGCGATCCTGGGGCTCGTGACGGTCCTCGCCGTCGCCGCCTGGCGACTCGCACGCCTGCCGGCGCCGCCGGCCTCCACCGTGGCGGTCGGCGAGGCGCTCGCGGGCGAATCCGCCGAGGGCTTCGCCCGCGCGGTCGCGCCCCGCGCGTTCGTGTTCCCGCTGGACCACGGTCCCCATCCGGAGTTCCGCACGGAGTGGTGGTACTACACCGGCAATCTGCGAGATCCCTCGGGGCGGCACTTCGGGTTCCAGCTGACCTTCTTCAGGATCGCCCTCGCCGCCACGATGCCGCCACGCGCCTCCGCGTGGGCGAGCCGCGACGCGTACCTGGCCCATTTCGCGCTGACGGACACCGCCGGCCAGCGCTTTAGCGCCGCCGGCCGCTCGAGTCGCGGTGCGCTCGCGCTGGCGGGCGCTCGGGCGCAGCCGTTCAAGGTCTGGGTGGAGGACTGGTCGGCCGAAGGGCTCGCGGGCGATGCGGCGGCGGTGCGCTTGCAGGCCGCGGACGGCGACGTCGCGATCGATCTGCGCCTGCAGAGCGCCAAGGGCGTCGTGCCGCAGGGCGAGCGGGGCCTCGATCGCAAAGGGCCGGAGCCGGGAAACGCGTCGCACTACTACTCGCTCACCCGCATGTCCGCGATCGGCCGGGTCGCCGCTCGGGGCGCCTCGTTCGAGGTGAGCGGGCTCGCGTGGATGGATCGCGAGTGGGGGACCTCCGCGCTCGGCCCCGAGCTCGTGGGCTGGGACTGGATGGCGCTCCAGCTCGACGACGGCCGCGAGGTGATGCTGTATCACCTCCGCCGCGCGGACGGACGGCCCGATCGCTTCAGCGGCGGCAGCCTGATCGCCGTCGATGGCTCGAGCCGGCGCCTCACGCCGAGCGAATTCCGCCTCGAGGTGCTGGACACCTGGTCGAGTCCACGCGACGGCACCCGCTACCCGTCGCGCTGGCGGGTCACGATCCCGCGTGAGGCCCTCGAGGTCGAAGTCATCCCGAGGCTGGCCGACCAGGAGCTCGTCCTCTCGGTGCGGTACTGGGAAGGTGCCGTACGGGCCCAGGGGCACGCTGGGGGCCGCCCGGTCGGGGGGGTGGGGTACGCCGAGCTGGTCGGCTATGCCGGTCCCGCAAATACGCGAAAGGGCGCTACAATCTCATGGTGACCGCGGCTTTGCTGTTCGATCTCGGAGGCACGCTGGACGCCGATGGGGTTCCGTGGAAAGAGCGCTTCCGGCGGCTCTACCACGCCCACGGGGTGGCCGCGGACGACTCCGTCTTCGATCCCGTCTTCTTCGCGGCGGACGACGCCCTGCTCGGCGCGCTGCCGCCGGGATGCGGGCTGCGGGAGACGGTCGCCCGCTTGACCGCCGGCGTCTCGGCCGGGCTCGGTGTCGTCGATCCGGCGGTGACCGCCCGGGTCGCCGAAGGCTTCCTCGAAGCTTCGCTCGCGCATCTGGCTCGTAACCGTCCGCTCCTCGAGCGCCTCCAGAAGTCGTATCGACTGGGTCTCGTGTCGAATTTCTACGGAAACCTCGACGCCGTGTGCGAGGAAACGGGAATGAAAGGGGTCTTCGAGGTCGTCGTCGACTCCACCCGCGTCCGGTGCACGAAGCCCGAGGCTCGAATTTTCCGTCACGCCCTCGAGGCACTCGGGGTCACGAGCGCGGAGGCCACGTTCGTCGGCGACTCTCCTTCGCGGGACATGGCAGGTGCGCGCGGGGTGGGCATGCGTCACGTCTGGCTGACCGAAGACCTCGCGCGAGCGCCGAAACCGTGCTGTCCGGGAGACCCCGTCATTTGCCGCCTGACCGCCCTGGAGGGGGTATTGTGACGCTGGGAACCGAACCGCTCGTCGGCGGCATCATCGCGGCAGGGGAGGGGCGCCGGTTGCGGGAGGACGGTTTCAGTGCTCCCAAGCCGCTCGTCTCGGTGGCGGGTGTGCCGCTGCTCGAGGGCGTCGTCCGCAACTTCCTCGCCGCGAACATCGCCTCACTGACCGTGATCGTAAACGAGAGCGAGCGTGAGTGCGTCCAATGGGCGGCCGCGCGGTTTCCGACCCTCGACGTGCGGTTCATCGTCCGGACGACGGCGTCGTCGCTCGAGAGCTTCACCAGGGTCCTCGGCGCGGCGCCCTCGGGACCGCTCCTGGTCTCCACCGTCGACGCCTGGTGCCGTCCCACGGACTTTGCGCGCTTCGTCGAGGCGGCGCGCCGGCGGCCCTCCGAGGCGACGGTGCTCGCGGTGACGCCTCTCGTCGCCGACGAGGCGCCGCTGTGGGCCGTGCTCGACGAGGGCGGCCGGATCCGGCGCGTGGGGGGAGACGCGGGCAACGTGGTCACGGCCGGCATCTACATGGTGCCCGAGCACGTGCGAGTGCTGGCGCCGCCGCCGGGGCTCGGGCGGCTGCGCGAGTTCCTCGCCTGGCTCGTCGCCAGAGGAGAAATGGTTTACGGTGAGACGATCGACCAGGTGGTCGATGTCGACCGTGCCGCCGACGTGGCGCTGGCGGAAGCGATGGCGCGCCAACCTTTGGGGAGGTGACTGTGAGCGCATCGCACGGGTGGGGTATCTTTCGGGAGCGAACGCATTCCCCTGGCCGCGAGTCCGACGACGCGGAGATCCTCCGCCTCACCGGCAAACATCTCGAGGCGCGTGGGTACCAGATCATGCTCCGCGGCGCCGACGAGCTCGGCGGACCGGACGAGGCCACCCCCGACTTCGTGTTCCTCATGTGCGAGACCCACGAGGCGTTGCGGCGCCTGTCGGCGTGGGAGGCGCGCGGCGTGCCGCACGTGAACAGCGTCGGCGCCGTCCTCAACACCTATCGAGACCGGATGATCGCGCAGTTCGACGAGGCGGGGGTTCCCTTCGTGCCGAGCCGGCTCGTCGCCACGTCGGGACCCGCGACGACCCCGTCGCTGCCCGTGTGGGTCAAGCGCGCCGACGTGCACAACACGCAGGACGGCGACGTCGTGCAGGCCGCGACGGCGGCGGCCGTCGACGGAGCGCTCGCGGACCTGGCCGAGCGCGGGATCGCGCGAGCCGTCCTGCAGCCGCACATCGAGGGCGACCTCGTGAAGTTCTACGGCATCGGCCCGACGCGCCGGCGCGGGGAGCCCGCGTGGTTTCGCTGGTTCCACCACGCGGATCAGCGACTCGCCGGTCATCCGGTCGACACCGAGGCGCTGGCCCGTCTCGCCGCGCGCGCGGCGGGGGCCATCGGACTCGAGGTGTACGGCGGCGACGCGATCGTCGGCGCCGGCGGGGCCCTGACCCTGCTGGACCTCAACGCCTGGCCGAGCTTCGCCCGCTATCGCGACGAGGCCGCCGAGGTCATCGCCGCCCACGTCGCGCTGCGAGTGGGACGGGGCCGATGAGCGAACGACGCGAGGTCGGGCCGCGCTCGCGGGAGATCGTGGCGCGCGAGGGCCGCCACATCGCGCCCGGCTACCAGGGGCTGGCCCAGTATGCGGGCCTGGCCATGGCCCGCGGCAGCGGCTGCACGCTCGTCGACGAGGACGGCAACGAGTACATCGACCTCATGGCCGGCATCGCCGTGGGCAGCCTCGGTCACTGCCATCCCGACTACGTCGACGCGCTCAAGCGCCAGGTCGAGCGCCTCACCTTCGGAAGCTTCACCACCGAGACCCGCGCGAAGTTCCTCGAGCTGCTCGCGAGCGTGACGCCCGAGGGGCTGAGCCGCATCCAGCTCTTCTCCGGGGGATCGGAGGCGGTCGAGGCCGCGCTGCGGCTGGCCAAGCTCGCCACCGGACGGCACGAGGTGCTGGGATTCTGGGGCGGATTCCACGGCAAGACCGGCGGCGTGCTGGGCCTGCTCGGCAGCGACTTCAAGCACCACCTGGGCCCCTTCGTCCCCGGGCAGCATCTCACCCCGTACGCCGACTGCTATCGTTGCCCGCTCAAGCTGTCCTATCCCGACTGCGGGATTGCGTGCGCGGAGTACATCCGGGACGTGATCAAGTATCAGACGGCGGGCGAGATTGCGGCGATCATCGTGGAGCCCATCCAGGGGACGGCGGGCAACGTGGTGCCTCCCGACGGGTTCCTGCGCGCGGTGCAGGCGATCGCGCGCGAGCACGGCGCGCTCCTGCTCCTGGACGAGATGATCACCGGCTTCGGGCGGACGGGCCTCATGTGGGGCGGCGAGCACGACGGCGTGGTGCCCGACGTGATGACGATCGGCAAGGGCATGGCCGGCGGGTTTCCGATGAGCGGGGTCGTGTCGACCCCGACCCTGACCGCGACCAAGCCGTGGTCGAATCCCAGCGCCAGCTCGTCGAGCTACGGGGGGAACCCGCTGGCCGCGGCGGCCGGCCTCGCCTCGCTGGAGATCATCCTGCGCGAGGATCTCGTCAAGAACGCCGACCGCGTCGGACGAGCGATGCTCGCCCGCCTGGAAGCACTCAAGGAGAAGTACCGGACGGTCGGGGAGGTGCGCGGCAAAGGGCTCCTGCTCGGCCTCGAGCTCGTCGAGGATCGCCGGACGAAGACGCCGATCGCCAAGCCCATCGCCCAGGCGCTCTACCAGGAATGTCTGCGTCGCGGGCTCGTGGCCATGACGTACTCGCCCTCGGTCCGTCTCAACCCGCCGCTCGTCATCCGCGAGGAGCAGGCCCTGGCCGGCCTCGAGATCCTCGACGAGGCGCTGGGGGCTGTCCTGCCGCAGCACGGTCTGTCCTAGCATGCTGCGGGGCGGGATTGTCGGGGTGGGCAACGTCGCCGTCCACGGGCATCTGCCGGCGTGGGGCGCGCGGGCCGACGTCGAGATCATCGCGGTCACGGACGCGCGCGCCGACCGGCGCGCGGCGTGCGCGAGCGCGCTGCCCGGAGCGCGCTGGTACGACTCGGTCGACGCCCTCCTCGACGATCTGCGACTGGACTTCGTCGATATCTGCACGCCGCCGATGAGTCACGCCGGGGTCATCCGTCGCGCGCTCGGGCGCGGGCTGCACGTGCTCTGCGAGAAGCCGCTCGTCCGCACCACGGAGGACATGGCGTGGGTGGCCGCGCTCGCCGACAAGAGCCGGCGCGTGCTCCACACCGTTCACAACTGGCACCATGCGCCGATCGTCCGCCGCACCTCCGACCTCGTGCGGGCGGGCGCCATCGGTGCCGTGTCCCGCGTCGTCTGGCACACGCAGCGGACGCGCCCGGCCGCCGCCGCCGACGAGAGCGTCCCGAACTGGCGGATCGACCCCGCGGTGGCCGGGGGCGGCGTGCTCACCGACCACGGCTGGCACGTGTTCTACGTCGTGCGCCGCTGGGTCGGCGCGGCGCCCACGGCGGTCAGCGCGCAGCTGGACCGGCGTCGTCACGTGACGCTGTCCGTCGAGGACACGGCGAGCGTCCATCTGACGTTTCCCGCGGCGACGGCGGAGATCCTGCTCACCTGGGCCGCCGACGTGCGGCAGAACTGGGCGGAGGTCGTGGGAACCGAGGGGCGGCTCGAGCTGCGCGACGACACGCTGGTCTGGCACCGCGGGATGTCGAGTGCCGCCGCTCAGCAGTGGCGATGTCCGCCCGCGCTGTCCGATGGCTCGCATCATCCCGACTGGTTTCATGCCGTGGTCGAGGAATTCCTCGCCGAGGTGATGAGCGATCGCCCGAAGCGGGACAATCTCGCCGAAGCTTCGCTGTGCCTGGCGCTGGAGTCGGCCGCGCGCGAGTCGAGCCGCCACGCTGGACGGCTCGTCCCGGTGGCGGTGGGCGCCTGATTCCGGCGACGATCCCGCAGGCGATCGCGCCCGTTCTCGTCGTTCTGCCCGCGGCCGCGGGACGCGATGGCGACGGGCTCGGCCGGATGAACGTCGCCGGACTGCCCGTCGAGCAGCGCATCGCGCTGGCCGCGCAGCGCGCCGGATTCGGTGGCGTCGTTGGGCCCGGACACCTCGCGCGGGCGGTGGCGGCGGTCCCGCAGCGCATCGTCGCGCTCGGCGGCCACGTCGTGCCGCAGCCGGCGTGGCTGCGCGCGCTCCTGGCGATGCCGCTCGAGCCCGAGACCCTCTACGTCGACGGCGGCACCGTCGCGATGATCCAGACGGACGATCCGGGGCGCGTGCTCGACGTCGTCACGCGCTGCTCCGGTCCCGGGGACCTGGCGGGCGCGCTCAACGGTGCGGTGCGCGTCGTCCAGGAGCCGCTCGAACCGTCGGGCCGGTTCGCGCTCGGTGGGCCCGCCGACGTCCCCGCGGCCGAGGCCTGGCTCCTGCGCAGCCTCGTCAAGCCCAGCGAGGGGTTCATGTCGCGCCACGTCGAGCGGCGGATCTCGCTCGCGGTGACGCACCGGCTGGCGGGAACGCGCATGACACCGAACGCGATGACCATCGTGAGCGTGGCCATCGGTCTCGTCGGCGCGCCGTTCTTCCTGGCCTCCGCGAGCCTCCTCCAGATGATCGGCGCCGTGCTCTTCCTCGCCCACTCGATTCTCGACGGCTGCGACGGGGAGCTGGCGCGCTTGAAGTTCCAGGAGTCCCGGGCGGGGGCCGTGCTCGACTTCTGGGGCGACAATCTCGTTCACGTCGCGGTGTTCGCCTGTATGGCCGTCGGCTGGAGCCTCGCCTCCGGCAGCTCGTGGCCGCTCGTGCTCGGCGCCATCACGATCGTGAGCGCGCTCGCGACCGCCACCCTCGCCGCGCGCCGCTTCATCGGGGGCGGCGTCCCCGATGCCGCCTCGACCGCCGGACGGGTCGCCGAGGCCCTGTCGCACCGCGATTTCATCTATCTCATCGTCGTGCTCGCCGCCTTCGGCAAGGCGTCGTGGTTCCTGGTCGCCGCGGCGGTGGGCACGCCCTCGTTCCTCCTGCTGCTGCTCGTCGGCGATGGCGCGCGCCGAGCCGCCCGCCGGACGTGACCGGCTTCCTCGACGTCCTTCTCCGATCGCTGATCCTCGCGGCGCAGGCGGTGTCCGTGGGCGGCGTCGTGTGGGCGCTCTGGGTGCTCCGACCGCCCGTCAGGCGTGAGGCCGACGTCACGCGCGTGTGGACCCTGGTGGCCATCGGGGCCGTGGTGCTCGCCGGCGCTCAGACGCTCTCGGCCCTGCTCCAGCTCGGCGCGCTCGCCGGCAGTGGCGACTGGCGAGCCGGTGACGCGTTCGGAACCGTCTACGTCCGCGTCGCCATGGCGCGCGTCGGGGTGGCGCTCGTGCTACTCGCGTCCGCGCTCGGGCTGCGGCGCCGGGCGTCGCGCGGTTGGCGCCTTGCCGCCGTGGTGGCGGTGTCCACGCTTGCCGTCCTGGCGCCAGGGACGAGTCATGCCGCGGCGCGGGTCGACGCGCGCGGCCCGCTCCTGGTCCTCGACGCCGTCCACCAGATCGCCGCCTGGATCTGGGTCGGCGGCCTCGCCCATCTGGTCGCCGGCGTGGTGCGCCGGCGCGCCGACGGCTGGCCGGTGCTCCTGCTTCGACGCTTCTCCGCCCTGGCGCTCGGGAGCGTCGCCGTGCTCGTGGCCGCGGGCGCGGGTCTGACCTTCGCTTACGTCGACGGCGTCCGCGCGATGCTGGGGACGGCGTACGGCGTCATGGTGCTCACCAAGATCGTGCTCCTCGGGGTTCTCCTCCTGCTCGGCGCCTTCAACTTCCTGGCCGTCCGTCGCCTGACGCGGGACGGGGGCGCCTCGCCCGTGCGCCTGCGCCGATTCGTCGAGGTGGAGCTCGGCCTGGGCCTGACCGTGCTGGGAGCGGCGGCCTCGCTCACCTCGTTGCCGCCGGCCGTCGACGTCGTCGCCGATCGCGCGACGTTCGCCGAGGTCGCCGGGCGGTTCGTCCCGCGCTGGCCCACGCTGCGCTCGCCCGCGCTCACCGAGCTGCCGATCGACGATCGTCAGGCGCCGCGCACGGACGCCGACCGCGCGTGGTCGGAGTACAACCACCACTGGTCCGGCCTCTTCGTGCTGGCCATGGGGGTCCTGGCGCTGATGCACCGCACGGGCCGCGCCGGGTGGGCGCGTCACTGGCCGCTCATCTTCCTCGGACTCGCGGTCTTTCTGTTCCTGCGCAGCGATCCGGGCTCGTGGCCGATCGGCCCGTATGGCTTCTGGGAGAGCATGCTGTTTCCCGAAGTCCTCCAGCACCGCGTGTTCATCCTGCTCGTCGTCGCCTTCGGCATCTTCGAGTGGATGGTGCGCACCGGGCGCCTGGTCTCTCCCGCGTGCGCGATGGTCTTTCCGCTCCTGTGTGCGGTGGGCGGGGCGCTGCTGCTCACGCACTCGCACGCGTCGCAGAACTTGAAGTCCGAGTTCCTGGTCGAGGTCACCCACGCGCCGCTGGGCGTCTTCGGTCTGGCCGTGGGCTGGGCGCGCTGGCTCGAGCTGCGTCTGACGCCGGGTGACGATCGCTTGCCCGGCCGGATGTGGGCCGGCGCCCTCGTGGCGGTCGGGCTCCTCCTCGTGTTCTACCGCGAGAGCTAGGCGACCTGCGTCTCGTCCGCATCGTCCTCTTCCTGTTCGGCCTGGCCATGCTCGGCCTCGTGGTGGCCGACAACGATCCCGCCGCGATCGCCGCGTCGATCGTGCGGCTGCACTGGCGCCTGGCGATCCTGCTCTGCTTCCCGATCGTGCTGGTCACGCTCTTCGACACCCTCGGCTGGCGCTTCGCCTTCCCGCGCGACCGGGTGGGGCTCGCCACGCTGGTGCCGGCGCGGCTGGCCGGGGAGGCCTTCAACCTCACGACGCCGACGGCGGCGCTCGGGGGAGAGGCGGTGAAGACCTGGCTGCTCCGGGGCCGCGTGCCCACCGACGAGGCGGTCCTCTCCGTGATCGTGGCGAAGACGACCATCACGATCGGGCAGGGCCTGCTGCTCCTCCTCGGCGTCGTCCTGGCCTGGACGAGCCTTGCCGCCGACTCGAAGATCCTGCGGGCCATGGAATGGCTGGTCGCGCTGGAGGTCCTGGCTCTGGGCGGATTCGTCGTCGTCCAGACCCGTGGGCTGGCGACGCGCGGCGGCCGGCTGCTCGCGCGCCTCGGGGTCTCGCGCTTCGAGGGGCACGCGACCCTCGGCCGTATCGACGAGGGGCTCGCGGCGTTTTACCGCACGCGCCCGGGCCGCCTCGCCCTCTCGATCGTCTGCCACTTCGTGGCCTGGCTGCTGGGTGCCCTCGAGGCCTGGCTGATCCTGCGCTTCCTCGGCATGCCGGTGTCGTTGATCACGGCGACCGTCATCGAGGCTTTCGGGACGGGGATTCGCTTCGCGACGTTCCTGGTCCCCGGCAGCATCGGCGTGCTCGAGGGCGGCTACGCGGCGACGTTCGCCGCGCTCGGTCTCGGCTCGACCGCCG
>Ga0207646_10003713_pt1 | contig 17021 bp, 16 predicted proteins | sample KBSK5502metaG_FD_184343 | JGI IMG/M metagenome (GOLD analysis project Ga0207646, IMG submission 184343) | Corn, switchgrass and miscanthus rhizosphere microbial communities from Kellogg Biological Station, Michigan, USA - KBS K5-50-2 metaG... | ecosystem: Host-associated > Plants > Roots >... | reverse complement strand
CGCCTATGAGGCAGCGCCCCCGCTCGCCCGGTCGTAGCGGCCGCGAACTATGAGGTCCTCGCGCCAGGCTCGACGGGCGAGCGCGCCTTCGGGGCTTTCGCGGCATCGCCGAGGGAGCACCACTCTTTCACCATCGCCCTGAGTTCCGCGGCGCGCACGCTCGCCTCTCTCTCGTCGGCGATCCGCATGCGCCTCACGGTCCGCCCTTCGAGGTGTGGGTAGCGCCCGTGAAGCCGGCCCCCGCGCATGAGCCTCAGATTCACACCGGGCTCGCTGTACCGGACGAACGCCGCGAAATCGCCGCTCTTGCTCGACGAAAACGTCAGCCCGTACTGAACGCGCTCGTTCATGCTCGCGTCCGCGCCGAGGATGACGCCACGTACGCGTCGCATCGCGCCCTCTGCCGGCGGCTTGGTCGTCTGAAACCAGCGCTCGACTTCAGAGGGCTTCGGCACGCGCGCGAGGGGCTACTTGGAGGGTTGCGTCGTCGTCGTGGGCGTCGTCGGCTTTGTCGTGGACGACGATGAGCAACACGCGCCGCAGCAGCTCCCACACGTGCAGGCCATCGAAGACACCTCCGACCGCGTCGTTAGCGGTGATTATGACCGCTCCCGCTCGGTCGGTGACCAGCGTGACGTTCCCGGCTCGATGAGCTCCATCCGGGCGACGAGGCCGTCCATTGCTCCCGTTTCGGCAGGAATGGCAGCACCCTGACTGACGAACCGCGCCCACGACGCTCGTTCGCCGGTGGGCAGCCGCACCGGGGATCCTCCGGACGCGGAAGCGCGACCTCTGAGGCGCCGAGAGATTCTATGTTTTCGGCACGAATCTGAGCGAGATCGAGTTCACGCAGTGGCGCGTGTTCCTGGCCGTGAACCCCTCCCCGACGAAGACATGGCCGAGGTGTCCATCGCAGGCGGCGCACTCGATTTCGACCCGACGGCCATCCGGGTCCGCCACCCGCCGGACGGCGCCTTCGATCTCCTGGTCGAACGACGGCCAGCCACAACCTGAGTGGAACTTGGCATCCGACACGTAGAGGGGCGCTTCGCATCGTCGGCACAGGTAGGTGCCATCGACGAAGAAATCGTCGTACTCGCCGGTGAATGGGCGCTCAGTTCCTTTGTTGACGATGACTTGCGTCTCTTCCGTAGTGAGCTCGTTCAGCGTTCTCATGGCCTGATTCCTCCGATGGTGATCCGTGCCACCTGTTCACGATGATCTCAGTCAGTTGGTGCCCTTCGACTCCGCGTAGACGTAGGCGTTGACCCCAAGGTACAGGTCCTTGCCATCGATCTGGACGCTGGTCTTCTGATTGCCACGCGTCGAGGCGACGACGAGCGTTTTCCCGCTCGCGCTGGGCCTCGGCGTTTTGACCGCGAGACGGATCACCAGCATGTCGCCCTCGCGGGTAACGGTCAGGTCGTCGGCCATGGCGTCGGCCTCCCTCTCTTGCTGGGTGCATCATCCCCCGCGGGACGCCGTTTGTGCGGCCGAACCACGCCCGTCGCGCCCGGCGTGGAGAGGGCCCCGATGGAAGTGTCCCGGACCTCGTTGTAGCGTCGATCCTCACGTTGGGGCGGAGCGCCTGTTGGCGCTCGCCGGTCGGCCTCTTCTCTGCCAGGTCTATTCGCAGGGCCCCGCGGGCGCGGATACTGCGCTCACGGTGACACCCGCAGCCAAAACACCGAGGACCTCGCGCGCGCACGGGTCCTCTGCTGCGACGGCTGACGACACGCAGGAGCAGCTGGCCGCGGTGAGCGAGGTCTTGAAGGCGATGGCCGGCCCGGCCGACCTGGACCGCGTGTCCACGATGATCGTGTCGGCCGCCGCCCGGCTCGTCGGCGCGCTGGCCGTCCGGCTAACTCGCCGCGTCGGGACCGGCTGGATCCTCGCAGCCGCGCACGGGCCGCGCGGCCCGGACGCGCAGGTCGGCACGGCGGTAGTGCTCGATAGCACCAGCTTGAGGGGACAGACGCTGCTCGCGGGCCTTCCCTATCACATACGGGACACGATGACCGAGGATCCACGGCCGTCGAGTCCGGAGGTGACCCGGTCCCGGCTGTCCATGCCGGTCGTAGCCGATGGCCAGACCATCGCCGTGTTGACGGTAGCGCGAAAGGATCCGGGCGGCTTCAGCGAGCACGAACAACAGCTCGTCGCGACGTTCGCTGATCAAGCCGCCATCGCGATGGAGAACGCGCGGCTGTTCAACGAAACGCGGGAAGCGCTTGAGCAGCAGACGGCAACGGCCGACATCCTCAAGATCATCAGCCAGTCGGTCGTGGAAATCGAGCCGGTGTTCCAAGCGATCGTCGATCGAGCAGCACGACTCTGTTCTGCCGACGCAGCGATGATCCTCCGCCCCGACGGCACGGACTTGGTCGTGATGGCACTCTTTCCGTTCCCCCAGAACACCAGCTTCGTCATCGGCCAGCGAATCAAGCCCGATCGGACCACCGGCTTCGGACGGGCGTTTCTGGATGGATCGGTGGCGCACATCGCCGACCCTGCTGCGGAACCTGAGACCCGGCGACTGGACGGAACGCGCATGGGTGTGCCGATCGTCCGGGACGGGGCTGTCATCGGCGTCATCGGCTTGGCGCGAGGTGGGGTACACCCGTTCAGTGAGAGCGAGATCCGCCTGATCCAGACGTTCGCCGCTCAGGCCGCGATCGCGATCGAGAACACTCGGCTGTTCGACGAGATCAAGGAGACATCCCGCCAGCTCAATGTCGCCAACCGCCACAAGAGCGAATTCCTCGCGAACATGAGCCACGAGCTGCGCACACCGCTCAATGCGATCATCGGCTTCTCGGACGTCCTCGCCGAGCGGATGCTCGGCGAGCTCAATCCGAAGCAAGCGGAGTACCTCGATGACATCCGGAGCTCCGGTCAACACTTGCTCTCGCTCATCAACGACATCCTCGACCTCTCCAAGGTTGAGGCCGGGCGAATGGAGCTGACCCTGAGTGACTTCTCGCTACGCGCCGCGCTCTCGAATGGCGTGAGCATGGTGCGCGAGCGCGCTGTTAGTCACGGTATTCGGCTCGACTTGGTCGTCGACGAGATCGATGTGATCAGTGCCGACGAGCGCAAGGTGAAGCAGATCGTCTTCAACCTGCTATCGAACGCCATCAAGTTCACGCCGGACGGAGGAACGATCAGCGTGATCGGCGGGCTCGACGGGGATCATGCGCGCGTGAGCGTCCGGGATAGCGGCATCGGCATCGCCACCGCGGATCAGGCTCGGATCTTCGAGGAGTTTCGCCAAGCGGCTCAGCGATCTGACGCGTCAGCTCAGGGCACGGGGCTTGGGCTGACCCTGACGAAGGCCTTCGTCGAGCTGCATGGCGGGAGGATCTGGGTCGAGAGCGAGATCGGCAAAGGCAGCACGTTCAGCTTCACCTTGCCCCTCGGGCACGCCGCGGATCTTTCGGCGAACGACGCCTGAGCCGTCGACGGAGGAGGCGAACCCGATTCCGGTTACACATCACACAGGCGGCGGCGTGCGCCCCTGACGCGCGTTCCTGGTCGGTCCGGTGTCCGTGCCCTCAAGAACGCATCGTCGGTTCGTTCCGCTACGGCTTGGACTTCCGGCGCGGCGAATCCCGATGGATGCCCGCAGCGCGCGAAGCTCCGTCGAGGCGCGCCACGCTTCCCCGGATGACGAGCGGCGCGCGCAGCATCTGACGCGTCGTCTTGCCGCGGCGCGACGATGACGTGCGGTCGCCGATCAATCGCGCGGCGAGCTCGCCCACCTCGCGCATCGGCTGGCGGACCGTCGTGAGCGGCGGATCGAAGATGCTGGCCACCGGGATGTCGTCGAAGCCGATCACCGACACGTCTTCCGGGACGCGCAGGCCGTGCGCGCGGAGCACGGCGATCGCGCCGAGCGCGAGGAGATCACTTTGGGCGAAGATCGCGGTGAGGCTCGGCGTCGACCCGAGGAGCCGCTCCGCGGCACGGCGGCCGCCCTCGAGCCCCCAATCGACGCAGACCTCGACGAGGCTACGGTCGGCCGAAAGCCCGGCCTCACGCAGCGCATCGCGGTAGCCGTCGAGTCGGGCCCGAGCCGACGGCCAGTCGAGCGGTCCGGTGATGGTGGCGACGATGCGGTGGCCTTGCGCGACGAGATACGCGGTCGCGTCGAGGCCGCCACGGCGGTTGTCGATGTCGACGTGGTCGGCGCCGCGTACTTCGACGTCGGAGGCCACGAGCACAGTGGGAATGCGGGCCGCGGCGTCAACGAGCAGGTCGTCATCGGCGAGCCGCAGGCGGGGCACAGCCACGATGAGCCCCTCGACGCGTCGCTCGAGCATGAGTCGGAGATACGTTCGCTCGTCGTCCTCCGAGCCCTCCTCGATGCTGCCAATGATCAGGAAGTAGCCCCGCTTACGAGCCTCCGCCTCGGCGCCGGCGACCGCCTCGGCGAAGAAGTGATCGCTCACGTCGGTCGTGACCATGCCGAGGGTGTGCGTGCGATTGGACGAGAGGCTCCGAGCGACCGCGCTCGGGACGTACTCCAGCTCCCGAATGGCGCGGAGCACCCGCTCGCGGGTCTCGGCGGTCACGCTCTCGCGGCCGTTGATGACGCGGGATACCGTCTGATGCGAGACCCGGGCCTGGCGCGCGACGTCGCGGATGGTGGCGCCCTTCACTGCTCGTCCGTTCTCCTACCGCTTGTCGCGGAACTCTACCCGTACTGAGGGCTGCCGACCCCTTGACAAGCCCAGGATTCGGCATATGTTACCGGTCACATCAGGTCCGGGCGCCTGCGTCGCGCCCCGGCAAGGAGGCCCAATGACACCACGCGCCACGCGCCGACAGGTCCTCATTGGGGCGGGAGCCCTCGTCGCCGCGTCCGCCGCCGCGCCGATCCTCGCAGCCTGTCAGGCGTCGACGCCGAAGACGGGCGGGAGCGGGAAGGTCGTGGTCATGACCGATCCGAACGAGTTCTCGGACGATGACCGGAAGATCCTCGAGGACGCGACGAAGCTGAAGATCGAGGTCGTCAAGAGCGATCTCACGACGCTGTATGCCATGTGGGCGGCCGGCAATCCGCCCGACGTCTTCCGCGTCCAGGCTGCCGGCCTTCCGCAGTACATCTCCCGGAAGATGGTGAAGAACCTCCAGCCGTATTTCGCGAACAGCAAGTTTCTCAAGCTCGATGACCTCGCTCCAGCGAACAACTTCTACCGGTCGGACGGCAAGACCGTTGGCAAAGGCGATCTCTACGGCATGGTGAAGGACTGGTCGCCCGACTTCACGCTCTTCGCCTACGCGAAGGCGTTCGACGATGCTGGGGTGAAGGTGCCGAGCGATACGACGCCGCTGACCTACGACGAGCTGCACACCATCGCGAAAAAGGTCGACCGGAAGCAAGGCGGCAAGCGCGTCTATTGGGGCTTCGTCCACTCGAACAACGACCAGTGGATCGACCGCACGGCGATGAACATGCTCGCGGAGAAGAACCAGAGCCTGTACTCGGACGACTTCTCGAAGCTCGTCATCGCCGGCAGTCCCGAGGCGCTGAAGGTCGTCCGGTACCTCTACGACCTCGCGGCGGAAGGGCTGCAACAGTCTCCAGTAGACCCGAGCCCGAACTGGATGGGCGCGGACTTCAACAACGGTCAGATCGCGATCCTCCAATACGGCTACTGGTTCAGCGCGATGGCCGAGAGCGACACCACCAAGGGCAAGACGGTCATGCTGCCGGCGCCGACCTGGGCCGGCGTGCGACGCGATCCGACGATGACGGCGACGGGCTGGGTCATCTCCTCCCAGACCAAGGACGCCGACGCCGCCTGGGCCGTGTTCGAGCAGTACATGGGCGGCAAGCCCGCGCAGGACCGAGCGAAGAGTGGTTGGGGCGTGCCGGGGCTGAAATCGCTCTACGCCCAGATGCCGCAGGAGTCGGCGTTCCAGAAGCAGGTCCAGAGGGTCGTGCAGGGCGAGCTGCCGAAGAGCGACTTCGTGCTCCAGTTCAACCCGTACGTCGGCGAGGAGACGTTCTCGACGAGCTGGAAGAAGAACCTCGAGCCGGCCCTCAAAGGCCAGATCGGATTCGACAAGTTCGTTCAGAACATCGAATCGGAGGTCAACGCCGCGATCGCGGACGGCAAGCGCATCATCCGCAGCTGATGACCGCGGCGACGGGGGCTCTGCGCCACGCCGCGCCACGCAGCGCCCTGTGGCGCCGTCGCGGTGTGCGCAAGGCCGCGACCCTGTATCTGCTCATCTCACCGTGGCTCCTCGGCTTCGCGCTTCTGAGCGCGATCCCACTCGCGCTCGCGCTGCTCATGTCGTTCACGAACTACGACGGCCTGAATCTCGAGTACGTCCGCTTCCTCGGCTTCGACAACTACGCACGCGCGCTCACCGACGCGGACGCCCAGCATGCCCTCGGCCGAACGCTCGTGCTGGTCGTCGCGGTCGTTCCGATCGGGTTGGTGGTCCAGCTCTCGCTCGCCCTCATGCTGAACCAACCGATCCGCCTGTCCGCGCTCTTCCGCACGATCTTCTACCTGCCGTACGTCATCCCGGTCGTCGCCGGCGCCTGGGTGTGGAAGCTGTTCACCGATCCCTCCGGCGGGCTGTTGAACGCGTTGATCGGCATCGCCTCGCCCGACGTCAACATCCGCTGGCTCGTCGACTACCCGACGGTCGTCCTGGCGCTCTTCACGATCTGGGGCGCAACCGGCGGCGGGATGGTGGTGTTCCTTGCAGGATTGCAGGGGATCCCCGCGGAATACCGCGAGGCGGCGATGATCGACGGCGCGAGCCGGGTGCAGGTCACCAGGTTCATCACGCTCCCGCTGCTGACCCCGGTGATCTTCTTCAACCTCGTCATCGGGATCATCGCCGCGCTGCAGATCCTCGTGCAGCCGATGCTGCTCGCGCCGGGCATCGTCGGCCTCGGCCCGGGCACGGTCCCGCCGAGCGACAACTACCTCTACGCCGTGCACGCGTACATCACGATCTTCGTGCACCAGCTCTTCGGATATGGGTCCGCCCTCCTCTGGCTTCTCTTCCTGGTCGTGGTCGGCCTCACGTTCATCCTCTTCAAGACGAGCCGGCGGTGGGTCTTCTACGGGGTGGAGCCGTGAGCCTCGCCATTCGCCCGCGCGCGTCCGCGCGAGCGATCGCGCTCCGCTACGGCCCGCTGCTCGTCGCGGCGACCGCGTTCACGCTGCCGCTCTTCTGGGTCGCGGTCACCTCGCTGAAGAGGCAGTCGGAATACAACGCGTCGCCGATCGTGATCCTGCCGTCGGTGCTGCAGTGGGTGAACTACGAGCAGGCCGTCCTCTTGGCAGACTTCGCACGGTTCGCCCTCAACTCCATCCTGCTGAGCGGTACGTATGCGGTGCTCGTCGTGCTCAGCAGCGCGCTCGTCGGCTACGGCTTCGCGCGCCACCGCGCGCCGGGCCGAGATCGTCTCTTCGCCGTCCTCCTCGCGACGCTCATGGTGCCGAACCTCGTGCTCTTCGTGCCTCAGTTCGTGCTCTTCGCCCGTTTCGGACTCACGAACACGTATTGGCCGTGGGTCCTGTGGGGGCTCGGCGGAAGCCCCTTCGCCATCTTCCTGTTCCGTCAGTTCTTCGCCAGCTTCCCGCGGGAGCTGGACGATGCGGCCGAGGTCGATGGCGCCGGACCGCTGCGGATCTTCTTCCGGGTCTACCTTCCAAACTCCGGCCCGGCGCTCGCCGCGACGGCGATCTTCATGTTCCTCTGGGTCTGGGGCGATTACCTCTACCCGACCCTGCTGCTCAGCGTGAACAACACGACCCTCGCGGTCCGGATGGCCAACGCGTACGTCGACCCGCGCGGGAATCCGCTCCAGACGGTGACGATGGCCGGCGTCGTCCTCTATGTGCTGCCACTCGTGGCGTTCTTCGCGTTCGCTCAGCGATTCATCGTTCGCGGGATCGTGACCACGGGGATCAAGGGATGAGGATCGTCGAGGTCCGCCCGCTCGTGCTCGGCGCCGCGTGGCGGAACCTCACCTTCGTCGTGGTGCGTACGGATGAGGGCCTCGAGGGCGTCGGCGAGGTCCGGATGATCAACCACACGAGCGCTCTGCTCGGCTATCTCGAAGAGGCCGTGCCGACCCACGTCATCGGCGCCGACCCGTTCGCCTTCGAATCGCTCGCCCGCCGGATGATCCGCGACGACTACGCGCGTGCGGGCCAGATCGCGATGTCGGCGCTCGCGATCCTCGAGATCGCGTGCTGGGACATCGTCGGCAAGGCCCTCGGTCAGCCCGTCTACCGACTCCTGGGCGGACCCGTCCGCGACCGCATCGCGGCCTACGCGAACGGCTGGTACACCGTCGAGCGCACACCTGACGAATTCCATGCCGCCGCGCGTCGTGCGCTCGAGAAGGGCTACCGCGGCATGAAGCTCGACCCGTTCGGCACCGCGTGGCAGGAGCTCGAGCCCGTCGAGCTGCGTCGGGCCGTGGCCCTGGTCGAGGCGGTGCGCGACGCGGTCGGGCCCGACGGCGAGGTCTTCGTGGAGATGCACGGCCGCTTCACGCCGGCGCAGGCCATCGCCATCGCCCGGGAGCTCGAGCCGTACCGCCCGGGGTGGATCGAGGAGCCGATCCCCCCGGACAACGTCAGGTCCTTGGCGTTCGTCGCCCGGAAGGTGAACGTGCCCGTCGCCACCGGCGAACGCATCCACGTCCGTCACGAGTTCCGCGAGGTCTTCGAGACCCAGGCCGCGGCCGTCATCCAGCCTGACCTCACGATGATGGGGGGCATCCTCGAGACGCGGAAGCTCTCGACCTGGGCCGAGTCCTATTACGTGCTGGTCGCGCCGCACAACGTCGGCGGTCCGGTTTCGACCGCGGCCGCGCTTCACCTCGCGGCGGCCACGCCGAACTTCAAGATCCTCGAACACTTCAACGACTTCGTCGATCCGTTCGTCGGCGAGGCCGCGCGCGGCGTGCCGACGGTGACCGACGGCGCCTTCGCGCTGCCCGAGGGTCCCGGCCTCGGCATCCGCCTCGACGAGGACGTCATCGCCGCGCATCCCCGCCGGCCGATCCACTTGAGCCTCTTCGGCGAACGCTGGCACCTTCGGGGGCGTGAGGAGGAGCGGGTGTGACCGGCGCGCTCGACGGACGCCGGGCGCTCGTGACCGGGGCGGGCGCCGGGATCGGCCAGGCCATCGCTCGTGAGCTCGCGCGTCAAGGCGCGGCCGTGGCGATCCACTACGCCCACAGCGTGGCCGGCGCGGAAGCGGTCTGCGCCGAGATCCGCGCGGCCGGCGGGCGTGCGGTCGTGCTCGCCGGCGACCTCGCGCGCGTCGCCGACTGCCGCCGGGTCGTCGACACGGCCGTGGCGGAGCTCGACGGCCTCGATGTGCTCGTGAACAACTCAGGCGTCACGAAGACGCGCGAGCCGCTCGGGCTCAGCGAGGCGGAGTACGACGAGCTCTTCGACGTGAACGTGCGCGCCGCGTATTTCTGCGCCCAGCAGGCGATCCCGCATCTCGAGCGGCACGGCGGGGCGATCGTGAACGTGAGCTCGGTCCACGGTGGCGCCGGCTTTCCCGGCCACGCCGCGTATGCCGCGACGAAGGGCGCGCTGAACGCGTTCACCCGCGCGCTCGCGATCGACCTCGCGCCGAAGGGCATCCGGGTGAACGCGGTCGCGCCAGGGCTCATCGAGGTACCGCGGTACTTCGAGATGCCCGGCTATTCGAGCGAGCGGACCGCGCGGCAGGTCCCCTGGGGCCGCATCGGGGCGCCCGCCGACGTGGCGGGCGTGATCGCGTTCCTCGTCTCCGCCGGCGCGGACTATGTCACTGGGCAGCTCGTCTACGTCGACGGCGGTATCAACGCGCGCATGGGCCTCGTCTGGGAAGAAGCGGAGCCGCACGAGTGATCGACCAGCGGGCGCTCGGCGGCCGGTTCCCGCCCGACTTCCTGTTCGGAGCGGCCACCGCGGCGTACCAGATCGAGGGTGCCCACGACGCCGACGGAAAGGGCCCCTCGATCTGGGACACGTTCTGCCGCCGGCCCGACGCGATATCGACCGGCGAGACCGGCGACGTCGCGTGCGACCACTACCACCGCTGGCGCGAGGACGTCGCGCTGATGCGCGCGCTCGGGCTCGACAGCTACCGTTTCTCGATCAGCTGGCCGCGCGTCCTCCCGAAGGGGACCGGCGCGCCGAACGAGGCCGGGCTCGCGTTCTACGAGCGACTCGTCGACGAGCTCGTCGCGAACGGCATCCGCCCGTTCGTGACGCTCTATCACTGGGATCTGCCCCAAGCGCTCCAGGACGCGGGCGGCTGGGCCTCACCTGACGTCGTGAGCGCCTTCGCGTCGTTCGCCGACCTCATCGCGCGCCGGCTCGGCGATCGGGTGTCTCACTGGATGACCCTGAACGAGCCCGAGGTCGTCGCGTTCGCCGGCCACTTCGTCGGCGTCCACGCCCCCGGTATCCGCGATTTCGCCACCGCGGTCACGGTCTCGCACCACCTGCTACTCGCGCACCGCGCGGGGATGGACGCGATCCGCGCCGCGGCTCCCGGGGCCCGAGTCGGGATCGCCCTCAACCTCTCGCCGTGCGAGCCCGCGACCGACTCGGCGGCCGACGCCGAGGCCGCCCGGCGCATGGACGGCTACCTCAACCGCTGGTTCCTGGATCCGCTGTGCGGCCGCGGGTACCCGAAGGACATCGTCGCCCTGTACGCCCCATCCTTCGATCGGGCGGCCGAGCTCGACGCGTACGACGGCGGGCTCGACTTCCTCGGCGTGAACTACTACACACGGCGACTCGTCCGCGCGGCGGCGGATGGACCGCTGCGCGCCGATCGGGTCGACCCCGAGGGGGCCGAACGGACCGCGATCGGCTGGGAGGTCCATCCCGAGTCGCTGCGGAGACTGCTCGTCCGCGTGCATCGCGACTACCGGCCGGCGCAGATCTACATCACCGAGAACGGCGCCGCCTACGACGACATCGTCGTCGATGACCGGGTGGAGGACCCGGCGCGCGTGTCGTTCCTCGCTCGCCACCTCGACGCCGCGGCGGCCTCGCTCGCGGAGGGGGTACCGCTGCGCGGGTACTTCGCCTGGACCCTCATGGACAACTTCGAGTGGGCGCACGGGACCAGCAAGCGATTCGGCCTCGTGCACACCGACTACCGCACGCAGCGCCGGCGGGTGAAATCGAGCGGCGAGTGGTACCGCGAGCGCATCGCGGCGCACCGCCGGTCGGCCGCCGCGACGAACGCCACGCGATGACCCGCATCGCGACGGGCCCGACCGCCGTCCTCAGGGCGATGGACCTCGCGCCAGGCACCGTCGCGCTCTGGTGGCTCGGGCAGGCCGGCTTCCTCGTTCGCGCCGGCGGACTCGTTCTGCTCATCGATCCCTTCCTGGCGCCGATGGCCGATCGGCTCGCTCCACCGGCATTCCCTCCCGAGGACGTGGTCGACGTCGACATCGTCGTCTGCTCGCACGAGCACTACGACCATCTCGACCTCGCCTCGCTCCCGGCGATCGACCGCGTGTCGCCCGCCGCACGCTTCGTCGTGCCGCGGCCGCTCGTCGATGCGGTCGCCGCGGCCGGTGTGTCGCGCGACCGGGTCATCGGTGCCCAGCCGGACGAGGCGATCGCGCTGGATGGCGTGACACTGCACCCGCTCCCGGCCCGTCACGGCGTCGGGATACAGGACGCCTACACGTTCGGCCGCGAGCTCTCCGACGGCCTGTTCCGCTACCTCGGGTACGTCGTGGACGACGGCGTCGCGCGCGTCTATCACGCCGGCGACACGGTCCCCTACGACGGGCTCATCGAGCGGCTGCGCGCGCTCGGGGTGGACGTTGCGCTCCTGCCGATCAACGGGCGGGATCACTACCGGGAAGCCTCCGGGGTCGTGGGCAATATGGACCATCGCGAAGCGGCGCTGGTGGCCGCCGAGGCAGGCGTCGAGCTTCTCGTCCCGATGCACTACGACACCTTCCCGAATAACCTCGGCTACCCGGCGCACCTCGTAGACGTGGTCGGCCGCCACTACCCGTCGCTTGCGGTCCTGATCCCGACGCGCGACCGGCCGATGCTGTACGTCAAGGCACGCAATGGCAGATAGCCGGTCGCGGCGCTTCCTCGCGTCGCTCGGCCTTCCACCCCACGACCCGATCGAGCTGCCCGACTCCCCACATCGCTTCCCGGACGGCGCGCACTACCGCGTGGAGATCCCGAGCACCGAAGGGCCGCGCGCGCTCGAGGCCGTGCTCGACGAGGCAGCGCGGCTCGACGTTCCGGTCGTTCGTATCTCCCAGGGGAGCGGTGTCTTCATGCATACCGACGCCGAGCTCGACGAGATGGTGGAGCTCGCGGCGCGCGCGCGCGTCGAGGTCAGCCTCTTCGCACGGCCGAACGCCGGGTGGGAGGCCTCCGCGATGGCCCGTGCGCCCATCGGATCGCTCGTCGCTCCGACGGCGCGTGGCACGGAGCAGCTCGTCGCGGTCCTCGAGGACGTCCGCCGCGCCGCGACGCACGGCGTCCGCAGCGTCCTCATCCAGGACGTCGGCGTCCTGTCGGTCTTCGCCGCGATGCGTCGCGCGGGGGATCTTCCCGCGGACATGCAGGCGAAGGTGTCGGTGATGCTGCCGGTGGCGAACCCAGCGGCGGCGGTCGTCGTCGCGGATCTCGGCGCCAACACGATCAATCTGCCTACGGACCTGACGCTCGCGCAGATCGCCGCGATCCGCGCTGCCATCGAGCTGCCGCTCGACATCTATCTCGAGTGCCCCGACAACCTCGGCGGCTTCATCCGATTCCACGAGATCGCGGACATCGTGCGCATCGCGGCGCCGGTCTATCTGAAATTCGGCCTGCGCGGCACGACCGATCCGTATCCAGCGGGCGGCCATCTGGAGCCGACGCTCGTGGCGTTTTCGCGCGAACGTGTCCGCCGCGCCCGACTGGCCCTCGACCTGCTCGCGCGTCTGCGCGACGAGGCCGAGCCCTTCACCACGTCGCGTCCCGGCGCACGAGGGCTCGCTGTCCCGGTGACCGCCGTGGCCATCTAGCCGCAACCCTGCCGCCGCTTCGATCCGCTGGCGGACGTACCGCGCTCGCTCTTCTGCGCCGGAGCGCGGTCCCTCGGTGCGGTGAACAGCGACCGTTTCGAACGACGGAGACGAGGGCCGGACCGAAACGCGCGTCAGAAATCGGCCACCAAAAGGAGAGCATTACGGACTCGCGACGATGCTGTCCGCGCCGGAACCTTCATGGGAGAAGGCCAGACCATGATCTGCGGCCCAGCGTTCGACCTGACCCAGGTACCACGTCGCTTTCGCCTTGCGCCAGTACGGAAGCGTCGCCGCGAGCTCCGCCTGGGCGGCGTCGCGATCGCCCGCGCCGTTTCGCCGGAGCAGGAGCTCGATCCGCCGACGCCGCGCAAGGGTTTCCCCGAATGCCAGGAAGGACTGCCGAAAGAGCTCCGCACTCTCCCCAAGGAGCGAGATCGCGAGGTCGAGATCTCCTTCACTCGCAGCGCGCTCGGCCTGAGCAAAGGCTCGTCTGGCGCGCCCCGACACGCGTCGAGCAGCGGCCTCGTCCGCGAGAGCGACTTCGATCCAGCGACTTAGCGCGGCGCTGTCTTCCTGCGTGATCGCCGCCGCGAGGGCACAGACCGCGGCCTCGTCGACCACCGGATAGAGACCCCGCCCGACGTCGGCCGCGAGACCGTCGAGCTGTTCGAGCGTCGCACCAGCGTCGCCGGCTAGCAGCGTGACCCGACCGAGGATGCTCGCTCCGAAGATCTTGTGACTCGCGCTCGCTTCACGGAGCGCGCGGCGCGGCACATCGAGGAGCGGCTGCGACCGTTCCGGGCCCGCGCGGCCCGCCACGATGAATGCCTCCAGCAGCTGAAGCTGAATGGTCCAGACCGACTCCACACGGGCTTCCTCTACCAGCCTGAGCGCCGCGTCCCAGTCGCCACTGTCGAAGACGTACCACGCCTCGTCGACGATGACTGTCTGCGTGCGGAAACGGTGACGGTGAGCGTAGGCGAACATCTCCTCGAGCACGCGGCGCGTCTCCGCCCCAGAAGATCCGGTCGTATGCAGCGATACCGAGAGGTTGTGGAAACCCCTCATGGCGGTCTCGACCATGTCATTCGCCGACGCCAGGTCGATGCCTTCGCGCAGTCGCGCGACGAACTGGGTACGACCCAATGCTCCATCCGCGGATCCGAGCGTGATGAGAGAGTCGGCCTCGATGCCGAGAGCCATTTGTTCCCGCGCCATGTCAACCGCGCGCTGGCCCCATTCAGCGGCAACGGCATAATCGACGTCCAGGTAGGCGAGCCTCGCGACCATCGCGTACGCGCCGGCGAGCTCCTGGCTCTTTCCGAGGGGCTCGAGGAGCCGCGCCGCATCGTCGGCCGCCTCCCTGGCGCCGGTCGTCTCGCCGAGGAACCACCGGTATGACGCGACCCGAGTGAGCGCCAGGCCTGCGCCGCGCATGGCGCCTGCCTTTTCGAACCATCGCCGCGCGTCTTCAGCGGCGCTGAGCGCGCGCCGAGCCGTCCCCGCCAGGAAGGCGGCGTTCGCCAGACGCAGCTTGAGCTCGCCCAGCATCGGGTCGTCGTCCCTCGCGATCTCGATGGCTAGCGCGTAGTGGCCGACCGCCTGCTCCGTCGCAAACAGGGCGAGCGCCCGATCGCCGGCGAGCGTGCTGCATCGCAACGCCCGCGCGCTGCGCGGCGCGAGCGTCTCAGGCTCGAGCCGCAGTTCGCGGCTCAGCAGGTACGACTGCGCAGCGTGGTAAGCAAGCAGCTCGCTGAACTCGTCGCGGCGGTCTGCCTTTTCCGTCTCGAGCAGAGCGCCGACCCGGTCGTGCAGCGTCGCTCGATCGGCCTTCGACAGCGATCCATAGGCGACGTCGCGGATCAGGAGGTGCTTGAACCGGAGCGACCGGCCAGACGGATCGTCGCGATCGGCCACGAACAAGCCCTTGCGGACCAGCGCCTCCGGCGCCACGCCCAGTTCGCCGTCGAGCGCCAGGAGCTCATCGAGTGCGAAGTGCTCACCGATCACGCTGGCTCGCTGGAACGTGATCTTTTCCGCCAGCGGCAGCCCGTCGAGCCGCGCCGCGACGATCGACTGAATGGATTCCGGGAGCGCTAGGTCGTCAAGGGAGCGCGTCGCCTTCCATCGCCCATCCGCGAACTGGAGATGACCGGCATCGATCAGCATGCGCAGGAATTCCTCGCAGAACAGCGGATTGCCGTCCGATCGTTCGGCGATCAACGAAGCAACCGGTGGCGGAACATCCGCCGTCGCGAGGAGTCCCGACAGCAGAGTCCGGGTATCGGGTTCGTCGAGCGGCTCGAGGTGGACAAGTGACGCGTTCGATCGGCCGGCTCCCCAGGATGGACTCCGCTCCAGGAGCTCGGGCCGAGCAAGGCAAACGAGGAGGAGCGGTACCGTGCTCGATCGCTCGGCGACCTGCCCCAGGACCTCCAGCACGGCCGGCACGGCCCACTGCAGGTCGTCGATCACGACCACGAGCGTCTCGCGCGCCGCGATCGCCTCGAGGTATTGGCGGATGCCCCAGCTGAGCTCCACCGCGATCCGTTCGGCCGAGACGTTCGGGAGGACCGCGGCGGCGGGCTCGAGGCCAAGGAGCAGCGCGATCCGGGCCTGCACCGCAGGCAGTCGATCGCCGGGGAAGAGCGTGGCGAGCCGTGCGCTGAGCTTGCCCAGCACCGCGCCGCGGTCATCGGAGGACGTGATGGCTGCGTCCTCGCGGACGACGTCCATGAGCGGCCAGTACGTGATCCCGGCGCCGTACGCGAGACAGCGCCCGCGCAGGATGCGTACGCCCGCGCGCTGCGCGAGGCGCGCGGTGGCTTCGGCGACCAGCCGGGACTTGCCGACGCCCGCGTTCCCGATGACGGTGACGAGGTACCCGGTGCGCTCGTCGGTGGCCCGCGCGACGCTGTCGAGGAGCTGGCCGAGCTCGCGCGCGCGGCCGACGAGGGTGGCCGGCGGCGCGGAAGCGCCGCCGTGCGATACCGGCACGGCGCTTCGCGCTCGCAAGCCGCGAAACGCCGGCACCGGCTCGGGCTTGCCTTTCGCGACGATCGGGTCGCGCGCTTCGTACTCGATCGAATCGCGAGTGAGGCGTTCGGTGAGCGCGCCGACGACGACCTCATCCGGTTCGGCCCCGGCCTGTAACCGGGCGACGACGTTGACCGCGTCGCCTGTCACCAAGAACTGGCGCTCCCCCTCGCCGCCACCCGTCACCACGTCGCCGCTGTTCACCGCGATCCGGACTGCCAGGGCGATCCCGAGATCGCGGTTGAGGTCGGCGATCGCGTCACGCATCGCGAGCGCCGCGCACCGCCCGTTCTGCGTCGTCCTCGTGCAGCTGCGGGACCCCGAAGACGACCATGACGGCGTCCCCGATGAACTTCTCGACGGTGCCGCCGTGCGTCTCCGCGATGTCCTTCATTCGCGCGAAGTAGCGCGCCATCGCGCGGCGGACGAACTCGGGGTCCTGCTGCGCGCCCCAGGCCGTGGAGCCGACGACGTCGGCGAAGACGACGCTGACGAGCTTGCGCTCTTCGGGCATGTGCGGATTCTGCGCGCCCTGGCGCCGCTGACCGTCGTCTCGACCATGTGTCGCCGCATGGTGCCGGTTAGGTTGCCGGCCGATCGAGTGGCGATCATCGGGGGACGCCACGCAAGGTCGCTTCTCCGCGGCTATCCCCCGTCAAGCGAGAGCCTCAGGGGTCTAGTCCCCTCCGGGTTAGAAGGGCCGTCTCACTGGTCCGCCTCGCGTTCGCACTCCGGTCGGGCGTTCATTCCGAGCTTGATCGGTCTCCCGCAGCGTATGGCCGCGCGACCCGGTCACATTCCCGGTTCAGGACCTCGCGATCGCGACTCCTATGGCAGCGTGTCGACGTTCGTCGAGAAGGGTGCGCCCTCCAAGGTCACGAAGTACGCGAGCCACTTCACCTGCCCGTCACCGGTGTTGGTCGCCTGCAAC
>Ga0207646_10003712_pt1 | contig 17030 bp, 7 predicted proteins | sample KBSK5502metaG_FD_184343 | JGI IMG/M metagenome (GOLD analysis project Ga0207646, IMG submission 184343) | Corn, switchgrass and miscanthus rhizosphere microbial communities from Kellogg Biological Station, Michigan, USA - KBS K5-50-2 metaG... | ecosystem: Host-associated > Plants > Roots >... | reverse complement strand
TTCGTGCGTGGTTTGCCTGTTGACCAACGCATCGATCCACCAATACTGAATAATGGTGTGCACATTGTAGCTGTGCCCTCCAGCCCTCTCGATAAGCGAGTACCACCTCTTAACATCGATGGCGAATGGGAGCGCATTAAAGAGATCATCCAGGAGGTACCGGCCACTATCACCCTCGAGCGCACCCGTCCACCTACACTGGAGCAGGTACGTCGTCTGATCGCGAACCAGCGAAACCTTATCGTACATTTCATGGGTCATGGTGGGCAGGGAACTGGAGCTGTGCTCTACTTCGAGCAGAGCAATGGCGACCTCGATGCTGTGACAGCAAAGGATTTCATGCGCCGTGTGCATGATACCGTCTTTCTTGTAACGCTCAATGCCTGTGTGAGTGCTATGCCTGGGCCTACTGCCTTCAATAACCTGGCGGCAGCATTGGTGAGGCAGAAGACCCCCTATGCTCTAGGTATGCGCTTCAGCATCCTAGATAATGATGCCCGTACCTTCTCACGCACCTTTTACAGCGAACTGGCGCGAGGCACTTCAGTCGAAGAGGCCGTACTTCAGACCCGGATTAGCCTTGCCAAGAGCCCCAACCGTTGGGCTGTCGGGGTACCAGTGCTCTACACCTCTTTGAAGATACCAGCTGCTGGCTTCACCAGTATTGTAGGTACTCCTATTGTCAAAGAATATCAGCCGAGGATGGAGGTCAGTGTCCTCACCCGAGCAGAAGGGGCTTTTCAGGGACGCACTGACGAATTGAAAGCGTTGGGCGAGCAACTGACTAGTGATAACCGTCCACGACTGCTAACTATTCATGGAAGCGGTGGCCAAGGCAAGACTGCGCTGGCACGTGAGGCAGTTGAGCGCTTCGCTTATGCTTGGCCAGGCGGAGTCTGGGCGACAACATTGGAGAATCTGCCCAGTCGAGAGGCGTTTGTCAACGACTTGGCCCGCTTTCTGGACATAGCCATCCAAGAAATGGTCAACGCTGGCGAGATTGAGCGGCAAGTGTTGACGAACCTCAAGCAGCACCGGGCGCTGATAGTGTTAGATAATGCCGAGACGCTGGTCGAGGCAGTCGAAGCAAATGATGCGGCTGCAGTACATCTGGCACAGTTCATCCGCGAACAGCTGCCACAACCTCACGTGAGCCTGCTGGCTACCTCCCGCTCTTATCTGGGGTGGAGTAACGAAATTGGATGGAACCTGGCGGGTTTAGCACCAAAGGAGGGCACCGAGCTGTTCCTACAACATGCGCCAGGCAAGGCAAAAGGGATAGATAGAGCGTTGGCGTGGGAACTTAGCCAGAAGGTAGAAGGCCATCCACTCAGCCTTCGCCTCCTGAGCAGCGCGTTCAATGCAAGTGATCTCGCTCTATCAGCCTTTGTCGATGAATATGAAGCACAGTTGTCGAGTGCCGAAAACAAGTATGCCGGAGCTGACCACCGCCACCGTACCCTCTACGCTAGTATCGACACCAGCGTACGTCACTTAGATGCCGAGTTGCGTGCCCTGCTCAGCGGGCTCTGGGTGTTCCACGCCCCCTTCTTGCGCGAATCAGCAGTCGCTATCTTCGACCCCAATACAAGTTCCTTTTCCCCGGAACTTTCTCCAGTTTTCGGTCAGTTAGATAGGCTCTGGCAGCGTGGTCTGCTAGAGCGTGAAATAGCCACTGTGCGCGAAGGGATAATTCTATTCTACCGATTGCTGCCAATCATGCGCCCTTATGTGGAGCAATACCTGGAGCAGGCATGTGAACGCGAGACACTGCAAGCCAGTTTGGGTAAAGTGTCTGCCCAACTTGCCCACTTTCTTTTCAGGGAGTTGAAGCGTAGCGCGATTGCGGTTTCCATTGCCCGGCAAGCTCGTGAGGATATAGAGCGTGGGTTAGTCTACGTTGCAGATAAAGAGCAAGGCTATTACCTGCTGGACTGGGGATGGGTGCTACAACGGATGGGCGATACTCAGCGTGGACTGAAGCTGGCCGAACGAGCCCTGGAGATCGCACAAGGTCAGGATCGCCAACTGGAGATGAGGGCCATCCACGATATGGTGGTGGTATACCAGGACACCGGGCGGCCGAGGCAGGCGCTAGCGCTGTGTGTGCAGGCACTCCCTATCATACGCGAGGTGGGTGATCGGGAGGGTGAAGCTTACATGCTTAACAACATGGCAAGAGCGTACCGCACTCTGGGGCAGATGCCGCAGGCATTGATGCGATATGAACAGGCACTCCCTATCATGCGCGAGGTGAGTGACCGGGCAGGCGAAGCTATCGTGCTCAACAACATGGCACTGGTCTATGAGAAGATGGGGCAGCTAAAGCAGGCACTGGAGATGTACGAGCAGGTACTCCCCATTCGACGCGAGGTAGGTGACCGAGCAGGCGAAGCTGTCACGCTTAACAACATGGCGTTTACATATCAGAGGCAGGGACAGCTACAGCGGGCACTGGAGTTGTATGAGCAGGCGCTTCCCACCCGGCGTGAGGTGGGTGACCGGAACGGTGAAGCCTATACGCTTACCAACATGGCGATGGTCTATCAGAGCATGGGGCAACTACAACAGGCACTGGAGTTGTATGAGCAGGCACTCCCCATCATGCACGAGGTGGGTGACCGGAACGGTGAAGTCATTACGCTTACCAACATGGCAGGAGCGTGTTATGTCACTGGGCAACAGCAGAGGGGATGGGAGCAGCTTGAACAGGCGTTAACTATCAGTCGTGAGGTGGGCGACCGCGCTGGCGAAGCTGGTGCTCTTTCTACTATGGCGTTAGTGTTGTATCAAATCCTCAACCAGCCGCAGGAAGCGTTCACGCGGCTGGAACAGGCCATTGCTATCCTGGTTGAAACTGGCCTACCCCAAGATGCGGCCGGTCAAACAGTGGATGACTTACGACACATGCTGGAAACCATGCGCCGAGGGGCATCGCTTGTTCCGACAACTAATAACCCTGCCAATCTTTCCACCGCAGAGGTCCAACGAATTGTCACCAACACGGTCACTGTAATGACCGTGGCGAGGGATCGCCATACCATGTGGAGAAAGGAAATGATGAAAATGTTGAAGCAGGCACAACGACGAGGAGTCAAGTGGCAGAATGAGAGCGATTTCTTCACTATCATACTCACCATCCTCGACGAACAGCTTGCTGAGAGTCCCAATGCTCCGCGCAGGCGGGGGAAGCTACAAGGGTATTTGGTACACAACTCCCCACTCCCCTCTGGTCATCCCTATGCCCCCGCCCTATCAGCGATCAAATCCGGCATCGCAGCCGGTGAGCCACATGCCGTTGGCACCTCTCTAAAGATTTCAGAAGATGTTACAGATGAACTCCTGCAGGCTGGGCTCGATTTCCTCAATGCGGAAGGATGGGACGCCAAGCGTCAGATCATGGAAATGCAACAGGGACTCCTATTCCTACCAGAAGCCGAAATCCTTTTCGAACAACTCATTGCACAGGCCAGGGCCGTAGGAGATGAGCGTCTGGTCGAGTCGTTAGAACGGCATCTTGCCATTCTGCGCGATTGCAAGAACAAAGGTATTGCTGCAACCTTTGAGCGGCTCACAGTGATACGAGAGGATGATCTGCCCTTTGACTTCAAGCTGATCGCGGGGAGCATTTCAGCGCTATTAGGCGATCCACAGAAGAAATTAGCGCAAGCACAATATCTCGCCATTCAGGCAGAACAGACGAATGATGAGGATCTCAAGTCGCTTATCAATGTGATTCAACTAGCACTATTTGGTGCTGATCTCTCGCAGCTTGGTCAGAACTTGAGCGGTATGTATCTGCAGGCATGGGAGAGTATCATTTTGGGAGTCGAGACTGGTGGATTTGATCCACGGCTGATTGAAATGATTGTTCAGCAGACACTAGCAGTACTTGGTCCCGCTGCTGATAGGCGAGATCAATGGCGCGAGTATCTCGTTCAGCTGAGAAGTCAAATGGTAACAGCTAGCGAACACCAGATGATCAGGCTGTTAGATGCCATTATCGGGTTGCTAGATGCGAACGGAAATCAGGCAGGATTGGGGTTAGGTCTAACAGGTGCCTACGCGAAAATATGGAGGATAATTGTAAAATATCTATCGTAACAGAGAGTTGAAGCAAACTGATCGCCTACTGCTCATGTATATACAGGTACACATCCATCATCATTAGGAGGTATTCCATCATGACCACCATCTTCGTCTCCCATGCACGGGAGAAGGTCGTGTGTGCAGAACAGATTTACAAAGATCTTGAAGCCAAGGGCTATATCGTCTGGCGAGAGCCAGAAACCCTTGAACTTAACTCAATCCTCTATCCAAGGACCATCGAGAACGTCATTTTGGGTAGTGCTGCTGTTATCCTAATATGGAGCAGCAGTGCCGCGCGATCGGAGTGGGTGGAAAGGCACATCCTCACCGCGCAAAGGCTGAAAAAACTCATTCTGCCTATCTCGATTGACGGGACGAGTCTGCCCAACACACTCATCTCAGTCTCACCGCTCACTGGCCAGGCTCCCTGTGCAGATATCGTTGCACAACTTCCGCAAGATTTTCCTTCGCCAAACAATACTGATCCACTTACCGTACTTTCCGAACAGGCTGCCCATGATTATATTCGTGTTCGCAAAGAGGCTATTGATAACGCTGCTGAAATGCTCAAACGTGGCGAACATCGTGAAGCTGTGTTAGCTATACTGGAGTACCTCGCACAGAACGATCTGATGATGGGTGTACGTGACAAGGCACAGGAAGTGTTGGATGCCGATGCAAAAAAAGATGCTCCACCCTCATTTCGACCTAATGAGTCACGGCATATCTTTGGCGTGAAATGTAAGAACGGGCATATCTCCTACTTCGACAAGCGGAGGGTCTGTTCGGCGTATAAGGAGGTGCCACGCGATATCAGGCAGAGTGCCGGACAAGAGCTGGACGAGCTCCACCTCAAGTGTGATACGTGTGGAGGGGAGGTCGTAGCGCGTGTCGACTGCAGAGGCTACAAATGAACGAACATCAAGAACAACAGATTCCCATTCAAGGCCCTCAAGAGCCATCAGAAGAGGGCAAGCAGCTTGTTGCTCTCTTTAACGATATGGAAAACAAGCAACTTGATTTTCTTGATGCGTCGGGTAAAAGCATCATCGAACGCATCGGAACCTTCCTCGTGGTCTTGTTCGGAGTAACCGCGTTCGGAAGCACCTTCCCGCCTCCATACCTCAAAAGCAACCTTCTAGCGAAAGTGCTCGTCATCATTACGCTTATTCTTTATCTTGCGGCAATGGGTGCAAGTTTTTGGGCGATTCAGCCGCGTTACTACAGGCGTTATATATACAATGTGAGCAGGCTAGGAACAGAACTAGAGAAGATTACGACTCGCAAAATGTTCTGGCTACGAGTAGGAGGTATCCTATTTGCTCTAGGATCAGTGGCTCTTGCTGTGCTAATTATCTCTATCATCTGGAATGTATAAGGGAGGATCAGCTATGCCTGAACTCTTTCGTGCTTGGAGCAGCAGCAGAAAAACGGAACGATTGGCATAACGAAATTACAAGATGAGCAGTCAAGTAATAGAGAATGGAGCAGAGGAGTTGGTTGCGTTGCTGAACCTGGTCATCCAGTTGTTCGTTGCAGGGGTAATCCCGCTGGACTAGGTACAGATCTGACAAGCATCTATACGCAAGTATGGAAAGCAATTGTAGAACGATTCGCATAACAACAAATGAGCTTAGTACACAAATTCATTGAAACGAATCGGAATTGAGGTCTACGCTCACTCGTGCTCTGACCCGTGTTCATCTCACCTGATGGCGAAATGAATTTCGACCCCTTTCAATGAAGTGCTGTACTTAGGAGGAAAGGTGCTTTATGGAACTGATTCTGACCCGACAATCCGTAACGCAAGTCCTTGTGACTTGCGACAACGAGTCTTCCCACATCTTTGACCTTCGCGCACTCCTCCCGAACAACGACAAAGGGACTACACAGCCGCTTGACGATCCTGTCAGCTACGGTAGAGCCGTCTATGCTGCCCTCTTTCCTCCAGAGACCCCGGCCCAACACTCTCTTGCCAGTACGCCCGATCGCATCCTCCTCGTTACCAGTGACAACGACCTCGACGCTGTCCCCTGGGAATACGCCTATGGTACCTATGGCTCTGAAGTTTCTGAAGACTTTCTTGTCCTGGACTGTCATTTCGGGCGAGCTCTGCCTGCCGATCAACGCATAGCCCCACCAACATTAGACAATGGGCTGCACATCGTCGCGGTCCCTTCCAACCCACTCGATAAGGACATCCCGGCGCTCAACATCGATGGCGAATGGGTGCGCCTGCAAGAAATCGTCCAGGATGTCCCCTACGCCATCACGCTTGAACGGACTCGACCTCCCACCATTGAACGGATGCGTGCCCTGCTGGCTAATCAGCGCCATCGCGTCGTGCACTTTATGGGCCATGGTGGGCAGCAAAAGGACCTCGGTGCATTCCTCTGCTTTGAAAAAGATAATGGCGACCTCGACCCGGTAACGGCCAGGCAATTGGTGCAGCGTGTGCGCGGAACCGTGTTCCTGGTGACGCTCAACGCCTGTGTGAGCGCAACTCCCGGTCCCACGCCTTTCAGTAATCTGGCCGCGGCCCTGGTGCAACACAAGGTTCCCTATGCCCTGGGCATGCGCTTCAGCATCTATGACGACGATGCCCGCGCCTTCTCACGCGCCTTCTACAGTGAACTGGCGCGCGGCACCCCAGTCGAAGAGGCTGTGTTCCAGGCTCGTCTCGCCCTCGTCAGTAGTTCACACCCTGGGGTTGTAGGAGTGCCAGTCCTCTATACCGCCCTGAAGATGCCAGCTACCGGTTTCGCCACTGTCGAAGGTACTCCAATTATCGAAGAACATCAGCCCAGGATAGAAGTCACTGTTCTCCCGCGAGCAGAGGGAGCTTTTCAGGGGCGCATCGACGAATTGAAGCAACTCGGCGAGGTTCTAACTAGCGATAGCCGTTCACCTCTCGTGACCATTCATGGCGGTGGCGGTCAGGGGAAAACCGCCCTGGCACGCGAGACAGTCGAACGCTTTGCATATGCCTGGCCAGGAGGTGTCTGGGCGACAACGCTGGAGAATCTGCCTAGCAGGGAAGTGTTTGTCAGCGACCTCGCGCACTTCTTGGGCGTTGCCCTACAGGAGGTAGCCGATCCCGTTGAGATGGAGCGGCGAGTGCTTGCTCGGCTCGCGGGGCATCGAACGCTGATCGTGTTGGACAATGCCGAGACACTGGTTGAAGCGGTCGAAGTGAATAACGAAGGTGCCATACGCCTGGCTCAGTTCATCCGAGAACGATTGCCTCGACCGCCAGTGAGCCTGCTGGCTACCTCCCGCTCTTACCTGGGGTGGAGTAACGAAATTGGATGGGACCTGGCGGGTTTAGCACCAAAGGAGGGCACCGAGCTGTTCCTACAACATGCGCCAGGCAAGGCAAAAGGAATAGATAGAGCGTTGGCGTGGGAACTTAGCCAGAAGGTAGAAGGCCATCCACTCAGCCTCCGTCTCCTGAGCAGTGCGTTCAATGCAAGTGATCTCGCTCTTTCAGCCTTTGTCGATGAATATGAAGCACAGTTGTCGAGTGCTGTAAACAAGTATGCCGGAGCTGACCACCGTCACCGTACGCTCTATGCAAGTATCGACACCAGTGTACGCTACCTGGATACCACACTGCGCTCTCTGCTCAGTGGGCTATGGATATTTCACGCACCCTTCTTACCGGAAACCGCAAGCACTATCTTCGATCCACAGGCTAAGGATACTGAAAGCGATCACTCGCCGGTGTATGATCACTTGGCAGTGCTGTGGCAACGTGGCCTACTGACTCGTCAAGTTGCTCCCTTGCGCGATGGCCCAGTACTGCTCTACCACCTGCAGCCGACGATGCGCCCCTACACGGAGCAGCATCTGGAACAGGTCCACGAGCGCAAAGATTTGGTAGCGCAGTTTGGGGCAACGTATGCCGATCTCGTTCACTTTCTTGAAGAGGAATTGGACCGTAGTGCCGGCGCAGTCTACATCGCACAGCAAGCTCGTGAGGACATTGAGCGGGGGATAGATTGCGTAGCAGGGTTGAAGCAGGGGTACTTTCTGCTTCACTGGGGAAAAGTATTACGGCAGTTGGGTGATACACATCGTGGTTTGGCATTGACTGAAAGAGCATTGGAGAATGCGCAGGGCGAAGATCGACAACTGGAGATACAAGCCCTCAATAGCATGGCTCTTATTTGCGTGGCGTTGGGACAGCTACAGGAGGCACTGACATTTTGTGAAAAAACCGTGCCAATGACACGTGAAATAGGTGACCGTGTAGGCGAAGCTTTTGCACTTAGCTCTATGGCCGTGGTGTTCCAGAGAACGGGGCATCCGCAGGAGGCGCTGGCCAAGTGTGAACAAGCGTTGTCAATTGTGCACGAGATAAAGAGCCGAGAGAACAGAGGCATTATACTTAGCAGCATGGCTCAAGTGTACATGGGAACGGGAAAACTTCAACAGTCACTGGACCTCTACGAACAAGCCTTGGCCATCTTACGCGAGGTAGGTAATCGGCTGGCTGAAGCTGGCACACTCGATGATATGGCGTGGGTATATCAGAGAAAGGGACAGCCGCAGCGGGCACTGGACCTCTACGAACAAGCGTTGCCCGTCTTCCGTGAGTTAGGCGACCAGAAGAATGAAGCCAACACACTCGGAAACATGGCCGTGCTACAAGGAGACACAGGACAGCCACAGCAAGCATTGAAGCTGTTTGAACAAGCCCTGTCTCTCAAGCGAGAGGTGGGCGACCGGGCAGGTGAGGCCACCACGCTGGACACAATGGCTAAGGTGTATCAAGATACAGGACAGCCACAGCAAGCATTGAAGCTGTACGAACAAGCCCTGTCTCTCACGCGCGAGGTAGGCGAGCGACCTAAAGAAGCTACTACACTCAACAATATGGCCGAAGTGTACCGGACAGCAGGGCAACCGCAGCGAGCGTTAGCATCGTACGAACAAGCATTATCTATCTTACGTGATGCAGAGGATCAGGCAGGCGAAGCGGCTACTCTCAACAATATAGCACTAGTGTATCAGACGTTTGGACAGGTACAGCAGGCATTGGAGTATTCTGAACAAGCTCTGTCTATTAGCCGTGCTACGGGCGAAAGGGGAAATGAAGCTATCGCGCTTGACAACATGGGTGTAGTGTATCATAACACTGGACAATCACAACAAGCCCTGGTCTTACAAGAACAAGCGCTGCAAATTCTGCGTGAGGTAGGCAACCGCGCAGGAGAGGCTACTGCACTTTCCAATATAGATGGTATAAATTTCGCAATCGGGCGATCAGAGCAGGCGCTAACGCTGTACGAACAAGCTTTGTCTCTCACGCGCGAGGTAGGTAATCGGGCAGGCGAGGCTACAGTGCTCAACAATATGGCTATAGTATACCAAAAAACAGAGCAACTGAAGCAGGCACTGGACATTTACGAGCAGGCCCTGCATATTTTCCGTGAGGTCGGTGAGCGACCTAACGAAGCCATCACACTCAATAACATGGCTGAAGTCTATCGAGCGATGGGACAATCCCAGCAGGCACTGGACCTCTACGAACAAGCCTTACCTATTCTCCATGAGCTGGGCAAGCGGTCCGATGAAGTAGCTATGCTCAACAAAATGGCAGAGATATATCAGAATGATGGACACCTTCAGCAAGCAGTTGTACGATTCGAACAAGCTTATTCTATCGCCCGTGAGGAGAGCGATCTGGAGGGGAAAGAAGTATTGCTGACCAACATGGGAAAGGTATACAGGGATATGGGGCAACCGCAGCAGGCACTGAGCCTCTACGAGCAAGCCCTGTCCATCGCACGCGAGATAGGCAATCGAGTAAGTGAAACTACCATGCTTAATAATATGGGCAGGGCTTATGAGCAAATGGGTCAGTTGCAGCGAGCACTGAGCCTCTACGAGCAAGCCATGTCCATCGCACGCGAGATAGGCAACCAAACAGGGGAAGCTAACGCACTTATCAATATGGCGTGTGTCCACAAAGAGACAGGGCAATCGCAGCAAGCGCTCGCCCTCTACGAGCAAGCCTTGCCTATCAAGCAGGTAATAGGTGATCAGGAGGGCGAAGCCGACACGCTTGCTTTCATGGCAGACGTATACACAAGCATCGGTCAGTCACAGCAAGCCCTCTCTCTCTATGAGCAAGCCCTCTCTCTTCAGCAAAAGATGAGTAACTGGATAGATGAAGTTACAACGCTCATCAGTATGGCACGGATATATAACAATCTAGCGAAACCGCAGCAAGCGCAGGTCCTCTATGAACAAGGGTTACTTCTTCAGCAAAAGTTGGGTAACCGGGATGGAGAAGCTAATATATTTGCTGAGATGGCTGCGATGTATGCGGACATGGGACAGCCACAGCAGGCATTGGCTCTCTACGAAAAAGGCCAGTCTATCGCACACGAGGTGGGCAACCAAGTAGAAGAGGCCAAAATGCTTGCCAACATGGCTGATGTGTACGTGGAGATGAGACAGGCACAGCAGGCGCTCGCCCTCGACGAACAGGCATTATCCCTTCTGCAAAAGGTGGGAGATCGGGCGAACGAGGTTGCAATACTCACCAGTATCGCCGTATTGCAGTATCAGCATCTCGACCTTCCCGAGGAGGCGATCAAGAAGATGGAACAGGCACTCGCTGTATTAACAGAAACAGGCCTATCGCAAGGCGCAGCCGGCCTGACCTCTGACACCTTACGGCGGCTTCTTACTATTATGCACTCTGGTGCGTCCCTTGATACGCCGAATAGCAGTTCTGCGACCGTGCCTGCCTCTCAGATCCAACTGGTTATCGACAACACGATCGCTGCAATGACAGAGATGCCTGATCATCATGGCGCGTGGCGCCATGCAGTGTTGGAATCATTGCAGAGAGTGCAACAACAGGGACTCAAATGGCGGAGCGTGCGTGATTTTTTCACCGCTGTCCTAGCCATTCTCGATGGGCAAACATTTACCCTGCCTGCCGAGCATCCTTACGCACAGGCAGTGGAGGAGATTCTAAAGGGTATTGCAGCTGCTCCCGAGCCAACCTCTGGAGGTAAATTTTCAGTATCATTGTACCAACAAGCCCTGGCAACCAAGCATCTGGAGGGGGATCTCGCAGGCGAAGCTGCTATCCTCATCAATATGGCTGAAAGATATAAGGATGAAATGCGGCAGCGGGAGGCGCTGGAGCTGTACGAAAGAGCACTATCTATTCAGCGCAGAATAGGCGACAGGGTAGGGCAGGCTGCCACGCTTACTAGTATTGCTGATGTGCATTATATGACATGGCAACCACAGCAGGCGTTAGCATTCTACGAGCGAGCCTTGCCTATTTTGCGCTCAATCCGTGACAGGGAACGTGTAGCAGCTATTCTCAACAACATGGCGGTAATATATAAAGGCATGGGGAAACCGCAGCGAGCGCTAAAGCTGTTAGAACAAGCCCTAAAGATTGTACGGAAGCTGGGCTACAGAAAATATGAAGCTGCCACGCTTAATAACATGGCTGAGATATATCGTGCAGCAGGTAAACTGGAGCGAGCGCTAGTGCTGTATGAACAAGCTCTGCCTATTGTTCGCGAAGTGAGCAATCGAACAGGGGAGGCCACTACACTCAACAACCTGGCACTGGTATACCGAGCGAGAGGGAAATCAGAACAGGCGCTTGTATTCTACGAACAAGCCTTGTCCATTTTGCGTGAAGTGAGAGACAAGGCGGGGGAAGCCAACACGCTTACTAACATGGCAGTAGCATACGATCATCTCGACCGCTCCCAAGAGGCGATCAAGCATCAAGAGCAAGCTCTCGCTGTTTTGATTGAAGCCAACCTACCAAAGGACGCATCTGGAAGATCGCTAGAGGAACTGCGACATATCCTGCAAAGCATGCAAACCGGAACCGCGCTTACCTCTTCGATTATCGACCCTGCCACGCTGTCCGCCGACGACATCGAGCAAATCATTAATAGTACCGTCGCAGTCATCACCATCGCAGAACATCAACGCTCTGAATGGCGCAAAGCAATGGCGGAAACGCTGCTGGAGACTCAGCAAAGAGGGGCAGCTTGGCAGAGCGAGGTCGATTTTTTCATCGCTGTTCTCGCTATCCTCGATGGACAGACACCCACATTGCCCGAAGATCATCTCTATATTGAGGCTGTGAGGGCAATCCAAGACGGCATCACAAGTTACCTTTAAGTCATCCCCGCATACCGCGCAACAGCAGTATGACATCCTTGAAGTGTCAACGCTGCAGGCTATGGTAGCCCAATTGGTGCATCTGGGACGCCCACAGGATGCGCTGGCGCTCTACGAGCAGGCCCTGCGTACCTATCAAAATCTTGGTGACGTACGTAACACATCGATGACACAGAGTGCCATAGCAAACGTACTCAGCAAAATGGGACGCCCGCACAAAGCGCTTGAGCTCTACAAGCAAGTACTGCATACAGTACAGACCCTAAACGATATGCAGGGTATAGCAGTGACTCAACAGGCGATGGCAGATGTGCTAGGAGAACTGGGGCGGCCACAGGAGGCGCTAGTGCTCTATGAACAAGCACTACTCACCCTACAAATCCTGGATGACTGGCATAACCTGGCGATTACACAGCATACGATGGCGAATCTGCTGGAGGATGTAGGACGGCCGCAGGAGGCACTGGCGCTCTATGAGCAAGCCCTGCATATTCAGCATGGCCTTGGTGATGTACGTAAAGTAGCGATCATCCAGGGAAATCTCAGTCAGCTCCTGTTCAAGCAAGGTGAACATAAGCAAGCTCTGGCGATGGCTTGGCAAGCCTATACGAGTCTGAGCCAGAACGACTTGTTACATGATGCCCAGGAGTTAAAGAAGGTACTCATATCTATGAAAAAACGTGTGCGAGGAACTGCGCAGTTTGACGCGCTCTGGGAACAGGTAAACGAGGAACCACAGCCCGACTGGCTGCGAAATGTAGTGGCAGGCTCATCATTTGTGCTGGCTCGCATGTCGTCAAAGGAACTGGCGGTTGCGGTCGCGAAAGGACTTGTTGAGTCTCAGTATGTCGTGCCGGGTGTATTTTTCTAAAGTCTCATAAAATCGTACCTAGTAGTCGCAATTGGTGGCGGCTCTGCTTCTCCAGTACGAAACGATCAGCGGATCGAGCTGGAGGCGGTACGATTGGAGGCTCTATGATACGGCGCGGACAGACGACCACCTTACAAGAGCGGTTGGACATCAGTGAACGGGCAGCCGCTGGAGAGTCCGACCCAGAGATTGCGGCGGCGCTGGGTTGCTCGGTCTGGACGGTGCGCAAATGGCGCCGCCGTGGTCAACATCAGGGGCGTACTGGCCTCAGTTCCCACATGGGCCGCCCCACAAGCGGACCGCTCAGCTCTCTTCCAGTGGAACTCCGCGATGCCATCTTGCACTTGCGCCGGACGCATCCGGGTTGGGGACCGACTACCTTGCTGGCGGAACTCCGCCTGGATCCCCGCTGGGCAGATCATCCGCTGCCCAGTCGTTCCCGCATTGCGGCACTGCTGGGCGCTGAGAAACTCACGCGTCGCTATCAGACGCATTGTGAACTGCCTCCTCCCCCAATCCAGCCGGAAGGCGCCCCTCATGACGAATGGGAACTCGATGCCCAGGGAAGCATGCACGTGGCGGGAGTGGGCAAAGTCAGTTTGATCACCATTATTGATGTGGTGAGTCGTCTCAAGGTCGAGAGCTATCCGTGTCTGAATACGACCAATCCTCCCTTGGAAGCCTATCAACTCATGCTCCGACGGGCCTTCCTGACGACGGGCCTGCCACGGCGTATCTCCTTGGATCACGGAACGGTCTTTTATGATAACACGTCTGCGTCGCCATTTCCGACCCGCTTGCATCTCTGGCTCCTGGCTTTGGGGATCGATGTCTGCTTCACGCGCAAGCGCTGTCCCACCGACCATGCCAAGATTGAGCGCACGCATCAAACCATGACGCTACAAGCACTGCTGGGCCAGCGCTGGTCGGATCAAACGGCGTTATGGGCCGGCCTGGACGCGCGACGGGTTATGCTTAATGAGCATATCCCCAGTTGCGTCTTACAGGGTCGCGCTCCCTTAGAGCTCTACCCGCAGGCTGCGCACTCGGGTCGTTCGTATCGACCAGAATGGGAAGCGGAGATGCTCGACCTAGTTCGTGTCTTTGAGTACCTGGCGAACTGTCGCTGGTTTCGACGTGTGCGGGCCAATGGGCGGCTCGACATTGGGGGCTATGACTACTATCTGGGCATGGTCTTGCGCAACCAGATGCTCGAACTGCACTTCGATGCCAAACAAGGCTGCTTCCTGGGGCAGCCAGCATGCAGTGAGAGTATCCTCACGATTGCACCCCAGGGTCTGACGAAAACCGACCTGATGGGCGAACTCGGACACCTGCTCGCCTTACCCGTGTACCAACTCGCCCTCCCCTTTACCCATGAGGCATGGCGCCAGCTTGAGTATACTCGCGTCTTGACCGGTACGACTTTCTGAGACTTTCATCGAAAAAGGGGGTACGACATACCGAGACTCAACAGACTCTTCCGCAACTTCCGAGCTTTGTGGCGTCATTGGAGTGAATAGCTCTGATAAACTGTCAAAAGAACTGTCAATCGGTCTATTTCGTAAGTATATATTTCAGTTAGAGCAAGGTGGAAAGCTAATGCAGCAGCATTTTTGAACAATGGATGAGCGGGAGTCCCCCCTTCGACCCCTTCACCCCTCATTTGAGCCTGGATGAGTCACTCATCCGGCACTCTCCTCATTACTTCTAGAAAGGTGTGGCATACAGTACACGAACATCTACTCCAATGCATGGCTCGATATCTTTCAGGACTAGTACGGGAGCAAGTACTTCAAACATGAATGCCAGAACTACCTCAAGAACTATGCCCTTGCGATGATATCGCCAGAGAAGAAGATGCTTCGCTCGTCTTGCTTCATCCACATATGCGCTATTACATCACGCGAACGATGCCGTGTTTGGGGAGGGTGGTTTCTCCCTCCCTAGCCACGAAAAATCGTTAGATGTTCCCTCCTCCAGCATATTACCTTATGTGCGGGGGACATCCTGTTTACCCATGCCTGTAAAGAAAGGAGGTATCCTATGCATAAACGTAAGAACGTGACACCACGCGAGGTACAACCCTTGCTCCTGACCATTCCACAAGTAGCGACCACACTTGGCGTCAGCAAGAGCAAGGTCTATGCTCTCATGAATACAAAGGGATTACCCTACGTCAAGCTCGGGGAGGTGAAACGTGTTCCCCTGACAAAATTGCAGCGGTGGCTTGAGCAGCAAGAGCAATCTGCTTGAGAGGGAGTGCTGCCTCGTACCCTCTCATTCCACGCCTTACTCCGGGAATATGTCTCAGGGTAAGGCGTTTTCCTGTTTTGAGCACTGAGGAGGATAACTTATGACAGAAGAAGAGAAGCAATCCAAAGAGCGCAAACCCAAACGTCGTGGCAAGGGTGAAGGCTCCATCTACTATGACAAGAAGAATGACAGATACGTGGGAAGCTTTTATACCCAGGAGGGCAAGCGCAAGTATGTCTATGGTAAGACCGAGAAGGTAGCGCGAGAGAAGTTACGAGCAACACAACGGGCTGAGGAACAAGGGTTGCTGGTGGCTGGCCCGAAGCAAACGCTGAGGCAGTTTCTTGAACACTGGTTAGAGAACGTGCATAAGCCGAGGATTCGTGTGAGCACCTATGTCTATTATCACAGTATGGTTCACAAACATATTCTTCCAGAGCTTGGGCATCTTCAGCTACGAAATCTTAAGCCAGAGCATGTCGAGGCGTTCTATGCGCGAATGGAGAAGGAGGGGCTTTCAGCGGGTACGGTGAATTTAATGCATGGGGTACTTCACAAGGCTTTAGAGCAGGCGGTACGCAGGGGAATGATCCCAAGGAATGTATGTGACCTCGTTTCACCCCCGCGTCTGGCAACACGTGAGGCGCAGCCATTGACGACAGACCAAGCCCATAAGTTGCTGGAAGTAGTAAGAGGACATCAATTAGAGGCGGCACTTACTTTAGCCCTGGTAACGGGAATAAGACGCGGTGAGTTGCTTGGCCTACGTTGGCAGGATATCGACTTCGAAAAGAAGAGTCTTCAGATACGGCGTACGTTGAGCTATCTCACGGGACACGGGTTCAAAGAGTCCGAACCCAAGACCGCCGCGAGTAGACGCAAAATCATACTTCCCAAGTTCGTTCTCGATGTGCTCAAGCGATATCGTGCTCAGCAGAAAGAGATACGTTTGAAAGTAGGCCCGGCCTGGCAAGATCATGACCTGGTGTTCTGTAACGGACATGGGGGGTTTCTGCGTCCCGATCGACTTGTTGAGATGTTTCACACCCTCCTCAAGGACGCTGGGTTACCACATATGCGCTTTCATGACCTGCGACACAGCGCGGCTACCCTCTTACTCAGTATGGGTGTTGCTGCGAAAGTGGTGCAAGAAATCCTGGGCCATAGTCGGATCGGCGTGACATTGGACACCTATTCGCATGTGCTGCCAGGCATGCAACAAGACGCGATGGAGAAGTGGGATGAGTGGTTGAGAGACGATGGCGATGCAGAAGAGGAATCCGAGTGACCCCCTGTTTTGACGGTCATTTTCAGGCGATGGCTGTCAAAATAGCTGTCAGGTCGCGCTTTCACGCATGCAGGTGAAGCGATGGAGCAAGCCGAGAGGGGCATGGAGAGTTGTCTGGGGTAGCGCCAAAGTGGTATGCTCATACCAAAACACGCCCTGGAAATATAGTAGGAGTCCATACATGTCTACGTCATTACGCGTTCTTGCCGCCGATGTTGGCACAGGCACGCAAGATATCCTGCTCTTCGAGAGCGGCAAAACCATAGAGAACTGCTTTAAGATAGTCATGCCATCTCCTACAGTCATCGTCGCTGAACGCATCAAGCGGGCAACTGAACGTGGCCTGCCCAT
>Ga0207646_10003710_pt1 | contig 17041 bp, 9 predicted proteins | sample KBSK5502metaG_FD_184343 | JGI IMG/M metagenome (GOLD analysis project Ga0207646, IMG submission 184343) | Corn, switchgrass and miscanthus rhizosphere microbial communities from Kellogg Biological Station, Michigan, USA - KBS K5-50-2 metaG... | ecosystem: Host-associated > Plants > Roots >... | reverse complement strand
ACGGCAAGCAACATTTGGGCTTGGGTGATTGTCAACTGCGCAACGGCGAGGGGCAGACGCGCCACCTTTACCTCGTCCTGCTGGTGCACAGTCTGCTCACGGCACAACTGCGGCAGGGTCGTGTGAGTGGGTGGGCTCAGGAAACGCTGACGACCATCGGCGAAGCCTGCCGGGCAGTGCTGCGCGAGACCCTCGGCAAGACGATCTCCTGGGCGATTGAACGCGCCACGCTGGATGGCTGGAATAAGGAGAGAATCAAAGCTCATTTGGCTCTCGTCTAAATTTGCAAAAGTTCAGTCATAAGTCAGACTCATCGCGTCACCTCCTCATAGGCCGAGAGGGGTGTGTGTGCGACAGCTTGCTGAAAGTGGACGGACCAATTCCAGGCCGCGGGCGGGGCCGTCCGCCGCAGTGATAATTGCCAGAGTGCATCGACATGTTCTTTCTGCGCGACCAGCTCGCCGCTTCTGGTCGCGGCTTGGTGTTCGGCGATGATCAGCTCGCCGCTGCGGATCATGATCTGTTGCTGATTTTGCTCGATCACGACGCGCTCACCGACGTGTTGTGGTGGGACCGAGTAACGGCTGCGTGCGAATTGGACGAAGCCTTCGGCACTGACCCGCCGTGAATGTTGCTCGCTGATCCGATAGGGAGTGATCGAAGTCTGTGAGGTGAGATTTTCTGCACTCAGCAACGCACACGGCTGCTGTCCGGTCGTGGCGTGAATTCTGGCATTCGCCTCACTGAGCCAAGCCCAGCGTTGCGCGAGCAGGTCTGGCAGATCGGCAAAGGCTCGGCCATTGAGAAAGCCGTCCTTAATATACTCGACCATGCGTTCGACTTTGCCTTTGGTGCGCGGGCGACGGACCTGATGCGTGCGCGGCACGATCCCATAGTAATGCAGGAAGTCGAGCAACTGCCGGTTCCACTCCGTGGCCGAGAGCTTGACCGACTTCATATTGTCATAGTTATGTGCCCGCGCGGATTATGTGGCCGCGCGGGCATTATCAGGGTAGATGTGGTGAGCGGCGCCCCCTCTTGGGAACATAATTCCTACAAGGAATTCAGCCAATCCAAGAGAGCTTGGTCGTCCTTCCAAACGGCTCTTCGCGGGAATCCCGCCGAAGATTCCCAAGGCAGCTCACACACGCGTAGGGCCTTTTCCTTGATCTGCGTGGTGATCTCCGCATAGTGATTGGTCGTTTCCAAACTGACATGCCCGAGCCATCCCCGAATCACGTTCACCTCAACCCCGGACTCGAGCAGGTGCACGGCTGCGGTATGACGAAATAGATGGGGGCTCACATGCCTCGGGTGGCCGCCGCCGGAATCGAGATGACCGCAGTGCCGACGCACGATTTTGTAGATGCCAAACCGAGTCAGCGGCCGGCCTGGCCGTGAGGTGAAGACCGGAGCCTCGGCATCTCGTGGTCGCTTACCTTGCTCGATCAATCGCTGTAGTTGTTCAGCGGTTTCAGCCCACAGCGGACAGGTCCTCCATTTGTTCCCCTTCCCACACAGTTGCACGCGCGGTGGTGGGCCGAAATCCACATGGCCCAGACGAAGGTCGGCAACTTCCTGCACCCGCGCCCCCGTGTTGTACAGGAAGAGGAGCAGAGTTCGGTCGCGCAAGGCGCGATCATCTGCGGTGGAAAGGCTCTGAAACAGCACCGCCATTTCCTCACGTTCAAGGAAATGGGTCTGTGGACGATGGACTCGCTTGGCAGGGATCAACGCCACTTGTTCACAGGTCCGGAGCATTTCGGGAGACCTCTGGGCGAGGTACTCAAAGAAGGTATGCAGGGCTGCCAGCCGCTGATTCCGACTTTGAATGCGATTCTGGCGGTCGTCCTCGAGGTGTCTTAAAAACTGCTGGACTCGTTCAAAGGTGAGGTCCGTCATCGTTAGTTGAGTGACTCGGCGCCGGCCTTCCTTGGCCACAAAGCAGAGGAACAGCCGCAGGCCGTCTCGATAGCTGCGGATCGAGTTCGGCCGGAGCCCCAGCTGAACTTTGAGGTGGTCCTCAAAGAACGAATGCACCATCTGACCGAGAGTGATGGTCATGGCCGCACCTCCTTTTTGATCAAATCGCGTGCAAACCCCTCAAACCGCCGATTTGCCTCTTCCAGCAACGGGTCGATGATCGTCAGGTAAACGGAAGTCGAGACCGGGTCAACATGTCCCAGAAACGTCGCCAGGCGCAGCAAGCCGGCTTGCGGGTCGACTCCGGAACGATACCAGCGCAAGAGGGTGCCCACGGCGAATGAATGGCGAAGGTCGTGCAGGCGCGGGCTCGAAGTCCCTGGAGGAACGGTAAGCTGAAGTTGCGGCACCAGGGCGTGAAATGTTTGGCTGATCGTCTCCGGAGTAATTGGTCGCCCCTGCCTGAATGAGAACAGGGGCGTGTCAGCAGGAAGCGATGCCAGGTCTCGGGCTTGCACGAAATCCTTCAACAAGCTCTCGATCCGAGGCCCGAATGGCGCCAGCCGACTCTTGTAAAACTTCGTCTCCTTGATGACCAGCAGCCGACGCTGGAAGTCGAGGTCTCCGATCCTCAGCCGGCTGACCTCTCCGACCCGCAGGCCCAAGCCGTAGAGCAGCGCAAAGATGGTGCGATAGGTCATCCCACGTAATGGAGCGCCCGGATTGTCTTTCAAGCCGGCGGCGACACCGAGCAACCGACCTGCGGCTGTGCGATCAAAGATGAAGGGCTTTCTGGGCGCGGTCTCTCGTTTGGGTCGTGTCCGGAGGGGAGACCGCTCAAGCAGCCCTTGTCCGACCAGCCAGGTCAAGAGCCGCGAGACCGTGCACCGCAGATGGTTGTAACTCCTCGCTCGCTTCCGCGGCCGCGATGCCAGGAAAGCATTGAGCAGGGTTGAGGTGATCTCCTCCAGAGCACCGACGTGCTGCTGGACCAAGTAACGATCAAGCAGCCTCAGCGCATTCTCTTCAACGGCGAAGCGACAACCGAGGGCCCGCTTGTGAGCGAGGAACCGTTCGATACTTTCTCCAAGAAAGCTTTGGAAACTACGGTCGGCGGATTTCATAAGACCTCCTCCCCATCGCCGCAAGCGACTTCGCGCAGCGCCTCAAGATCCACTTTGCTGTAGATCTCAGTGGAGGCCGGCGACCGATGTCCGACGTAATCGCCGATGAGTTTGAGGGGAAAATTGGCCTCGACCAGCCGCTGCACACAAGTATGGCGGAGCGTGTGAGAGCCGGGCCTGGCGACAGCAATGCCAGCCTTGTGGAGATAGTGAGAGGCGGTCGAGGAAATCCCCTCGTAGGTCAGCGGGGTTCCGGGCGCCATGGTCCGAAAAAAAAGATGGCGATCAGTGGTCTCCGGCCGGGCAAACTTCAGGCAGTTCAGGATCGCCTGCCCGACAATCGGCGACAATGGGTAAACCGTCGAGTGGTCGGCCTTGCGGTCCGGGACGCGCAAACGGTCGTTTTTCCAATCGATGTCATCCAAGGTCAGCGCGGCCACCTCGCGCGCCCGCAGGCCATAAGTCACCAACAGCAGCAGGATCGCATAATCCCGCTTCCCCCGTGGCGCACGGCAGTCGACCACCTCCAACATGCGGCGCACTTCATCCCAGGTGATCGAGCGAGGGATGTTTGACAGGCGGTAAGTATGTGGTTGCTCGACCACACTGCTCAGGTCGCGAGGCAGCACTCTTTGGCGATACAGATACCTGAGCAGCACGCGCACCACGCCGCAAGCATCTCGGAGACTGGCCCAGCGCACTTTTTGGCTGAACTCAGAGACAAACCCGCTCAGGACGGGCGGCGAGAGATGTCTCAGATCGGTGAGCTCGATGGATTGAAGATAAGCGGCAAACTGTCGGAGGTAGTGTGAGTAGTGAAGGATGGATGTCTCCCGCAGCCCTCTCTCTTGCCGCAGGTAGACGAAGAATTCCGGCGCCCACTGCTGAAAAGGATTCTCCGGTTTGACAGGTCGCCCCGTCCCCGCAAAATCGGGCAAGATGAGGCGCAGCATTTGTTGAATCGGATTTCGCAAATCCTTGGCCAGCTTCTTGAGTGCTGGCGACGACTTCGGTCCCTGGACGCGATGCTGCAGCCAGGAAGCGACAAAAGAATCGAGATGAACTGGTAGCTCGGCCCAAGTAGTTGCGCCCTGGGCTCGCGCGTGATCCCCGAAACTGACGAGCAACGGGACACGACGAGAAACACTCCTCCAGGAGTAGCCTTGTTCCGAGAGCCAGGTCACATATTGATTGATGGGACTGCTGATCCACGATGCTTGAATCCGGTCAACGGTATCCGGACGGACAAAGTAACGTTCTAACATAGATAATCTCCTTTCTTTGTTCTCTCGGGAGATTATCTTCTGATGGGCAAGCGCAATTATGTGAACGCCCGTGATTCGGGAGCCTTTATTTTCTTCCGACTACGAGTCAATGGCCACATAACGCGGCCGGGCACATAAGTATGATTATGTGGCGAGGAACATAATCATAGAGGATCGTCTGCGGCCAGCCGCCGAAATATTCAAATGCCTCCTGGTGGCAGCGCAGGAGGGTTGCCATCTTCATGTCAGTGGTGAAAGTGACAAACAGCATGCGCGAGAAACTGAGCACACAGACGAAGGCGTAGATTCTGATCAGCGCTCCCGCCGGAGTGGTGAAAGAGCCACAATTGGCCCAGTCGGCCTGGGCCTGTTCGCCCGGCGCGGTTTCAAACCGCACCGTCATTTTCTGGTGGCGCTTCCGGTCATGATAAGCCGGCAGTGTCCGCACGAACCGCCTGACCGTATCAATCTCACCGGCATAGCCCATGGGTTTGATTTCACTGAGCAACCGCACGGCCGAGAGCCGACATTCGGCATAGCGCTTCGTGAGATAAGCTTTGAAGGCGTCGAGGCAGGAAGTCCGCTCCGGAGAGTTAAACTCCGCCGGAGTCTTCTCGCGCAGGACGCGTCTGATGGTGTTTCTGGAATACCCGGTGAGTTCAGCCATCGCCCGAATCGAGTATCCCTGCTGCTTGAGCAATTTGATGTCCATCCATTCCTCCAATCTGAGCCTGGCTCTCTCCTCCTGTAAAGTTGACATTCGGAGAGAAGCTTGGGTTATGGGAATGGGCGGGTCAATTCCTCATGCTTGTTAGTGGGTCAGTTTTGCATGCTTGTTGACATCGCGATCACCTGCGTATTGGTCGCGTCGCGATACTCAATGATCACCTGCCCGCGGTCGGCCGGCGTTTCATCCTTCGTCCGATAGTAAGCCTTGAACTCGAACTGCTGCGTCCCGTTCGCGATGCTCGCGGCAAACGCCGACACGTCCACGTCCTGGCGCAGTTCGGCCGTGGCGCTGTTGCCGGCATAAAAATAGGTGCTCCCCGTGACACTCGCCGGGAAGCCGTTCACTCCCGCGGTGGCTTGCGTCCAGGCACCGGAGACCTGCGTCCAGCCTGGAATCTGCCCATTGACGAGCGCCGCTTCATTGCCCGGATTCGAGAGCAGATTGGCGCCGATGGTTGCGCTCTGATTCGCTCCGGTATTCACGGTGGGCGGCTGATTGACGATCGCCGGGTTGATCGTGATCACCGCATCGTCACTGTTCGTGAGTGCGGTATCGCTCGCCGTCAGACGTAGCACATATGTACCTGCCGCGCTGAAGCTCGCCGTGGTGGCCGCTGCGTTCGGATTGGTGAAAGTGACCGTGCCGGGGCCACTGACTTTGCTCCACGCGACACTGAGCGTGCTGCCGGTGGGCAGCCCGTCATCGGCGGCCGTCCCGGCGAGCGTCGCCGTCGCTGGCAGCGTGATCGTCTGATTCGGCCCGGCATTGACTATCGGCGCCTGATTGACCGTGCCCGGATTGACGGTCACCACGACATCATCACTGACGGTAAACTGTGAATCGCTCGCCGCGAGCCGCAGCACATAGGTGCCGGCCACGCTGAAGCTGACGCTCGTGCTGGCGTTGCCCGGATTGCTGAAGTTGGCCGGCGCCGGGCCGCTCACCTGACTCCACATCAGGCTCAGGGTGCTGCCTGCTGGCAAGCCGTCATCCGTCACCGTGCCGCTAAGCGTCACTGCATTGGTCGGCATGGTGATCGTCTGATCGGCTCCGGCATCGACCACCGGCGGATGGTTGTAAGCGCTCGCGCAGACGCTGCGGTTCCAGGAGTTGTCAAAGAGCAGGACTTCGGCTTCAGTCAGCGGGCGGGTGTAGAGCTTGACTTCGTCCACCACGCCGACGAGCCGGCTCTCGAAGCTTTCACCCGAACTGCCGATCACGAGCGGCTTGACGTTCTGGTAGCCAATCGGATAGCCGGCCGGCTGCGTCGCTTCGAGGTGGCCGTTGAGATAGAGTCTGAGACTGCTCCCGTCATAAGTCCCGACCAGGTGATAGAACTGCCCGGCTTACTACAACCTCTCCTGCAATTTTTTCAGCACACGCTGGGCGGATGTACTTAACCGACTATTGGCAGAGCTTGATGATTTTGCCAGAAAGCGAGTAGGATCTTTCTGAGCAATAATCGTTTTCAATTCGCTGGATATTTTTCCATCAGCGCCAGGCGAAAGGTAATTCTCCAATACATACACTGCCTGACAAGCTGACAAATCATCCAGTTTGTCAGAATATGTGGTCATTATTCCCAAAATCGGTTCAAGGCCAATTCGAGCTGGCACCTTCCCAAGTGCCCAAATCAAAGATGGATTTGCTTCAGATGAGGCGAGCAACTGAAACATTCGCCCTACAATCTCCTTTGCTTCATCATCGCTTAACTCTAATGACAAAAGCTCCGGTGGCAAATCAGGACCATAGTCGTAGGGAACAATTTGAGATGATATAGACTTATCATCTCGATTATCGAGCCCGGTCTTTGCGATTGTAAGCACGCGAATGAAATGGCGCTCCAAAAGCATCGCGACTTGAAGTTGCGCTTCCATTCTTTTAGCATCTTCAAGAGCTTTAAGATTGCCGACCAGATCCTCAAGTTCTTTCCTCATACTTTTACCTCAAAAGATTTTTCCCATATTTGTTCTCTATTTCAACTCGATACTCGTATTTTCGAAAGTCCCAAGTCTCTTTATCCACCGTATAAGCACGCGAATCTGTTCCCCCTGCTAGCGGAAATGCCTTGAGTCTTTCGCTAAGCGTAACAATCGCTGAGAAGAGCAGATTCTCTGGGCTTTCCGTCAATCCGCCCAGCTTAGTGTTCTTAAGTTGATAAGATATGAAAATTGCCTCCATAGCCTTCCTGATTTGAAATGTCGTGACGCCGGGATCAGGCTTGTTGTAAACCAGGAAGGCAAAGGTATCCTCAGTATTCCCATTACGAGATCTTTGGAATTGAACGCGCATCCGATTGAATTGGCAGGGGCCAGCTTCACTAGGCAGATTCAGGTTTAGCTCCCCCGGCGCAATTGATAGAGCCCCCTCCAAGGCACAGCCAACTACCCCAACCACTGCCAAAACCTTAAGGCCTGTGTAAAGATTTGACAGGGAGTTTCTTATTAAGTCGGTTGTGGTTAGCTCAGCAACGCTGGAGTTGCCAGTGGGGTCAACCTTGTTAGCCGGGTCACCGTTTGCATATTGATACTTATGCAAGGTCTGCGGCTCACAGCGACATCCTTCATAAGTATCAAATGTGAGAAGGCGACCAATATCTACTCTCAGGTATCTGGCGCGGTTGTAGTAGAAACCAAGGCTTGAATCAAACTGCTCACCGGCGTACAAGTAGTCATTCAGCGTTGCACCCGTTCTACTGATTAGGTTGCCGAAGGCATCGTAGGTATAAGTATCCGTGATGCTGCCAGCCGCGCTTGTTAGCAGTCGTACACTGCCGTGCCCATCATAACCGTAGAAACTCGCTGTCCAGTTGCCCGAGATTAACTGCCGCTGACTAACTCGCATCAGCCCATAGGTGTAAACCCGCTGCACACTCCCGCCCACCACCTCCTCGACCACCTGCGCATAGCCGGTCGGGTTGTTGCTGTCCACTAGGTACTTCGTCGTCACCCCACCGACCGTCTTACTGACTCGATGGCCGTCGCCATCATAGACGTAGCTGACGGTCCCGCCGTTGAGCTTCACCAGCCGGTTCTCGAAGTCATACTGGTAGGTGTTGCCGTTCGATCCGGTGGTGTTGCCGTTGGCATCATAGGCATCCGTCGTCAACCGGTCGTTGGCCTCAAAGGTGGAGGTGGTGGAGGGCGCCGCCGCGACGCTCGATGTCCGGCTGAGGCGATTGCCGACCGGGTCGTAGCTGTAGCTGAGCACTCCGTTGCCGGTCGCATTTGGATCATTGCTGATCGTCTCTGAAGTTAGCCGATAGAGCGCGTCATAGGTATAGTCCACCTTCCGCCCGCTCTGCTCGGTCACCGACAAGCGATTGCCCGCATTGCCCAACGTGTAGGCGAAAGAGGCCAGCGTCGCGGTCTTGCTGAGAGTGAGATTGGTCAGCCGGTTGAGGCTGTTGTAGGTGTAAGCGGTCGCCACCCCGTTCGGGTAAGTATAGCCCGCCAGGTTCCCGACATCATCATACGCGTAGCTGGTCGTGTTGCTGCCCGCCGCCAGATTGTTGTCCTTGACGGTCTGGAGCCGGTTCACCTCGTCATAGGAGTAATCGACCGTCACCCCGTTCTGGTTCGACGAGCGCACGGTCTGGAGATTGCCCGCCGCGTCGTAGCTGTAAGTGAGCGTGCCTTGCGGCGTCGCCTGGCTCGTCAGCCGGTTGCGATTATCGTAGCCGTAGGTGGTCGTGCCGCTTGAATCCACCATCGTGAGGCGCTGCCCCAGCGCGTTGTAGGTGAAACCGACGGTCGGCTGACTCAGGCTCGCGTCCGGCGTCTTGGCGAGCAGCCGGTTGAGCGCGTCGTAGCTGTAGCTAGTCGTCTTGCCGTTGAAGTCGGTCCGGCTGGTCAGGGTGCCGGTGAGATTGTAGCTGTAGCTCTCCACTTGCCCGCCCGGCAAGCGCCGCTTCACCCGCCGCCCGAGCGCGTCGTACTCGTAGCTGGTGGTGTGGGTGTTGGCGTCAGTCTGGGTGAGTTGGTTGCCCACCTCGTCGTAGCTGTAGCGCGTCACCTGATTCAGTGCATCCGTCACCTTCACTAGCCGCCCCAGCTTGTCATACTCGTACTGCGTGGTCTTGCCCGCTTGGTCCGTCTTGGAGACGGTGCGGCCCAGGTCGTCATACCCGGTGAGACTAAACGTTGTGTCGTGGAAGACGGTCTTCGTCCGCCGGTTGAGCGCGTCGTACTCGTAGGTGGTCGTGTGGTTGAGCGCGTCGGTCATCGCCTGCTGGTTACCGTTGGCGTCATAGGCGAAGGTCGTCACCTTCAGCCGCGCGTCGGTGACCTTGGTCCGGCGGTTGGCGTCGTCGTAGTCGTACTTGGTCTGGTTGCCGCGGGCATCCTTAACGCTCGTCACTCGCCCGATGGCGTCGTAGACCGTGGTCGTGAAGCTAGTATCGGCATAAGTGGTCTTGGTCAGCCGCCCCAACTCGTCGTACTCATAGCTGGTCGTGTGGCTGGCCCGGTCCGTACTCGTCAGCCGCCGCCCTTCGGCGTCGTAGGTCGAACTCTCGAACGTCGTGTCGGGGAAGGTAGTCTTGGTCACCCGCCCCATCTCGTCATACTCGTAGCTGGTCTTGCGATTGAGCTGGTCGTAGTTCTCCGCCACCTGCCCGATGCTGTTGTAGACCGTGCGGGTGAAGGAAGTATCCGGGGCGATGGTCTTGGTCAACCGGTTCTGCCGGTCGTACTCATAGCTCGTAGTGATGGTCTCGCTGGTGCCGTCAGCCTTAGTCCGCGTCACACTCCGGCTCAGCACGTTGCCCTGCGCGTCGTTGACGAGACTCGTCAGGTTCCCGAGCGGGTCAGTCACCTTACTCAAGTACCCGTTGCGGTCGTAGGCGTAGCTGGTCACTCCGCCCAAGGCGTCGGTCATCGACACCCGCTGCCCGCTGAAGGCGTCGTAGGTGAAGGTGGTCAGCTTCCCGGCCGCATCCCTCGTCGAGAGCAGGTTGCTGCCGGCGTCATAGGTATTGGTCGTCACGCCCATCCGCGGATCGGTGATGGTCAGCACCTGACGGCGGTTGTTGTAGGTGTAAGTCGTCGTGTGGTTGAGCGGATCGGTCTCCGTCAGCTTGTTGTCGCTGGCGTCGTAGGTGTAACTCGTCGTCTTATTGAGCGCGTTCGTTACCGTCAGCAGGTTGTCCCGGCTGTCATAGCTGTAGAGCGTCACCCCGAGCTTGGCGTCCGTCGTCTTGGTCACGTTGCCGTTCTGGTCATACTCGTGCACCGTCGTACGGCCCAGCCGGTCGGTGATCGTCTCCCGCCGATTGTCTAAGTCGTGCACGTAGCCGACCGTCTTGTTGAAGGCGTCGGTGGTGCTGATCAAGCGCCCATCAGCATCGTAGTCGTTGCGCAAGGGCTGAAGGTTGCGCGGGTCCGTGATCGTCTTCAGCCGGTGCGTGCTGTCATAGCTGAACGTCGTCGTGTTCGTCTCCCGATCCGTGAAGCTCACCAAGTCGCCGTTGGCATCGTAGCTGTAGACCTGCGCGTGGCCTGCCAGGTCCGTAATGCTCGTAATTCTTCCGAGCGCATCGCGCACGAAGGCCACGCTCTGTCCCGCCGAATGCAGGTAGCCACTCGCATTGACCGTCAGCGTGTTCCCGTTGAGGTCCGTCACGCTCTCCAAGCCTTGCCCCTGGCTCACTACATAAGTGAAGCCTTCGGCCGTCCGCAGCCGGAACCGCGTCGGGTTGTAGACATCTATGGTTTGGGTGTCGATCAGGTTGATTACTCCCGGCACCGCCCCGTCCACCTGGAACGCGTTGTTGCTCACGGCCTCCAACGTCGCCCCGGCCGTGCCGGTCGTGCCGGGAATTTGGACGAAGCTCACCGTCCCGCTCTGAATCGGCACCAACTGCTGCGTCTGCGGATTGCTCACCGCTTGGAACTTGTAGACCTTCCCGTCGGGGAAAGTCACCATCACCTTCTTCGGCTTGGTCGGTTGCAGGCTATAGGTTGGGAAGTTGCCGCCGGTCGAGGTCTCCTCCCAGTTCTGTCCCATCACGGCGGTCTTCTCCACCCGCACGTTGCTGACACTCAGGCGCCAGCCGACGCCGAAGTCCCCGACCCGCTTGTCGCGGCTGTCGTAGGTACGCAGGACTTGCAGCGGCAGCCCCGGCAAGGGCACTGCCAGGTCGTTAAATGACAGCGTGAAGTGGCCGACTTTTTGATTGCCCGTCACCAGCACCGTGAGCGAAGTCGCCACCGCTTGCCCGCTCGCGTCAATCGCCGTCAGCCGGATGGCATAGACGCCGTTGAGGAGCAGCGTCGGGTCGAACTTGCCGAGGAAGGCGTTGCTCACCGCGCTGCTGCCGGAGGCAAACTGCACCCAGTTCTGTGCCCCCACTCCGTCCGCCGAGTTGAGGCTGTACTCTAAGCGCCACGTCCCGGTTGGCGTGCTGAAGCCCACGGTGCCGCTGACATCGGTCCGCGTGGTGATCTCCGCTCCATCCGCCGGACTGGTGATCGCCACGACCGGCGGCGGGCCGGGCGATGGGTTGACCGTCACTACCACATCGTCACTGCTCGTGAGTTGTGAGTCATTCGCCGTCAAGCGCAGGGTGTAGACCCCGGCGGCGCTGAAAGAAGCCATCGTGATCGCTTGATTCGGATTGCTGAAGCTGACGGTCCCCGGCCCGCTCACTTTACTCCACGCCCGGCTGAGCGTCCCGCCCGCCGGCAGCCCGTCGTCCGTCACGCTGCCGTTGAGCTGGGCGGCGTTCGGCAGGAAGATCGTTTGGTCCGGCCCGGCGTTCGTGACCGGCGCCTGATTCGGCGCGATGACTGTGACCACCACGTCGTCGCTGCCGGTGAGCGCCCCGTCGCTCGCATTGAGGCGCAGCACGTAGGTCCCCGCCACGTTGTTGAAGCTCACCGTCGTCGTCGCCGCGTTGGGGTTGCTGAATTGGGCGAGGCTCGGCCCGCTCACTTGATTCCACGCCACTTGAATCGTGCTCCCCGTAGGCAAGCCGGCGTCCGTCACTGTCCCGCTCAGCGTCAGAGTGATAATCGGCGAACTGACCGCCGGGTCTGGCTCGCCATCACTCTTACTCTACCGCTTTCTTTTTCTCCTAACGACAAGATCGCACTGCGTCATCAGGCTGCCTTAAATGATTTAGATTGTATTCCCAGCCCGCAGCCCCCAGTTTTTGCGTCACAGGCCAGATAAATTGTTAATTTGTCATATTCCCATGTCACGGACATCTTTTGTGGGTTGCTTTCATCGGACTTATCCTCCTTACCCAGATGTTGTATCAGGTTTTGTTTGATGCGCGCGTAGTTCTGAAGTTCAATTTGGTAATCCCAATTTGCTTCTTTCTGTCTTGGATCATTGAAACTCACGAGTATCAGCTTGTCGTTCATGAACGTTAGGAAGAGAACTTGAGGCGGATACCAAAGTATCTCAATGTTAAGGGCATAACGGTCCCACCTATTATTGCCTGCCGTCCATTCTCTTGGCTGCCCTACTAATTTATCAGCTAACGACTTAACCAAGCTCTTCTTATCAGTATCAATTGGAACTCGCAGCTTGCCAAAAGGTACGTCACCTTCGGAGAGAGCTACAACAGAATAACGGGCCAGATCTTGCTCATCTGCTTTTAACATAGCAGGCTCCTTCCATCAAATGTAGTTCTCATAGATTCCCCAGTTCATTCTCCTCCAGGTGGAATGTAGTTTGTCAATGGGGTGCTACCTATTTGCCTGGTCTTTTGCTGCCAATCTTGTATGAAGATCTGTGGGAACCCGCCTTGTCCATACTGCGGATTAGCACGCACTATACCGAATGCTGCAGGGGTGTCTTCCAGAACCTCAAAAACTGCCACTGAGGATCGGTATGTTCCCTTGTAAGGCGCTACCTGCATTCTCTCAAACAGCTTTGTTGCGTCCCCCCCAACACGCTCAATTGTTCGCTCGGTTGTAAAGAAACCGCTGATGCCTGGTTCACCTGCGTAAATCTTTGTTCCTTTCTTGATGATAATGTCCCTAAAACGATCTACACCTGGATACCTTTCACTTCCCTGGAATGACCGAGCAATACCAGATGGACTTAGTGCAGTTGCGGCGGCACCTGCCGCTGCCCCTACTCTGATCACACTTTTGGTAACGCTGATCATTGTGCTCACATCTGCCGCCAGGAGTTCCGCTGCCGCAGATGGGCCAGCCGTTGCAACTAAGTTGGTTCGATATTCTTCACTACCCAAGAACAGAGCTATGTTCAGAACTGAGAGGATTCCGGCCCCGATCTTTATTGCTGTGGCATACTGGCTAACGGTCAGCACCACAAGATTAGTGTAGTAGTTGAAGGTTGCGACAGCTTCACTAAATGAGAATTGCCCTGATGGGTCTTTTAGATTTGCGGGATTGGCATTCGCATAGAGGTACTTGTGAAGCGTCCGCGGCTCAAACTGATGGCCCTCATAACTGTCTTGTGTAAAGAAGCGGCCTGTATCGGCATTGAAGTATCTTGCTCTGAGATGGTAGAGACCTAGATTGGTATCAAGCTGCTCACCAGTATAAAGAAAGTCATTCGGCGTGCTGCCTGCGCGATTGATGAGGTTGCCAAAGGCGTCGTAGGTATAAGTGTTAGTGACTGCCCCATCCGCATTCGTCAGCAGCCGTACGCTGCCGTGCCCGTCATAACCGTAGAAACTTGCCGTCCAGTTGCCCGCGATTAACTGCCGCTGGCTGATCCGCATCAGTCCATAGGTGTAGACCCGCTGCACACTCCCGCTCACGAGTTCCTCGACGACTTGGGCGTAGCCGGTTGGGTTGTTGGTGTCCACCAAATACTTCGTCGTCACCCCTCCGACCGTCTTCGCCACCCGGTTGCCGTCGCCGTCATAGATGTAGGAAACCTGCTGTGGAGTCCCGGCGTTGATCTTCACCAGCCGGTTCTCAAAATCATACTGATAGGTGTTGCCATTGGACCCTGTGGTGTTGCCGTTCGCGTCGTAGCCATCTGTTATCAGCCGGTCGTTGGCGTCATAGGTGGAAGTGGCCGAGGGGATCGCCGTCACCGCCGAAGTTCGACTCTGCCGGTTGCCGACCGGGTCGTAGCTGTAGCCGATCACCCCGTTCCCGCTGAGGTTCGGGTCGAGGCTGATCTTCTCCTCCGTTAGGCGATAGAGTGCGTCGTAGGTGTAATCCACCTTACGCCCGCTTTGCTCGGTTACTGACAGCCGGTTGCCCACATTGCCCAGTACGTAAGCGAAAGAGGCCAAGGTCGCCGTTTTGCCGACGGTGAGGTTGGTCAGCCGGTTGAGGCTGTTGTAAGTGTAGGTGCTCTGCACTCCATTTGGGTAAAGGTAGCCCGCCAGATTGCCGACATCATCGTAGCTGTAGGTGGTCGTGTTGGCCCCGGCCGCTAGGTTGTTATCCTTCACGATGGCGAGCCAATTGAGCACATCATATGTATAACCGGCCGTCACCCCGTTGGCGTTCGACGAGCGCACCGCCTGGAGATTGCTCGCCGCGTCGTAGCTGTAGGAGAGCGCCCCCTGCGGCGTCGCCATGCTTGTCAACCGATTGCGGTTGTCATAGGTATAAGTGGTAGTGCCGCTTGCATCCACCATCGTGAGGCGCTGCCCCAGCGCGGTGTAGGTGAAGCTGGTCACCAACTGGCCCAGGCTCGCATCCGGCGTCTTGGTGAGCAACCGGTTCAGCGCGTCGTAGGTGTAGTTGGTCGTCTTCCCGTTGAAATCAGTCCGGCTCGCAACTGTCCCAGTCAAGTTGTAGGTGTAGCCCTCGACTTGTCCGCCCGGCAAGCGCCGCTTCACCCGCCTGCCGAGCGCGTCGTACCCGTAGCTGGTGGTATGGTTGTTGGCGTCAGTCTGCGTGAGTTGGTTGCCCACCTCGTCGTAGCTGTAGCGCGTCACCTGGCCCAGCGCACCCGTCACCTTCACCAACCGCCCCACGCGGTCGTACTCGTACTGGGTGGTCTTGTCCGCTTGGTCCGTCTTCGAGACCGTCCGCCCTAGGTCGTCGTACCCCGTCAGGCTGAAGGTCCCGTCGTGGTAGATGGTCTTCGTCCGCCGGTTCAGCGCGTCGTACTCGTAGGCGGTCGTGTGATTGTTGGCGTCGGTCAGCGCTTGCTGGTTGCCGTTGGCGTCATAGGCGAACGTTGTCGCCTTCAGCCGCGCGTCGGTGACCTTGGTCCGACGGTTGGCGTCGTCGTACTCGGACTTGGTCTCGTTGCCGCGGGCATCCTTGACGCTCGTCACTCGCCCGATGGCGTCGTAGACCATCGTCGTGAAGCTGGTGTCGGCATAGGTGGTCTTCACCACCCGCCCTAACTCGTCGTACTCGTAGCTGGTGATGTGGTTGGCTCGGTCGGTGCTCGTCAGCCGCCGCCCTTCCGCATCATAGGTCGCGCTCTCGAAGGTCGTGTCGGGATAGGTCGTCTTCACCACCCGTCCCATCGCGTCGTAGTCGTAGCTCGTCTTGCGATTGAGTTGGTCGTAGCTCTCTGCCACCTGCCCAATGCTGTTGTAGACCGTCCGGGTAAACGACCCATCCGTGGCGGTGGTCTTCGTCAGCCGGTTCTGCCGGTCGTACTCGTAGCTGGTGGTGAGGGTCTCGCTCGTGCCGTCAGCCCTGGTTCGCGTCAGACTGCGACTGAGCACGTTGCCTTGGGCGTCATTGACCAGTCGCGTCACGTTGCCGAGCGCGTCGGTCTCTTGACTCAAGTAGCCGTTGCGGTCATAGGCGTAGCTCGTCACCCCGCCCAAGGCATCAGTCATCCTCACCCGTTGCCCGCTGAAGGCGTCATAGGCGAAAGTCGTCACCTTGCCGGCCGCGTCCTGCGTCGAGATCAGGTTGCCATTGGCATCATAGGTGTTGGTCGTCACCCCGCTGCGGGCATCGGTGAGGGTCAGCACCTGCCGGCGGCTGTTGTAGGTGTAAGTCGTCGTATGATTGAGCGGATCGGTCTCCGTCAGCTTGTTGTCGCTTGCGTCGTAGGTGTAGCTCGTCGTCTTGCCCAGCGCGTTGGTCGTGCTCAGCAGATTATCCCGGCTATCATAACTGTAGAGCGTCACACCGAGCTTGGCGTCCGTCGTTTTGGTCACGTTACCGTTGGCGTCGTACTCGTGGATGGTGGTGCGCCCTAGCCGGTCGGTGATCGTCTCCCGCCGGTTGTCCAGGTCGTGCAAGTAGCCGAGGCTCTGGTTGAAGGCGTCGGTGGTGCTAATCAAACGTCCATCGGCATCGTAATCGTTGCGGAGCGGTTGGATATTACGCGGGTCCTTGATCGTCTTCAGATTGTGGTTAGCGTCATAGGTGAAGGTCGTGGTGTTGCTCTCCTGGTCGGTGAAGCTCACCAGGTCCCCATTCACGTCGTAGCTGTAAGTCAGCGCGTGGCCCGCCGGGTCAGTAATGCTCGTGATCCTTCCCAGCGCGTCGCGCACGAACGCCACGCTCTGCCCTGCTGAGTGGATGTACCCGCTCACGTTGACCGTCAGCGTGTTGCCGTTGAGGTCCGTCACACTCTCCAAGCCTAGCCCTTGGCTCACCACGTAGGTGTAGCCTTCCGCCGTCCGCAGCCGGAACCGCGTCGGGTTATAAACATCTATCGTCTGCGTGTCGATCAGGTTGATTACTCCCGGCACCGCCCCGTCCACCTGGAACGCGTTGTTGCTCACGGCCTCCAACGTCGCCCCGGCCGTCCCCGTCGTGCCGGGCATCTGGACGAAGCTCACCGTCCCGCTCTGGATCGGCACCAATTGCTGCGTCTGCGGATTGCTCACCGCCTGGAACTTGTAGACCTTGCCGTCCGGGAACGTGATCATGACCTTCTTCGGCTTGGTCGGTTGCAGGCTATAGGTTGGGAAGTTGCCGCCGGTCGAGGTCTCCTCCCAGTTCTGTCCCAGCACGGCGGTCTTCTCCACCCGCACGTTGCTGACACTCAGGCGCCAGCCGACGCCGAAGTCCCCGACCCGCTTGTCGCGGCTGTCGTAGGTACGCAGGACTTGCAGCGGCAGCCCCGGCAAGGGCACT